>TARA_B110000116_G_scaffold40116_1_pt1 | contig 86163 bp, 82 predicted proteins | sample TARA_B110000116 | Tara Oceans TARA_B110000116 (sample SAMEA4397355) | marine metagenome | biome: Polar Biome; feature: [ZZZ] marine water layer (ENVO:01000295); material: water (ENVO:00002006), including particulate matter (ENVO:01000060) such as... | depth 199 m
CATGGTCATCATCATGGTCATCGTCATTAGAGGTCCAGCCATGCCAGAATTCATCCCAAGAAAGATGACTATCATTATTAGAATCAAATAACTCAAGCATGTGTCCTGGAGTCATTTCCTCATCTTCATGGTCATCATCTTCTGCCCAAACATGACCTGCTGCTTCACAGTCAGCCTCATTTGAATCATAATTCTCATGAGTTGTTGTGTTGTGACAGTAGTCTTCTTCATCTGAATGGTCATCATGGTCATCGTCTTCGAGCCAAACATGACCTGCTGACACACAATCTTCCTCGGTTGACACATAATTCTCGTGAGTATCAGTATTGTGACACATATCATCATCATGGTCGTCATCATGGTCATCGTGGCTGTCAGTGTCATCAGAGTGGTTCATTAGGCTCCAAGGGAATCCGCCACAACCAGCATCTAAGTTAGTGGCGTTTGCACTATCTGCAGACAATGCATCTGCCTCTGTTTCAGCAGAGAAAGTAGACTGACAATAGTAAAGTTCTTCAGAACTCCATGTCCAATCATATTTAGACCAGAGTCCGGGACTAAATGAGTCTTCGCCGTTCTCAGCAACAGCCCACATATCATCATTGTCAAACTGCGTGATTGTATCACTATTCCATGAATCTGAGTCGATAGTTTGGTTAGATCCCCATTCATCAATCCATTCTCCTGCGATGTCGATTTCATGGCCATCATGGTCATCATGCCCATCGTGATCTTGGTGAGCGTGTCCTCCACCCATCTTCAGAGCAACCATATCAAAGGAAACTCCGTCTTCAGAGATAAATTCTAATGTGTGTTCTCCTTCTTCGAGATGGAATATTGAGATTACTGTGTTTGCAGGGCATGACTCTGCATTTTCAATAATTTTCTCAGATTCTGCTACATTATGTCCATCATGGTCGTCTTCATCATGAACATCTTCACCATGGTCGTCTTCACTATGGTCGTCTTCATCATGATCATCATCCATGACCTCAGGGAAAGAAAGATTGTGTGCAACGTTATCAGCATGTAGCTCAGGAAGTACACCCTCAGCCATTACTAATGTTGTACTCTCATGTGGTCCTTCAGACATATATTCACAAAGATTTGAGACCAACATCGATTCATAATCGAGAGCACTCTCTCCAGTGGGCATAGCATGAGTCATGTAAGAAGGAGGAGCATCACTACCCAGAGATGAGAGTGTTGACTCAACCCATGGCTCCAGATTTAATCCATGGTAAAAGAATAAATCAGCCTGTTGTAGGCGGATTAAGTCCGATGCAGATGGTTCATAGTCATGAACAGGAATATTATCTTGGCTCATATATTCGATGGTTACGCTATCGCCTGCCACCGCTGACACTAATTGCCCTACATGGTAAGTAGATACCATTACAGTACCATAATTTCCATCCTCTAATTCAATATCTGAAGTTACTATTTCGTCATCGGCAAGACAGCCAGCAAGACTTGATAGTATCAAAATTAGGCTTACTGACAGGGCTCTCATTGCATTGTGCATGGCATCGCGCCGACTATTAATTATATAATGAATGTTAATAAATACTTATTTAGAAATTATTATTAATGAATGATGTCTCGCAAATACATGAGCCGAATTATAACGTTTAGTGCTGACAAAAATTTCGCTAACGAGTTGGATGGAATTATTAAAAAATCAGGTTATCAAAATCGAAGCAGATTTATTCGGGATGCTTCACTATATTATTCTGATATACAACAAAGAGGCGAATTAAAAAATATGAAAGATGATGAAATCGTTGAAGGACATTTGGTAATCTATTATCAACATCAACATGGTGTTGAAAACAAACTGATGGATGTTAGGCACTCTCATGCATTAGAAATTAGTTCATACAACCACAGTTGCCTAAAACATAGCCATACATGCGTAGATATAATTCAAGGAATGGGTACTGCATTGGAATTCCGCAAGATCGTTGAGGAATTACAAAATACAGCTAATGTAAATAAAATTACATTTGTTTCAGCACCAATGAGAGATGAAGGTTGCTGCTAAAATTAATTTTCAGCCATAAATGCTAAAATATTTCTAATTTCAACTCTACCAAAATTATGACTATCTTCTGAAGCTGTAGGATCGGGGTTATCTCCGACTAAGAAGGCTGTTTTATCATCAATTGATGAAATCCTTTTGATAATTAAAAAATCCTTCCTCAATGGATGATTACAAAGAACTACCTGATTAATCAATAATTCTATGCCATTAATTCTCTCAAAACGCACCACACGTCCATCTTCTAGAGTGGGCCACATTGAGTCGCCTTTGACTCTGACATCTATGAAGCGCGAACCCATGGTACTTCACGGCCTTTTGCCGCCCAGAACATGTTATGGATAGACTCTACAGCATCCATCAATTCTTGCGCATGTTGAACTGAAACTTCTACTTTACAAGCAGAGCAAAGTTTCGCTGCTTGCCAAAAGGTATTATGAAGATCAGGTATAGATTCAAGATGTTGTGGCTTGAAGAAATCAGTCCAAAGAACTAATAATTCATCTTTACATATTTGTGCTTCTTCCTCTTTAATTGAAGCATAACGTGACATTGTGTTTAGGTATCCCACAAATTGTTCGGATTGAGGGTCGGGAGTCGCTAATGACATCATTTTCTTAGTCATTGATTGCACTGCTTCAGCAGCTACACGAGCGCTTGCAGGGTCATATACTCCGCATGGCCCATCACAATGTGCACTTGCTTCAATTGTTAATATCTCATCAATGTTCATTCCTGTATCAGTCATACTACCTTACCTCTGAGTCAGCGCATCGGGTGGCGCATTATGAATACTAAGGTCAATGAATTACATACGCAATATTGATTGAGTGAGTATTACTAGAAGAGTTATGGCAAGAGTCGCTGTCACTGATGGGATGGACAAAAAAGCGGTTAAAATCATAATTGATGCAGGTCATGAAGTAATTTTACAGCACTATTCATCGGAAGAATTACTCAAGGGTGCATTATCGAGTTTTGATGCAGTGGTGATTAGAAGTGCAACAAAAATGACTGAGGAAGTAATCTTAGGCTCTAAAAAAAATAATGGTAAATTAAGCTTTATTGGCAGAGCAGGTGTTGGAGTAGATAACATAAGTATTGATACTGCAACTAAAAACGGAATAACAGTTTGTAATACACCTAGAGCATCAACGAGAAGTGTCGTTGAGATGACTGTGGCACACCTGCTTTCATCATGTAGAAATATAGCTACTGCAGATCGGAAATTAAGGCAAGGAATATGGGCAAAAAAAGAGTTATTAGGTTCTGAATTATCTGGTAAATCTCTAGGACTAATAGGGTACGGAAGAATCGCACAAGGAGTAGGCGTTGCTGCAAGAGCATTGGGTATGGAGATACATGCTTATGACCCGTATGTCCCTGCTGAAATTGCTCAAAAACAAAATTGCACATTGCACAAAGAGGTAGATAGTGTTTTCAAAATGTGCACACATATATCCATACATTGTAATCTGACCGATGAAACCTATCACTTAGCAAATACATCGAGAATTAATATGATGCCAGGGGTCGGGACTGATGGAATTAATTGTGGAAATCATCTTATTAATTGCGCAAGAGGCGGAATTGTTGATGAAGAAGCGGCTTTAGAAGGACTACAAAATGGACAATTATCTAGCGTCGCCTTAGATGTCTTTGAAGTAGAACCTGCAATAAATAACCCTTTATTCCTCGAAGAAAATTTTCATGGAACTCCACATATTGCCGCCGCTACAAAAGAAGCACAAGCAAGAATTGGTATAGAAATGGCGAGCCTAATTATCGAACATTTCGAAGGAAATAAACCTACAACTGCTTTGAATTAAATAATTCTATGCATCCTATTAAGTGACATAGAAATATAGGATAATTCATCTGGTATTGAGATATCTGGAATCTCAGTGTTTAGAGATATCCCCGAATCTTTCTTTAATTTCCATACATTAGAATTAAATTCAATTAATGGACTTGTTAATTTTAGTAATTCAGGTACACTAGGCATTAGTTCTGGGAACTCTCTTACATCAACTGAACTCTCGCTATACAAAGTTGTAGAAAGATAATGAGTGAAAAACGGACAAATCGGGCTTAATGTAGTCAAAATGTCTCTGACTATTCGATGTAATGTCCAAGCAGCAGTCTCATCCCCATCATATAATCTGGATTTGACCATCTCTAACCAGTGACTAGGAAATACCCCGGTACTAAAATTCTTAATATTCTGAGCAGCATTGTATATGTCAATAGCTTCCCATGAATCTTTTACTTTCGACATTGTTTCACTAAATTCAGAAAGAATCCATTCATCCTCAGGTGCCAGATCAGAAGGTAGTGAATCTAAATCTGATGGAACCTCAAACTGACTAGCAAATCTTGCGACATTGAAAATCTTTGTTAAAACTCCGAAATATTTCGCTTCGATTTCTTCAGGATTAATGTGGAAATCATCCCCTACTTGGGCGTCACATGCTTTCCATAAACGGAAACATTCACTACCAATTTTGTTAGCCTTCAGATTAATTTGTTTACCATCAGTACCTTTCACTTTCCAAGAACCTGTTCGACCACCAGAACCACATTCCAATACTGAATCTGCATCAATGCCATTACCTAGTGACTTAGACATCTTACGTCCCCAAGGGTCCATTCCTAGACCATCTATCCATATATTAGAAAAACCTGGTTTGTCTAAAAGAAGAGTACTTTTGAGAAGGGTATAATATAGCCACGTCCTAACTATTTCTTTTCCTTGGGGGCGTAAAGCAGTAGGGAATGCGCGATCAAATAATTTTGGATCTTTGCCATATCCCGAAACAAATAAATTGGAATTAGATGAATCCATCCATGTATCAAATACTTTTTGTTCCCCTACTAGGGTACCAAGATTATCAATCATATCTCCATAATTACCTAATATCTCTTTACTTTCTCGATCTAGAACTTCCGAACCAATAGGTGGTAAATCTCTCCAAGGTTGTACATATTCACCAGAAGGAGGGACTACTACTTTAGTGCCGTCTTCACTATACCAAATTGGAACTTCGGTATGATACCATCTTCTTCGGGAAATTGGCCAGTCGATAGATATATTTTGCATCCAATCATCAAGGAATTGCTTATTTCTTGGAGGTATGAAATTTATCTCAGATATTAATTCATTCATACGTTCTAATGTATGTGTTTGCCTGACATACCATTCTTTCAACAAGATTATTTCTACAGGATTATTACCTCTCTCACTAACAGGTATTTCTTGTTCATGATCTACTATCGACGATAAAACATTATTTTCTTCAAGAATTTCTATTGCTCTTTTTCTTGCATCTAGTACTTTGAGGCCTGATAATGGACCCGCTATTTCAGTCATTTCTCCTTTCAGATTTATTGCAACGAATGGATTAAGACCGAATTCTCTGAACACAGCAACATCATTTTGATCGCCGAAAGAACATACCATTAATACCCCTGAACCGAAATCCATTTTAACAGAATGATGAGAAGAAATTACAACTTTAGTGCTTCTTCCATTAACCGGTAGAGGTAAGTTGATTTCTTTACCAATTAAATGCGTGTAACGCTTATCATCAGGATGAACTAAAACAATGCCACAAGCACAGATTAATTCGGGTCTTGTTGTTGTAATTACTATTTCTTCACCATCTTCAGTCATCCATGAAACATCACATAACTTCGTTTTACGTGAAATTCTTTGAACTTCGGCATCAGCAATTGTAGTCCCTTCCACAGGATCATAGATATTAGGTCGTAAATCTTCGACTATGTTTCCTTGTTTGAATAAATCTACAAATATCGATTGAGTTACAGAACGATATTCGGGAGAATCAGTGAGATATTCAGTATCAAAAGAACATGACAAACCTACGCGACATGCTGTTTCTCTCATTGCTTGAGTATATTCTTCGATAGTTTCCTTACAAATATCAATGAACTCACCTCTCTCAAAGGTTCGCATCTTCTTACCAGTTTTTTTCTCAACAGTGAATTCAATGTTAATCCCATTTCGATCAACACCCCATGGGAAATATACTTCTTTACCCAAAAGTCTCTGACTACGTGCTATTACGTCAATCATACTGTACTGTGCTACTGCACCAATATGCCATGTTCCGCTAGGATATGGGGGTGGGGTATCAATTACGAAAATTTCTTTTTTACTTTCAGGATTGAAGGAATATCGCTTACTATAAGATTCACCATAATGTTCCTCTTGTATACGTTTTTCAAGGTCTATTGACCATCTTTTATCCGTGATTTTAGGTTTGCCCATAACAATCTCACCTATGCAGTATATGCTAACCCCGCAGTAACTTATTCTTGACCATTGCCGAGTTAGCGATATGAAAAAATGTGATTCATTAGAGGTTTAGAGGCGTTGGGTTGAAGTCCCGTCTATAACTACGAGGAGTTGAGAGGATTGGACTATGGTTCGAGAAGACAATGATAAATGGGGGAAGAAATCATTTCAATCAGTCCGTGATTACATCCCAAATATGGATTCAGTTTCAGTTAAAGATGCTATAATTCATGCACCGAACACAGTGAGAAGGTCTTTATCAGGAGTATCTGGAACACAAGCTCTAGTTAAACTCCCGGTTTTAACGATAGTTTTGTGTTTATTAGTTACAGGTTTTTTTACAATGCACTCAGGTGCTATTGATTGTAGAGATGGTTTTAATCCTTCTTTTTGTAAAGAAGAATCTTCAATGAATGTGAATGGCGATTTAGAAGTATATTTGCCAGATGGTTCGAGAGTATCGGTTTTAATTAAAGATGTTGAACAGGACTGGACTACAAATGTCATGATTATTTATGTCGAATCTGAAGATTACAATGTGACGACAATACCCATACTTGAACAAATTGATGCCATGGAAGAAAAGATGAATAAGAATCGAAACGATGGAGGAGAATTTGATGACATCATATACGTTTTATCCATATCAGCTGTAATTAAGGAAGTTAATTCGAGTGCTGGAAGAGTAGCCAAAGCATTTGCTTCTGGAATTGCTGAAGCCACGGGTTTAGAAGATGCAGCAGACACAATTAATGAGACTATAGATAGTCAAAAAGATTTCATTGGCAATTACGCAATTCCTGACGAACAAGAAAGAGTAGACCAGATATTAGGAGAAATGCCTCAAAACGCCTTAGATAAACTTGTTAGAGATGTGGGTAGAGAAGATGCGTTGGAGGCTAAATATTGGAATAGAGCAGTTATAATAATGGGGATTGCAAGCAATGTATCTGTTGCAGAGTTAGTTGAAACTACACAAGATAATATTGATCAGTTAAGTAAGGAAAATGGTTGGGATGAACTTAATCTTACAATGACTCTAACTGGTCCTACCCCTATAACAAATGCAGTAACTGAAGAATCTTTCAAGCTTTTCTGGACTGTATTCCCCCTAGGTGTTGTATACGTAGCTGTAACGTTGTTTTTATTCCATTGCGATTTATTACAAACTGGAAGATTTAGATTTGTTCAAGGTATGAAAGTATTGATAATAGCAGGTCTTCCAACCTTATGTTCAGTATTCTTAACTATGGGGATAATTGGTTTTACAAATTATGAGGTAACTATGACTGTGATAATAGTGGGTCCCATAGTTCTTGCATTAGGTGTCTCATATGGGCTCCATATCACAAATCGTTATGCGGAAGCTAAAGGAACACCGCACGAAAAAATGGAAGAAGCTTTAAATTCGACAGGAAGAGCTGTTTTCTTATCGGCTGTGACTACTATCATAGGGTTCATATCGCTGACATTTACTCCAATGGAACCCATAAAAACAGTAGGTTTCTCTCTGGCATTTGGGATTGTTGTTGTTTACGTCATGACTATGCTGATGGTACCAAATTTAACAATTCTATTAGACCTGAAGAAACCATCTCATCCGCCACCTAAATTATTCGTTAATGCTGTATCAATACCTATAAAATATACCAAATTGACTTTGACCGTTTTCATAATAGCGATGCTATTCTCGGCAGGCGTTTCTAGGGAAAATGTAGAATCAAATCTTGATTTACTAGAAATGGCGCCTGAAGATGTTGAAGCAGTAATTAAAATGAAAACTTATAGTGATGAATTCGAGTCAGGCCAACCAGGATTTCTTTTGATACCTGGTGACATAAGTGCAACAGCAGATTTCGCAGTAACTGCCAGTGATCCGTTTGAAGTATTAGATAATATTGAACATCTAGAAGGACAGTGTGCATCCGTCGATCAAGTTACTGCTGTTTCGATTGTGTTTTTAATGAAAGCAATAGCTGTTTCAGTGAATTTATCTGGAGCACCTATAGCCGACTTAATTGATAATACACCTGCACCCGACCCTATCAAAGATGTCGCTCACTTAATATTCGATAATGAACAATCTGGAAATGCATCCTTTTGGAGAACTCTTGATACCCTTGATGCGCAAGATCTAGGTGGAGTACAAACTCAAAATTTCCTAATTTATGTATTTTATAATAGTCTTACTAAAGAAATGAGAGAGTTATTTATCTCAAATGATTATTCAAGAAGCCTGATTTATATTGATATGCCATTTATGGATGTAGTAGGTACTGAAACTGCTACCAATCTGGTGAATAAACATGCTTCTGAATCTAGTTTCCCGAATACTGAACTTGTAGGTGTTGCATCTGTAACTATAGAAGTTAATGACTTAATCGTAGGTTCACAATGGACATCACTTGGTTTTGCTTTATTGTTCACAATACTTACTCTTGGACTGGTTTTCAGAGATATATTGTATGCACTTTTAACTACTATCCCAGTATTCTTTACAGTATTCATGCAGTGGCTTATAATGGATACAGGGAATGTTGAACTTTCACTTGTTACTGTTATGATTGGTTCAATATTGGTCGGAGTAGGGGTTGATTTTTCAATTCATATTGCTAATAGAGTAAAAGAGCTAGGTGGATCCCTAGAAGCAATAAAATCAGCATGTTCGAGCACTGGTATGAGTTTATTCGAAGCTGTTGTTGTCACTACAGCGGGTATGATGTGTGCATTCCAGATACCAATTCCAGCAATCAAACCGTTTGTCGTAGTCATTATTGTATTACTAATTATAGCAGCAATATCTGCATTATTACTATTGCCTGCAATATATGCATTAATGGTTAAATCAAATGTAAATCTAACTGGAGGAGTCTCGAGAATGGTGAAAACTGCAGGACTTAAAAGAGCAATAGAAAGAGATGAAGCAGATGCTATAGATGCTACGTTAATCATGGGCTCTGCAGAAGATGCTTGGTAACGACACTTTCATTCACCTCTTGTGGCTCGTAGACATATGAATTACTGGTTGATGAAGAGTGAACCACTCGTTTACCCATGGAAAAATCTAGTAGAAGATAAGAAGACTCACTGGGATGGAGTTAGGAATTATCAAGCTAGAAATATGATGAGAGATGATATGAAGTTAGGAGATAGAGTTCTATTTTACCATTCAAACTTCAAACCACCACATGTAGTTGGAGTTGCAGAAATTTGTAAAGAAGGTCACCCCGATCATACCGCACAAGATCCTTCATCAAATTATTATGATGAAAAAGCAACTCCTGAAAACCCTAGATGGATGATGGTGGAAATCAAGCCAGTAATAGCTATGGGAAGATTAATTTCTCTTCAAGAAATGAGAGATAACCCTGCATTAGAAGGGATGAAACTACTAATGAAAGGTAGTAGACTTTCAGTACAACCAGTAACTGAAAAACACTTTGAAATTGTTTGTCAAATGGGTGGACTCAAGGGTATCCCTGAGTGAAAAAAAGTGGGCATGTCTTCGGTGGACGCTCGTATTCATCAATGAATAATCATTAGAGTACTCAGCTCCGCTATTCCAAGGCATCCAGCATCCCCGGTCGGGTTGCTCGCTTCCGCGCCTGACCTGGTTCCCGGGTATAAGACACTTCGAATTTCCCTCCGGAAGTTCGTTATGCCAACCTGCATCTCTTGGAGGCGAAGTTTCGACATACCCCTATGGTTCATCGAAGGCTCGTTTGCGCCGCCCTCAGACTTCAGGTCACCATTATTGACGATTTGTGAATAGCAGAGCACGTCAACACTCCCCCTAGCCCATATGAGCGTCTTAAGGGACACATTTTAATGAAACCCTAACAAGTTGTAGGGAATTTATTCATTCAGCATCATATTTAGAAGGACAACCAGTCTGAATAGAATTAGCTGTAATTGTCCATTTACCATCTTGTTGGATAAGATCGCCCTTAACTGCAATTACATAGCCTTCAGCGAAACCATCAGGTAATGCGACTGAAGAAATATCGATGAATATTTGACTTTCTTCATTTGATCCTTGTAAAATAAAGATTTTTGATTGATCATCTACTGAACCTTCTAGTACAGTACCTCTAAGATGAACTTCTTCAGAAGTAAATTCATTTGGTGACGCCATAACTTCATCAACTGTATACTGTACTTCTGGATCTATACTTATGAACATCAAAGAAATTAGAACTAATAGAGCAACTCCGACGATTAATAATCGAGTCCCCCTAGTAGCTGCCATAATGTACGCAACCGAATTATACTGATGAGGTTTATGATAATCATTTATGGTAATAACCAACTGCTTCTTGAATATTCAAAAAATTATTTTCCTTTACTTTTCTCTTTAAACCTTTAACAATATGAGAAACTACTGAAGGTCCCTGAAATACTAAAGCAGAATATAATTGAATTAATGAAGCACCAGAATTTATCATATCCCATGCTGATTCGGGAGAATCTATACCACCTACACCTACTATAGGGATCTTAGATTCAGTATAATCATACAATAAATTAACCACTTCTAATGAACGGGATTTCAGAGGTCTACCAGATAGCCCTCCAGTTTGCGCAAATACAGAGCGCGATTGAGAGTTTTTAGGGACATATCTGGAAATAGTAGTATTGGTAGCTACAAAACCATCAACTCCTGATTTGAGAGATGTTTCTGCGGAATTAAGTAATTGTTCATTTTCCATATCTGGTGAAAATTTTAACAAAATTGGTTTATAGTTCCCTTTTCTTTCACGAACATTATTACAGGCTGAGAGTACTTTTGACAAATGTTCTTCTTCTTGCAATTCTCGTAGACCTGGGGTATTAGGTGAAGAAATATTTAGAACAAAAAAGTCAGAATAATCCCATAAAATATCCAGAGTTGATGAATAATCACCAGGTGCGTCATCATTAGAGACTTTTTTCGAACGGCCTATATTGGCAGCAATAGGATTGTTTGGCCATTGCCCCCTGGATTTTCTATCAACTAAACTTTCCCTAACAGCTAAAGCTCCGGGATTATTAAATCCCATTCGATTAACCAATGCATTTTCTTTATTTGCCCTAAACATCCTCGGCTTGGGATTACCATCCTGAGGGAATCTTGTAACCCCACCATATTCCATCCAAGAGAAACCTAGAGATGGCCATCCAGAAAGGGCTTGAGCCTTTTTATCAAAACCTGCTGCAAGTCCCAATGGATGATGAAAAGGCATACCGAATACAGTAGTAGGTAATTCAGGTGATTGGTAAAGAGATTCAAGAATACCTCTACCAATTGAAGTTTGACCTATTTTAGTCAATGACGAGACTCCAACTGAATGTGCTTTTTCGGAATCAATAAGGCGAAGCATTGGCCTTCCAAATATCCGATATGGCAGTCCCATTAGGAAGTCGGTTCAACCGACACTCTTCAAGCGTTGCGCACTTCGGGAGAATCATGATGAGTTCTTCAGAGGATGCGGCAGTTTCCGAATTGGCAAGAAGAATTCTTAGATCTAATGGGCTTACAATAATTCACAATGGAGAATTATCCGAACAAATTGAACAATTATCTTTTGAATTATCAGATAGAGCGCCTAAGATAGTTTTTGGGATTAAGGGTCAGATTAATAGTTCAAACAAAATTATTTTTGAAAATAAAAATATCGGTGATGGCATGATTTCAATGAGTCCTCCGAATTCGTTGGAAATTGTGTGGATAAAAGGAGGACTTAATGTCTGGGAAAAACTTCGTCAAAAAATTATAGAATTAGGTGCAGCTGGTTATCCAGGGTGCGTAGGTTGTGCAGGCCCTGCTGCAAGTGAACCATGGGATGAAGAATATTCGAGAAATGAAATTTTATGACTTGGCTACGCGCGCTCACGTACGCGCACGCGCTTTGTAACAAACTGGTTTGACTCAAGTTTATACAGTTAGTATTGTGCCACCACGAATAATGGTCGATGCTAAGATATTGACTAAGTGAATAGGTGGTTATTGTGAAACTGATGATTCTCGAGTCTGGTGCTAAAGCAAAGACAGTGAAGAAATACTTAGGTAAAGGATGGATTGTCCAAGCTTGTGGAGGCCATGTACAAGACCTTCCTTCCAAAGGAAGTAAAGGATCTTCAAAATCCATGTGGGATTCAGAAAGAAATGTATTACCAGATCCACCTTGGGGATGGACTTCTGGAGCACAAAAGAAAATAACAGACTTAGTTAAGAAAGCAAAGTCATCCAAAGTTGATGAAGTGTTCATTGCAACTGACCCTGACAGAGAAGGAGAATTTATTGCTTGGAGACTAAGTATGATTTTTGCTAAATTCCCATCTCAAAAAAGAGTGACATTTAATGAGATTACTGAGAAATCAGTCAAACACGCTATTGAAAATGCAAGAGATATTGATACTGCTTTAGTTGATTCGGCAAAAGTAAGGCGATTTATGGACAGATTAGTGGGTTTTGAATGTTCAAGGTTTTCGAGATCTTGGAAACTAGCATCAATGGGGCGAGTGCAAACTCCAACATTAGGATTCATAGTTGAAAGAGAAATGTTACGTGACCAACATGTACCTATAAGTTATTACAGTGTTAATTTCAATTCAAATGATGTTAATTTCAAAATTAGATTCCATGAAAAAGATGACCCTGAGGCTTGGCTAGATGATGCAGGGAAACATTTTCCTGATAGAACCTTTAATGAAGAGTTAGCTAGAGATGCTATTTCTAAATTAAATGTAAATAAAACAATAAAAATTCAATCTGTTAAAGAAGGAAAGAATAAAAGAAGTCCGAAACCACCATTCACTACTGACACAATGCTACAATCTGCAAGTTCAAATCTAGGTTGGTCAGTAGCCAGAACAAGTTCAGTTGCAGGAGAACTATACAATTCTGGACATGTCACTTATATCCGTACTGATTCTACAAGAACAAATGAAGATGCTAGAAAAACTATCAAGGATTTTATTAAAGAAAAATATGGAGAAAATCATTTAGGACCAGGTGCATTAGGAGCGGATGCTAAGAAAGGCAGTTCTAATGTTCAAGATGCTCACGAAGCGATTAGACCTACAAGACCCGAGGTAGCTCAATTGAGTGATGTCAAAGATGATCAACAATTACTATACCAACTAATATGGTCAAGATTTGCAGGTAGTCAAATGTCTAACTCAATACGTGAAACAAGAAGTATACAAGCAACCACTGATAACTTAGACAAAAAAATTACAGGCACAGCATCATGGAGAATACATCCAGGATGGGAGGCAGTATACGGATTATACCATAAAGAAGTGAAGTTAGAACCTCCAGAATCTAAACTTACAAACGGATCAATATGGGAATTGAAATTTGACGATGAAAGCCCTAAATTAATCGATGATGAAACAAAACCGCCGAGGAGATTCTCAGAAAGTTCAATAGTTCAAGAAATGAAAAAAGAGGGGATTGGAAGGCCTTCCACGTACGTATCTACTATTCAAACACTGAATAAAAGAAAATATGTTGAAAATAATAGCGGTGCACTGATTCCGACTGATGCTGGTAGAACAATGTGGCTAGAAGTTGTTCCATTTTATAATGAACAAAATGAAAATGGTCTTTTTGCTGCACAATTCACTGCTAAAATGGAAGCTGACCTAGACACTATAGAAAACGATACTCAGTCAGCTCCTAAAGTATGGCATGACTTTGTCGATGTTTTCAAGGAAATGAATGATATTGCTAAAACTAAGAAAAGAAGTATCCCCTCAAAAAGACAAATTGAATTACTGAATAATTTAGTAAAAAATATGAGTGATGATGATGTATTTAAGTCTTTAAAAGGCAAGAAACCTGAAGAATTAACAGGGGAAGAAATGAGACTTACTCTTGACAAAATAATACAAGAGGGAGGAGATTTTCCAGCTAGTGATAAACAAATGAAATTGATAATAAAATTAGCAGATCAACTGGGACACAATCTTGAAGAAATCTGTAAAATGTCGGAAACAGATGACATAAACAAATTGACCGGAGGAAAAGATGGTACTGCCAGTAATTTAATTGATATTTTGATAAAACAAAGCCAATTATTACCTGCTTCGGAACCACAAGTGAAATTAGTTAACAAATTAGCAGTAAGAGAAGAAGTTCCATTAAGTGATATTCTATCTATTGCAGATATTGTATCTATTGATGAAATGACTAAACAGGATGCAAGTAAAATCATAGACACAATTATGAAAAAGAATAAAAAATCTAAGAAAAAGAAGTGAGATTAGAATTAGAAGATATCAATAAGGCTAAGCCACTGAATAGTGATATGAATGACTACGATTATGACGTAGTCATTGTTGGTGCTGGGCCAGTAGGTGGATATCTTTCTAGGAGATTAACGGAAAATGGAATTACTGTTTTAATTTTAGAAGAACATGCAGAAATTGGAAGACCTTTTCAATGTGCAGGATTAATTAACCCCAAAGCAATGAGTTTAGTGCAATTAGAAAACACTGTACTGACACCAATTTGGGGAGCAAGAATTTATAGCCCTGAGGGGACTTTAGTAGAAATCGGACATGAAGATAAAATTAGAACTTGGTCGGTATGTAGAAAATTATTCGATGAAGCAGTGGTAATGCAGGGAATAGAATCTGGAGCAGAACTATGGGTTTCAAGTAAGCCAATAAAACTTGAAATAACTAATGAGGCAGTTGAACTCGAGATTAGAACGCCTGAAGGAACAAAGAATGTAAGATCGAAAATGATATGTGGAGCAGATGGTGCTCATTCTTGGGTTCGAAGAACTCTACGATTAGGTCGTCCAAAAGAAACTATGATTGGTATGCAAATAGAAGTTACCGGTTACCAAGGTGTCGAGGGAAAACTTGACATGTATACTGGCTCTAACATTTCACCAGGATTTTTTGCATGGGCCATACCATCTGGAGAAACTACAAGGATTGGTGTTTGGAGCCAAACAAAATATATCGGAGATGAATCTTGTGAAGATTTATTGATTAAATTAATGAAAACAGGGAAATGGAGCCATCGATTTAAAGATTGTAAAGAAGTTGGTAGATTTGTCGGCTCGGTACCAAGTGGAATTCTCAAGAAAACTACGTCTAGGAGAGCAGCATTATTTGGGGACGCAGCTGGTATATGCAAACCAACAACAGGGGGAGGAATCGGCCCCGGTTTTTCTCATATCGATTTAATTATTGAAGATTTAGTAGAATCAATAAATAAAAATATTTTAGACTCCAAAGAACTGAAAATTGTTGATAAGAAACTAGATAGAATGAGAAAATCTCAAAATAGAGCAAGGGGCCTTAGAGATGCTTTTTTATCGCAATCTGATGATAAAGAATTAGAAGAAATATTCAAAATTTGGGCTAAACCAGAAGTAATATCTATGATTAATGAAGTAGGAGAAATAGAAAATCCAATACCACTAGGGACAAAAATGCTTAAAGAAATACCTGAATTTAGGAAGTTGGCTGGTAAGGCAATTAGATCTGTTTTATGGAGTTGAATCTGTGGAAGAATCAGTGCAAAGAATTCGTTATCCTCCTTTCGAACACTCAGATATGATTCCAAAAGAAATCCCAATCATAGAGATAATATTAGAATCGGAAAATACCCCTCCATCCCCATTTAAAATAGGTAAAGATGATGATTGGTTAGTAGAGTGGAGGAAAATAAGTAAAGACGATAAAGGATTACCAAGGATAAAGGGAGATGTTTCGAAAGAAACTTTTCCATTTCTAATGAGAACTAGAAACGGTTGGTATATTGATCCTGACCCAATGCATTATAGAGCACGAAAAATGATTACACCAGCAGTGGTTCTAATCATATCCACCTTGTTTTTAAGAGCAGTTACCCCCGCTATTAAAGAAATAAAATTACTCTTGCCAATATTAGATCTTTTAAGTTACTCAATTAGAATAGGTCAACTGGATTATCCATTTTTTCTTTTTATTGCGTTTCCAATATTCGTATCACCAATACTTTTCAGAATGATAGCAAATATGAGAGATATTAAGAGGCAAAATCAATTAATTACGAATCCTATTACCCCGCCTGAGATAACTATCGATAAAAGTGCAAATGAAATTAAAATATCTAAATTAAAAATACCTAAAGGACTTGAAATAAAGAGAGCTAGGATGCAAGTGGGAATTGCAGTTCCTGAAAGAAGAATGATTTTGCAATCTCAAGGTAAAAATGAAGGTGAACAAACAATACCTGGGATGTCAACTGCATTACCTGAAAGAAGAATTACTACTGGAGAAGAACTTGGTACAGGAGTTGGTGAATCTACACCTATGACTGTAGCTCATAGAAGATTAATGATGTTAGAACCTATGAGAGTTCTCGACCCTGGTCCATGGGTTGATTTAACCGATTTAAGAGAAAAAGAAATAATTTTACATGGACCAGATGAATTATGGCCAGGATCTATTTACTCGGGATTAATTGCAGTACATTGGGAATTAATTTTAGAATTTAAGACAAATGATGGCACCAATATGAAATGGGTCAGACCTTTGATAATAGATAATTACCATCATAGAATCGATATTAACACTCTACCGGTGAAAAGTGGAAGATTAGAACTCTCAGATTATTGATTTTGAATAGGTATTGTTGCTATAAGATTTTTTTCTTCTATTATTATAGTGTCTAGAATATTATAATCTGAGTCTCTCTTAATAGGTGTAAAGCCGGCTCTGAATATTGAATCTTGCAGTTCTTCTTCCTTGGCTAGGGTTTTTTTTGTTCCTGAGGCAGATACTACATTTTCTTCCATCATTGTAGAACCTGCATCATCAGCACCTGCTAGAATTGCCATTTGAGCAACGCCTAAACCCATTGTTGGCCAAGATGCTTGAATATGATCGATGTTATCAAAAAATAAACGAGAGATAGATATGTGTCGCAAATACTCTACAGGACCTGCTCCCAACTCTACTCGATTACGACCTTTGTTTCTTTTACCAAAAGAATTGTTTTCTAATTGTACTGGCCAAGCGACGAATGAGGTGAAACCTACCCTGTCTAATGAAAGAGCATGATCTTGCATATTTCTAATTCTCTCCATATGTAATACCCTATGGTGATCTGTTTCCCCAAAGCCAAAAACATTAGTTGCAGATGTTGTAAGACCTAGTTCTTGAGCCTCAGACATCACTCTTAGCCAATTATCTGCTGAACCTTTCTTAGGAGATATATCAAGTCGGACATCATCAACTAACATTTCTGCACCACCACCTGGAAGACCATGCATACCTACATCTGCTAATTGCTTAAGGACCTCAGAAGTATTCAAACCACAAACATCAGCAATTCCTTCAATTTCTATAGGAGAAAAACAATCAAGAGAAATAGTTGGATGTTTTTCACGAATATTAGATATTAATTCTAAATACCAATCAAGACCTAGTTCTGGATTTACCCCTCCTTGCATAAGAATTCTAGATCCACCAATGTTTTCTAACTCAGAAATTCTTTGGCTAATTTCTTCAAATGTTTGAGTATAAACTTCAGAATGACCGGGCGGCCTATAAAAAGAACAAAATTGGCAATTAATAGTGCAAATATTTGTATAATTAATATTACGATCAACTAAGTAAGTAACTAAATTACCTGGGACTTGGATTTTCCTCCTTTCAAGGGAAGTAAACATCAAATCATTAATATCTGCATCCTCATATAATATTGTAGCGTCCTCAACAGTAAGACGTGGAGGTTCAAGAGATAATTGCTCTGAGAGTATTTCTTTCCAGTTACGCATGATTGTCACTCAAACCTTGGCCGACTAAAGCCTCTATTTCAGAAATTTCTTTTGGGCATTCGGAAGTTAAAACTAAGGGACCATTTTCAGTAATAACAACGTCATCTTCGATGCGAATACCAATACCTGAATACCTAATTGGGATATCTATATCTTCTCTCCAACTCCCGAAATAGAGTCCTGGCTCAACGGTTAGAACCATACCTGGTTGCAATATTCTTTGAGGACCTTTGTCTCCTTGTCTACCACCACCAACATCATGTACATCTAGACCAAGTGAATGGCTTGTTCCATGCATGAAAAATTTCCTATATGGGCCATCATAGTTTTCCCCTAATGCTTCATCAAAAGTACAATTTAATATCCCTAATTCTATTAATCCCTTAGCAATTACTTTCGATGCAGCGTGATGAGATGAACTCCAAGGAGACCCTACTTTGCAGGCTTCAATTGCTGCTAATTCAGCACTTAGAACTAGATCATATATTTCTTTTTGAGGATCAGTAAACTTACCATTTACTGGCCATGTCCTAGTAATATCTGACGCATAGCCCTCGACTTCACTACCAGCATCAACTAAAACTAAATCCCCATTTTTGATTACTGAATTATTAGAATGGTAATGTAAAATAGTTGCATTATCACCACCTCCTACAATTGAACCATAGCTTACACAACTTTTGTTAGAGGAAAAATAAGCTTCGATGATTGATTGTATTTCCCATTCACCAATTCCAGAGAAACTTTTCTTCATGCCTTCAATATGGGCCTGAGATGCTAAAGAGGCAGATTTTTGCATTAATAGGATTTCTCCTTCGGACTTAATAACACGCATTTCATCTAAAATAACTCTGGGATCAATAACTTCCAATTCAGAAGATTGAATTATTTCATCTAATGATTCATTAAGTCCTTTAATTGAATAAATTTTTTCGGATTTACTTATTTGGCCTGAAATAATTTTTTCCATATCAGTTACCGAATATGCATCTTCAACTGGCCAATCAGAAGATGCTCCTTCGGTTCCAACTCTTCTCCCTTCCCAGATCTCCGCTTTAGTATCTCTAGGCTGAACAAAAATCGAAGTAACCCAGGAATCTGATTTATAATATGCCATAAATATAGCATTTGGCTCTTTCCAGCCGCACAAATACAGAATATAAGAACTAGCACGATATGGAAAGGTTGTATCATTAGAACGATAGCAAACAGGATTAGTTGGGATTAAAATTAAAGAGTCTTTAGGTATATCTTTGAAGAAAACTTCTTGACGATTTTTATAATCATCATAAGGAAGTGGAAGTCTACTCGTAGTTCCCATAATATGATGGAGATGGGCATCTCTTATCTATTTGTGTAATATACTATTTTCCTTTAGTCCATTTAGGTATAGATGAACTTTCATTATCTTTCTTGAACCGAAAGAAGACTGATGACACAAAGAAAAGAAATGAAATGAAGAGTATGATTAATGGATATGGTAAATCATCAGCAACATTTGGGTTAATCAGTTTAACAGATATTGAAGAATAATCTCCATCATTATCCATTACATCGAGTCTTAGAACTAACTCCTTCTGATTAATTTCATTTTCAGGCCAGATTAAAATTCTATCGCATCCCTCAAATATTGTAACGCTATTAATTGACCAAATACACCTCAAGCTATCGATATCATTATTCGAATCCATTGAATTTGAGCCATCTATTTGAATATTTTCAATATCGATTATTTTTATATCGTCACCATCAAATATCTCATCACCATTAATGAATAATGTTGATGATGGTATGATATTTGATATAGTAAAATAAAATTCATCAGTAGATGATAATCCACCTTTATCCATAACTTCTAACTTAAGATTATAATCTGCAGAATAGCGAGAATCTAATTCAAAAATATTCTGGTTATAACCCTCATGAACTAATATCTCAGTGCTTTCAGAACTAGTACAAGTCCAGATATAGTATAATTCCTCTTCCGACCATATCGGATCAGAAGACATTGATGCATCAATTACCATGATAAAATTATCTTCTGATTGATTCGATGGTTCTTTCAATACTGAGATCAGGGGAGCTAGGTTATTCAATCGAAGAGAAATACATGAAACGTCATATTGATTAAATGAATTATTAGATGGGATTAAAATTACTAACTCATACCAACCATCAGGTTGAGAGGTCATATCGATAAAGTGAGTAAACTTATTTTCTTCGTCATAGATAGGATATATTTCATTATCATCACTATATGAAATTCCACTATTACATGTTTCCACATAAGTAATATATCGTTTCAAATATACTTGAAGAGCTTGAGGGGAATTACCAGAAATATCGCTAGCCTGAGCTTCAATTAGGAGGTCACCATTTATCCAATCAAAGTCACTTGGGTTTGTAACTAACAATGAATTTATTGAATCAGGAACATAATTGCTATTTAGTATGAAAAAAGGCATTTTTTGTTCTGAAATAACTAACCCATCAAGTTCCACATAGATGTTAAATTCACAAGAACAGGAATAATAATCGTTAGAATCAATAGATAATTCCCAATCTAATGAGAAATAATTTTCACTTATAGGAGGTAAGTTATCAGATAAATCATTAAACACTCCCCAATTAAATTTAAAATTAGTGGAGTTTTGAATATCCCAAGAAATAACTACATCTGATTGAGAACTTATTACTGTGCCAGATAATATTTCATCTCCATCAATTATTTCACCAAATGAAAAATCAAATCCTATAGATACATCCGGTTCATCTGTTTGAGCAAAAACAGAATCTAAAGGTAAAACTACAAATAACGCAAGTATCAAACCTAGGAATATGACTCTCACATACCTTTGGAAGAACAATATAGTATTGAACCCCATCCATAAATGAATCAAAATATCATCTATCTGATATCTGCATTTGCCATGATAATTCATCAAGCCACAGTCCTAATGTTCTACGATTCACAAACTCATGGCTTGCCTGTGCAGTTAGAACACACTCACAAGCAGCGGCAGCTAATACAACTGCTGAGGACATAGGGAATTGGTTACCTAAGGCAGCAGCTAAAGCAGTTGCTGCAGCATCATGAAGACCTATTTGTTGAGATGGTGAAGGTGCAGAACAAGCAATAAATTCGATATTTCCGTCTGCTTCATACAAAGTAACCCCATCAACTCCACCTAAAACTATCAAAGATTCCCAATTATAGGTTTTAATTAAACTAGAAGCAGTGTCTTCAGCGCTATCCAGCATAAGTCTCCTTCTTAACAAATCAAGCCCTCTTATTTCAAAAAGTACTACTGTAGCCCCACGGCTCCTTTCAAGGCCTGTCAACTTAGGATCAACAATAGATGGGATGGAATTTTCCCTAGCACATTGTATTAGTTTTTGAGAACCCTCATCAGTAAGCACTCCTTTATCATAATCAGATATGACAAGAGCACAACTATCCGGTATTGATTTCAGAGTTTTTTCTACAAGACGATTACTAACCTCTATGTCTAATTCTTCAAGAGATTCTCTATCAGCCTGTAAAAGAATTTGAGATTTTTCAAGAAGACTCTGGCGGCTACCAAAAAATCTTATTTTTGTTAACGTTTGACGGTTTTTTACTGTTTCAATACCATCAATAGGTAAACCATCTAATAAAAACTGGTTTTTAATAAATTCGCCCTCTCTATCATCACCTACGCATGAGAAAATAGATACATCTAGACCAAGTGAACCAAGACCTCTGGCAATATGTGCTGCTGCACCCGGTGATTCTTCAGAACGTAGAATTTTCAATACAGGGACCGGTGCTGTAGAAATTAATCGATTAGAGTAACCATGATGATATCGATCTAACATTATATCACCTATTAGTGTGACTTTAGAAGAGTCCATTTTATCTAAAAGAACTCTTAAATCTTTCAATATTTTTACCCTTTCTCTCGGCGCCTTATCCATATTATCATGCCTCCGAGGATTACCACATGAATGATATTTTGCAACCGTTGACATGAAAACAAGAACCCCCTCGTACAATCATGGAGCCATACGGAGACGATTGGTTATATTCAGGCTCTGCAAGTGAAAGATTGTGGAATAAATCGGCAATTGGTAAGAAAATAACGAATAATCAACTAATATTATCAGCAGCAGAAGTTATTTTTTGCCATAACCATAGGCATCTAAATTGGCCATATGAAAATTGGTTGAAGGAAGAAATCTCAAAAAATTCGAACTTGATTAATGAATCTATAATTATTGAGGCGTTAAGAGTCCCGGGGAATAAATTAATGTTAGCTAAATTTATTGAAAATAAATCTAAAACCCCCCATCACAAAGACACATGGGGAGTCAGATGGAATTCGAGTAATCATCCTAGAAAAGATATACCAGAATCAGAAGTAAGGTGGTTTCACTCATCGGATTTAATTGATTGTAAAAATTTGTTATTATGGGCTATTAAGGTGAGTCAAGAGGGAAGAAAAGCAGAGGTTTTAATTGTAGATAATGAACAAGCAGTTGTTACTTACAACCTCACAGTAGAAGAACCTAAAGGAGAATTATCACCACCTTCAAATCAGATTTTAGAAACAATATCAAAATATAGAAAAACTATCATTGACAATGGGAAAATATTCTTCCATTATGAAAATGTTTGGCCGTGTGAGCAGATCGGAATAGATTATGATGATGGAAGAATCGTTGATGAAATATCATATGAGTTAATTAAGGAGAAAGAAGAGAATTTTTCTCTACAAACAAGCGTTTTTTATGATCTCCTAACGAGAGGTTTACACCCAAGGCCAGGATTCAAGTATGGGACATTATGGCGGTGTTATGAACAAAAAATTGGAACTAACCATGCACCATGGTTAGTTGTTAATCCATCTAATAAACCAATAAATTGGGAAACTGCGTGTTTAGCATCAAGATTAGCATCAGGCGTGAATAAGATTTGGTTACAGCCTTTGAGAATTAGTAATGAATGGAAATACCTAGGGATTGTTAGACCACCTGCTAATTCAAGATGGACAAATCCAATAAAAAAGTAGAGTTAGAATTACAAATCTGATTTATCGAAGATTTCAGACTTAGTTATTTTTTGGTTTTTTTCTTTACCACCGGTAAAGATTGATATCGCAAGGAATATACTAATCATCAACAAACCGTTACCTGGCTCAGAAAGCCAAGATAATACTGTGTTACTATTGAATGAAGATTTAGCTTCAAGAGTTATAGGAATTCTTAGTTCAATACCAAAATCATCTACAAGGACTAATTCACCTCTTGCAACCATACCAGGGACAAGAAGTCCCTCAGGATTTATTGTAATTAACAAATCATCCCCTGGACCAAAGTAATTATTATTGAGATTGTGAATTTCTGCAACGCGTGAAGCGGCTCCTTGTATTTCGAGATTATAATACCTAGAGTTTGTACCTTCATAATCTGGAGAAAGAGATATAATACTCTCTTTGTTATAATCAATAAGTGCATAGAAATTATCTGTAACTATACGATTACCTACTTTATGCCATTCTAAATCGAGTGTTCTATTATTTTCTTCATCACACCCAATTGTTCCAATTAAGGCTCCATTGGAAGGGAAATTTTCATCTATATCCATTACTGGAACTAGTGATAAACCTGTAGGTAATTGATTGACTGTTTTATTGATGAAATTATTATTATGGGATAAAACCTCTATAGTGAGATTGCAAATTACATCAGTTGATACTTCTACGAATAGTGTTTCACCATTTAATAATTCGACTGGCGACCTAGGTGTAAGAACATTGAAACTATTAATTTTCATAGTAGGCGTTATATTAACCATAATCGCACTATCATTGGAACTTGAAATAGTAGCAAACCAAGTGACTAATCGTCCTCTATTATCATAAATTAACATCCCATCAGAACTATTTAAATTACCAAATTTGTCACCATCTTGAAAAGTATCTGTTGAACTACCACTATCTCTATTCCTAATCAAGGCATCATCACCATCTGCCTCAATTATTTTTAACCAAGCATTTTTTGAGTCGGTATTGACTAAATTAGTATTAATATCACCATTGTTAATATCTTGCTTTTCGACTAATATTCCAAATCCAGGGAGAGATGAGTCAAAACCAAAATCTCCTCTATTAGTTATTCGAATGTATTCACCCGGTGCGATTTCAATAGATAATGAAAAACCGCTATCGGATATTGGTTTCAGAGAAAAATTACCACCAATATTTGGATCGACAATTATGGACCTATTAATTCCTATTAATTCAAGAGTAGATGACGAAGGGAAAGATGGAGAATCACCATTTCCATTCCAGTTACCGCTAGCCATTATTCCCCAATCTCCAATGCCATTCCAATTACTAGTAGGTAGAGAACTATGGACATCATACAAATCATACGCCCCCATTTGATGAAGCATTTCATGAACTAGAGTCCCCATACCAGATTTAGTAGATGCAATCGTATAATGTTCAATTGACCATTTACCAACTTTAACTGATTCGTCCAAGCCAGACATATGACTCCAAATTGAGTCAGAGCCTCCACCTATTTCTTGAGGTGTGGCTGAGTGTAAAAGTAGAATCCTATCTAATACACCATTATTATCTAGGTCCCAAGATGATAGATCTTTATCAATTAACATATCTTTAACTACTCTTTCTACTAAGTCGTTCACACCAAAGCCATCGGAACCTGAATCTCGTTCAACATCACCATCAGCACCCCAAAATCCTATTTCTTTTGGTGAAATCCAAACATCATCAAGAATTGTGGCATTGAGGGAAGATTGACCATCACTAATTTGTTGAATATATGTACTAGCTGAATTGGGGCCATTGAGGATAGAATCAGCTGTAGCCAAATTAAAATCATCATTTTGGAATGAGATTGGGATAACTAACCAATTTTCTAAATTTTGAACACCGACTAATATGTCATTATCATTTTGTTCATTAGGAATTTGATTATCTAACCAATCATCAATAACATCTGAGTTTATATTAGCGGAGATACCAATCATTATGATAACGACGGAAATCATCGTTCGCGCCGCATTCATACTAACGCCTAAACAAAACTATGTTTTGAATACGTTGTAATCATGCACGAAAATTAGCATTTTTAAATATGATTCAACATCTCCCATTTGAATTAACTATTCACGTATTGGCATCAATCGAGATATCTTGTCGGAAAAATAAATTGTGAAAAATGCAATGACTATTCTTAAACCTTCATATGTTTTAGGAAGAGTGAGGAATATCATTGAGAACCCTATAAGAATAATTCTAACTCTAATCCTAGATTCATTATCATCTACTAATCCAAATAACCTAGATAATGAAAGAATTATAACAGCTAAAATACCAATTACGAGTACCCATGATATGCCTATTCCTAGACTGATGATGGAAACTGCATCATATCTTGCTACTATACCATCAATGTCACTAATTTGATTGAAAAAATTAATTGAAAATGGTAATACTAGAAACCAAACTAGGAAAATAGTCATGGGGATTACAATCGCACTAGTGAATAGAACAAGAGTAAGCCATTTTTTCTCGTTTGGATACAGTCCGGGTAAAGCAAAATTGCGTAGCTTGATGCTTGTTATTGGTAACACCATTGTTATAGAGAATATAAGTAATATTGCCCATTTTATATTAATCCAATCATAGGGGCTATAAATTGACAATTCTAAAGATTTATTTCCTAAGTCAAGAGCACTTATCCAATAATTCATGAATTCATCGATAAAAAATGACATTATAAATGAGCTAATGATAATTGCTAAAGCACTAATCTTGATAATTTTATAGAGCTCTTCGAAGTGCTCTGACATTGGTATTTGACTTGTTTCAGAAGAGATCATTTTCAGAGTAAATCCTTAACTTTAGGTTTAGTCCTAGATGCCAATATAGTTCTATAAACACCATAAGCAAACCAGGCACTAAATAAGAATGTGAAACCTATTACGAAACTAGAAAGGTCGGTGACATTTTGCGCTTCCGGATCAAGAAGGGCTCGTGGAGGGAACTCTAGAGTGGCATCATCTGCTAACCATTTAACGGCTATTACGAACGAGATCACTGACACTGCAGCCTGCCTCAAAGCTTGTGGATAAGCTAATTCCATAGCTAAATATTCAGGACCTTCGTCATATTTTCGTTCTAATATTTCTCTTTGTACTACTGCACCAACAATTAATGCAGTCAGACTAAACCAATAAAATAGATTACCTTGTTGATATATCCTTTCAGCAATAGCTTCTTGTCTCTCTGCTTCTTTCTGTGCATCTGTTTCTTCCAATAAGAATAATGAATCATAATCTCCAACTGAAATAGTTCGAGTAGATAAGATAGCTTCACTATCACTTTCAGCAATAGTACCTGGTGGATTTATTGAAAAGGCAAGAAGATTCCAATAATCTTCAGTGTCAGGAACTCCTCCTCCATCTACTGAATTGCCAGCTAACCAGAAATTAACAGCACCTTGATCTTCGGAAGGTGCAGTCCACGTGATTATCCAAACACCATCAGAATCGGTTTCGCTATGAGAAATATCACCATCGCTATCTGCTGCAATGCGTATATCTTCATCATCAGACCAAGAGAAAGTACCAATCGAACCTGAAGAAAGTAAAAACCCTGCTTTAGAATTTCCACTACCACCGGATAATGTTAATGAATCTGCAACTTTTATTGTGAGTTGATATGACTCATCAAAATCATACATTACAGGAACACCACTAATCATCACTACCGCTCTCTCAGAAGTGGCACCATTATTATGACATGAACAGCCATATTTAACTGTCAATTCACCATCTTGATTCAGATAAGGAGGGCCTCCACTGTTCCCTAATGCAGGAATTGCAGCCATACCAATAATCAGCAAAACTACAATTGCTTTTGAGTTGATAGACACCATACAGCACACCTATGTTATTTCGAGTGTTGACTACCACATAACCGTTACTTGTCTAAATCCTTTATACATTCCATATCATAACTCTTTGATAGCAGCATTTAACTCATTCATCATTTTCTTACCATCACCAAAGAGCATCATTGTTTTATCTTCATAAAACAAATCATTATCGACACCTGCATAACCTACAGATAGGCTTCTCTTAATTATTACAACTGTCCTAGCTTTATCTGCATCGATTATTGGCATTCCAGCCAAAGGACCTTCTCCACTCCTAGCAGCAGGATTACAAGTATCGTTAGCCCCTATTACTATGGCCATATCACATTCAGGAAATTCAGGATTAATTTCATCCATTTCTATTAATTGGTCATAAGGAACATTTGCCTCTGCGAGAAGGACATTCATGTGACCTGGCATTCGCCCTGCAACAGGATGAATTGCATATTTCACTTCTGTATCAAATCTATCTTGAAGAAGATCTGCAAATTCCTTTACTTGGTGCTGACATTGACTAACTGCCATCCCATAACCAGGTATGATAATGACTTTCTGAGCGCCATCTACCATCATAGCAACTTCTTCAGCATCCGTTCCAATCTTAGTTCTAGTTAAGCTTACTTTTTCAGAACCACCAAATGATTTGAACAGTACATCTGGAAGCGTACGATTCATTGCCTTACACATAATGAAAGTTAAAATTAAACCTGATGCACCAACTAGAGAACCGGCTACAATCAATACACTATTGCCTATGATAAAACCAGTAAATGCTGCAGCGATTCCAGAAAGCGAATTAAGAAGAGATACTACAACAGGCATATCTGCACCGCCTATAGGTAAAACCAGTATGATCCCTAGAATGCTAGATACAGCAATTATAGCGTAGAGTAGTTCTTCATTTCTTGGATCAGATATACTTAGATAAATCAACACAAAGACTAGTGCAATCAATGACACTTTGATGTAATTCAGCCATGAAGGACCCCAAGTAGGAGTACGGAACCACTTTCCAAGTATACTAACACCTCCCTTTAGCTTATACATTGCTAGTATAGAACCAGTAAGGGTCATCCATCCGACTAAAGCAGATAATCCTGCAGCTACCATAAGTACTTCTAATCCTAAACCAGTTGGCAAAGATAACTCTGGGTTTTCAATATATTTCCAAGACTCGGATAATGCAACTAATGCAGAAGCAGCACCTCCAAAGCCATTGAATAAGGCAACCAATTCAGGCATACCTGTCATTTGAACTCTAACAGCCATTATGTAGCCTATGGTAGAACCTACTAATATCCCTGAAACAATCAATGTCCATTCAGCCCCACCTTCGAGATACATATCAGTTACAGTTGTCAATACTGCAACTAACATACCCATAGATCCTAATTGATTTCCAGCAGGAGCTGTTCTAGGATGTCCAAGCTTTTTCAAACCAAGAATAAATAATGACGCAGAAATTAGATAACCAATAGATATCCATTCGCCGAACTCCATAAATTAGTCCTCCTTTTTCTTATTTTTACCAGCAATCATAATCAACATTCGATTAGTCACAGCAAAGCCTCCAATGACATTTATCATTGCTAAAACAATAGCTAAGAAGGCCAATAATCCAGATAAAGATGTATTACCACCCTCAAAGGCCACATTGGCACCATATAATGCTCCAACAACGCTAATGCCAGAAATAGCATTGGCGCCACTCATCAAAGGTGTGTGTAACATTGAAGGTACTTTTGTTATTAACTCGAAACCTAGGAATATTGAGAGAACAAAAAGAGTTATTGAACCTATTAGAAATTCAGGAGTCATCAAAGAATCCCTCCTAGATTAATATGCTTACTATGTATACTTCCATCTTGGCAGATTAACACACCGCCCGCACCTGGTATATGCAAATCAGATCCTTCAGGAGAACCAACAAGGACATCATCATCTTCAGATATTATTAATTCATCATTATCATAAATTGACAATATGAAAGAGGTTAAATTATTCGAATATAACATGCTAGCAGTATTAGCAATTGTACCTGGGAGATTAGATGTTCCGACTATTATAACACCATTTTCAGTAGTATAAACTTCTCCGGGTTTTGTTAATTCGCAATTTCCACCTACGTCAGCATTCATATCAACAATGACTGACCCCGATTTGAAAGATAAAACAGCAGATGCAGGGATAGTAATAGGTGCAGGGCGACCAAAAATCCTAGCAGTAGTTACAATAATATCGGCTTCGGATGCGACTTCACAAACGGTATTATTAACTTTTTGAATAAACTCTGGAGTCAAAGGTTTAGCATATCCAGATTCATCTTCAAAATCATCCATTCCTTCAACTTCTATAAAACGGCCACCTACTGATTCAATCTGTTCTGCTGCTGATTTTCGGACATCAGATGCATAAACAATCGCTCCCAGTCTTTTAGCGGTTGCAATGGCTTGCAGTCCTGCGACTCCGCTACCCATAATAACAACTTTTGCCGGTTTAATAGTTCCTGCAGAGGTTGTCATCATAGGTATCCCTCGTGGAACATAAGATGCACCTAATAGAACTGCCTTGTACCCTGCTAGATTGTCTTGACTAGAATTAACATCCATAGATTGAGCCCTTGATAACCTTCTAGGAATCATATCCATTGAGAACAAAGTCACATTAGATTTTATGCAAGAATTTATCTGTTCAGGATGACGAAATGGATCCGCAACACATGCAAGTTTCATGCCACTTCTTAATTCAGAGGTATCTAGCATTCGTATTGTGATCAGTAATTCACAAGATAAAACATCAGTCCTAGAACTTATATTCGCTCCAGCAGATTCATATTCATTATCTGAATAATTTGAATTGAGACCTGCGCCAGATTCAACAAAAACATCTAATCCTTTTTTTATTAATTTTTTAACGGAATTTGGTACAATTGCAACTCTGTTTTCACCATCAGGTTCAGTCAATACTCCTAACCGCATAATATCACATCTACAAAAATAAGTCTTTGGCCCATTATTGTTAACTGACCCGAACGGAATCAGATTATTGAATGAAGCGGATGGATGTCTTCAAAATGATAAAACAATGTCATGTTTTATTCAGAAAAGAATTGTGAAACCTATACCAAAAACAGCGATATCACAAATTGCGTGGGATAACCAACACACCCATATTGATTGATACCGAATATATAGCCAAGACCATATCGCAGCAGCAGATAAAAGTCCAAAAGATGCTAAAATAGTTTGCCACCAAATAAAACCAAACAGGTGTAGAGCTATTGAATGATGGAGAGTGAATAGCAATGAAGAAAATATTATTGCCGCAATATCATTATTGAATATTATTCGAGATTTGGTAGTTATGAACCAGCGAAATACATACTCCTCCAAGAGACTGTTTATGAATATCCAATAGAACATCCCCAATATATACAAATTGATATTAGAAAGACCTTTTGATTGGAGAGTATTTGTCATTTGATTAATATCCAATGTACTTTCAAAAACATACCATGTGATCAGTATAATAATAGACATTCCTAGACCGGTTATGAAACCCATCCTAAGACCCTCCTTAGAGGGTAAAGTCTTAGAAATCGAATTATGATCTACACGAATATACCATACAGTAGGAATAATGAATATCAAAAGTTTACAAAATAAGAAAAATAATTGAGAAGACTGTTCATCATCAATTATTTCTAAACCAAAAATTACAGATATTGAAGGGATGAAACCTACCATTAAAATCGCAATTATCGATTTATCTCTAGGACCCATAATACTCACTAACATGAATATAATAATTGAATATTGTCCCTGCAAAGTAAGAGTTTACTTATCACTAAAGGCTAAGGATGAGATACCAGCGGACACATATTGAGGGAAACTCAATGGCAAGAGAAGCAAGGAAAATAGCAGTAATTGGTGCAGGTAATGTTGGGGCGACTTGTGCCTTTGTGATGGCCGAAAGAAAATTAGGTGAAATTGTATTACTAGATATTTATGAGGGTTTTGCAAAAGGTAAAGCATTGGATATGAGCCAGGGTGGACAAGTTCTGAACTATGATGGAAAGATAACTGGAACTTCTGATTATGAAGATATTGCAGGTTCGGATGTTGTAGTAGTAACCTCTGGTTTCCCAAGGCAACCAGGAATGAGTCGAGAAGATTTGATAGGGAAAAATGCTGAAATAATTTTACAAGTAGGAACTGGAATTAGAGACTACGCTCCCGACGCAGTAGTAATAATGGTTACAAACCCTCTTGATTTAATGACTTACCATATGCAAAAAGTAACTGGCTTCCCCTCAAATAGAGTAATTGGGCAGGCAGGAATTCTTGATTCTGCAAGAATGACTCACTTCGTTTCAGAAGCAATAGGGTGTTCAAATGAAGATGTTCAGGCCATGGTATTAGGTGGGCATGGAGATACAATGGTACCTCTGCCAAGGTACACTACTGTAGGTGGAATACCTATTACTCAACTACTTGATGAAAAGACTATTGATTCTATATCTAAAAGGACTGCTAGTGGAGGAGGAGAAATCGTGAAGTTACTAGAAAGAGGAAGTGCTTTTTATGCACCAGGAAGTGCTGCAGCAATTATGGCAGAGTCAGTATTAAATGATAGAAAAAGAATGCTTCCATGCAGCGCTTTACTAAATGGTGAATATGGATTAAAAGATGTATATATTGGTGTCCCAGTCATCTTAGGAAAGAATGGAGTAGAACGAATAATTGAATTAGATTTAGAAAATGAAGAATTAGACAGTTTGCAAGAATCTGCTAATTTCTACAAGTCTCAGCTAAGTGAAATATTAGGATATTAGTAATTAAGAAGGAAAAAAAATGGCAGATTACATACATCTAGAACACGACGGGAAGTTACTTCTAGTCAACGATAATGGAGATGGACCTGCCATACCTAAATTGGGAAGAATGAAGTGGGATGGAGATACATTCCTAATTCGGCTTCCCACTCCTGATGAAGTTAAGAGAATGGGAATTAAATGGGAACTCAAGAGAAAAAATTTACTTGTCATTGGGGATATTGAGAAGGAAATAATTATTGCAACTCCAATAATAGATTGGCCTGAAAATTGGGCATGGAAAGATTCAGTAATTAGCGATAGTGCAGTAGATCCTGTAGCAAGAGAATCGGTTTACAGAACAATACACCGAGTGGTATCCAAAGTGGTTATTCAAAATAATAATCAAATGATCCTCATGGCAAAAGCAAGCAGAGGTTTCTTTACTGGTTGCTGGACATTACCAGGAGGTTTTGTTGATTATGGAGAACATCCTAGAACCGGAGCAGTGAGAGAAGCCCTAGAAGAATTAGGAATCATTATACAAATCTCCGATAAACAAGGAGAATCAGGAGAAGTAATCGATGGAGATGATGGAGTAATAATACAACAAAATATTTTCACATCCGAGGGAATAAACTGGTTATCATTTACATATAATTGTAATTTAGATATTCCAATTGAGAAAATTAAACCAAAAAAGGGCGAAATTGAAGAAGCAAGATGGTTTACAAAAGAAGATGCTTTGAGAAATGCAGTAAGTATGTTTGATAGAGATGCAATATTAAGATCGAATAATTAAAAAAAAAGGTATTCACATAAATCAATTAGTGGTGGGCCTGCCTGGATTTGAACCAGAGTCTGTTCGTCCCAAACGAACAAGCATAGACCAGACTAACCCACAGGCCCTGTGAGTAACCCGACGACCGAACTACCTGTCAAGAACTTAACTCAACCAATTCCATGTTTTTTCATTTACTCTGAATAGCAAACCTTGCATTTCAGCCTGACCAATTAAGTAATCACTAGTTAAATCTAATTTCCCCTCATTCAACAATATTTCATCTAGTGAATTATTAGTTAATTCACCATTTTCATTGGTAGCTAATTTCATTAATTGGATCTTATTTTTAGTATTAGGCATAGATTTAAACTTACTTTTAGAATCTTTCTTTTTGATTTTTGATATTAATTCATCACTTATCTCATCAGGAATATTTGCAACAGACACTGCATAGGACAACTTTTCTGCATCCTCAAATAACTCGAATTTCTTAATATCACTAGAAGAACCACACTTTGTACAGTAATTATTTTCAGATTTTGACGAGCCAAATGAGTACCCACAACCACATGTGACAAGGTTGAATGACTGAGTCATAATTGTATAGGGAAAGTGATAGTTGAAGAGTTTGTCTGATGATTGGTGTCACAATTAATTCATGAATGACGATGGGAGTCGAGATGCATGAGGCGTGCAAGAGTAACGGCATCATGGATTATTATTCTCGCACTTATTTTGTCATCAACGAATAGTTTTGTGAAATCGGGTGGCGATTCGATTGACGCTTGGGCGTTACTATTGTTAATACCCGTACCACTTTTCTTCATAATTTCCAATCGCTCAATTACAGAGAGTACTAAAAATATAGACTTAGAAAAATGGAATGAGGATAATGATGATAAATATGCATTAGAAAAAGATGCAGATGACCCCCTCGAAAGCGGTTTTGACATCCCCATATTGTAACTACAATAATCTCAATGTTTCAAGATTAGCTGGAGCATATGTTTGTACACGGAATTTTTCACGTAAACCTTGACGGAATGCGTTACATGTTTGAGCATCCCCATGATGACAAATTATTTTCCTTGGAGTCGGGTTTAGAGCAGCTACATAATCCATTAATTGATTCCTATCTGAGTGGCCACTGAAACCATCTATTTTCCTCATAGAACAATTAACTTGAACCATCAAAGTTTGGCCTTTGTCGACCAATGGGACAGATGAGTGGCCATCACGTAGTCTACTACCAAGTGTACCTGATGCTTGATAACCAACAAAACATAGAGTATTGTTAGGTTCTGGAGCCCAGTGTTTGAAATATTCAACGATAGGCCCTCCTGTCATCATACCACTGGTTGCTAAAACAATGCAAGGAGACGGGTCCAGAAGTATTGATTCTCTCTGTTGATATGATTCAACTGTACGGAACCATTTCGAGTGGAATGGGTTTTCAGAACCACCTTTTAGAAGTTTTTTCCTTAAATCTTTATTCAAAAAATTGGGATGACTTGCATGAATCGCTGTTGCTTCGGAGATCATGCCATCCAACCAAACAGTAACTGGAGATACTTTTCCTGACTTGAATAATTCATCAATCGCAATCATTACTTCTTGAGAGCGCCCTACAGCGAAAACTGGACAGAAAATCTTACCACCTCGGCCAATGACGTCAATTATCATTTCTTGTAATTCATGACTAGCGGCATCTCTAGTAGGTTGAATATCCTGAGGACCTCCATAAGTTGATTCGATAACTAATGTATCAACTTTGGGGAATCTGACAGTTGCTGCATCGAACAACCAAGATTTCTCATACTTAATATCGCCTGAAAATAAGATTTTATGTTCATTATTTCCTTCACCAATGTTCATGTAAACACTAGATGAACCTAAAATATGTCCTGCATTTTCCATAGTCATCTTAATATCTGGAGCAATGTCTGTTTTATCGCCCCAATTAACATCAACAACATGTTTGATACATTCTTGAATATCCGCTTTTGAATAAGGTGCTTCATTACCCTCTGCTTGACTGACTTTTACGTAATCAATTTGGAGTAATGTCATCAAATCTCTAGTTGGAGGGGTGCAATAAACAGGTCCTCGGTAACCATAACGGAATAGAACTGGCAACATGGCAATATGATCTACGTGAGCATGTGTTAGGACAATGGCATCGAGATTATCCAGAGGCATTAATTCAGGTGCATTGAAGAATGGTTGAATCTCATTTTTATTCGTAGTTGGCTTTGCCCCACAATCAACCAGTACTTTAGATTCATTTGTTGTTATTAGATGCATGGCCCTACCAACTTCTCTGTAAGATCCTAAGGCAGTTATCCTAACCCAAGATTCACCTGGGCGTTGAGGTCTGTAAATTCTTGCACCAAACTTCCTAAGTAATGATTTTCTCTCATCGGACATTTCTTTCCTATATCGTCTAATATCATGTTGAGTTCTACTTTCAATTGATGGGGCTCTCACAACTTTAACCAACCAACCAATTTGATTCCTTAACGATTGGATGTGAGAGCCTTTCGGACCTACAGCATCTGATGGATTATCACATTCTAAAATCACTTCACTTAGTGCTGGATCAAGCCAAACTTTCCTGACTTCAGCTTCTGGGGGTATGATTTGACTAACGGCATCATGTACTTCTTGCTCACTAGACAATATGTCAGGATGTGGTCTAATCACAATCCTTCTTTTCACAATTTTAGCAATTTTAACAGTCAAATTATCAGTGGAAGTAGTAAATCTTTCAGGTTGTTTGGTAATCACTGATATTGAACCTGCTTCAAGATCAATCTCATAATCGATGTCTTTAGGTATTATACCAGATATCTTCTTTTTCAATTCAGCGTATGACATTCTCATAAAAAAACAACCAAGTTACTCACGACAGAGGTAAAACTCCGAAAAACGGAGATGTGCACAATGCAACGTGAGTATCATATTGAAGAAAGGAGAGTTGCTAACTGCTCTCCAGATAGTTGTTGAAATCCTTTTTCAGCAGTGATTACTGCTAAATCCATTCCATTACCGCTAGCAGCATCTCTTTGAGCAGAAGCAAGAAGGGCTTTAGCTGCAACTTTTAAGGCAGATTTTTCATCCATTCCATCGCGATATTGATCTTCAAGAACTCCATACATATATGGTGAACCTGAACCTGTTGCACAATACACATCAGGTATTGAACCACCTGCTGAATCGATACTGTAAACGCTTGAACCTGACGAATCAACACCAACAATTAGTAATTGTACATAATGAGGTCTACCAACTAATATATTGGCAGTTAGTGTAGCTGCACCCTTAACTGTCATAGCTGTTCCTTCTTTTAGTTCATATAACTTTAGTTCCGCAGCAAGAGTCCTGGATAATGATTGGGCGTGACCAACTAATCCAGCTGTTGTCAGAGCGACATTATTAGAAAGTTGGAACATTTTTTGTACACTTTTATTTGCGATAAAATGACCCATTGTTGCTCTATGGTCAGCACCCACAACTACTCCACCATCAAAGGTTATTCCAATTGTGCTTGTACCTGTCTTTACTGCATCAGTTGTTGCGTGCATTTTAATCACCGCCATAAGGAGAGCTCCCCTCAGCGTTTCTGACTAATATGAGCCCCCTTATCAATGCGACGGATAAGAGATATGAAATTTATTGATAACTAGATAAAATACACTGTGGGATAATATTTTACTAGATAAGTCAAAGAACACCTCCCAGACGCGTTATCTTAGTGAAGCAAGAAAGTAGCGAGCCAAAATGGATTGAAATGCCTAGTTTACCTAACTATAGCAATAATTCAATAGAGGCTGAACAGGATTATCATGACTTAGGTGAAAGGTACCCTCAGGCACCAGTTCCAACACACTCAGGGGATACAATAATTCATAGAGCAATTCTTGAAGATATTACTGGTTTAGAAGAAATCATGAACTGGATTTCAGAAGGTGACATTACAATAGTGGAAATGAGTGGAATGATCAATCGCGAGGTAGAACTTCAAATGGCAGTTTCAAAATTACAAAAATTTGTAGAAAATGAAATGAAAGGAACTGTTTTCGGCCTAGGGCATAATCGTTTACTTCTATTACCTCCAAGTTATGGCACTAAAAAGGCTGATATAAATCCAAGATGAGGGGGCCTTATGGAAAGTACTGTCGAACAACCCTGTCCTATCTGTTTTTCAGAAAAAGGGCTAACTATGATTGCTCATAGTTCAGAGATACCATACTTTGGCGAGCATACACAATTAACTATTTTATGCCCATCTTGTGGCTGGAGACATACTGATTTCATCCCTGCTGAAGGGAAGAAACCTGGGGCTTGGAGCTTAGACATAGATGATGCAAATATGCTGACAGTTCGAATAATTAGGTCATCATCATGTACTGTAAAAATAAATGATTTAGGATTAGAAGTAGAACCAGGAGGAGCTACCACAGGATATGTTTCAAATATTGAAGGTGTATTAAATAGGTTTGAAGATGCTATTCAATTAATGTATAGGCAATCTAAATCAGATGACGATACAGATACTATTGAAAAGTGTGAAAAATTATTAGAGAAAATTGAGTTAGTTAAAAATGGAAAATTGAGTGTAAATATCACACTCTTAGATCCTATGGGACATAGCCAGATTCTGCATGAAAAGGCAGTCCCAAGAGATTTGACTGAAAATGAATTAGAACATTTAGAAGTAGGCCCATCAATCCCTGTATTTAGTTCAGAAGATTTAGATTAACTATCTTGAATCAGGAGATATGAAATCATCAATCCTATCTGACCATTGGTCTCTTTTTTCTGAAAGATCGGTTAACCAATCAGAGGCTTTGTCGATACAAATTTGTTTGATTTCTCCAGCCAATAATCTACCTGACTCGTAATCTCTACCAATTGAAGACAGCTCACTATCACTCTCTTCGAAAAAGAATTGAAGGTATTGATAAGCGACATCTTTCGATAAATCTCCACCCAATCTTCTATGCTCTTCGGTTGTAGCTTGCCCTCCACTATATGCACGCTTGACTTTCTTTGACATTTGTTCAATTGTATCACTCATAAATATAGTGGTTTCGGGCTTAGATGAAGACATTTTATCTCCAGTCATACCAACCGCAAATCGATGATATGTAGAACAAGGAGGCATTAATCCCATCCCCCCCATCTCTCTCTCAAGAGATAGTAATGAGATTTTGATTCTAGACTTATCTCCGATTGTAGCACCCGGGAGTTCTATCGTACCATGCTTAGGATTAGCTAAAATGTCTGCAAATCCAAGTTTAGATAGTGACAGTTTAAGTTTCTCGAAAATTGAGGAACGGACTTGGCGGTTAACTCCACCAGATTCTGAAACACCCATTTGAATTTTGTTTTCGTCTTGAATTGATAAACCAATTATTAAACCGCCACTCTTCCTTTCCTTAAGATTAAACCAATTTGTTTTACCTGCTAGCCCCCTTGTAAGCCTTATATGAGGGTCTTGATCAACACCTACTGGGACGACAATTGGCCTCAAACCGCCATATTCATCTAATTGTGGATGCAATATATCGCCTGCTTGTATTAGAGGTGCTTGAACATGAGCAAGGTTGGTATCCCCTGAGAACCCATATATTGCTTCGAATTCAGAGAGATTAGTTTTTTTACCTAACATAAAACCAAGACGCTGAACATCTGGCCTCATACTTTGAAAGTACACATTGGTTTTTTCGGGATCAAGACCTAATGCTGCATAATTATGAATATACTCTGACAATGCAATTCTACGGCCTTCTTCCAAAGAAACACCTCGCGTAGCAAGAGATTCTAAATCTGCCACTGTTACAGTAATGTCACCACCATGGTCTTGAAACCATTTAACTTGCTCAATAACCATGCTATGACCTAGATGCATTTTACCACTTGGCATCAGCCCAGTTAATACTCCAAAATCATCACCTCTATGAATTGAATCTAAAATAACATCAAAATCTCTGTGTGCGAAAACTATACCTCTACGATGTAATTGATTAGGGTCAGGTATTTTAGAAATTTCAACCTCACTTAGGCCAAAATTATCCCTAATTCTAGTATAATCTGTTGACTGTTGAGAAGACCATGGGTCTATCCGAGACTCACCAACCATATGTCGTCGTGTGCAAAGCCCTCAATCAAGGCTACGCATGAAACATTACGAATGTGCCCAACTACTATGGACAGTGGCCACAGCCGAGAGATGAGAATATGACTACTATACACTGCTTAGGTTCGGGACTCGTTGGGTCTTTTGTCATCAAAGAATTATTATCGGAAGGAATGAAAATAAATGTCGTAGATATAGAAAAGAAAACACATCATATCGAACACGACTTAGTTACAATACATGTTAAAGATGCATACACATATTGTCAAGAAATAACAAATACCAATGACTTATTCATAAATATGCTACCCGGAAGTTTAGGTCATAAAGTTACAAAATTATTAGTTTCAAAGGGAAAAAAAATAGTAGATTTAAGCTTTAGTGAAAATACACCAGAAGTATTACATAAATCTGCTATGAAATCTGGCGCAAAAGTCCTCTGGGACGTAGGTATTGCGCCAGGTTTTTCGAATATGTTAATCTCATATGCTGCAAGAATAGGAGAGGGGATAGTTAATGCTGAAGTCAGAGTTGGAGGTAATCCCATTGAAACGGATGAAAAATGGAGTTACATGGCTCCTTTTTCACCTAATGATGTGATTGCAGAGTATACTCGCCCAGCAAGGATAATAAAAGATAGAAAAATTTGTATTTTGCCAGCATTGAGTGAAATACATAAAATCAATGTCAAACAAAGGGGAATAATGGAGGCATTTCTTACTGATGGATTAAGAAGTTTACTTTACACAATACCTGCAAATGATATGAATGAATATACAGTTAGATGGCCAGGACACATTCAAAAATTCATTGAAGAAAGAAATGCTGGAATTTTAGATTTGGAGGAACTAATTAAGAAATGGAAATTTGATGCAAAACGTAAAGAATTCACATGGATGGAAATTAAAGTAGAGTGCAATAATGGTGAAAAAATGTCTTGGACCATATATGATGAAGGAATGAATGGAGACTCATCAATGGCTAGAACTACTGGATTAGTAACTTCATCGTGCATAAAACAATGGTTAAGGGATGAAAATCTCATATCTGAAGGAGTTCACCCACCTGAAAGTCTATCGAATGAAGTGATATTTAATGTGTTGCAGACTCTAAGAGATGAAGGAGTTATTATTGAGGGCCCAGATATTAAATTTTAACAAATATCATAATGATTGATCTCTACTTACAAGCCACCTAATTGTCAAAGGAGTGGCGATTAGTACACCTATAGCAATAATTGGTAATCTCCAATCCATTTCTAACGCAGAAGGCCTTTCTATTAGCCAAGTAAAAATCAATGGAGAATCATAAAAATCTGAGGCCCATTCATGGAGATTAGTGACATGATGGCCAACAATAGTGACACTATGGTGTAAGCCATTAAATGTTTGAATAGGGTGATATGAAGAATTATGATCATTATCAAACAATATTGTAATTGTATCACCTGCTGTGATTGTTAGCAATAATCCCTGATCAACATCCCTCCAACCATTTTGTAGAGTCTTAATCTCAGGTTGCAATACAGGATAAGAATTATCATGCAAATCTGTAATTGAAATTATTGAAGATAATGTTTGAATCATTATACTACCTGGAACTTGCCATTTAGTATCAGAAGATTCACTTAAACTAACAGTCAATGATTTACCTGAACCATCCACAGTAATTAAAGAACTAGATAATTGATGGTTATACCATTCACCCCAAGTAGTATACCATACATCTTGATTTTCTAGAAATTCTATAGCATCCTTATCCTCTCTAACTTTAAGATCAAAGATTCTAGCTTCCCAATATATCGACACCAGAGAATCTCTATCTGCTGATTCTAATAAGCTAATATTAGCAGCATTTTTTTCTATACTACCACCATTCCTTTGAATAACGAACATATCATCAACATCAGTTTTTAAATTATCTCCTAAAATAATAAAACCAGATTCTTTAAGTGAAGAAATTGTCGAATTATCTATTATTTCAGGTACACCAAAAGATATTGGTTCAGAGCCCCACTTAGAGGAATTAGTATGTTGAGTAATATATTTTTTACATGACTCTATTATTGAATTATCTTCATTTATATTTATCCCTTCATACCCATGACAAGCAAATTCGTCACCATGTTCTAATCTCTCGGGACCAATTAAATTCCATAACCAATTATCATCATCCCAATCAGCAGCAACTGCCGGGGAGATTAAAGGAGTAACGAATATTAGAAGTAAAATAAGACCTTTATACCGTATCTCCATGACTCTCGGAATAGGAAACAAGAAATGAACCCTTGTGAGCCTTATGGAAAGCAATAAGGGTGAAGTATAACCGCGAGATGAATATCATGCTCTCAGATAGTAGTTTAAGTTCCATATCTGAGTTAGTTGGTTTATCAGGTACAGGGGAGAATTTTTCTACACCTTTTATGTATAAATTTCTATTATTTATTTTACCCGCACCCTTCAGAGTCTTTACGAATATACATTATCACGGATTAGAAAGAATCCCAACAAAAAAGTCAATGATTTTTGTCGCGAATCATACATCTCACGTTGATCCATTTTTGAAGATAATTGCCGCAAGAAGACCTATACATTATCTTGCAAAACAAGAACACTTCGAATCACAAGCAACTAAAATTTTGATGAAAAGTACTGGTCAAATTGAAACTACAAGAGAAAATGGAGCTAAACACGCATTATCTCGAGCAGTAGATGTATTAGATTCGGGTGCAGCAATAGGAATTTTCCCTGAAGGAACTAGATCAAGAAATGAAAAAGCGCCATTTTTACAAAAAGGAAAAACTGGTGTAGCGAGGTTAGCTGCTCGATTTCCAAACTCATCAATAATTCCGTTGTCAATAATTGGAGCAAGAGGATTCATGAAGCCTGGCAGTTTAATTATTAGGCCATGGAAGAGAATTGATATTTACATAGGAATCCCAATAACGTTTGCAGAATGGGTATCGAGCCCTTTAGGTGGAGATTTAGATGATGAAAAAATCAATGAATTATTACTTGAAGATGAAAAAATGAAAATGGATAAAATGAAAATAATATTCAGAAAATTGACTGATCAAATCATTGAAACTTTACGTATGAATGGTGCACCTTGAGTGACTTATGGAGAGTATCATTCAAAGACTGTCGTCTAAACCGCTAACATCACTATGGAACAGTATCTAGATTTTTTGCGGCGAATCCTAGAGGATGGAGGTGAAAAGGGTGACAGAACTGGAACCGGAACTAAATCAATATTCGGACACCAAATGCGCTTTGATTTGTCAAAAGATTTTCCAGCAATAACAACAAAAAAAGTACATTGGCCGAGTATTATTCATGAACTATTATGGATATTATCTGGAGATACTAATATCAGTTATTTACAAGAAAATAAAGTCAGAATATGGAATGAATGGGCGGATGAAAATGGCGATTTAGGGCCTGTTTATGGCGAACAATGGAGAAAATGGGTCTCTAATGACGGAGAAGTAATTGATCAAATAAAAAATGCTATAGAACTCATAAAAGTAAATCCTGAGTCAAGGAGAATTATTGTTTCAGCATGGAATGTAGGTGAATTAGATAAAATGGCGCTAATGCCTTGCCATGCATTTTTCCAATTTTACGTCCGTGATGGGAAATTATCATGCCAATTATATCAAAGGAGTGCAGATGTATTTTTAGGAGTACCTTTCAATATATCATCCTACAGCTTACTAACTTACATGATGGCACAAGTTTGCGAACTTGAACCAGGTGAATTCATATGGACAGGAGGAGATTGCCATCTGTATAATAATCATCTTGAACAAGCAAAACTACAGGTTTCACGTAAGCCACTCAAACTTCCAAAATTAATTCTAGACCCTAACATTCGTGACATTGATGATTTTACAGCAGATCATATAGAGATTGTTGATTATGAACATCATCCGCACATTTCTGCACCAATTTCCATATGAGGCATTATAATGAAAGTTAAGATGATTGTTGCAATGGATGACCAGAGATTCATTGGAAAAAATGGAGAACTCCCTTGGAGATTGTCAGCAGATATGTCAAGATTTAGAAATTTAACTATTGCAGATGGTTATAATGCAGTAATTATGGGTAGAAAAACTTGGGACTCATTGCCCGCGGCTTACAAACCACTTCCTGAAAGATTGAATATTGTCATGTCAAGAGATACAAGTTGGAAAGATGAAAAAGCAGAATCTGCACTCTATCCTGGAAGGGCTATAGAAATCGCTTATGCTAATGGATGTAATGAGTGTTGGATTATTGGTGGAGCACAAATTTACAATATGTATCAAGATATGGTCGAAGAAATACATTTGACGATGGTTCACACATCTGAGAGTGGTAACATAAGTTTCCCTGAAATTGATTGGGGGAACTGGAAACAGTCTGTAATTGAGAAAATACCAAAAGACGATAGAAATGAGCATAATACTACATATTCGATATGGGAAAAAAAGTGACCATATATGAAAATCGGTCATTTGCCATTCCCAATGCCGGAAAGAAAATATTCCCTAAAACAAAACTGGGCAAACCTCACATTTATGCATTGGGAAGTTGAACCAGATATTCTGAAACAGCACCTTCCAGAAGATTTAGAAGTTGACTTATTTGATGGAAAGGCATATGTTGGGACAATTCCTTTCAACATGGAAAAGGTAAGGCCAAGAAACATGCCATCGATATCTTTTATCTCGAATTTTCCCGAGTTTAATATAAGGACATATGTCACTAAAAATGGTAAAAGTGGTGTATTCTTTCTGACTCTTGACGCACAGAGCCATATCACTTGCATATATGCGCCGTTCGCTTATGGTCTCCCGTATAATTATGCTAAATGTAGCCTAGAAATAAATGACAAAGGAGGATCGGTTTGGGAATCAAAAAGAATTAAGGATGGAATAGGATTGAAGGGTGAATCAATTGCTAATGGTCCTATCCTCAAGGCAAAAAAAGGAAGTTTAGAGGAGTTTTTATTCGAAAGATACTGCCTATATGTCAGCCATAAAGGTAAAACATGTAGAGCTTATACCTTTCATGAACCTTGGGAATATAGGGAAGCTGAAGTAATAATTGAAGAGAATTCTTTAACAGAATTTTATGAACTAGGAATTACAAATGTCTTGGAACCAGAACTTGTACACGTCAGTAAAGGTGTTAAAGTACTAACATGGAGTATTGAAAAAACGGTGAAATAAAATGAATGAAAATGACAAATTGTTATTAGATGGTGAATGCGGTTTATGTAATCGAATTGCAATATTTTTATACCCACGGTTAAATTCTAATGGAAATTTAACTTTCATAAACAATGAAAGTGAAGAGGGAAAAAATATAATCAAAAATCTACCAATAGAAATGCAAGAATCAAATACTGTTTACCTCATTAGAAATGAGAAAGCATACACTAGATCTGCTGCTGGTATTAGGTGTTTACTTTATCTCAAATGGTACTATAAATTATGGTATCCTTTTTTCTGGATTATACCTATTCCATTAAGAGATTTAGCATATAAGATAATCTCAAAGAATAGACATAAAATATTTTCTAAACCTGATATTTGCATGATACCCCCAAATAACTCATAAATATTAGGTTTCAATAAGTGTATTAATATTTCCAACTAATATAATCGGAAATAGGATAATCGTACATTTCAGAGCCAGGCCATTTAAGTTGCTGTGCTAGAAAAATAATCGCTGATTCATTCGCTAGAACTGTCGAAATATCAATGTCAAGGAGGCCGTCACATCCTCGAACAAAGCAGCCAATTGGGGCAAATGCATAATGGCCAGAATTGTTAAAAATACCATAATTTACAAGATTGCCTCCTAATCTCATGGAGGTATTGTTCACCTCTGAAATCACTGTAGTATCATCTACATCACCTGTTAAAACCAAAGTTGGAACTAATACATTAGAAATCCCTCTGTCAAGTACAGTTCCATTCCAAGGAGATAATAATATTGAGGCCCAAACTCTATCATCCTTAATTGACAAAGAATCATTAAGTTCATGATTTGATGACCAAAAATCTATTGCATTGCAATGTATGAAATTATCAGCAGCACAGCCTGACTCCAAGTCGGATAGGGAAATCTCCGCTCCAGAAACCATCATTGATGCATAACCACCTGTAGATTGCCCAATCACAGAATATCCATTTTCTTCGATAATACAGTTGCTTAATTCACCTTGATCATTATTTTGGTCAATTAACCAGTCAAAACTTTCTCTGATATCAAGTGGCATTGACAATAAAATCTCACCTAGTTTGTCGGGATCAGCATCAAGGAGTGTCCCATATCTGTGGTCGGGAGCTATGGAAATAAAACCATGTGTCGCTAAATTTTCCATTAAAAATGCAGAACCCCATCTTATACTAGGGAACCCATGGCTGTAAATGCTAACCGGTCGAGGTTCTGAACAATCAGGAGTCGTGTCATCTAAAGCAAGTCCAGGAAGAACATTATTGTAGATTACTTTAGAACCGGATTTTTCGATAGAAGGATACCAAACTTGTAGAGTTATTTCATATCCTCTAGGTGAGTTAAATGTCAAATCTTTAGTCCCTGCCGTAAATGGACCAGGGGCTAAAAGTGATGATGATGGTGTTAAATCAAATGGATCATCTAAGTCACTAATGCCATCACCATCATCATCATCATCTACACCATTAGGTATTCCATCAGAATCCGTATCACGCTGTTCATTTGGATCAAGAGGATAAGCATCATCAAAATTATCAGTACCATCACCATCAATGTCATTATCTGAATTATCACCAATACCATCACCATCAAAATCTGAGGATTCAAGTTCATCAAATGGATGTGAATCATAAATATCTAGTATAGTGTCATTATCATCATCATCATCACATAAATCTCCAAATTCATCATCATCATTATTTAATTGATCCGGATTAAATACATCAATACAATTATCATCATTATCATTAACAACATCCGAATCAAGATCGGATTCACTTATGCAACCTGCAATTATATTAGATAGAAAAATTAAAGAAATTAAAAATACACGAACCTGTAAACTCACATACCTTCCATTAGATGCTAACTCATAAGGCTGTGTTTACTCATCTCGATATTCAGTTATACGAATTCCCAACTTAGTATGCCTAGCTGGTCGTTGCATGACTTTCTCGATTTTTTTATTAAATTCATTATATAAATCAACTTCAAGAGCTAGAGAATGTCCGAGAATTAAAATTAGTAAATCCGCTAATTCCTCTGCGGCTTCTGCATCAGGTTTGCCCTTAGTAATAGCAGCTGCGAATTCACCTAATTCTTCAACTGTTAAAGCTATTCGATATCCCATATCGTGACCATTGTTTACTGGGTCAGAAAAGTTATGTTTAGAATGGAAGGATGCAACCTTATGCATCATCATATTCCAAGATCGATTAGTATCATCTAAATTATCAAAATTCATCCATTCATCTACACTCAACGGTGACATCAGTTGTAACTAGAAGGGTTAAGACCATCAAATTAATCCATGAGGTGGTTCATCGGATTGACCGAATAATAATGCTAAACCAATTAAACTAGAAGTTAGAAATACTGATAAAGATAAGAAAAATAATCGCAAATAAAGCACTTCTTGACTTTTTAATTCTTCACATGCATCCGATGTTACTTCAGTTTCAATACCCATATATATTCTATAAACAGGGTCACAACCACTCTTATATCCCGTTTCAGATTTATCCCAATTATTTAATGCATTTATTGTTGTGGGTATCATTAACAGGGAAATTAAAATTAAAACTACTGCTCCTTAAAAATCATGGAAAGACCTCAATAACTTTCAATTAAAGAGTTAACACATTTCATGACTCTTACTCTTAAAGTTGAAGCTATTGAATCAACTTCATGATGATTTATTTCGGCATTACGATTACCTGGAGTTCGTCCAGCAGCCCAATTTGACGAGCATGCTAAAGCAACATGAGGCACTTTAAATTCAGAAATTAAACGTTGTTCGGGACCAAGAGTCATACCAACTACATCTGCACCAAGATTGACTAAAGCATCGATTTCAGATGGAGTCTCAAATTGAGGACCAATGCATTGAGCTACAATTAATCCTTTCAAAACAGTTGATTGCTCAACAAGCAATATTTCTTCACATTGTGAAATAGCTTTTTCATCAAAGATTGAATTTCTATCAGAATGAATCGCATCATTATCAAAAAAGGTCCAAGGGATTTGTGTAAGATCTATGACATCACCAGTGATTCCAATGTCACCTGGTGGGAAATCATCCCTCATCGAACCTACTGAGTTGACGCTGAGAATAATATCGGGAGAACAACTCAATGCAGCATGAATATTTGCTCTATGCTCAATCATATGAGGTGGTGTACGCTTATCTGATTTAGAATGATGACGATCTAACACGAATATTTTATCGCCATTTTGATCAATTACAGATAAAGGAACTTGACCCCATTCACTATCAATTCTTATTTCAGATATCTCTGAATCATTATATTTCTGATAGTCTTTTGATAAATCACTCATGCCCGTGCCACATATCACTACTACGCGAGTCATGACTGTCGCCTCTATTAGAGGTTCATGTGCTTATCTAAAAGAAAATTACTCATTGAGTCTATCAATAAGATCTGCTTTTTTACCAGATACTGGCTTGCCTGCAGCCTTGAGTAACTCCTTTAATTGAGGTACAGTCATAGATGAATAGTCAATATTTTCTGGCTCTTCAACTTTAACATCGGATTCTTCTTCTGAATCCGCATCATCAATAGATTCGGCATCATCAACTTTTAATGATGATTTAGTTGCCTCATTATCTTCTTTCTCTTGTGCATGTATTTCATCAAGAGTAGGTCCATCCTCAACTATAACTCCAGCTTGTATAAGCTGTGTTCGACGAATAACAACTAATTTAACAGGTTGTATTTTAGAAACTGCCTCTTTGATTTTTGTTTCAAGAGTACCATCTAACGTAGCTGCTTGCAGTTGGAACCAAGTAGATGTTGCTCCAGTTGTTAGAATAACTTCTCTAGCCAAAGTCCTCATTTGTTGTTTCTGACTTGCCTTGATTCTAGCTCTAGAAATCATTAGTGGTTTGAAACGAACATAGTAACCATCTTCAGTTATGACATCAATGGTATCATCAATTTTACCACGGTCTCGCCTTACTTGTCTTCGCACATGATCTTTTAATAATTCATGACCTACAAATTCTGTAATTGCGTCATTACCTAAAACATCGATGACTCTGAATACAACCTTAACGTGCATCTTTGAAAAATCGCCATCTAGTTCATTTTGAATAACTTCATAGTGTCTACCGATGAGTTGTTCAGGTTCTTCTGATAGAGTCTCTCCAATTACTCTAAATGACCATGGAGTTCGAGGTGCCCTAATTGTGTACCATCGCTTTGACTTCCACTTGTCTTTCTGTTTACGTGCCGCTGCTCTTGCTGATGCTCCTTTTGCCATTTTCAACGACTCCTTATGTACCGGGGGCTGCCCCGTTTGCGAGCCATGCGACTTTCCTTGACTATATGAACGAAACGTAATAAACACAGTTAGAAACATATTGAAAAGCGTCGCATTCAAGACTAGAAGGTCTCAGGAATAGACATGGGTCTGCACAGCGTCACATGGAGAGTTAACACCAGTGCATTGGACAATATGGATTTAGTTGAAGACTCTTTGAAATGGATTTCAGGAGAGAATTCTATAATCAACAAAACTAAAGATAAATCATTCCATGGGGCACAACAATATTCCATAACTGCTCAAATAAAAAAGAAAAAGGAGAGTATTATTTCATTGAAGAAATTAGGTGATGAAATATTAAAAAAAATCTTAGAGGATGGTATTGAGAATAGAGTAGATGATTCGAAATACTTACATGTCAGATTAGAACTTGATAAACTTGTAAGTGGAGAAATTTGTTTGGCTAATAAGAATACCACTTCAGCTACAGTCAAGGGGAGATTCAAGATTGAATCTTACCCTGGAGATTCTATAATCGAAGTAATATCTAATCTAATTGAAACATTAATAGAAGATGATTAAATCACTAATTATAAAAATCCGATATACAAGTATTCTTATGTATCATCTTACACGACGTATTGTGACCCATGTAGTAACAGATGCTTGTGTTATGCACAAGTACCAAGATTGCGTAGCAGTATGCCCCGTAGAAGCCTTTAGAGAACACGAAACATACCTCGTAATTGATCCTGACGAGTGTATAGATTGTGCTGCTTGTATTCCAGAATGCCCAGTAGGTGCAATATTTGCAGACACCGACTTACCAGATGATCAAGAACATTGGTTAGATAGAAATGAAAATGAATCCCCCGATCTCCCTATCGCAGAAGGAGATTCACCTGTTTTAGCAGAATCTTGATTAAAACATTAGTATTTTATGAACATAGGTTCATCAATGGAAGCCATGACGAATAGTTATGGCTGAAAGACTCGACTTCACAAATTTGAGGCACGGAACTTCTTTGTTGAAGCGCGGATTTGCAAAAATGCAAGAAGGAGGCGTCATAATGGATGTCGTAACTCCAGAAGAGGCACATATTGCTGAAGATGCAGGGGCAGTATCTGTAATGGCTCTAGAGAGAGTCCCTGCCGATATTAGGGCACAAGGAGGAGTCGCGAGAATGAGTCATCCTGATATGATTACAGAAATTATTGAGACAACAAGTATACCAGTTATGGCTAAGGCAAGAATCGGTCATGATGATGAAGCAAGGGTTCTGCAATCTCTTGGAGTAGATATGATAGATGAGTCAGAAGTATTGACACCTGCAGATCCATTCTATCACATAGCCAAAAATAATTTCACTATACCATTTGTATGTGGTTGTACAAATTTAGGAGAAGCAATAAGAAGAGTGGCAGAAGGTGCTGCAATGATACGAACTAAAGGCGAAGCAGGGACTGGAAATGTAGTCAGTGCAGTACAACATGCAAGGTTAGTAAAAGAAGAAATTTTATACGCAAAAAATATTGATTCAAATGGTCGAGAGATAATGGTTGAGGAAATCATGAAGGGTTTTAATAGAATACCAAGTGTATCGAAATTTGACCTCTCAATAAATAAAACACCTTTTGGAGATATAGACAATTTACGAACAGAAGTTTCAACTATCCTCAATGAAGTAGTAGATTATGGTAGATTGCCTGTAGTAACATTTTCAGCGGGAGGAATTGCTACCCCAGCGGATGCTGCTTTAATGATGAATCATGGAATGGATGGTATTTTCGTAGGATCAGGTATATTCAAAAGTTCAGACCCTAAAACCACGGCAGAAGCAATTGTTCTAGCTACTCATAGATACCAAGACGCTGACTCAGTAGCAGAAGCTAGTAGGATGATAGGAGAGGCCATGCCTGGTTTAGAGATTGAAACTCTTGATGTTCGTATGGAAGAAAGAGGCTGGTAAAGTTATTTCTTTCCGCGCACAGTTCCTAATTTACGAGGTTGTTTTTTACCTCTGGTAGATTTAATAACTATTGATGATGAATCACCATTCAATGCGCCACCAAGTGTTACTGAACCACTTTCTAAAAGTTGAGATGCTAACGAATCAGCCATATCTTCATCTTCACTAGGTTTCTTTAAAGCATCTTTAACTGATTGATTATGATCTTTTATTACTTTCACTCGCTCTTCTTCAGCTGCTTTCATCTCATCCCTGATTTCATTTACTTGGCTGATTAATTCAGTCATATTTGCATGGACTTCATTAGCAGATTCCCTGCATGTGACATATGCTGCGTGTAGTCTGTCAGCTTCTGCGCGTAAGAAATCCCTCTCAGAAAGCATAGGTTTCACATCTTCCCATATAGCATCGGCTTTCTTATGAAAGTCAATCATTTCTTGGTGAGCTTTATCTGCTTCGGATTTCAAAAGACGGATCGAGCCATCCATATCTCCAAGATCAATATTAATAAGTTCAAATTCTTCCACTGAAGGCATCAATTTATTTCTTTTATTAATTAGCACCTTTAATTTTTTAAGAAGTTTGTTTTCAGTTTCTAAGATTAAGCGACCATCGGTCATCATTGTATTTTCAATTTTTTCTATTTCATTAATAATTTCAGATAATTGAAAAATTACGGACTTAGACTCTTTAGCATCACTCCTCTTACCTTTATTTTGATTTATTAATTCACGTATTTGATTTTGAATTTCATCTCTTTTAGCTTTACAAATTTGTGCTTGGTCTCGAACCTTTTTTTGTTCGTCTAATTTTTCTTTGATAGATTCACGTATTTCCTTACTTTGTTCCTGAAGGGCATTCCTTGAATCCGCTGCACGTCGAGCATCCTCATTGAAAGAATTTCTTTGTTCCTTCATCCTTCGGAGCTTGGTTTCCATAGCATGCAATCTTGTTCTAAGGTCATCCTCAGGGTTCTGCTGCTCATCAGTCACGAGTCGCGGAGCATGACACCCTTCTTCAAAGGAACTACTCGATTCATAGACCTAAAAGAGTTGTGAAAAACGGTAGTATAGGGGATAAAATTGCGATACCAGCACCTACTAAGAAAACCGCACCTATAGATAGCCTCAACCTTGTAAAGAGATCTGCTCTATTTTGGACTGTTAAAACCCGTCCACTGAGTAGGTTACCATCCTCATCTTCTAACCTTACAGTCACTGTCGCTTCTCCAGTTTCTTCAGGCAATAAACTTTGCCAAATTATTTTTGTTGATTCAAGGACTAAAGGAAGCTTATGAATAGAGGATTTACCGGAAACATCATTCAATAACTCATTACAAGGGTCCACTCTAAGTTTGTATACACAGCCAGATGGTCTAAAATCAGGAGTTTGAATTTTAAGAATTAGATTAATGGGTTCTGAACTATGATTTAGTACATAAGCAAATAAATTAGCCTGACCAACGACTAAATTTTCCATATCTACATCGAACCATATTTTATGATTAAATCCACTATCTATTTTCATTCTTAGACGATCATGTAATCTGAAAAACGATGCACATTGATCTCGAGCCCTGATAATTAGACGCTCCCAGGTTTCTTCACCAAGTTCAGGATGACGGAATAATTCATCAATAATATGAGCTGGCATCATAATTTCCAACTCAGATCTAAAAGATGATTCATCGATATAACCCGCTCTCCTTAGATGTAATAAATGGAGCAATTTTTCCTGTAATTCAGAGATACTATTTCCTTCATTTACTGAATGCTGAATCGATCTTAAATAATCCGAAATCCTTACAGAAAGAAGGGGGTCAACATGAGCACTAATTACATCGCTGAAGGGTCTTTTTAACAGGGCTGGATGGATAGGAGGGGAAAAGGAATCAAGCATACCCCAAGTTTCACAGGTATTGAAGCGGGAACGATTTGACACCAGATGCACACCATGACCTGAAAGTAAGAAACCGGTTGAAAAAGCTAAAAGAACCGAATTACCACTAACCAAATCGGAGAACTGGAGGCTGCATATAAGGAATATTCCTGAAAGAAACATCAGGAAAGTTGAAGCGATAACTTGTCGGAAAGAACCTTCGATTGTTTCTTTCATTTCCGCATATCCATGAGCACTTTTGAAAGTTAAACCAGTTTTAGTTAGTCTTTCAGATTGAAGATTAAATATTCTCCGAGTCATAGAAATTAGTAAGAGTAATAATGACAATAGACCTAAATCAGCAATTATAAAGAAAAATGCCAGGTAATAGAATCCAACTTCAATGCTTAGTTCAATAGGGATAACCGGATAGACATGATCAACCCACCAATCTGGCTCAGTGCCAATGAATGAATTAGCTAAACCATATAATATCATTACTAATATTGGAATTATTAATACAAACCTCAGGCCTCTGCTTATGAATAAACGATCTAATTTCACTAAGTTGCGCTCATATTCTTGAAGACGAATTATAGTTTTTAAAATTTCACTATCATCATTATTCATGACTTGATTAGAGGTTTTCGAAGAGAGATTGGGTGCTTCAGGAATATTAGAACCTAGATCATCGGCAATATCATTAAGATTAGATCCTTGATTATCAATCATATTTCCACCAACAGTTCATTCAATTCTTACTATTATTTTGAAACTTAATTCTCGAGAAAATTGAATCTCACAACCATCACAATAATATTTATCAGATTCTTTACGTATTTTAGAACCTATACTAAGTCCGATACCGTCTAAGGTTTTTATTGCCACACTACTTGATAGAATCAACTCAATTATTGCATCTGTATTTTCTGGCAAGGCAGATATTGGGAGTAAATTATTACGCCCTGACACCATTAAATTCCGATCAACTAAAGGTATGAGAGACCCCTCTTTATTTCGTTCAGGGTAACCAAGCATTCGATCGATTGATGCCTCTAAATCATTATCGATATTATGTTCCAATTTGCAAGCCGCAGAATCAACATCACCCTCATATCTAATCACATCGGATAGGAGAATTCGAAGAAGTTCTTCTCTACGTTTGAGGCTTGATGCATGCTTGAAACCCAAAGAGGTCAACCTACATCCTTTGTAAGGGATATAAGTCAAATAGTCCCTATTTGATAATCGTTGAATCATTTCGGTAGTGGATGCTGCACTAACACTCATTAATTCCGCTAATTGAGATGTTTTAACTATCTCATCTGGCTGATTAAAATGTGCTTCGAATATTCTTTTAAGGTACATTTCTTCGAATTCACTTAATTCTGACATAAAAAATACCTCAACCTAGTTTTGCTATGAATTCGGCCCTACAAGCAGGACACCTTGACCTAATAGGCCTCTTATCAAGAGGTACTCTAAGAGTTTGTTCACATCGAGGACAAGGTAGCAAATCGCTTTCCGAATAAGATTCCAAGGCTAAATCATTATTTATTTGATCAGAGACTTTGGGAATTGGCGAAGATTTCTCCTCTTTAATATCTACAGATTCAGATTGAGAAAATTGCATAGTGCATGCTGGGCACTTAACTAATCCCTCATGAGTTGAAGGAATGTTCAATCTTTGGCTACAACTGGGACAGCTGACTTCTTTCTTTTCATCTGGTCTAAGAGAATTGGAAACCCCTCTCACTGGAAGTTTGTTGCGACTCAAAGATGAGAAAGTAGAGGGTGTGTTTTGAGACACAACTCTAAACACAACTAAGCTAGCCATAACTATAGCTAATCCAGATAATGCTCCATATAATGCAGCATAAATATTGAATGGAAGGGTGAAACTTGTACTACTTCCAGAGTCTATAATAATAGATGTTTGATTAGTAGTAGTTAATTCATCCATTGTCCATATAAATTTGATATCTGTTGTCAGGGAGTATTCCCAAGATGTTATCTCGATAACACCCGAGACGCTGCTTCCTCCATTAATTGCAGAAACAGGACGCTCAGAAAATACAGCATCATTCGCTATTGCGACTACTCTTAGTAAACCTGATGATGAACGTTCTGTACCACTATTTTGAAGAATATAATTGATAAATACTGTATCGCCTACTGAAACAGATTCAGGTGATACATTAGTGATCATTATTGAGGGGATAATTAGTGGAGGTGATAACTCAATGATTACCTCTGCATCTCCATTAATAGATAACCACCCATTAGCAGAAACCACTAATTTGAGACGACTGGCATCAGGATGGCCAAGATCAAGATTCAAGTTCCTTATCCCAGGATTCAAATCCACAGTAAATATCTGATAGAGAGAATAATCATTTCCAGACTTCATTAAAACAGATACGGTTGCACTACGGTTTAATCCCGAGCTAAGAGATATAGAAAAATCTAGATTCAATCCCTCTTGCAATGTCCAAGACACCTGTTCAATACTATTCACAATCTCTTGAGACTCTTGTATTTCCAAATAAGAGGTCCCATTGAGAGAGGTATCAACCCCTCCATGGGAACTTAAAATCGCCCATTTAATAGATTGTGAGCCAGAAATTAATTGTGTGAAAGAGGCAGAGACTTCTCTGCTTGACCCTGGTGATATACTTACAGCATCACCTAGAACAATAATTGTACCATCATTTTTCATTAACTCTAGTTGGACAGAATTAGTATTAACTCCCTGGTTATGAACTAAGATTGATGCAATTAACTCATCACCAACATGAGCAGGTTGTCCTAATAATACGAGATTTGCAGCTCCTGCAGATGTGAAATTTACCGGATTAGGGCCAACTCGAATCGTGATAATTTCCTCATTAAGAGTGTTATTTATTATAAGTTTACAAAAAATAACACCTTCATCTAATGGTCCGAAAAATACCTCTACGTCAGATATAGATTGGTTTCCAGATAAAACACCTGAATGACCACCATACCAGAGCCCGGAATTACCAAAACTAAAACTCCAATAGGCATTATTAGAAGATAGATTAGAGTTATACACCGGTATATTCAGGCTGAGATAGTCACCATCAGATGCAGATTCGTTCCCACTACTTTGTAACGAATTACCATCGAAATAATCTAATGACCAATTACTACCCTCTGAGATTTCAAAATCACTATCTTCGGCAGACGCGGTGTGAGTAAAGAATATCAATAAAATCGCAAATAAGAACAAACATCTCAACAAAGAAACTGGAGCACTTCTCACCATTGGGTAATACTCGGTAATAACAACCGTATGAATGAAACCCCTCTTTGCGGTCACATAGTGAACTTTATTGACACCTTTAGGTAGCCCCGAATACAATGGACACAGAGCAACTGCTTACAGTCTCGCCCGAAGACATGGCCAGAGCCTTGCTTGCAAGGAGACAATTGTTGAAAGAACAGTTACCAACTGTGATTAGAACTTTAGAGGCAGAAGAACAAAAATTAGCACCAAAGGCTAAAAAGGCGCTAGAAAGTAACAAAATAATTAACACTAAAGTCAGTGAACTTAAAGACAAAAGAAATAATGCTCAAAAAAAAGCAAATGAACTTCTGAAGATTGTCAAAGAAAGTAAAGAAAACTTAATGCGAGCGGATGGGATGATAAATCTAGATCCATTATGGAAAAAAGAAAAATTGTTTGAAGAGATTGAGGATATAGAAAAGAAAATTGAAACCTCTGCTTTAGACCATAAAGCAGAGAGAAAACTCCTTGATAGGAGGAAAAAACTCATTGAAACAAATGATAAATGGTTGAAGGAAAGAAGAGAATCAAATCCTGAAATGGTGACTTACATAAATGCCAGGAGAGAGATGAATTCACTATATCGGGATGCCGATAAATCACATAGAAATATGCTTGATGGTGTAGAAAAAGCACAACCACAACATGAGAAACAAATGAAGATTAGAAATGAACTAAAGGAAATAAGAAGGCAATTAGATCGAGCTAAAGAGTTGCTCTCACAATCCGATAAAGGCATTAATCACTGGGAAAGAAGATTAGAAAAAGGTTTTGGAGAATTAGATGGTGGATTTAGCGATCTGTTAGAGGCTCAAAAGAAAGTATCTCAAGGTGGTGATTCTTCATTTGCAAGGAAAAAAAAACCTAAGGTCGTAAAGAAAAGAACACCAATTAATGTTCCAAAGGAGGAGGAAGAATGAGTGATTCCGAACCTGAAATGAGTGTTTTCGCTGATTTAGAAGAAAAAGATCGTGAAGAAATTGAACAAACAGCGAGCGACTTAGAAAAACAAATTAGAAGTATTGAAGATGAATACGAATCATTAAGGTCAGAAAGAAAAAATCAGATTGAAATTGTTAAATCACTCAGAATCGAAGTGGGGGAACTTGAGGCCGTTAATGATGAAAGAAGAGGTTTGCTAAAGAAATTTCATGAAGCAAGAAAAATGGCAGAAAAAGCGAAACAAAAGAGAGACGAAGTAAATCGTTCAATTCCACCACCATCTAGTATTCTGTTGGAATGGATGGGAGAGACTCATCAAAAATTGGTTACAATAGATAACGACTTGACAGCAGTACCTACGCTTAATCGTGAAGTTGATATGTTCAAAAGATTCTTTGAATTACAGGCAGCATATACTAGGAAACTAGATTCAGAAGTTCATCATTCCGAATATTTAGTACAGAATGTAGAGATTAGGAAAATTATAAAGGAACTAGATTCTACAAGAAAATCGGATAAAAAAGAAAGTTCAGACGCTTCTGAAGAGAAGGACGCGATAAATCCTGCAAATCGTGCAGATATCAGGAAAATTAGTAAAAGAATAGATAAAATAGATAAAAAATTAGACAAGATATCTGATGAAAAGAAGAATTTTAGAAAAGAAATAACACGTATTCGTTCATACCTAAGGATGACTAGCAGTTTTGGTAAGGTAATTAAAATATCAGAAGTTAAAGATAGAGCAAAAAGTGGAGAGTCCCTAAATACTCAGGAACTAGGCGTATTATTGAGATCAGGAGGGTTATCTGAATTAACCAAGGATTCCTCAAAATCAGTAAAGAAAAAATCATCTAAGAAAATATCTGGTAAGAAGCAACATAGAAGACTTGGGGTTGCTAGAGGAGGAGCAAGGTTAGGTTCACGTGCATCTAAACGAGATGAATAGAGCAGTTGCCCGTTTTACCCCTTCCCTATGCCCTTATATCAGATTCTTAAGTCGGAGAATATGAAGGAGGCCTAAGAATCATGAATTTTGACGAGGTTAGGAACATCCTTCGCCCTAAAAGTAGCACTCTTGATGAGAAGCTTTCACTATTTAGAGAAGACAGAGATAACTGGAATGGTAAAGTCAAAAAATACCTCACAGAAAGAAATGAGATCAATAGACAGGTAAAGGAATTGATTACTGAGGTTCAGAACCAGAAAGTAATAAGAGATGAAGCAAATTCGAAGGTAAAGGAATTGAAAATTATTCGAGCAGAGAGATCTGCTGTCCTCAAACAACTGCGGGGGGAACTACAAGAAAAAAAACCAGCAGAACAGCCTAAAAAACAAGAAAAAAAAGAGAAAACACGTAATGAAAGAGTTATTCGCAGTGACATTGATAAAATGGATATGAAATTTAACCATGGGCATTTCGATGGTAAAGAAAGAAATTTCGAAAGACAGATGAAAAAACTCTATCAAGAATTAAAGGATATTAAAGCAAATAAAGTTGTGAATATATTTTCAGACTTAGAATCAAATATTCGAAAAGCAGCTAAATCACAGGAAGAAGCCCATAAACTGGTCGAAGAAGCAGTGACTATTGCTCAAGAATCACATGATCTAATGATTGAACTGTCTGAAGAAGTAGATAGACTTCGTGCTAAAGCTAATTTATCTCAGGAAGGAGTTATTCGCTCAAAAAGAGAAGCGGATTTATTGCATAATAAATATGTGGTATCTCTAAGAAGCATACACTCAATACAAGATCTTTTCAAGGCAATGGACGCAAAGGAAAGAAATGTTGATGATGATGGTACTAGATTAGAAGTAACAGATCTTATGTCCAGATTGATGTCAGGAGACACATTATCTACCGATGAATTAATGGCTTTACAAAGAAATTAATTCTGAAAGTCATAAGTTTTTCCATTTCGGCTATGGAGTATCTTCTTTTCACCGTCCTCAAAAATCAATATCCAAGCAGGTACTTGAACAAAAACAGAATCGAGATTCAATGAATCTAGATCCGCACGCCACCACTCAAGCATACTTGATTTAACCTTATCAGCACCATCATAAAATTGTTCTTTTTTCCTATAATCAAGCAATGGTTTAAGATTTATTTTTAATGTGTCCATATTATGCCATTTTTCATCAAAAGGTTCTATTTTACGTAAATCAGGAGAATTAGCAAGTATTTCATCAAAATTAAATTCATAAATTTTACTAGACCAAGGGTCTTCAATAAATGACCATTCCTTAGTTTCAGTAATTGAATTAGGTCCAGACATCAGACCAGAAACTTCCCATAACTTCACATTAATCAAGACTGGTAATGTGTTCAACATACTCAGAGATTCATTATCTAGCCAATCATTTACTCGGATTAATGGTTTTAATGTAATATTTTGATATGGTGTTGAGTCATCTACTGGTTCATTTAGATTTATAATCGATTTATCAGAAGTTTGATTATTTGACTTCACTATTAAGTCACCGCGTAAAACTGCTTCACCGATCCAGCGTGAAAGTTTTTCAGGCCCCCATGCATTGATTGTGATATCCTTCGAGATATCTTGAAAAATATCCTCAGAGAAATATCGCTCACTAAGAATCCAATGGCGGTCGCCAGGAGCATCAATTGACCACCTCTCAATTTCATTCTTTGAAATAGGTAAAATATCATCTTGAACATGCCATATATATACGGGAGAAATGCCTTTGTCATCGAAGTCAAGCAATTTTTCAGCTATACCAAGACAACGAAAACCATAGATATGGAAAGACTCAGATACAGGTTCTAATCTAACAGTTCGTGAGGCAAGTATGCCACGAACTGTTTCTTCCATGGTGTCGGATTGTATCATCCCACTTTAAAAGAACGTCTAGAGATAAATAAATTAATCTAATAAGAGATTAAAATATTTTATTCAAACATTCATTGAAAGAGAAAGTAATTCACTCTGACCTGGGTCTAATATGCAAACTGTACTAACCGGGAAAGGTTTAGCACAAGCTGCACCAAGTTGCCTGTTGACTAAGGTTACTTGATGAACTGTTACATCAGGATGATTTTGCTTAATATCATCAATATATGATTTAGGGCAATTCGCAGCAACTAGTATCATACGCGCATCACCTTTTGAGCAGGCACTTTTTGTTTGCCGTTGTCCGAAAAGTAAATTCCCAGTGCTGATTCCTTGTTTTAATTGTCTTGCTAAATCCATTTATAATCCTCCTTATGCATCCTCTGGAATATAGTATAAGTCAACAGCACCAGTACCTAATGATACTGGCTGTCCGACAATAATATTCTCAGTAACTCCTCTCAATTCATCTCTTTCACCAATAATTCCGGCTCTGAGAAGATGTGTAACTGTCACCTCGAAAGCAGATCTTGCTAAGATACTGTGTTTGGTTCCACTAACTCCGTGGCGGCCAATAGCACGTACTTCACCTTCACTAGTCATAACATCCGATACCATTAGTAAATGTCTAACATCTACGTCTAGACCTGCACCTTCAAGCGTCAATAATAATTCATTGATTATAGCTTGTCGAGCGGCTTCAATACCTAAATATTGATGGATTTCTGTAACGTTATTTGTATATGTCCTTCCTCGATCTACACCAGCATACTCGCTAACCTTTGATAAATTTGAACCAATAGTAGAGATGTAATATTCACCAGTATCTACATCAGGACCCTGAACATTAGCTCTCATAATGTCTGGAAGGCCCTTTAATCGCAACTTTTTGATTTTCTCTTCAAGTTGTAGAAGAGCAGTGTAAGTAGGTGGGTCACTCGCAAGAGTTGCTAATTCTTCTTCTTTAGCAATACCAGGAATTATTTTCAGTTGTTTGGGCTTGTCATCATTGTCTGCTTGAACAAAGAGCCTTAAAGCACGGGATAATTTATCCCTCACTTCAGCACCATTCATTTTCTTAACACGAAGATTAGAAGTATTTAGATTCAGAACAATGTGACGTTGGGTAATATCTACATCAATGCTAGCAATATCTCTAGTGGTTGTGGTTTCTAGTCCAGCAGCAATTTCCTGAACTAACTTTTCATTTGTCCTTAGATCTTTCCCTTTAGCATTCTTCTCATCAAGATAAATTCTCATTGTGGGTGTATTTGGAACTTTTCTAGCATCAACAATTTCAATAATTCTTGGTAGACCTTGTGTGACGTTAACAGTTGCTACACCAGCGTAGTGGAAGGTTCTCATGGTCATTTGAGTACCAGGTTCACCAATTGATTGAGCAGTTGTAATACCTACTGCCTCATGAGGATCAACACGAGAAACAGTAAGATATTTGTTTGCAGCATTTACCACTTTTTTAGCTTTAGCTGGAGTTAATTTTGTATCACCTCTAGCGATAAGAGCTTGGACTAAATCATTAATAATTCTAGGAGTCATTGAAACATTCAATTTTACAGAAACATCTGTCAACTGTGAATATAATTCTTGCTCAACATCTATATCTCTAAGGATTTGAATTAATTTCGATTCAGAATCATATGTCTGAATAGGTAAAGTAGTCCTTTTAGTAGCTCTTCTTGGGCCAGATTTCCTTCTTAGTAAGGTTTTATCAATTCTAGCTGCTGCTCTTTGTGCAGCTTTAGATGAACCAGCCATTACTTCAAAAATCTTAGTTGCAGTTCCTGAATCTGTACCACAAATTTGGGCTATTTGTGAAGAGGTTAAGATTTTTACATCGTCCCATTTCTTATCATCTGCAAGTTTATGAGCATACTCTTCTTCAATTCCAAGGTCCATTAACTTCTTTTTGGTTGCACTCTTAACTACCATCAATTAACACCCCCTAAGGCTTCATCAAGTACTTGATTAACATCGAAAGGTTCTCCCTTTCTACTTCTTGCTGGATCGACTTTGTCTTCTCCATATTCGAATTGTATAATTCGATCAGCAGTATTTCTTACAGAACGCATGTCATCATTTGCTACTTTCAGATCATCCATAGCGTTAATCAATCGACGTTGCATATATCCTGATTTAGATGTACGAACCGCTGTGTCTACAAGAGATTCTCTACCTGACACTGAAAGCATAAAGAATTCAGTAGGTTCAAGTCCTCTCTTGAAAGATGAAGAAACGAATCCTTTCTCTTTAGCACCTTTGACACCTCTTTGGAAATGAGATAAAACTCTCTCTTGATATCCTCTTTCTAATCTCTTACCTCTTACCTTAGGTTGACCGATTGAACCTGCCATCATTGCTAAGTTATCCATTGACCCTCTAGCACCAGATGTTGCCATCAATACTGCAGAGTTATCGTCACCTAGGAATTCCTTAGCAACTTTTCCTGATTCTGCTTTACCTGAATCAAGTATATTTAGAATATTTTCTTCCAATGTTTCTTCAGCAGTTCTACCAGGACGTGTCTCATATCTGCGACCATCTTTTCCGAACTTTTCTAATTCTAGATTTACATTATCACTTGCAATACGATTAATCTCAGCAATTTGTGCTTTTGCTATTGGACCAATGTCTTCGTCATCAATACCAGTAGTGAAGCCCATAGAAGTGCATATTGCGATTGTCATTTTGGTCATTCTATTGATGAACTCGGCTCCGATATCGGCTCCATGAGTTTGAACTACTGCATCTAATAATCTACCATCTTCAGCACCAATTCCTCTCTTATCAATAGTTCCAGTAACAACACCTTCGCTAACATTTACTTGATCACCTGAACGACTTGTATATTCTAAATTAAATCCACCAGGGACGATTAAACTAAGAACATCAGAACCAAGATAGCCTTTTACACCATCTATCTCTTTTAGTTCAGGTAAATGTCCATCCCAACCAACAGATCCAAGAATCTCCATCACTAATTTCTCTGGAAGAATCTTTTGACCATGTGTTAGTAAGTAAGAACCTGAAATATGGTCGTGTATTCCACCAATTACTGAACCACCATATCTTGGAGTGATTATATGCTCTTGAACCCTCATTAAAATCTTAGCTTCTGCTCGAGCTTCTTCTGATTGAATCACGTGAAGATTCATCTCATCTCCATCGAAATCAGCATTGTAAGGTGTACAATCAGCTAGATTAAATCTGAAAGTTTTACCTTCCATAACACGGATTTCATGGACCATCATAGACATTCTATGTAATGATGGTTGTCTGTTGAATATAGTTACGTCACCATCAATCAAATGTCTCTCAATAACAACACCAGGCTTAGGGTTACCATCACGATCAATCGTACTGAGTCTATCTTCAACATCTGTACGGTATGACTCTCCGAAATCATCTTCAACAGCAGGACTTCCACAATGTGGACAGTTTACTTCAAGGTGACTAGGATAATCATCATCAGGATTAGAATGTTCCCAAACCCATCGATTATGAATCAAAGCACGTGGATCTTCTGGAGGAAGACTTTGGCCCTTAACTGACCCCTCACTTTCTTCACCTCTGAGATTAGAGATTGTTCTCTCAAGATCTACACCCCACTCTTCTTCAAGTTCACCAATTGAATTTCTTCTCATTTGGCGTTTTAACTCAAGACCAGGTAGGAAATTAGGTGCAGGCAGTACTTGATTCAAATCAGGTCTGTAACCAGTATAAGGCTCATCATCACTTCCAGAATTACAATCTGGATTCATACATCTGAAACCAGCCCAGATATATTTAGTACGATCTGTGATCCTAACTCTTAGGGTATCGCCACGAATAATATAGTTAACACCAGGATGTACATCAGGACCTCTGAGTATCATTTGACGTAATTGTTCCCTGTTTCGATTAGTAACACGTACTGGAACGGTTAGTTCTTTAGCAGTTTTCCTAGGGATTCCAACTTCATTAATTCCAAGGTTAGGGTCGGGGGAAATTACAGTTCTTGCACAAAAGTTAACTCTCTTTCCTGACAAATTAGAACGGAACCTTCCCTCTTTACCTTTCAAACGCTGAGTTAGTGTTTTGAGTGGTCGACCTGAACGATGACGAGCAGGTGGTATTCCACTAGTTTGGTTATCAAAGTAAGTAGTGCAATGATATTGCAGAAGTTCCCATAAGTCCTCAACAATTAATTGAGGTGCCCCAGCATCACGATTCTCACGTAGTCTCTGGTTTATTCTTAGAACATCAACTAATTTGTGCGTCAAATCGTCTTCTGAACGATCACCACTATCAAGAGTAATTGATGGCCTAACAGTTATTGGAGGCACAGGTAAAACTTTCATAATAGTCCATTCAGGACGACTTGAATCTTTGTCCATACCAATAAACAATAAATCATCATCAGGTATTCTTTCTAACCATTCTCTAATATCTCTTGCATTTAATTTATGTTCACCTTTATTTTCTTTCTTCTCTTTGAAAGTTGATGGCTTGTCAAGAATTATTTTCCCCTGTTCTGAACCACAATGCATACAGATTGTTCTCTTTTTACTAGAACATTCTTTTTCAATATCTTTAATGATTTTCTTAAATTCACGTGAACCAACACCATGTTTAATCATTACATCTTTCACTCTATCACGATAATAGTCTTGCTCAGACTTCTCAGGGTCAAGAGGATGAGAGTTCTCCTGTTTATGGAGCAATATATTACTACAAGAATTACAAGTAGACTTCAAAGACATTTTGATAAGATCTGTGAAACCGATATGCATTATTGGAAGTTCGAGAGCAATATGACCAAAGTGACTAGGACATTCTTCATGTTTATTCCCACATGTTTCACACCTTACTCCAGGATCAATTACACCCATTTTTGGATCCATTAAACCTTGCTTGTAGGCGTGACCATCATCTCGATAAGTATCAGCAGTTTTCACCTCAACTGCAGACATCTTACGTATTTCATTGGGTTCCAATAATCCAAATTTAATTGATTGAATCCTCTTAGGGATTTTAGCTGCGTCTCTAGCACTCATCTTCGGTCCTCCAGTTCAAGTCTCATAGCGACCCCGAGACTTTTCATTTCGTCCAGAAGAAGCTTGAATGCATATGATGTTTGGACTGTATGTACATCAGCCCTATCGCCACAATATGGGCAAACAGTAGTTCTACGTTTCCAATCGAAGTATGCTATATGACCACACCCACGAGTATTACAAACCATCAAGTTCCAGCCGTCAGATTCATCAAGTAAACGATCTTTAATTACCATTGATGCACCATGAGAAATTAAACAATCACGCTCCATTTCTCCGAATCTTAGACCACCTTGACGAGCACGCCCTTCAGTCGGTTGCCTAGTTAAGATCTGGACACGCCCACGACTTCTTGCGTGTAATTTACTGCTCACTAAGTGGTGTAATCGTTGGTAGTAAATAACTCCTACAAACACATCAGCTGGGAATTCTTCACCAGTTTCTCCACTAACCATTGATTCTCTACCTGTGTGGTTGTATCCATTCCTCAATAGTCCTGAACGAAGTGAATCTTCTTTTTCACCAGTGAATGCAGTACCGTCAACTCTCCTTCCTTCCATTGATCCGACTTTTCCTCCAATCATTTCAAGAACGTGAGCTACAGTCATTCGTGATGGAATCGCGTGAGGATTAATCAAGATATCAGGAACTACACCATTGACTGTGAATGGCATATCTTCTTCATCTACAAGTCTACCAATTATTCCTTTCTGGCCGTGCCTTGAAGCGAATTTATCACCTAATTCAGGGATTTTATTTGTCCTTAGAGTAATTCTTACTAACCTTCCTGAATCTAATGATTCTGTAACGAATACGTTGTCAACCCAACCATATTCACCGTTTCTAACCATCATAGATGATTCTCTACGTTCTTGAGCTTGTAGGAATGCTCCTGCAGATTCTTCTAAGAATCTTGGAGGACTTGTTTTTCCAACTAGTACTTTCGAATCAGCTTTACCACTTGTCAAAAATTCTTCAGGCACGGGTAAACCATCTCTCTCAAGATGCGAATAACTATTGAAAGATTTTAAACCCTTGATTTCATCTAAACCAGTACCAGGGACTTCAATTCTTTCTTCCTGACCACCAGGGAATCGCTTATTTTCAGCATTGTAAGTTCTAATGAATGATGAACGTCCCATAGAACGTTCCACAGAAGCTCTGTTCATCACTATTGCATCCTGCATATTATAGCCATGATGGCTCATAATTGCAACAACAAAATTCTGTCCACCAGGTCTTTGATTAAAGCCAGTTGAATTCATAGCTCTAGTACCAACAATAGATTGCTGCGGGTAGTGCATAATGTGAGCTCTAGTATCTGGACGAACTCTGTAGTTTGCACTCGGAAGTCCGAGACTTTGCTTTACCATAGCAGTACCTCCAGTAACTCTTGGAGTAGAGTTGTGCTCTGGGTAAGGGACTAAAGCTGCACATACACCCAATATGAGTTGTGGGTCTATTTCTACATGAGTATATGCAAGAACAGTATTTTGTTTTGTTTGTTGTGTCATTAATTTTTCTAAATTTTCTTGATAATAATTTAGAGGGACAGTAAATTCTTCGTATTTCTCTTCACCATTTGGGAGTTGTATTTTCACTCTAAGTTCAGCTTCTTTTTTGTTCTCTAAATCTCCAAGATTCATCCATTCAACGTGCTCTGGATTTATAGGGCGACTATGTTTAGGAGAAAACTCTGGTAAATCGTAAGGCCTAGGAGCTACTAGAAGGTCTTCTTCCTCTTCAGCATCAATCCATTCTACAACACCAGTATTTACTAAATCTTCGAAAGATAATTCACCAGCTCTTAAACCGTCAAGTGTACGCTTTGAAAGAACTAAACTTCCTTCATCTAGCACAAGAAGTGGCCTTTGAATGCGTCCACGATCAGTATTAATGAATACATCTTTGTTTTCTGAATCGTGACGTATACTTACCTCAGGCCTGATACGGCCTTGTCGGCGGCGGCGCTTGAATTGAGCCACTAGTTTATTTGGTCTCTTATGTAATCCGAAAATATCACCGTTTACGTGGATTCTTGAACCATCAGCCCAACCAGCAGGAGAGTCATCTACTCCGGCTTCTTTTAGTAATTCTTTAACTTCAGTTTCGTTAACTTCTTCAGTAACGTCAATCATTTGGGCTGCATTCTTAACTAAGCCACAATTTTGCCCCTCAGGAGTCTCATTCGGACATAATCTTCCCCAATGAGTAGGATGTAGATCTCTAGCCTCGAAATGAGGCTGGCTGCGCACTAGAGGGCTAGTAACACGGCGCATGTGAGATAGCGCTGCTAAATATGTAGTACGATCTAATAACTGACTAACACCTGAACGTCCACCTACCCAATTCCCAGTAGCTAATGCATGCATTATTTTTGAAGTAAGTACATCAGGCCTTAGGCATGCGTTAATTTTCAAATCTCGCTTTCTATTATGGTGACGCTCCAGTTGATATTTAAGGTCACGAGCAAGTTGTTGTAAACTAACTCGGAATAAATCTTCAATTAAATCACCAGCTAAACGGACTCTCTTATTTGCATAATGATCTTTATCATTAGGGTCCCTGTTAGTGATTGCCATTTCTAAAACTTGACGGACGATTCTTCCCAAGAAGATTGCTTTCTTCTCTCTTGCTTCTGGGAGTGAACCTAGATGAGGCAACAATTCCTTATCAAGCATATTTTGAATACGAGATTCACGATATTCTTTTTGTTGTCCGTGAGCAAATTTCTTCTCTAACCACTGAACTGCTTCTTCAGATGTTTCAACACCATATTCTTCATTATCTTTAACATCATTTAGATTTGCCACAGTGTATTTCATTGCCTCGACAGGCCCCGCAATTGCTGCAAATATTTCTCTATCATTCTGCATACCTAAAGCACGCATAAGAAGTACTACTGGAATTGCAGCAGTACCTGCACTAGGGATTTTCACCATTAACATACCATCTCGGCGCTTTTCGACATTCAGAGGTTTCCTCACACCATCTTTTTGTGAGAAAATCTTGGCAACTTCGGTTTCATGAGCATATTTCTTATTCTTTTCAACAGTAACACGGTTAGGTGCTAAGTCTTCCATAGAGATTAGTACACGCTCTGTACCGTTAATGATGAAATATCCTCCTGGGTCCATTGGGTCTTCGCCAAATTTCCTTAATAGAGTATTTTGGTACTCAGCGTCATCAGCTGAAGTATGTGGTGATAATTTCCTAGGTGATTCCTGGGAACCTGCTATGTGATTAGGGTGTAAATTACACCTTGCAGATCTCACCATTATTGGAAGATTTCCAATGTGGACACTTGATTCTTCGATAGAACCATGGGTTTGTCCCGGTTCAGGTGGTATATCATCGCGGTATATTATGAAATCCATGTAAATAGGTGAGAAATAAGTCAATTTACGAATTCTACATTCCATAGGAGTAGCGGGGTGCTCAGCACCATTCGCTTCACGGATTGTAGGGTTGCCTAATCGGAGCCCTTTCAAGCGAACATAAATCTCTTTTTCTAGTACGTCAAGCTTTATTGCTCCACCTGCATCTTTGCCACCAGGTATTTCTTCTACAGCCTCATCAGTACCCACTCGAATATTTCGAACGATCTTTTCCATTCGGCTAATACGCCCTTCGCCACCTAATATCGTATCGTTATACGACATAAGCTGGTGATTGACTAAACTTCTTCTCTGAAAATAACTCTCTACAATTTCCTTCATAATAAACAACTCCTCAAGTACTCTCCACTATTAATCGATATGCTGTGCTAGATCCAGCAGATTTACTGTATCTTATGACTTTGACTACTCTGTTAGTGAGCCACCCAGCAGGGAGCTCTGAATTGTTTATCTCTTCGACTTCTTTAATCGCTTGAATCGCTGGATCAGTAATTAGTATTTTAGGCAATAATTCTTTAGCTAATCTAGTACTGCCATCAGATTCTTTTTGCATCATATCCCATGGAGCGAGTTGTGTTTCTTCGTCCGCTGCTGGGACTAATTCATGATGAGGAACTAAGAAATGATTCAAGACATTAAATCTATCATCACCTTGTGGGATATCGTCGTCAAGTATTGACTTTCTAGAGATTGTAATTCTACCACTGCGGCTTCTCTTTCGTGAAGCCATCTGTTCACGAATAATTCCCATGATATTTTCAAGTTCTGCGTCGCCTGACGCTAAGTCGACTTTCTTTGCAACTTGGTCAACAGTCATTCTCTTGATTGCATCCATATTTGCATCGTCGGCGAGTTTGTGAGCGTGTTCCTCGGATACGCCCAGTTCCATTAGTCTCTTTTTAGTTGAACTTTTTACTGCCAAATACACACCACCTTCCAGCACAAAATACGAGCATGCGGACCAGAAACGAACTTTTAGAGGGGAGATTACCTCTTGGTGTCAAAAGTATTATTTGACCTTGTTCGTATCTTAGCCACAGGCCCATAGCACATGCTGGGCTATCGCCGGACTGAGGGGGTATTTATGAATCTAGTGGTAGAGGCATGGCTGCCACTGGAGAGGGGGGGCTGGTTAGGATGTCCTAATCGGCACACCTAAACCAAGGGGGGCAATGATAAAGGTTTGGAAAAAAATGAGGATTTAGGGATGAAAAAAGACTTTTTAACACGAGATGATTATGTCATTTCAAGAAATGAATCGAAAGAAATTTCATTCAACTACGATAATGATAATATGTTAAGATTATTGGTTCCAAAAACGGTATATCCACCAAGAGAAGATTCTAAAATGTTAAGTGATTGTATAAATAGCCTGAATGAAACTAAGGGTAAGGCAGTAGAGATCGGTTGTGGAACTGGACTGATAAGTATAATGTTAGCGAAAAAAGGATGGACAGTAGAAGCTTTTGACATCAATCCATATGCAGTAATTTCAACGAAGGAAAACATATCACGCGCTTCAGTCAAAAAATCAGTATCAGTGAATGAAGGTGGACTGGGGGAAAAGAATTTTTCAATACCAAAAGAAACTAAATTAATTGTGTGGAATTTACCATACCTGACTCCACCGAATGAAAATGAACCGAGATTAGAATGGATAGAAGAGGCATCGATGTCAGACTTAGATGGAGAAGGTTGGGGGCATCATTTAGCGGACTTTTTAGAGATTAGTAAAGATATTTTAAATCCTGAACTGTTAGTATTATTATTACAACGCAAATATCCTAAGAGCCCTAGTACAACCAAGTATTGGTCGGACTTAGGTTGGTCTCATAGGGTTTTGAAATCTAAATGGTTTCATGACGAGAAATTAGAAGTTGTTGCATACTGGAGACCAGGCTTAGGCATATTTCCTAAGAGATTACAGGAATGCCACTCTACAATGGATGAAGCAAAGAAATTACCAACAGAGGGATGGCAGCGAGTCACCACTAGAATACAAACAAACGGGAGAGGGCGGCGAAAATCGTCATGGGTTTCAAAAAATGAAGATTTGTTAGCCACTTGGAGCATTCGTAAAAAAATCCTTGAAGAAATAAAACCTGGGTTATTACAAGTATTAATTGGTGCTAAAATATCTGAAATAATTCATCAATATTGTAAATGGCCTAATGATATCGTAGATGAAAAGGGTGAGAAAATAGGCGGGGTTTTGATAGAAATGGATTCTGAAAACGATAAGCTAAGAGTAGGTTTAGGAATTAATCAATTTAGCAGTATAATAGAGAATTTAAAAATTAAAGGATGGAAAGAAAGAAATCCCGAATTGGACGTAGACACCTTATTTTCTATAATCGATGCTGAGCTCTCAACTCTTTTCGAAGAACATCCGCTGCTAGATCTGAAAATTAATGCGGATATGATGAAATTTGAATCATGGCGTTCTTTAACAAAATTACTTTCCAGAGGATATTCTCTCAATTCAAAAACAGGCGGCTCTAGAGTGACAAAATTAAATCAGGATGGCGAGTTATCAATTACCTCGTTCGGTCATCAAGAGAATATATGTGACCTTGACTCGCTAAAATGGTCATTCAATGCCTAACCTTTCACGCACTAACCTTATTTTTCCGGAGGAAGTCAATGTCTCCAATGATTCATCAGCATTTATTGATAAAAGAGATGACTCATAATTTTCGAGTGGCACCTTGATTATACATTTGTAGAATCCATCACTTATTTTGAAATCAAAAAGTCTCCAAGATATATCTGATAAAACAGCAGAAAGTTTTTCTTCAAATTTCACACGAGAAAAATCTTCTTTGAAAAAATGGAAACCCACCCATCGATGCTTCCCTCTAGCCGCCTTGTTGACTTTGGCCATACCTCCTTGGAGGCGTGCCTAGTTAAGGAGCAAACGGTACTGTGTCTACTCAAAGACCACTAACTACCGCTACTATCCTTATCCTACCAACCATTTCATCACTGGTCCGAGCACCAAGAAGAACTTGACAATCAGGGTCTAATAGTGACACGAATTCATCAGTAACCTGATTTAGATGATAAAGTGACATATCGGGACCCCCCTCGACTTGAATCCAGCACCCTTTAGCACCATCAACACTCAAATCAGATAAAGGTGATTCACGAGCCATTTTAACTACATCTGAAAGTGAATTTGTCGAACCGGAGCCAACTAAAAGAGTAGCATTCCCAGGTCTCTCAACAATAGTTCTAAAATCCATTAAATCGAGATTTATTCTACCTACTTTGGCAAGTGTCGTCAGTAAACCTTCAATTAATTCTTCAATCCATCCTGCACCATCTTTCCAATCAAGGTCTCTTTGATTGGCTTGCCAAGATAATCTTTCAAGACTCACTTTTATGCAAACATTTGAGTTTTCGTATACGGATGAAAAATTTTCCTCTGCCAATTGATACCTCATGGGTTGCTCGGCAAATGGGAAACCTACGATTGATACTACCATACAATCTGATTTACGGGCTAAATTAGCAAATTCTGCAGAGGCACCTGTACCAACACCTCCTCCGAGACAAGTGAGAACTACAACTAATTCGGCACTGTCAAGTAATGGCTGAATGTCGCTAATTCCTTCTTTTAAACGGTGTTTAGCCAACATAGGCAACGCTGCAGCACCGCGTGCTTCTCCGGAAGCATCGAGATGTAAGCAATGTGCTTCGGGTGATCCACTGAATGTTTTTTCATCAGCGTCAATTAATAATAGATCCGAGAATTGTGAACAACGGAAATGAGCTCTTTCAGCCCAAAGGCACCCTAAACCGCCTACTCCTACGACTAGTAGGGTACCCTGATTCATGCACCTATGAGAGATAACTAGTGTTTAGACATACTTCAATCATATGATAAATAGCGGCTGTATTTACGCCTTTCATCTCTGGCCCATGCATTATCTGGTTCGATTTCAAGCACTAAAGTATAATGTTCAACTGCTGATTCAAAATCCGACAAGTGACGGCCATACATATGCGCTAATACATTCAAAACAGGGACACAATCAGGAGTATCTTTTTTCATATTCAGAAGTATAGATTCAGCCTTACCTAAATCCATCATTTCGATTAAATTTTCGGCCTCATCTAGGTTCTTTAATTGACCATCAGAAAGGTTGTAAACATTCTTCCAGGGGGGGTTCGCCATACATTTGATGGAACACCACTTTTGGTTTGAGGTTTCTCAAGGCTAGGCACTCAAAAAAAGGTAATGAAACTGATAGTCTCGAAGAGGCCTAACTGGAACGTTAATATCCCCCGTTAAGGTGGCGAGGCACATCCATTGGTGAGAGACTATGAGCAGCATGAATCTCATTACCCGTCGCACATTGATTTTAACCGTTGTAGCGCTATTTTTAGCAACCTCAACTCAAGCTTACCATACAGGCATTGGAGGAGACCCAGAGAGTAAAGGTGACGTCGCATTGGCTGGATGCACATGCCATGCAGAAGAACCTGACAATTCAGTAACTGTCGTATTAGACCAAGTGCCTTATCATTATGAGGCTGGAAAATCATATGCTATGACTTTACAATTAATTGGTGGGGCTGAAATTGGCGGTGAACAAACTGGCGGATTCTCCATGAGAGTTTTCGAAGGCACCCTTAGCCCTGGAGTTGGATCAGAATCTGATGTACAAAACTGGGAAGAAGAGTTAGATAGTCTAACCCATACCAATTCAGGTTCAAAGACCGAGGATAGGAAATGGAATCTAGTTTGGACTGCTCCCGGAAGTGGAACTGGACCAGTACAATTCTGGATTGTAGGCAATACAGTTAACGGCGATGAAATACCTTCGGCATTAGACCGATGGAATAGATTGACCGTGACTCTAGACGAGGGTGTTGATAATGAAAAAACACGTACAGTGTTTTCCGGTAATGGAGATATCAATCCACCCGCACCAACTGAAACCCATGTCGATTTACATCATATGGGTGCCGCTCTGAGAGCGCACTGGCTTGGTTTACTAGGATTCTTTGCAGTCATCATAGTAATTATTTTCTGTGGGTTTTTCTTGAGATATGGATTTTCAGCAAACTATACTGGAAGATCGAATCTATTGCGTCTACGAATTAAACATGAAAGAAGAGGTGACCAGATATGAAGGATGATATCGTACTCTTATTACTCAAGCAAGTAAAATCGGGAGAAGTGTCGATAGAAGATGCTCGCACCGCATTAGAAGGAGTCGATTTGAGTGAAGAGAATTACACTTCAGCCATTGACCATGGGGTATTCAATGAACCTACAGCGGGCACTATAGTAAGATCTAGCATATCTCCCGCTGGTGATTCAATTATGGTATTGCTCGTGGGTATTTGGGGCATCCTTTGGACTTTGTTTTGGGCTGGATCACTAAGTTATGGACTCTACAACCATTGGGATCAACAACTTTTATCACTATTTTTAGCTATGACTTTAACAACTCTGATTATTATGGGAATAGTATACCTCAGATTTGTAATGCCGGATTTAGTAATAATTAAACATAGAAGAAACAAGTACATTACTCCTAAGGACTCAGAAGGTTGGAAAAAATATGAGGTGTGATAATGAGTAGGAATTTTAGATTGCGTCCACTATCTGGAGAAGAAGATCATAAGGCTGAAAAATCAAATCTAATCGATAGAAGAGATTTCCTTAGATATTCGTTTAACACTGCAGCAGGAGGTATTACAATGGCGAGCCTAGGGAGTATAGGATTCGCCGCTTTACTAATGGGTCAAGCAGAAGCATCAGGTGGAGATACGGCAGTTAGGTTTTGGGTGCCAACTGGCGCCGAAGATACTGTTTGGTATGGAGATAGCCATCTTCAACCAATGAGTTACGATGCTTTTGTGCAAGCATCAGCAAACAGCAATACTGGCATGACTGGAGCACAAGGTGTGTGGTCAGGTATGCCGGTCAACGTGGTTTACGTACCTGATAATGAGAATAAAGATACAGGATTAGCATCTAACAAACCTAGATTCCAATATATGGAGGGTTATAATTCAGGAGGGAAATACGTAGGTTCAGGGTATGAACTCTACGAAAAGCCAGAATATGCATCTCTTTCAATACATGATAATTTGATTATAGTATTCTCAAGATGCCCTCACCTTTGTTGCATACCAGGTTGGCAACTTGTAACTAACGATTATACAAATGATAGTTGGGAAGCTGGAGGCACTGAATCAGGCGGTAACAAATTATTTTGCATTTGTCACTCAAGTAGATTTGATCCAACTGCTATTGAAAAAAATAGTATGGGTAGAGGAACTCCATTCAACTATATAGGAATTAAAAGAGTGGGAGGACCAGCACCCAATGGGATGCCATTAGTACCATTCGTATTAAATGGAGATATGATAGAAGCTTTACCAGATTTTGCAGACTGGTATGCATACTGTTCGTGAGGTGAAAAAAATGATACAATTCTGGTTTTTATGGCTTTTTATAGCAATAGTTGTTGTATTAGTAGCATTTACTTTACGTAAAGAAAGAGATGACTTACCAAGGAAAGATATTTTGAGAGCCGTCGAAACAAGCGCATCAGGAATGGGGCTAGCTGAAAAATTATTTTTGTGGGCATTTTCTTGGTTAGATACAAGATTCAGAATCCAAGATTATTGGGGTATGAGCCGTAATGCTTACCATAGTATGCATCGACAAATGCCTTTGACTCATGCTGAGAAATATAAATTAAGAATAATTTGGTATTGGTATCCACTATACTGCTTAGGTGGAATTTCATTCCTTGCCTTTGTAATATTAGTCATAACCGGAACTGTCCTTGGTTTGTACTATGTACCGGGAGGAGAAGGTGATCCCACACCTGCATATTCATCAATGGAATTCATAATGACTCAACTCCCATTTGGTTATATCATTAGATCAATACACCACTGGGCTACTCACTTCATGGTTGCATCAGTATTTTTACACATGTGTAGAGTTTACTTCACTGGTGCATACCGAAATCCTAGAGAACTAAATTGGCTAATTGGGGTTGCATTAATGTTTTTCACTATCTTCTTTGGATATTCAGGTTACCTACTACCATGGGATAGCCTAGCATTTGGAGCAGCTACTATTGGGATAAATATGGCTACATCAACACCCTTGATTGGGGGTTGGATAGCTAAAGCACTGTTTGCAGGGACCTCATTGTCTGGCCAGACAGTTACTAGAATGTACTTTTTACACGTATTCATTCTCCCAGTAATAGTTACTACACTAATCATTGCTCATTTATTCATAGTATGGGTTCAAGGTATTGCAGAGCCACATTAGGAGATGTTGTAAATGGGAATAATAGAGAGATTTGGTAGAATTGCAGACGTCTATGTCAGCGAGAGAGACGGCCTAGTCGAAGGAGACCAAGAAAGAAGAAGACCACATATGGGACATCCATTCTGGCCATCTGAAGTACTTAGAGATACAATTATTTTAGCATCTATGGTATCTACTCTAGCGTTTTATTGCTGGTTAATTCCTCCGCCATTACATAGTGCTGCAGATCCGTTTGCTCAAGCAGGTTTCGTATTCCCTGACTGGTACGTATTATTTTCTTACGGCTACCTTAGATGGGGAGAGTATCTACCTGCATTTACTATACCTGCGGGTCCAATAGGTGCTTTTTTTGGAGCTGAATATATATTCTGGAATGCTGCTTGGTGGGGAGCTGCAATAACTGGAATTCCAGTCGGACTCTTAGCATTACCTCCATTTTTACCAGGTAGAGAAAAAAGAGGAGTCGAGGATCCTTGGTTTGCAACCGCTGGGGCAGTATACTTAGCCCATGTATGGTTTATCTCAGTTTTCTCAATTAATATATTCTTAGAACTATATGCAAAGGATTTGAGCAACTATTGTTGGTCAGATTCTCATGGATATTTATTCTGTGGTAGGCAACAGCCTTGGACTGCAGAGGTGTTTAATGTAATACCTTGGGTTTTAACCGGTATATTCATATTTACAATTATCTATTTCGGTGTCAGAAGGTTTGGTTTAAACGCATTAGGTGCGAGATTAACTCCAAATTTAGGAAGACAAATTGCAATTGGTTCAGCAGTTGGTGCATTCCTAATTTGCGCTATCACATGGCCTATTTATGAATCAGGATTTTGGGATTATGGAGGGTTAGGAGCAATGGATGAAGTTAGTGAATTAGATAAACTAAGAACACAACCTTCGGATACTCTAATCCATACAAATGAAGGAAATTCATGGGGTGAATGGCAAGATGAATGTTTACCATACGAACAATCCTCAAATCTACTTCTTTGGGAGACACTAACTCATGGAGAAGATTTAGATGATTACTGTATACTTCCTGCAGTTCATTGGGTTGACTGGGGGATATATCAGCCAACTAAACAAATAATCATAGATTATTCAGGTGCTAATCAACATTCGGTTCCTGAGATAGGTCGAAATTCAGCTTTAGGTGATATGAGTTATACTGGTTTAACAACAGATAGTGAAATCATTCATACAGATACATTAGTGTTTAATGTGGAAGATTTTGGGATTGATAAAGTCCCAGCAGATATTGGTTGCAATTTCAGAACAACTGTAAGGGGAGCAGGTATACACTCACAACTCCTCACTCTTATTGACTCGAATAATGACGTATTGTGGAGTACTGAAGACGGTTCATGTTCGTCAACTGCAATGTACTTAGACGCAGGTGAATCATATACGCTGGAATACACTACAATCAGCAATGAAGTAAATGATTCCGTGACCATGATTACAGACTATTCAGCAGTAGTATACCAACCGCTTTTATTGAATGCAGATGGCACTGCTCTTCTGAGATCTGAAACTACATTAGAGCCTAATGATTTGACTCAACTCATGGTAGATAATCCAACATATCATAAAAATCCAAAAAGTCTTGATGCTAAATTAATCTATTCTCTTTTCATACCTTGCTTGGGAGTTGGAGCAATGGTATTCATGCTCATGAGAAGCATGGCTAGAGGTTATGAATGGGAAATGAACAAATGCTATGGATGTGATTTATGTGATGATGCATGCCCTGTAAGATTGTTTAATGCTGGAGATAAGCTTAACATAATTTATAATTCATGGAACAATGAAGATGATGGCGTACCTCTTTACTCATGCCTAACATGTACAGCATGTACAAACGCGTGCCCCCAGTTAGTTGACTATGATTCTTATGTAGATATTAGAAGAAGCCTGATTGTAGGTGGACCACCTGCAACTGAAATACCACATACCGTATTACAGGCTGTACTAGCAGCAGAAGCGGAAGAAGATGCTGATGAAGCATTTATCAGCGTAGATGAATATCCAATCGATTCAAATGTAGGATATTACCCTGGTTGTGTAGACTATATTGATCAAGAGATGATCTTTAGTCATGTAAATGAAGGGACAATGAACCTTGGAGATACTACTACTGCAGCATTTACTTTGTTCGAAGATATGGGATCAGAAGTCACATACTTAGGTAGAGACTTTTTGAAGTGCTGTGGCCATGATCAAAAATGGCAGGGTATGACAGAAGTATTTGAAAAACTAAAATCTTATAATCAAAAGAAATTAGGGGAATCAGGAATTGATACTTTAGTGACATCATGTGCCGAATGTTTCAAAACATTCGCGATAGATTATGAATTAGAAGATATGAAAGTCATGCACACGACGGAATATCTAATTGAGAACGGTTTTGACATGAACTTGAAATCTGAAGAAGAACTAACTGTAACATATCATGACCCTTGTAGGTTAGGAAGGCAAATGAACATCTATGATGAACCAAGAGAGCTAGTAGAAGCGGTTCAAGGTGTAGATTTAGTTGAAATGGAACATACAAAAGAAGACGGTTTATGTTGTGGAGTTTCAAGCATGATGTCTTGTAACGAGAATAGTAGATCATTAAGAATTCAAAGGTTCGACGAAGTTAAGGCAACTGGAGCCGACATTATGTTAACATCTTGTCCGAAATGTGTAAGCCATTTCGAATGCTTGAAATTTGAAGGCGACCCAACACATGATTTTGAAATATTAGATGTTGTCTCATTCTTAGCAAGACAAGTTAATGCAAAAAACCAATAATTAAGCAATGAACGCATAGTATGCTGAAACTAATGCTAAAATTGAGTTAATACCAACCCCAATTATTGTTGACTTAGCCATCCTAGGATTATCATAACCTAAAGCAATTAACCAAAGAAAAAATCCAATTAAAGCCCCACATGGTAGAGATATCCAAGCAGCTTTTAGAGAGAGAAATAAATACATAATTAGCCATAATGAAAAGGGTAATAATAAACTTAACAAAACCATAGAGTCTTTCCACCAACTAACTTGTACCTCATCGCCACTCATATCTTTAGTGGCAACGAAGGTTAGGAATTAATCTGACTATTGGAAACATAGTATTGAGTAGAATGATTCACTCGCAAGCATCATGACGGACGCATCAGAGGTATCCGAACGTCGTAAAAAACAACAGAGTAGAATACGTATTATGCTGAATACGTTAAAGGCAGGAGAAATGGCATCTATAAAAGGAGGCGAAGAAACAGTTGCTTGGGTTAAGGAAGAACTTTGTATTGGTTGTGACCAATGCACAATAGTTTGTGATGATGATGCTATAGAACTCTACGATAAACCGCTGGCTAGCCCTATAATGAATATTGATGTGAATAAAAAAGCAAGAATATTGAGAGATCCATGCACTGGGTGTAAACTGTGTGTTTTAGCATGCCCAACTGATGCTATAATAATGATTAATAGGTGATAATATGAAAGAGGAAGAACCATTAAGATTTGGAGCAGAATTTGGCCCTAAGAGAACAGAAAATAGTAAAGGAGTTTCCCTATCAACATTCAAAACTTTAGTTTGGGCTTCAAACCTAGGGGGGCTTTTACTTGTAGTAATAGGTCTTGAATTAATGATGGTGCAATCTCAATTTTATATGGCATTAGGTTGTATTGTTGGAGGTGTTGTGATTGCACTATTCCCATCTAATTACGAGATAGTTGGTATGGATGGAATAGAAATAGACCAAGGGAATGATTCTTCAGATAAGGAATAATTAGCCTTCCAATCAACAAAAATCATTCCAATCACTAACATCATCTACTAAATCCATTACATCACCTTTCCTTAGTCCATTTGAATAATCTGTAAAATGTAGTGCATGGAAAAGTCTGATTCCAATTGCCATATCTGGTTGGCTCCTTAAAATAGGAGATAAACGGCCATAATCTTCGGCCCACTCTAGTGCATGAGGCTCTAGTTCGGAGATTAGGCCACCGAGTATCTTTGGTGTGGTAAAAGTCCCAGCAGGAACCTTTGGCCGATTAATTATTTTTTTAGGTAAATTAGTTAATTTGGCAGCTGCTCTAAGTGCCATTTTTTCATTTACATCATTAATTTTCCATTCAAAGGGGATTTTATGAGAATCGTCTCTATGTTTTTGGGATAAGAATGGTACGCGAGTTTCTAAACCAAAGGCCATACTATGCCTATCTCCTAATCTAAGTTGAAAATTAGATAATTGACCTCTATCAAGTTCAAATTGTAGAGTTTTTCTAAGACTAGAGAAATTTTTCTTTGCAGAAAAATCATCATTAATCCATGGTTGTCCTAATCCAATACTATTTTCATCAATAAGAATATTATCAACCAAGGATAACCTTTGATCAATTAATTTTGCATGTTGGGATAAGTCCCTGTATCTCGAGTAACCTGCATGTAATTCATCAGCACCTTGACCACAAATACCTACTTTTACTTTCTCAGACATTTTCTCAAATAATGGTTGCCAAAATAAAACTGATACATCTAGATCTTCACCACTCCATACGAAATTAGGAAGTGTTTTCCAGAATTTTTCTTGATTAATTATCATAGTATGATGATTTAACTCATTATGCGATGCTAAATCAATCGCTGCAACCATATCAGGGTTTTCCTCATCACCTGCAACGGTCCAACACTCAGGAACTGGATGACCACTTGAATTTGCAGCATCTTGTGCGAGAACTGCTAGTAAGCTGGAATCTAAGCCCCCTGAAAGGACAATACCTATTGGGGCATCTGACATCATCCTATCTTCGACACTAGAATAAAGACCATCTAAGAGGAGTTTAGCACCTGATTTCGGGTCCCAATGACTTCCAGGTGCTATCTTATCGGTATTATATCGGCAGACTCCTGTGAGAACAGCACGACCTTCTAAATCTAGAGACCAAGTTTCTATTGTTCCTTGAGCAACGGATGTAACACCTGAAAATAAGGTAGTATAGTCAAGAGGATACTCATATGCTAACCTTACTGCAAGAGCATTAATATCAGGTTTAGCAACAAAATCAGGATGTCCATAAAAGGATTTGATTTCAGACCCAAATAAGAGAGTTCCATTAGGCAATAAGGTTCTAAAAAGTGGTTTCACACCCATTGGGTCTCTACAAAGTATCAATTCACGAGAAGAAGGATCCCAAATTGCAAAACCCCATACTCCATCTAATTTAGATACCCATGACTTATGTTTATCTGCACAATTTAGATTTTTAGTACGGAATAGTTCTCCGATTTGTTGACCTTCTGGAATAGATAATAGTTTTTTATTATTATATGCATGCATTCGATGTAAGGCAAGGATTGATTCACCGTCTCCTGATGTTTGCCAAGGATAATTAGATATCGATTTTTTGATAGAGTTATGATTATAAATTTCTCCATTTTGAATTAGAACACAACCATGATCTGACTTAATTGGTTGCCATGAACCATTGAGATCTACTATCGCTAACCTAGATTGGCCAAAACAAATACTTCCATTACCTGCATCAGATTCAAAATTACCAAAACCATCTGGCCCTCTATGAGATAAACGAGATACCATGGAAGTGACTATAGATGTGTCACCATTACCTAAAATACCAGTAATCCCACACATAATATCTCCTGCATATTATGCTATTTAAATACTAGTAATTCAATAGATAGAACTAGAAATACACTACCATAATCCCTAAAGATACAATAGATGCAATGACCCAGATCATTACATATGTATTCTGAGAAAGTGACGATTCTATGACTCCATTTTCTTCTTCATCAACCATGTTTATCATTCCTTCGAGGGACAATAAGGATGTAAAGATGACGCTATAGTGACTAAAGAATTGGTTCAATGATTAATAAAATAGTTAATGGAAGAAGCACCATTGTTGCATTATCATCTATCCATTTGACACTAGGTAATTCTCCTAGAACAGTCAAAGGAGCCAAGATTATTGAAGCTAATATTGGTGTGCCTAAAAGATAAGAACTACCGAACCAAATAAAATAAGAAGTTATTAAACCACCAATTATTGCCGCTTTAATGCCCTTTTTCGAGCGTTTTATTTCACCCATTATTGGATCAACAAAAGTTAAACCCCAAATTAACGGAGCAGCATAAATACCAGATTTCATACCTTCTGAGGAGTTTGACTCGGGAGACAACAATAGTGCAAGACAAACAGCAAATGCACCCCAAGCAAGAGCGGAAATTTGCTTTGCTTCGTATTCCCTCTGCCCTACAATAATTATCCCAAAATATAATCTTATCATTTCAAGAAGAATTAAAATAAAACAAGCAAACATTACAAATTGACTGGAAGTTAATGAGAACAGACCTGAAATCTGTTCACCTTTTGTGAAGTATAATACTGGAATTAAAGCCATAATTACATGAGTAAATCTTCTGAAGAAATGCCCACCCAATCCCCCCACAGAGTGCTTTGCATGATCAATATCTATTGGAATATTATCCTCAATCATCTCATCACATCTTAGAATTAATTATTCAGAGCCTATTCAGCGCCTCATCAAGGTTTATTCTTCCTGACTCTAGGTCTAATAATATATCATTGAGCGCTGGGTTAGAAAGCAGTAAAAAATCCCATGCCGAAAGTAATCTTTCTTTGATACGAAGTGAGTTCCTTTCATTATCTATTTCTAACATTTCAACCACATCTATTAATTCAGATATTCCAGTTTTGTTCAATGCAGAGGTTAAAATAACTAATTTATCACTATTATTTGAATAATCAAATGAGGTTTTTATTGAATTCGCAGCATTCTGAGCATTGGGTAAATCAGATTTATTGATTACAACTAGATCTGCTAATTCAATAATCCCTGCTTTTTCTGCCTGGACTATATCCCCTCTATCAGGCCCGTCAACCAACATCACTCTATCTGCAAATGCAACTATTCTTATCTCAGACTGTCCGCCTCCAACAGTTTCAATAATAATTCTTGACCAGCCACATAATCCCAATAAATTAATCATACGATCTAAAAATGGTATCAAGCCACCTGGATGATTTCTAGTAGCTAGACTTCGTACAAACACTGATTCACTAGAGTCAGCTGATGACATTCTCATTCTATCTGCAAGCAATGCACCTCCGCTTCTTGGAGAGGATGGATCTACTGCTAACACAGCAACTTTCTCACCTCTATTCACCCACTCTTCAACCATTACACCAATCAATGTGGATTTACCCACACCTGGTGGGCCAGTAACACCTAATACCCATGAGTTAGAGTTATTAATTGGTAATTTCACACCTGACTCGATCAAGGAAAGGAGTTTCCCTAATTCTCTTCTATTGCCCTCTTTGGCCAATTCTATTCGCTTTATTATGGTCAATCCCATCTCCACCCAGGATTATCTCCGACTCCTACTTCTAAGTCACTTCCCTTACGTTTAGAAATTGTTTCTAAAAATTCGATTATTGAACTTGTTTGAGTACCAGGTCCGAAAATAGCCCTCACACCTAAAGAATACAAATATTCTCTATCTGATTCGGGAATTATACCACCTGCAAATACGATGACATCACTCATGCCATTAGCTATTAATTCTTCACAAACCTTTGGAATAAGTACATTATGAGCACCAGATAAAGTTGAAAGGCCTACTGCAACTGCATCTTCATCCATTACAACACGTACTATTTCTGAAGGTTTACGCCTTAAACCAGTGTAAATAACTTCATGACCAGCGTCTCGTAATGCCCGTGCAATGACTTTGGCACCTCGGTCATGACCATCAAGACCCGGCTTCGCGATGACAATGCGCATACTCATAGCAAACTTATCGGAGAGGTCAAACAATTTCAAACAACCGATTTACTAATTATTGAGAGTTCGCTCATGGGTAATGCTAATTGGGTGACTCTCTCCATTGCCATATTATCAGATGTCAGGCGTAAAGGAACGTATCGACGACCTTCGTCGAAGAAAAGCACAATCAGAGGCTGGAGGGGGCCAAAATAGGATTGCTGCTCAGCATTCAAAAGGTAAGTTGACTGCTAGAGAACGAATTGAGTTACTACTTGACGAAAATTCATTTATGGAAGTAGATTCACTCGTGGAACATAGGTGTAGAGATTTTGAAATGGACAAGAATGTAATCCCTGGAGATGGTGTAGTTTGCGGACATGGGACTATTAATGGAAAAACCGTTTATTGCTTCGCTCAAGATTTCACTGTATATGGAGGATCTCTTGGTGAGATGCATGGATTAAAAATCTGTAAAATATTAGATATGGCTCTAAAGACTGGATCCCCAGTTATTGGATTAAATGATAGTGGTGGAGCTAGAATACAAGAAGGAGTTGCTAGTTTAGGATCCTATGCTGAAATATTTTTTAGAAACGTTAGAGCTAGTGGTGTCATCCCTCAAATCTCGGTCATTATGGGACCATGTGCTGGAGGGGCGGTTTACTCACCTGCAATTACTGATTTTGTAATCATGGTGGATAAAACATCTCACATGTTTATTACAGGTCCTGAAGTCATTAAGACGGTTACAAATGAAGAAGTTTCTTTTGAAGATCTGGGTGGAGCATCAACACATGCTACGAAATCAGGAGTTACACACTTCACTGCTGAAAGTGATGAAGATGCCCTTGATATTGCTAGAGAACTTATTCAATTCTTACCTGCAAATAACCTCGAAAAACCTCCGATATTACCGACCAATGATCCACTAACAAGAACCTGTGATGAATTAGATGAGTTAGTTCCAGAAATTTCATCACAGCCATATGACATGTTAAGTGTAATCGAATCGATATTTGACGATGGAGCATTCCTAGAGGTACAAGCAGATTTCGCACCAAATATCATTGTTGGATACTCAAGATTGGGTGGCCACACAATAGGAGTTGTGGCCAATCAGCCTAAAATCCTAGCAGGATGTTTGGATATTGATGCATCAGTTAAAGCAGCAAGATTTGTACGGTTTTGTGATGCATTTAACATACCAATAGTGACTTTGGTCGATGTCCCGGGATTTTTACCTGGAGCTAATCAAGAATGGGGGGGAATTATACGACATGGAGCAAAGTTACTCTACGCTTATGCAGAAGCTACTGTCCCAAAAATCACAGTAATTACGCGAAAAGCATACGGAGGAGCTTATGATGTAATGTCATCAAAACACATAAGAGGTGATTACAATATAGCCTGGCCTAGTGCTCAACTTGCTGTAATGGGAGCAGATGGTGCTGTACAGATAATCCATAAAAGAAGAATTAATAGCGCGGGGAACCCTGAACAAGAGAGAGAAAGACTTGTTGAGGATTATAATGAAACCTTTGCCAATCCTTACCAAGCAGCAGCATTAGGTTATCTCGACGATGTCATTCAACCAAGAGATACAAGGAAAGTTTTGACAAAAGCGTTGGGCGCACTTTTAGAAAAGGAAGAAAGTCGCCCTGCAAGAAAGCACGGAAACATCCCCCTATGAGGAATTTAGATGGTGGAAAATACAGATAGAAATGACCTCCTTAGGAGAGTGGCTATCGCTGCAGTATTATTACACATATCTAGCGGAGACCACTTAGTTCCATCCAACCATAGAGATAGAGGAGGAGAATGGTCAATAGATCATAGAAGGACATTAATAGGTAGAAGAAACTTGTTTCGATCTAATTCTAAAAGAAGTACATCGAGGTGAAACTGTGGCAGATAAAAGAAAAGTCACAGTAGATGGTGAAGAATTTGATGTTGCTATTGAGCGGGATGGAGAATATTGGAACGTCGAAATTGAAGGTGTTAGTTTTTCAGTAAAAATAGATAATGACATGTCAAATAATAATTCAAAAACAAGAAAAAGAACTGGGAGTAAGAGGAAACTATCTGGAAAAATATCTTCATCTATACCTGGAAAAATAGTCTCATTAAATGTAAAAGTAGGAGATGTTGTTAAACAAGGAGATGTTGTAATGATACTAGAGGCAATGAAAATGCAAAATGAAATACAGGCTCCACTTTCGGGAGAGATCATAGAAATAAATTGTGAATCGGGTGATTCTATTGAGGCAAATATGCCATTAATCGTAATAGAACCTGAGAATAACAACAAAAATTAGAGAAGTTGAATAATATAGAGTCAGGCGGTCAAATAATGAATAACTGTGATTATGAGAATTGTTCAGAAAGTGGAGTTAGTATAAGTCGTTTATCTCCAGAAGGGTTTTTGGTTGCAACTGGGAATAAAGCATATTCATTTAGAGAGGCGTATAAAAGATTCCATTATTGTGAATTACATCATGATTTATTAATGAAAAATGTATGGAGCCGAGTTAGAAAAAGCGAGAACAAAGATGATGATCACGTCGCACCTACAGCAATATAATCAAATTAAACCTAATGCATCTTCTATACGATTTAATTCGGGTCCAGTTGAACCTGAGCCTACGAATGCCTGAGTATCAGAAGTGACACAACCAGCTCCCACATATGGAGAACCAAAACATACTGTTCCTACCATTACTGGGACTTCCATCACTGACTCAATTTCATTGACTTCAAATGATGTGATATCAGGATGTGACAAAACACCCTTATTATTAGCTACTAGTAGTGAACCTACAGTATCTTGGCCAGCTACTCTAACTCTAGCGGTTTTAACTCCAAGTATCTCACCAATTAATTCTACACCAGGGTTAGGGATTGATTTACTGACAACTGCACCATATTCATTACACTCAACCAAATTACCTGCAGCATTAACTCCACTTTCTAATATGACTATTTCACCAAAACTAGAAAGTTTATCTAAATCATCTTCAGTCGCTATATCTGCTACTGCGATTCCTTTACTATTACCACAAATAAGGCTACCAAGCAAGGCAGAACCTCCGATTAGAAGAGGATTCATTTCAAGATCGAAAACCTGTTCGATTTCTTCGATAGCTGGTTTGGAAAGAGATGTTGGATAAAATAAATTTTTACCAACTATACTCAGATAGACTCCTACTTGAGAATGACCTAAAATATCTCCAGTTGAAATTGTCATATTATATCTTTCCTTATTTCATGGCTACGCCCATGATCGTTATAATTT
>TARA_B110000116_G_scaffold20910_1_pt1 | contig 77697 bp, 46 predicted proteins | sample TARA_B110000116 | Tara Oceans TARA_B110000116 (sample SAMEA4397355) | marine metagenome | biome: Polar Biome; feature: [ZZZ] marine water layer (ENVO:01000295); material: water (ENVO:00002006), including particulate matter (ENVO:01000060) such as... | depth 199 m
TGGAGAAATGACATCATGCATCCAGTAGACCTGGTGGAAGATATCGCTATAGGTTATGGTTATGACAACCTACCTGAACAATTATCAACGGTCCATTTAGATGCTATCCCATTACCTTCGTCAAACTTACGTAGGAGAATAAGTGCAAGTCTCTGCGCACTGGGTTTACAGGAAACTCAAAGTTTGACATTGTCTAATAATCGGGACCAGTTTGAAAAATTACGTTGGCAAGAAGTTGGTAAAAGCACAATTATTTCTAATCCTATTACTCAAGACCATACTATGCTAAGACAATATATACTTCCATCCTTGCTAAACCTACTATCTGCTAATCGTCATCATGAATTACCACAAAAAGTGCATGAATTAGGAACTGTAGTAAGGGACTCAAGGAATGCAAGTCGCGTAGCATGGGCCTGTGCTGAGGTGGGTGGTGGATTTTCAGCAGCTAAAGGAATCGCCAGTTCATTGCTAAGGGATCTTGGAGCAGACTTGAAAAAAGTGAAATGGATATCGATTAGTGAGAAAGAAGGCCCTTGGATTAAAGGTAGAGGGGCAAAAATCATATTGAATGGTTTAGAACTGGGACAGATTGGAGAAATAGATCCAAATGTATCCTTTCAATTCGGTCTCCGTGCACCTATCCAAGCAGGAGAATTTAATGTTGATGCACTAGGCAAAGCAATACCCGACCCAGTTCTCTAATTGGGATTTTATGACTCATTTTTTTCATCTGAAAATAGGGCCATAGCATCTATGAAATTTTTGTTAGTAAGATGTGAACGATCCGTTTTCTTAGCATCATCAGTTCGAATTTTTCGTTCATATTCCACTACTTTATTTTTTTCAACTTTCAATGCTTTCGGGCTGTCGATAGATTTTTTCTTGAATGGCCATATTGGCGGCATGATAGTTGAGGTGCAACCTAGGACATGAATACTTCGTTGTTTTAGACACTAAACGGGGTGATAATGAAAGAGGAGACCACCTAGGACTAGTTATGCGCAAAGGTGCCCTAAGTGTAGCAATGGTACTACTAATATTACTACAAATAGGAAATACTGTAGAAATATTCGCATTAGAAGAAGAAAATAATATAATACTAAAGCAGCAAAATCAAGATGAAGAAAATAGTATAAGTTTAGATATTCTCCTAATAGGGAACTCTTATACAAGCTCAAATACACTAAATCAAAAAGTCGAGAGAATATTGGATGATTCGGGCATAAATTCAGATGTAGAGGCAGTAACAGGAGGCGGTATGAAATTATCAGATCATGCAGATGATGCTGATCAACAGGGTAATGAACTCAATACAAAGCTCTCAGAAAGGTACGATTATGTAGTTTTACAAGATCAGAGTCAGGTGCCTTCATTCCCCACTGATTCAGAGTTCTGGATTGAAAGTAATAATGCAGTAGAAGATCTTAATGAAAGAATAATCTCAGAAGGTGGACAAACAATACTGTTCATGACTTGGGGACGTAAAGATGGCGATGTAAACAATGCATTAAGAAATCCTGATTACCTAACTATGCAATTACATCTTCAACAAGGCTATGAAATGTACCTCGAGAATTCAACAACAGATGAAAAACCAATTTTTCTTGCCCCAGTAGGGCTAGCATACAAAAATCTATATCATAAAGTAAATCAAACGGGAGTTGATCCTACTCAAGGTTCAAATTCTTTTTCAACACTATATTCAGATGATGGTTCTCATCCATCCTTGGAGGGGTCATACCTTTCATCGTGCGTTCTATATTCAGTAATGACTGGAGAATCTCCCGTTGGTGAATATCATCCTAGCCAAATATCTCAAGAAAAAGCATTGGAGCTTCAGCAGGCTGCTGCAAGCACTGTATTTAATGAAACATCTGACTATATTTATCCATTTGAAATTGAGCCACCTGGCATTGAGTTCGGCCCCGATTCAGGTTCTGTTTTCGCAATAGATCCTGGGTCATTAATTAATCTGAATATCAACTATACTAATTTAGGAGAATACGATGATATTGCTAATATAAAAATCATAGGTTCTGATGATTGGGAAACTTCATGGAACTATTCATTAGATGCGTATTTAGGATTTGATTTCATCGCTCTATCAGATGTAACATCATGGATACAATTTTCAATCACAGCACCAATTACGGAAAATGGAATGCCATTGGCAAATTCATTACATCAATTTAGTATGGAGCTATCATCTAATAATACGGGGAATAAAGATTGGTATAATTTTTCAATGAGATATGGTTATTTCCATGGTGCTGAAATAATAGATGGAGGAGGCACCTATTCAATATCACCCTACAATGTAGCCACAATAGAAATGAGTGCGAAAAACCTTGGAAATACTCAACGTGACCTTGCTGTTAGCATTAGACCAGTAGATGAAAATGGGAGTGATATTGGAGATTATTCACAGGCTTTTGCAGTGGAGGAATGGAACGTATTCATCCAAGATAAAATGGAACTATCGGCGATGTGGCCAAATGAAACTGGACGGATTAGATTTCAAATTCAGTCACCACTATTGGTAAGCGGAAGTATATTTTTTGAGATAAAAGTATGGAGTACAGCAGTACCTGAAGATGCAGTTTTTGCTATCCAGAGAGTAAATATCGTTCCACGATCAGGAGGCAACCTAGAATTGAACAATATAGACTGTCAATTCGAAACTAGCCCTGGCGAAATTTGTCGGACAGAGTTAATAGTAGAAAATACAGGAGACATACCTTATGATTTTGAATTGAAATTAAAAGAAATCCCTGAATGGATTAATGTAAATTTAAGCCAGAATAAAATATCATTAAATGCTGGTGAAGTAAATAATCAGATATATCTCAATGTTTCGATTGAAAATGGAACACCCTCAGGAGAAGTCGCTGATTTGATTGTTGAGTTATGGGTAGATGGTTGGAATCCCGTAAGTATAAATTTCGAGGTTAAAGTAGGCGATAATTTTGAATGGGACTTAGTTGAAGAATTATATGAGCACAACTATGATTATGAAAAAAGAATAGCAAATATATCAGTTTCTTGGAAACTTACAAATATTGGAAATACTAATGATGGACTAGTTGTGAATTTAGATTGTAATATTTTTACAGATTTTGAATTAGACATCCCCTCAAATGCTGAAACACAATCAACTGATAGTCCACGTTCATTTGAGATATTAGATATAGATGTAGGGGATTCTGTTAGTTTTACAGCATGGATGAATATTTCTTATGATGAAATATCGGAAAGTATGTTCAATATTGAAAAACCGACATTAACAATTGAAGCCAGGTCAATAAGAGATCCTAGAATAATATTTCAAGGAAGTGAATCAGAAGACAAAGATTTATTCCTTGACAAAGGAAAATTAAATGAAAACAACGATGAATCAATATTCATTGGATTTTTCAGAACGTGGCAAACTGTGATTTTAAGCATGGTCATCATATTTTTCGGAAGTATTGGTGTAGTTAAAGCCATACAATATAGATTAAAAGAAGATCGGAAAAGACTAGGTTTACCTATTGAAGAAAATGAAACCGTTAATGATTGGATGTTAGGATTTACAAAAAAAGAAAAAATGAAAGTGGTTATTGATAGTCAAACAATAGACTCAAAGGGTTTTGAAAACGAATTTATTGAAAAATCTAAAGGAAGAAAAATTGAGAGTAAAGTTGGACCTTCAAAGTTTAGAGTTGATAGAGCAGGGGATTCATTGGATAAGGTAATTACTGAAGAAGCGTTAAATGACATTGTAGAACTAGCTGATGATTTTTCTGAAGAGAAAGATAGAGAACCAGATAATCGATTACTAGGAGAAAAAAATGAATTTGAATCTCGAATATCTAAGTTAAAAATAAAAAAACAAACTAATAATGAGGATTAGAATGTATAAAATTGGAGTAGATGAAGCAGGAAGAGGTCCAGCGATAGGGCCATTAGTTGTTTGTGCATTATGTATTCCTGATTCAGAAATAAAAATTCTAGAATCAATAGGTGCTAAGGATTCTAAATCGATTAGTCGAAAAAAGAGAGAATCATTATCTGAAAAAATACTATTAATGGCTGAGGAAAAAAAATGGCCGATTGGAATGATTGTATGTGACGCATCTCGGATAGATAGAGAAAGAAGTAAAACAAATCTGAATATATTAGAAATAGAGTTATTCAAAGAGGCAATACAATCTACAGGTATGGCAAAAAATGAAGGATTGATTCAGGCTGATGCTTGTGACGTCAATGAGAAAAGATTTGAACGAAGAGTCAAATATGCATTAGGAGAAAAATGGGGACATTGGAGGATCGATGCAAAGCATAGAATGGATTCAGAAGAGGTATTAGTAGGAGCAGCGAGTATTCTAGCGAAAGTTTGCAGAGATAAAGAGATTCGTCGAATAAATAATTTATTTGACATTGATATTGGAAGTGGTTACCCATCAGATCCAAAAACGAAAGAGGCTGTGAAAAAATTAGTTGATAGTGAATTGCCCAATCAATTCTTGAGATGGTCGTGGGCTACAGTCAAAAATGCATGGAATGAAGTACATGATACTCAAATTCCTATTCGTCAAGAGCTAGGCGATATTAGAATTCAATCATCACTTAATGACTGGTAAAATACTGAAATGTGAAATGTAGTAGTCTAGTGGTAGAGTCTGATAGTATGGTTGACGATAGCGAATGGAGCCAAGATATTCTAGCTATTGTTAGAAAATATTCATTACAAAATGCAGTAGAATATAATGGATCAGGACAGCCAGGCTCGGTTTTGGGGAGAATATTAGGGGAAAGGACCGACCTAAGGAATAGAGCAAAGGAACTCAAAAAACTAGTTGAAATTGAAGTTGAAATTGCAAACACATTAGCTCATGAAAAAGGAGTAGATGCTGCTCGAAAAGCCTTAGAGGAAACAAATCCAGAGGCTCTAAATAGGCAAAAACAAACTAAAAGAGTTGGATTAAAAGATTTACCAAATGCAGAAAAAGGCAAGGTAGTATTACGATTTGCTCCAAATCCCAATGGACCGTTGACATTAGGTCATGCTAGAGGAGTAACAATAAACTCAGAGTATGCAAATCTGTATGACGGAAAGGTTGTATTGAGATTTGATGATACTGATTCTAAAGTGAAACCACCAATAAAAGAAGCGTATGAATGGATAGAATCGGATTATAAGTGGCTGACAGGTAAGAAGCCGGACATTATAGTTAGAGCTTCGGAAAGAATGATGGTTTACCTTCAATATGCGGTGAAAATGCTTGAAGGAAACTTTGGATATGTTTGTAAATGTTCAGCAGCGAAATTTAAAAAATTAAGAGATAATTCTCTAGAGTGCCCTTGCAGAAATAAAGAAGTTCAAGAAAATCTTTCAGATTGGAAAATGATGGAAAATGGAACTTTGAAGGAAGGGGAAGCTGTTGTCAGAGTAAAAACTTCCATGGATTTACCAAATCCTGCATTAAGAGATTGGCCCGCATTAAGAATTCAACACACATTACATCCAACGGTTGGCGATAAGTACAAAGTGTGGCCATTATTAGATTTTCAAAGTGCAATCGAAGATCATGAACAAGGTGTAACTCACATCATTAGGGGGAAAGATTTGATGGATTCAACCCGAAAACAAACATTGCTTTATGCCCATTTCCAATGGGATTATCCTGAAACATTATATTGGGGAAGAGTAAAAATTCATGAGTTCGGAAGATTTTCAACCTCAGGTATGAGAAAGGATATTGAAGAAGGTAATTTCACAGACTGGGATGACCCTCGTTTACCAACTATTCGTGCATTACAAAGAAGAGGATTTAATTCAGATGCAATGAGAGCTTTTTGGATAGACTTAGGGTTAACACAGAAGGATATTTCAGTATCACTACAAACTATTGAAGCCTTTAATTCGAGTAAAATTGATGAAATGTGTGAAAGAAGATCATTTGTTAGAAATCCAGAATTATTGGAACTAAAAACATCTGAAAAAGGAATAAAAAATCAAGAAATATCAATAAATCGGCATCCAATGAATCTTATAGAAGGAGCAAGGGTTTGGAATATTGATGACAAAAGAATATATCTTGAAAAAGTAGATGTAGAAAAAGAAAATATCAGATTAAAAGATTATGCAGATATTGAAATTAAAGATTCGAACGCTATAATTCAATCTTATGAACGATTAGATAGAAGACCAATTGTACATTGGTTACCATTCTCGATGGCAAAAAAAGCCATTCTGACTATCCCTAAAGGGAATGACATTATTATTCAAGAAGGGATGATGGAAAATTTCGAAATAATCAAAGGGGACATTGTACAACTTGAAAGAGTTGGCTATGCAATAATTGAATCAGAGAATAATTCAGATCTCATAAAATTGTTATGGCTGCACGGTTAACCATCCAATGATGTAAAAGATTGCCTTAATATGCATCTATTAAGCGTCGCATTGAAGGCTAGTAAGCCTACCAGTAGGTAGTATGAGAGGGGACTCGGATGTCAAATCCTTAGCTCTTGTTGTATTATTATTCGTCTCTCTTTTAAGCGCACCCACTTATGCTCAAGACTCTCAAGATGAAACCGCAACATGTTGCAGTGATACTGACTTTGACCTGTTTTTATTAGATGAATCAGCAAATGGTAGACTATCGCCTTTTGAAAGTGAATTATCAGAAGAATTCTCAGGAACCGTTTCTGCATGGCAACAAGGAGAAATTGAAGTAGGATCGTGGGAATTAATATGGGGTACAGAGGGTGATTATCCAACCCAGACATGGTCATTTACTATACCTTATGTTGTTGAAGGAGCAGTTGGGGTAACAATAAACTCAACTTTAGATATTAGAATAGGAGGTTCTTTTTACTCTGGAAATACAGGCTTGCCGAATGGAGTAGAACCCTTTCTAGAGGGAGAAGGTGACTTGGAAATTTCAGTTCAAGTTTCATCCGGTACGATAAATGATGGAGATAAGGTAGAAGTTTCCCTGGCAGTAAACAGTTTACTGTTCTCAAACCCCACACAAGATGCAGGTTTGAATTTTTATTGGGGGTCTGATGAATCTGTTGGAAAAGTAACTGGTCGAATGCCATTGGTTGATATTAAAATCAAAGAGGCAAGTGTCACATCAGGATTAGTATATTTCCCAATTACAGTTAATTCAGGTTTCGATGGTGATATGTGGTCATTATCCGAAGGAAGCTTTTCACTCCAAGGCACATTATTAACACTTAGCCCAATTGCTACACCATTAGAATCGGGTGTTGAAGTAACATTCGTTTGGGAAATGCCTGAAGGCACTGAAAGTGGAATTTACACTACTGAATTCATAATATCTCCTCAAACTGGACTAGATATTTATGCATCAAGAACTCATGAAATAAATGTTGAAGATGACAATGGAGGAACAGGTGGTTATTACCCCTCAAAAGAGCCTCTAAGAACTAGTGGATCGGTTGTAAGTGTTGAAATAGATGCGAAATTTGAAGGAGATATTATGCAAAAGAAAATTGAAATTTCTTTTGATAGCGCTATGTCTCAATGGATGAGATGGGGCATGGATAATATTGGTAATACAAGCCTTGACTCAAACAGTTGGTGGAAAAATCTCAATTCATATTCTGATTCCGTTGCTACCTCCAATAGAAATAATGCAAAAGTCGATGACGATGAATTGCTAGCACTAACCTCACACATTACTGGTTCATCATCAGATATGAGGTCATTTATGCAAAATGGTTTATCCCTGGATATTGAATCAATTATAGGTGCAAACCCTGTAGATCTTGGACCTACTGAATATGAAATAGATCTGGGTGGGACTAGATCATTTGCTGCTGAAACTATTACTATTAAAATTAAAACATCGTATTCAGTTGAAAATAATGTGAGGCAATTATTGGTTGAAAACTTCATACGTAACCCAACAAATAATTATTGGAAAGAAGTTAATCTAGATGTTGAGATTAAAACAACAATGTTAGCTGGCTTAGGGCCTGTTTCAGCCGAAAACCTAGATTTTAGCCATCGAAGATGGATATTCCTAGAAAGTATCGAAATTAAAGAAAATCAAATTGAAGAAAATGAAGATTTTAGAATAGAGTTTTTACCATCGGGAAATATGGCATTTAGTCCATTAATATCAGCAATGATCTCAGTTTTCGCTTTGTGCGTTGCTATAGCAATGGGACTGTTCCTAACTAGAAAAAGAAGTAGTGTACCATCATTAATTGCAGTAGTTGCATTGGGAGGACTTTCTTTGATAGTCTATATTCTAGGTATGCCTATGCAAATTGTTCTAGCCATAGTTGCATCAAGTGTATTACTTGTATTCCCAATATCTCTTGTTTCACCCAGGTCAAACAAAGAAGATAGCAGAACTAGAAAAAGAGGGCCGAGAATCGATTGCCCTGCGTGTGGAACAAGTAATCCAGTTGAGTCAAAAATACGTCCTCTAAGATTCGAATGTTCAGGGTGTGACGTTATGTTAAGGATTGAAGAATAATTAAATCATTCCATCACTGATTAATTTATCAATTAACTTACTAGATGCGATTTTAGGATCAGAGTCATCCCAATATTTCTTTGCAGATGAAATTTGACCTGCTAAATCAGTAGACCAACCTGGCGCCATTACACAATGCCAAACTATCTCTTCTAACCTAGATGTAGAAGGAGTAGAACGAACGAGTGATGAACGAACAAGATGGGATAAGGCCCTAGCCCTGCCCTCCATATCAAGGTTAATCCATCTTGAAGATATCGCATCTAATGCATTATCATCTATCCAATCATAATCTGATATATTTGGCTCAGGTACTTCTGGTAAAGGAACTATTCTGATAATTCCTTCATCTGAAAGAAAATCTCTCAAGGCGGTGTAAAGAGGGTCATAAGTATGATCTAAAGCAGAATTAATCCAATTGCCAGAAATTAGCCAAGGTCTTAATTTACGAGTCCGTGCACCATGTGGAGAGATTAATTGAGCTAATGCATGAGACTGGGCAACAGGAGTTAATGGGCCCTTACGAGAATCACCTTTATGTCCAGTAAGTCCCTCGACTATTAATGATGAAATTGTTAATCTGAATGGGTTAGTTTGAATTTTAGTATTTTCTGAATCATCATCAATAATTTTTATCCAAGGGCTATTCACAGGTTCATTGTGACTAAATTTTCTCCGGTATGAGATCCCATTGTCAACAAGTGATGATTCGATAACAGCTATTGAAAGTGAACCAATGAGAGTAGGTTCGCATAAAAGTAAAACTGAATCTCTTAATCGATTAATCTCTAGAGACGCCGCAACTAATGTTTCAGAAACATCAGAGTATTGAATCTCATCAACCAGTACCCTCATAGTATACCGTAGAGGCTCTTAGTTCAAATCTTATGTGTAGAAAGTGATCATTCTACCATCAGTCTTAGTTGATCACGCTTGTAAGCCCAAGTAGATGATAAACGACCTGTTTGCTGATAATATCTTGCTAAACGACGAATTCGTGATTCACACAGCTCTAATTGTCGACGATTGTGTAAATCTTTTTTGTTAGATACAAGATGATCAATTAAAATTAAAGCCTTACGCATAAGATTCATCATATCTTCTGGATATGTAGAAGTAATATCATTACGAGTTAAAGTCTGAGAAATTCTTTCACCCATTACTAGACGAACATCTGGTACTGCATGCATATCTCTGAGCATTGTACCGATTTTAGCGGATGAATGCCCATCTTGAGCATACTTCAAAATCAATTCTTCGACTGTGTTTTTATCAGATTCTGCCCATGATGGTGCCACATCAATATTTGGCTTAGAAGAACCACTTGTTCCTTTTCCATTGCTGTGCATACGCGCCATATCAAGACCTCAGTTATCCGGCCGACCTGCTGCCCCTCTTTAATCGCTACGCTAACTCATACAACCGATTTCACTTACAAACGGTGTTGCGCGCGTGCTAATCTACTAGGTCCATCGGGCCATTCCCATCCCGCTGCTTCAGCTCTAGCGGAGCCTACTAGATTACTATCTTGATACACTAATACCTCATCACCTATCCTTATATGGCCTTTTACTTCAACCACATTTGATGCAAACAAGTCTCCACGCCAGTCGAATCCGGATGCTAGATGAGCTTCAGGGAACTGCCTACTTTCTGCAAGTAATGGCAGACATGCCTTTGTAAATGAGAAACGTCCTAAGCGAGGGTTCCACAATGCTAATTGGACGCCGTCTCTACGAATTGTGAAAATTGGAGGTCGCCCTTGAATCCCAGTCCCTTCAAGCCATTTATCAGTACCATGTTGAAATCGAGATAATGACATTAGTTTTCCTAACCGATGTTTGCTTTCTTTCAAATCTATAAGATCAAAATCATCTACTGATTGATTGACACTTTGTTCAAGATTTGCTAGCGCATCAGATGAACCCGCAGTCAATCCTTGCCTAGTATCAATAATTTCAACCGAACCTAAATCTAGGCTTATCCCACTATGGTTTATAACACGTGAAAAATTATTTCTAGACACGTATTGAGAGATCATTTCACGTATGACTCTGAGTTCATCAATATCCCAATCGCCAGTAACTGGAATGTCATAATTAGCAGCAGGCCAAAGATCTTCTAATTCTCTTGGCACTAAACCAAGAGGTGCTGTGACTATTACTTCATGAATAGAATTCGAGGTGATTGATCTACTGAACCTTTTATGAGATGAAGACAATCGATATGGTTTAGTTGCAGAACAAGGTAATAACAAGAGTACTTTTGATTGATGCAGAGGGGGAGTGTGATCTCTGGCAATTCTTTTCCGCCAATCCTGAATAAGTGGGTCATCTCTACTCGAATAACTATGGCATCTCAATTCATAATACTGACCCTTCACACGTGATAAACCAGAAATACTTCCATCCAAATCAGACATTTTTGAATCATGGATACGTAATCTTTCAACTGAACGTGGGCTAGATATCGCTTGTTTCTCCACTAATTCCCTTAAGTTACCTGCCCTTATTGCTGACCTAGTTGCTGCAAGAGAATTTCTCCATGCAAGTATTTGAGAGTCCATAGAAGAATCTTCGTCTATGGATTCTTCTATTTCTCTTGGGCCATTCTCTGACAATAATATACCAAGTGAACAGGCGTGCCTAGATCTTGCTAAGTCAAATAAATCAGCGCCCATCCAAGTTAAAATAGCACAATTATCAGGTCCACCTATACCTGGAGTCCAAATTAAAGATGAAGGGAAGCGAGTTCTGAGGATGTATAATGCTTCACTTAATAATCCCTTTCGGTTAGCTAATTGAGGGGCGTCAGTAAGTATAATTATGGATGGTTGAAGATTTATATCATTTAATGATAAATCATGATGAAGTGATTGCCAAGATACCGGCAAAATCTCATTCCCAGTTGCAAATTCTCCGGAATTAGATTCTACTAAACTTGGAGGTAATACTAGTCCTTCTGTAGCAGTCCACAAATCTAAACTATCGAAAGGGAGACTCAAATTTGTTCGAGTTTTAACTGATAACTTCGCGGGTAAGGACTGAGCATCTCTCGAAAATTCGAATGGAGCTAAAGAAAAAGGTAATTCCACGTCATCTTTATTCAAAACAAGAGCAGGTGACCATGAACTTGGTGAATTTCTATCACCGAGGCTAAATAAACGTGCAAAACGCTGTCTTGCGACAACACTGCGGGCTAAGGGTCGCTCATCCATACATACTGCGGACGAAGCATTTCGCTTGAAGCATTCTAAGAGGAGGCCCTGTCCGAAGAGTCGTGAGACGTATCGTTGCGCTATTCTTAGCAATATTATTTATTGGTAGCAGCACGATTAATGTTGGCGGACAATCAGATGAAAAAATAATATTGATAGAAGAAGACATAGACTATTCAGGACCTTTTTGGTATAGTATCTCTTGCTTGGAAATCAATTGTCCAGGATTGACTCTAGAAATAAATAATGGAATGGAAAATTACACATTACAAAATGAACATGTACTAGAATGGTCAGGAATATTAGATGCAGGATCAAAATTAACAGTCTTATCTAATTCTGATGTATCTGTCAGTGACATTTCTACTGAAATGATTAAGGTTGACAGTTTGACAATGATTGAAAAAGAGGATCTCATTGATACAATACCTTCACCAGGTAACCAAGGAGATTACCAAACTATTGTTACATCTGATGTTTGCATATTAGGTAATTGTGTATCTAATATACAAGAATCTGAAAGAAGATTAGATTTCGTAGGAATTCTAGATAACTATACTGATAAGGATTCAATAAGAATTTTTGGAGAACAGGGAGATATTATAGAAATTTCAGATATTGAAGGCGATGGAAATATAAAAATTGAAGTTTGGTTAAGAGATAGTGATGAGAAAAAAATGATTTTTAATAATCTCATACATTCTGAAAATCATTTTCTAGAATATCCTCAAGACGCTGAACTTTGGCTAAGAGTTAGTTCAGACTCAAACAAGGAACTAAACTCATATAAATTTACTACCTACAGGAATAATCAATCGAAAGAAGCCCCCCTAGGAGGGGAACTATCGGTACCATGGAGTCATGGTGAAGCATTGACTTACCAAGACTCATTATTCTATGAATCGTATATTTCTGAATCTGATATTGAAGGAGATTCATTACTTTTCAAAATAGGATCTGATACCAAAATAGGGCTAGAATGTTTAGCAAGCAATATTGAAACAAAATTTGAAATCTATTTAATTGATTTTAACGGAGATATTGAAAATATTTCATTAGTTGATGGCACTTGCCCCGAAGTAATACAATCTGCAGAAGACACTGATTCAATAGAGATGATAATTAAATCCGAAAAAACAGGTAGGTGGAATATTTCATTTGCGCAAATTCAACCATTAGATGGTGGGTCATTAGCAGATGCTCCAGAATCAAGATGGCTAGAATACCCCGATAATAGGTGGAGCCTTATCGGACTCGATATAGATATATCTGGAAGCCTACATCTTGGAGATAACGTGGATATTTATTTAATTCGAATTTTAGATTTAAATGGCTCTAGAATTTACCTTAATGAACTTATCAAATCAGAAGTTAACTATACAATTCAAGAGATTGACCAAGAAAATGGTAATCTTGTAAATACATCTAATGGAGAAACTATAGTTTTACCATATGGAAATCACTCATTAAGAATTGAGAGAAGAGCAGATTTGGGTGTAGAAGTAGATTACCTTTTCAAACTTGAGTATTTAGGGGAGTATAAGCCACTAGAACCAGTGAATTATGAAGATTTATCTTGGATGTTTGATACTTTTTACAAGCTAATTGGAGTTTTAATGCTAAGTCCTCTTATGGTTGTTATATTTTGGAATAGAAAAACTATCATGAATCGAAAGAAAAGAGCCATTGGAATTCAATCCCATGACAAAAAAAGATTATTGAGAATTAGAGAAAGGCTTTCTGAACAATTAAAAAAAGAAGATTTAAAAGATGAAAAACTTATTGATTTAGCGTTAGAGCAATTAGGAGAAAGTCCATGGAATTCGATAAATGAGGTATGGGGTAAACCAATATTAACTCATATGACTGAAGAAATAGAAATTTGTGCTTGGAAAATAGTGGAAAATGACAAAAATCTCCTCTTGGGAATAAAAGTAGGTAATTGGGAATGGACTATGGCTGCAATGAGAATTCATTTCCCAGAAGGTTCTAAACTTACTATTACAGATGTTTCTCCAAAGCATTTATTTCAAGATGATGAAATATTCCTTGGTACTATGGAAAAACATACTCAAATTTTCATAAGATTATCTATGACTGGAGAATCGGCTAACTTGGCATTACAATTATCGGGATTAGTTAATGATAAACCTCTAGCAGCAGTGCCAAATAAAGTCATTAATTGGTGATTATCCTCTACGGCGAGATTGTGCTTCATCACGGATTTTATTATCTAGCTCATCATCAGAGTAACTTAGATCTTCTTTAAGATTTAATAGTTTTTTCTTTAGTTCACGGGATATTTTAGTTGGGATATCTAACTTCAAAAGAACCATTACAGAGCCTCTCCCATTACGAGACCTTTGACTAGGAAAACCTCTTCCTTTCAAAGAAATAGTTTGTCCAGGATTAGAACCTGAAGGAACTTTTATCTTTAATAATTCTCCATCTAAATGAGGTATCTCAATTGTAGTTCCAAGAACTAGATCAGTATAACTTAATGGCACCGCCATTAATAGATCTGCCCCATCTCTTTCGAACCATTCATGTTCTTTAATATCGATCTCAATATACAAGTTTCCGGAGTCACCATTCTCAGTTTTAGGGGACTCTCCTGAACCAGACTTGCGCAGTCGAGTTCCGTTCTCAATCCCTGGGGGGACACTGAATTGCACTTTCTTTGATTCATTAGCACGACCTTCACCTTTACAATAAGAACAAGGAACCATGACTATACGGCCCTCTCCCTTACAAGATGAACAATCGCTAACAACTTGTTGTGTGAATGGCCCAACTCTCTCAATTTTTTGGATACGACCTCGACCATCGCAAGCAGGACATTCTCTAACCCCGTCTTGAGTTGGAGAACCAATTCCATTGCAACTTTTACATGTTTTAAGTACATCAAATTTTATTGAAGCATCACACCCATACATAACCTCCTCAAATGAGATTGAGTGCCTGACAAGTAAATCTGAACCCCTTTGCCTCTTTGCTCGACGATTACCTCCTGAACCAAATATTGAGCCGAATACGCTCTCAAAACCCCCCCCAAATAAGTCTTCAATGCTAATATTAACGCCTTCGAAACCACTCGAACCAAAGGGAGAACCGCCGGGCCTATTGTGGCCATAAGTATCATATTTTCTTTTCTCATTAGGGTCAGATAGAATTGCATAGGCTTCTTGAACTTCTTTAAACTTAATTTCAGATTCTGAATTACCCTGGTTTTTATCAGGATGATATTTTCTTGCTAAACTACGGAATGCATTTTTGATTTCAGCAGCGCTCGAACCTCTTTTTAACCCAAGAATTTCGTAGTAATCTCTCTTAACTGACATAATTTCACCTAAAAACTGTTTTAATCGGTCCTCTTTGAATAATTCCATTCTCAAGATATGTAAGTACCACACGAGGTACAGTAAGGATTGTTTGAATTATTCAATGTACCACATTCTTTACATGGAATTACGGATTTAGTTAAATTAGAGGCCGTTGGTATATCCCATTGATTATCTGAACTTTCAGAATTCTTTTTAGATTGAGATGTGGATGAGAGATTAGCCTTCTTTTTCAGACTTTTTCTTTCGGCTTTCAATCTTTTTTTATCTAATCTTTTAGATGCTGATTTTTCTAATCTTCTCGATAAAAATGATTTTTTAGGCGCTTCTTTAGTAGTAGCTAATACACTTTCATCAATAATTGTGTTAATAGCACGATGATGAGTTCTGATTTCAATATCTAAATCCTCATCTACCTCAATTTCAGAGGACTCTACGTTCAATGAACCAATATTACCAGACATTTTTGCTTGAACTAATGCTGCTTTACGGCCTTTAACTTCAGATTTCGAATTTGCTTCTAGCCTTGATATCGCATTCTCACTCTTGTCCCAAAGTCCCTTATCTTCTTGATTATATGATTTACCTAATCTTTTAATTGCAGCAGAACGATGATATTCATGATCTTCAACCACTCTATACTTTAGATACATGAGGATACCAATTAAAATCGCTAGACTATGAATCCCTAACTCAAAATTCGTATCATTAGAGATGACCTCATTAACAGATGGCAGACCGTATCTAAGAGCAACTACACATACAGTTGGCATGAAAAATAGTGCTCCGGCTACGGTGCCTGAGCGCTCATCCATGACACTTGTCAACAACTATTCAATTTCAATCATTCGTGTACTTGGGAGAACATACAAGCAGAGAACTCATGACTACTGGTACACTGCGATAAGTCATGGAGCCACATATAATCATCTCATCACTTGTTAGACCATATGAAAATATTGAAAAGGTGATTCAGTCGATAAATGTGTTTTTCCCGGACTTTAAAACTGATGAAAAAATGGAAAATACCTCTTTCCCGACTAAAAACAAGAATTTGATAATTAGTGGGAAATCTGAAACTCTAAATCTTTTGCTTAAACAAATAAGGATTCAGAGAATCTCAGATACAGCACTAGATATCATGAGTATGGATTTAGAGATAAATTCAACGGTCTTCGATATATCAAGGCAAGCGGCAATGGCTGGAAAAGTTTCTTTTGTACTAGATCAGAAAACACTTGGTGGAAAAATAAGTATTAGCTTAGCAGGAGATGAACTAGATTTATGGCTAGAAGAACAAACTTGGCATGAGGGGAGAAATGAGATCCCAAGATTTTCTAAAGACGAATTCTCAATGAGATATAATGGTGAGCCTACAGAATGGTTTGATAAAAGAGGTTATCCAACTATCAATCAAGAGGAAGATTCGGTAAACCATGAATAAACCATTTTTCTAATATAGGTAAATCCGCTGGTAACCACTTTACTTCAAGTAATTCTTCACGAGAAAGCCATCTCATATCATCATGTTCAAGCAATGTGATTTTATTTTTAGAAACAGTACCACAATTTAATATGATTAATTCTACTTGATAATCGTCATAATCATGAATTAATCTTTCTTCTATTTTAGAGGGAGATATTTGCAAGTTTAACTCTTCAAGTATCTCTCTAGTGAGTGCCTGATATGGATTTTCATCATGTTCGATTTTACCACCGGGGAACTCCCACCACCCACCCCAAATGTCTTTTTTCGGCCTTTTACAAGACAATATACGCCCTTTCTCATCAAACATTAAACCGCCAACTACTTTTAATTTAGGTTTTACAATCATACAATGTAGAATCTTTTCTATTATCTCTAATTGCTTGATAAGACTCAAATTTTCTTCGGATGGAAGGTGGATGAAAAGGACTGGAAGAGTTTTGTTTTGTGAATTACTTTGAGAAAGTGCGGACAGAGTTTTAAAATAAGTTTCATTACAAACAAAACGTCCCGGATCAGAACTCCAACAAATATTTTCATAATCATTAAATAAATCATCGAGAGTATTCGTTGAAACTGTAGTCTCATATTTTTCTAAATCGCCTTTAATTATTTGCCCTGAAACTATTTTTCTGCCAGAATTATCTGGATTAGTCATCGCATATTCATTATATGCAAACTTCTCTAAAGAAATTAGATCACGATTAGCTGAAAACCCTAAATGAATTATTGCATCAAATTCTTCGTGATTAATTATTCTACGTGCAATATTATCTGAACCTTTCTCATCAACAGATAATAATGATGTAAGAACTTCGATACTTGAAAATGTTTTTTCATTCAAGAATTGAATTATTTTTTCTGAAATATTATTCTGATAATTAGAAAACTTCGGGTACCCTGTAACTAACACTACTGGCTTACCCATGATTGATTGGAGAAGTGCTTGATAGTTGGCATTTTCGTATACATCGAATAGTTATGTTCATGATTCAATGGCTCTTAGCAGGTATGATGACTGATGACCTCATAGTTAGTCTCGCAGATGATAATGAACCAATGAAAGTTAATTCATTTGGCGTTATAGGTGTCATTTGGAGTGAAATAAATGGAGGAATTGGCCCTTGGGGAACTATGAGACCATTGTTTACATTATTTCTAGCAATCATTCCATTCCTTTTTCTTGGTCAGCATTTTAATAGGCAACATGAGAAAGCAAATGGCTGGTTTTTAATTCAGTTACCTTTACTTTTTACTGTAATACTATGGTTCTCTCTCTATATTTGGTCAATAGGAGATGCTCTTTGGGTTTCAAGTAGGTTAGTTGCTAAGTCTGAAAATCAATAATTAAAAATCTTCAGGTAATTCTAAAGGGCTAAAAAGATGGCCGGGACTGGTTGATTTAGCCAATTGAGTCCTGATTATTTTCTCCCAATCCCTCATTAAAGCTACAACATTAATAAATGGTATTTCTGAACCATTCACGATAGTTCTAATTATTGTGTCAAATATATCCATTCTATCTTTATCGATTGTCTGCATTAATTTATCCAAAGGGAAATTATCGATACGCGGAGGTTCTATCACGCTGATTATAGGCCAAGGTTTAGTAATATGCTCAGGTAAAATCTCTCCTTCAGATAGAGCTATTTTTTGTAATTCAGATAAAAGAATATTCAAATATTTCGAGATAACCAATGCAGATTCAATTATTGGTAGATTGTATTGTTTGACAAAATTTGAGAGATTTTCTTGAAGAAAAAGAAGCTTTTCTTCCATAGGTTGGGAAGGACTTGGTATCTCCCCTTCACCGCTCATGAACTATCCGTGAATGTTCAAGCAAATTAATGCAGTGAAGTCTAGGACGTAGTTCTATCGTCATAACGTATTGGAGATGCACTGTTGCCTCTTATCCCATCTATCATATCATCTTCGATTTCAAAATAGTCATTGAGCCAATCGCCATCTGTATCCCATTTCGTAGGGTCTGTTCCATCAGCTATTTGATCGCCGTCGATATCTAGAACCCACCAACTAAAGACATATTCACCAAGTCCAGTATTAGGGAGATGGTATTGATCACCTGCAAATCTTTCGTATGAATCAGTCCATTCACCACTGCACAAGGTTTCATCATCAGTTGTATCTAAGTATTGATAATCAACATCTTTATCGTCAATGATTAATGCAAACAGTTGATCATTATTATTAATTTTATACATTCTAAAATAGTTAGATGCCAGTGCAGAAGACCCAGAACAGGTTCCAAGTAAAGATTCTCTTAACTGCCACCATTCTTCAACATAATTTCCAGAACAATCATTCAAGAAAGCCTGGCGAACAAGAGTTGGGGAAGATAATGATGCATTAACTAAACCATAATATTCTTGGAAATTATTATATTTTTCATAGACACAATTACCGCCTGAACAATCCCATCCACCATCTTTATCTGCGTCTTGACCAGCATCATCTGCATTAGTAGCATCGTGAGTAAACCATACCCAATCTAAGACTGGACGTGAAATAATTCCATCAGATATATCTACTGGTTTCCAATTATTGGATGAAATTTGTTCCCATTGCACTTGTATTTTAAGATAAGATGACCAATTATCATTTGTTTCATTCCAACCTCTATAATATTCATAGAAATCAGGCATCATATCTCCATCTGTATCATTATCGAGAGGGTTTGTACCATATTTGAAAACTTCTCGACCATCACTTAGATTCATATTCCGTACATACCCGGTTACTTCTCCATTTGTGAAAACAGGTTCCATGACCATTGAGTCATCGTCTGAATCTGGATCCATTGGATGTGTGCCATTATCGTATTCCATTAAATTACCATAGAATAAACCAAGTATGCCATTATCTATTTGGTTTTCTAAACCAAAAGGTGTAAACTGACGATTATCCCAAGTACCTTGAGTAGCAGAGTTGTCAAGCCACTGCCTATCATACCAGCCATCTGCATCTGGATCATAATTAACATCAAGAGGATTTATTGGATTCATAGACCATCTATAATCGTTAATTGGTAAATACTCACCATAAACTGAGAAACAGTATTCCCAACCATCAGGCATACCATCCCTATCTGAATCTGAATCAGTAGGATCGCTTATTCCAGCTAAACTCATATTGAAATTATTACTATTGATCTCATTAATCAATCCTAACTTCTCAGAAGAAAGTAGAGATTTTGTACTGAATGTGATATATAATTGACTGAATGCTGCAGAATAACTCATCCCCTGCTCATCGATATATGCATTAACAGCATCAGCTCCATAAGATACAAGCCCAGTTCCATTGGGTATACTATCTATTGCTAATTTTTTCCCATATACTCTGGATTCAAATTCCGCTAAATTATCAAATCTTTCGGACGGGGAAATCACCCCGTCATTATCACAATCATATGAATCATCATCCGAATCAAAAGAAATATCAGTATCAGTAAGTAAATTCATTTCCCATTTATTATCTTCAAGGTTCCACTCAGTAAACCAGTATTCATATCCATCACTCATACCATCTCTGTCAGTATCTACAGAGGTTGGGTCAGATATACCAAATAGTGCTTGGAGAAGAGGTTTCGCTGAAGAACCACCTTGCCAATCTTGGAACTGTTGTAAGGCGAGTTGAGCTCTACCTTCTTTGTTGAATAATATCCGATATACTCGATTCTCGGCTTCGGATGGATCAAGATATTCGGCTTCTTCCCATAAGCGAGGAGCGTCAGGAGGAGATAAACCACCATTGAATGGATTATTGAGAGTCAAATTGAGCTCAACTTGATCAGAAATACCATCATTATCCGAATCATAGTTTCCGTCGTTAGGTACTAGAGGATTCAGAGTCCAAACATTATCAGTAGAATTCCATTTTGTAAAGATTAACTCTATTCCATCTAAAAGTCCATCACCGTCTGTATCAGGATTATTTGGATCAGCGGTCATACCAGTTAAATTAATTTGTTCAGGAGTTAGGAATGAACCAAACGAACTAGCAGATTCAGCAGATAACCAAGGGTTAGGAAGGTACTCACCTCCAAAATAGAGTAAGTAAAATTGAGGGACAGTTATTAGAGAGTTTATTTCTGTAAATTCACCAGAAATTACATTATATTCTTCCCAATTATTCATTCCATCACCATCAGGATCTCCAACGCGATCTTGTTCATTGACAGGATTCAAACTCCATGAACCATCAAAGAGACTCCATCGAGCATGGAAAAATTCCCATCCGTCAGGCATACCATCATTATCTGAATCTGCATTTAGTGGATTTCCTGAGCCAATATCGATCTCAGTAGTTCCATTGATTAAATTATTATACGAATCAGTTGCATATTCACCAAATGACCCCTCTGCAAAATTTTCCCAAGTATCATTGAATAGTAGGGTAGTGAAGTTATCAGGGAAAGGTATGCCATTATCAGTACGATCAGAGAATATCAAGTCTGATTTCCAATGGAACTCCATCCAATTCACAAGACTTTCCTCTAATTCAAGAACTCCATTGTGATTAACGTCATAGCCATCACCATCAGGATTATTTAGAGCATCAGAACCATTCATAGGATTAATGCCAGCTGCGTTTACTGACCAAGAACAGGAATATCTTGCTTCCCAACCATCGGGGAGAGAATCACCGTCTGAATCAATATTATTTGGATCAGTAGCTGTCCAATTTAAAGCGGCATCTGATGTTTCACCATGAGATGGAAGTCCTTCTTGAGAAACAACCTGTAAAAGGTTAGACCATTTATATTCACAAAGATTTGATAACCCATCATTATCTGCATCACCATCTGCATCACTAGGATCCCTAGGATCTAATGTCCACAAATTACCTCCATTATAGACATCACCAATCCAGCGACGATTGGAGATTTCCCATCCATCAGGCATACCATCATTATCTGTGTCAATATTAGTAGGATCAGTGGGTCCATCTGTTCCTCCACCAGCCCCAGAACCTAGCCAACCTTCTAAGTGAACTGCCTGAGATAATATACCTACATCTTCATCACAAATGTATTCTTCATTAAGGTAATGACAATCGAAATTTGTAGATTCCGTAAACCAACCCCAATATTCTTCACCATCACTAAGGCCATCACCATCAGTATCTGTATTTCTTGGATCTGTACCATTAAATCCATTTTCTGAATTAGTAATAAATCGGAATTCATCAAGATTAGTCCAACTTCTATCAATACCTTCGCCGATTTCAGGATTATAGTGTACACCATCTGCATCGGCGTCACGATCTCTATCGTATGGATCAGTAGGATCTAAACCATGAATAAATTCCCAACCATCTGGCATACCATCAAGATCAGAATCGGATGATCGAGGATCAATTGGCATTATATTCATATATCTGCCGGGTGATATTCCTGCGAACAAATGTACAGAAGTAGATGACTCAAGGGTAACTAGTGAACTTACTAAACCGGGCAAATATGTTTGATTATCTGAAATACCAGTGACACCTTGGTACCCTCCATCTAGAACCCATGTACCATCTCTTGACCCAACAATGATTTGATTGTTGATAGTATATATTGAATGGATATCATTAGAACCAGACAACCAATTTTCTTCTTTCCACATTCTATCCGAATCGAAAGCGAGAATTGGCATAGAGATTATTTTCTCGATATCAACTAGATGAAGGCCTCCTGCGGTGCCAATCCAAGCACCAGTAATTAATTCATAATTACCTGAGGAATCTTTTGGCCCAGCTGGAGTGATTATATTGACAATTGCAGATTTAGAAACATTAAGTAAATCCGCTTTTTTAACGAAATTTTCAGAATTCTCCCTATTAAAAACCCACCATGGGTCCCCAGTAGAGTCTGAACCATCAGTAGTATTCCAAGCAACTAAACCACCATCTGTACCAATCAATAGTAATGGACCACGTCCATCCATTTCCATGTGTAATGCAGTATTGACTTTGGCGGCATTGTTCACTAACAACTCTGATATGGAATCTAAATGAACTGGTGTACTAATTGATAAATCAGCAATTGATATTGTCCAAACATCTTGGTTTGAAAATATCATTAGATCTAAATTACTACTACCGGTATTCAGTACTACCATTTCATTGACTGAACTAATGGATACACTAGATTCATCAGCTCCAATCGAAAATGATTCAATTAATGGAATACCATTCTGAATTTCTATAACCGATACACCATAATTCGTAGACATTACAAGGTAATCCCCATTATTGTTAGACCATTTCATCATAGATTTAAGTTCAACACCAGCTGGTAATTCTTGGAGAGTAGATAACTCATTGAAAGGATCAAATATTGTTATTCCATATTTCGAACCTATGATTAAACGATCTCTTTGATTATCGGGTATTATAGTGTGAACTGAAGCATCAACTAATTGAGGGTCAGTTGATTGATCGAAAGTTGAAAATATACTCTCTGAATTAGAAATTTCAATGCTGCGTAATCCTGGTGTGACTGAAATACCTGAATCATAATGAATCATATATTCTTCATAATTACTGAATGATTCACCCCAACTCGATGTTGCGACTGACGTATCTGGTATCACATAACCATCCCTATCTAAATCCCATCCATCTAAGTCAGTATCAATTATTGAGTCACTAGCATTTCGTGGGTCTAACCCATAATGTACTTCCCAACCATCAGGTATACCATCACCTGGCACAACAAGGCCTACAGAAATAACTTCAGCCCATGAATAATAATCGGAATCGGATTCAGTCGGGTCGCTACCAAGCCAACCATCTCCAGTTTGTCTCTCTACTGCTGTTTGACAGGATCCAGGCATCAATAAATTAATCTCACCAAAACACCAGAGACCGTCTCTTTCAGTAATCCAATCATCTGGTGCACCAAAAATATACTCCTCTGAATTCGAATACATTTCAGTCAGATCAATGACTCCGTTACGATCAACATCAAAACCATCTCCACAACCAAATGTAAAGTCATAGCAACGATCAATATCTTCCCACATATCACTAGGGTCTAAGGGGTCAAACCAAAGACAATTCCAAGCACTAGTAGTGTTAAGATATCCTAAACCACCTTCTGTGCACATATAGATTTCATAGCCATCAGGAAGCCCATCACCATCTGTATCTGCAACTCTAGGGTCAAGCCATTCGCGGAATCCTGAATCACTTAGTTCAGCAGGTTTACCAGTTAAAGCAACTCTATCAGTGAAACATTTATCTAAAGTATAGGGCCAACAATATTCTAGTAAAGCGCTAGCACCGTCATTGTCATGATCAGACATATTATCTGTTCCATTTTTAGAATCTAATCCGAAAATTTGTAATATTTCGGAGCCAGTATCATACATAATATCTTCTCCAAATAATACCGATTCATGAAAATCAGGTATTCTATCACCATCTTCATCGGTTACTGGAGGTCCACCTCCAGCAGCATCTCCAGGGTTGGTATTTTCTACAGGAGCCTGAGGACGAGTTTGAGAAACAAAGGCTAAACTTGAGAGAATTAGTACTGTCATAAGTAGAGCTGTTTGTTTGCGCCTCATGGTATCACCTCCTCTTAACTACCCTTAGCGACTTTCATGCATTTATGACCATGATGGAGCGTCGTTCGGACAAGAACTGATTATTCTGTGAGTACGGATTAAGATTTACCCTATCAAAAGTAATTGATTTATTCATAAAATACAGATTGATTCAAGGGCTAAACGCATCCCCATTATGATGATTGATATGGGATTAGAGATTACTCACCTAGGGTCAGGGAGTAGAGGTAACGCTACGCTTATAGTATCGAATGATTCAAAAATTCTTATTGATTGTGGGTTCTCACTTAAACAAACGGAATTGAGATTGTCAAGAATAAGTATTGACCCCCAGACCATAGATGCAATCATAGTAACTCACCACCATGGTGACCATTCGAAATCTGCTCTGAGAGCATCAAAAAAGTGGAATGCAAGACTCTACTCAAATACTGAAACCGCAATAAAAATGGGATGGAATCCAATCTCTGAATGCAGAACATTCGCCAACTTAGAAAGATTAGAAATTAGTGGTAACCTTAGTATTTTACCGATTCCAGTACCTCATGATGATGCAGAAAATATTGCATTAATTGTAAGTAATGGAGATGGCATAAGAGCAGGTTTTGTCACAGATTTAGGAGAAGCAACTGTAGAATTAAAAAGGCACTTGAAAGGATGTTCACATATATCCATTGAAGCTAATTATGACCATCAACGATTGATGCAAGGACCATATCCTGATTCATTGAAAAGAAGAATCACAGGTAGAGGAGGACATTTATCGAATAGCCAAACAGCAGATATACTTAGTGAAATTCTGACTCCAGATCTTAAAACTATAGTGTTATGCCATTTATCTGATAAAAATAACGCTCCGCATATAGCTGAAAGTGAAGTTTTGATGCAAATATCAGATGATTTTGAAGGGTCAATATTTATTTCCGGACAAGATGGACCTAATTTTAAAATAATTGCTGTTTAAAAAGATTAAAACAAAATTTGAGAAATACATTAATCATCTATGACCCATCACTACTCGATGAACCGAGTTTTGAACTTCTTTCATACGATCATTTGCCCCTAATTCCCTAAATACAGATAGAGCTTTTTGAAGATATTCCATTCTTTGTGACCTATCAGTCTCAACTTCACCTAGGCGTGCTAAAAGTTCACCTTTCAAATGGCGGAAATCATTAGCTTCGGCTAAAGCGAGCCCTTTCAAATAATGTTCAGAGGCCTCTTCTTTCCTACTTGCATCAGTAAGAACTTGACCCAGTAACATTTCAACTTCTACAGCGCTATGTGGATCTGCTTGTTCGGAAAGTATTTCTAAAGCACCTGAATAATGTAGCATAGCTAAATCATTATCTTTTATTTTAGCATAATACCTACCCAATACTGCTCTTGCTCTGGCGTGTAAGGTGTCTTGTCCATTATTTTTAGTTTCATCATGGGCTAACATTGCATGGTCTCTTGCACGATCTAATTCACCCATTTCTAGAAAAGCAGATGCAAGTCGGATTCGTGAATCACATAATTCGGGATTATCTTCAGATTCTAACAATTCTTCTACATTGCCATAAACTTCTAGAGCGTGCCTATTATCACGGCGGCGACGGAAAATATAACCCATATTGTTGTAAGATCTAGCCGCAGACACTGCATCTCTGGTACTTATTTGGATTTCAAGAGCCTGTCTGTGTAGCTCTAAGGCATCATCCATGGCTCCCCTCTTAACTGCTATATCAGCGCGAGATGATAGCAGCCTAGCAAGTTCTTTGTTTTGCTTATTTTTACGAGCTATTGGTATAGCAGAATCATACTCTTTTTCAGCATCATTCCACCTGCCTTGAATTGATAAAATATCTCCTCTAAGTTCTCGAACAATGACCCACGATTTCGAATCAAAACCTTCTCTATCTAATGACCTTAATATTCCCAAGAGTTCAGTATGGCCTGCTTTGACTAATGTATGACCCTCGGTTGATAATACCACTGTTAGCTCATCAATTTGATCAGAATTATGAAGATGATGAATAAACTCTATTCTATCCATTGCACTCTCTTTACGGTCCCTATACCAATTAACTGCATTACTATGTAATTCATTACGTAAATTTTGCTCCATTGATAAGACTAAGAATTCACGAACTAAGTCATGAACATCATAATTTTCACTATCCGCCTGTCGCGCTAATCCTTTTTCGACCAATTCATCTAAAAGATCAATGGCTGCATCTAATTCACTGAGAGCGTCTAAAGGCATAGGCTCCCTAAATACCGCAATAGCTCCAAGAAGTCTTTTTTGAGGACCAGATAAACGGCTAAAAATTTCTTTCTCGACAAATGTCTCTAAAGTAGCATGGAATGTCCCACCAACACTTCCTCTATTAATTAATTCTAAAACTAGTGGATGGCCACGTGAAAGTGAATAAATATGAAGGAATTCGGAGGAATCCATATCTGGCATAGATGAAAGAATTTGTTTACTGGACTCTTTATCTAGACCGTCTAATGGCATTACTAAAGTTAAGATTTTACCCTCTGAATCTTTCTCTGGAACCACCATTCTGAACGACCTAGAAAACATAACTACACCAACCTGATCAAGATCAGGTATTTTCATACAAATACCTCTTAAGATAGTAATTAAAGTTTCATCACCCACCTTGTGTAAGTCATCAATTACAATTAAACTAGGTGAATTAATTAGACCTTTTAATATCAAATCTATAGCTATATTAGATTGAGGAATTGAAGTAGCTGATAAATAATCAGATAAATCGTTACAACCCATTGTAGATTGCCATTCAGCAGTAGCTTCAAGGAATGATCTCGACCCTTCCCAGTCTTGACAGCGGTGATATAAAAGATTTCTTTCATGAGTAAAACGTTCAAGTATTTTACCGGCTAAGGCGGTTTTTCCTATTCCAGCTATCCCCGGTACAAGTATAGAAGAGGACCTCACTTCAAGCAATTTTACCATGTCATCAACTTCTTTCTCCCTACCAAAGAACTTCCTGGTTCGAGGGAGATCATTGAAAGATGTCACCAACTGTTTTTCAATATGTTTAGATAAATCACGCTCAATTAATTCAGCAGAAAGTATCGATAAATCAATGCTACCATTATCGTCAATATACCTCAAAATATCAACATGTCTTAGAGGTAAATTAGTTAATTCTAATGCATTAACAAGTGATACATTATCTATACGACCATCTGAATGTTTCAAGCGTACTGGTTGTGCACTAACTTTATCCCAAATACCATTTGCAACTTTAATCCCATCATCAGTTAGAAAATATGCTTTTCTTTTACGTGAAACACCAGTGACATGAGCCTGTTTCTCAACAAGAAGTCCCTGCTCCCTCATACCAGATATAGCCCTAGGGACATTTGATCGCGCTATTGCCACAGCATTGGCTATGCCCATTTGAGAAAGAGCAAAAGGTACTTCAACTCTCCCAGAATGTTCCACATAGTCTCTAAGATGTAAGAGAATCCTCTCTTGGACACCGGGACGAGTGGCCACTCCCATACTAGTCATGGACTCAGCAATCTGTAACACCTCATGAAGTTTCGGTGGTTAAGTTTCGTAATTTAATCATCAAGATTCATAATCTGGATCTTCTATCCAGTCATTCGAACTTTCATCCCAAATCCATCCTTCTGATTCCTCTATTGTTTCGGATGAATCATCAGTATTTTCGCCATCATCTATTTCTACAAAGAAATATACAAATGCTGCACCTAACAGACCGAGAGTTAGAATTGAGATAATTGCAAGCCATAGAAGTTTAGATAAGCCATCATCAGAGTCACCTACAGAAATTTTAACACTACTTTCATAATATTCATCTCCAAATTTGAATACAGGGGTCACTGGACCATCGCTGAATCTAGAAGATGCAATGCCTACTTCCCAAGATGAATCAGCATTGACTATAGTCAGATTCACTGGGCTATTCTTTATGAGAACTTCAACCGTCCTTCCAGGAAGACCTATTCCTGAGAAAAATATCATTTCACCATCTTGAATGACTGTCACCTCTGGATTATAAATCTCAAAAGTGACTCCAATGACTCTGAAAGTAACTGGAATAGAAATTTCTTTTGAACCGAATGGATCAGTAGCCACGAAAATTACATTTTCAAGTGTCCAAGTGCTCATATCACTATCATAAAAGAACATAGATATAGGATCATAGATACCAATTCCATCTTGACCTACATTAATTACTAGTGCATTATTATCATCAGAATCATCATTAGGGTCATCATAAACAGATAAAATCAAATCTTGCCCGCTATCTAAGTCAGAGAAAAATTGATTTAAATCAATTTCACCTTTAGTGCATCTATCTTGGGACTGAGAAGAAATTTCGCAGTATAGAACTATTTCTTGAGACCACCCATCTGAATTAAAACTAGGCTGATTATTACCCGCATCTGAAGGATTATCTGCAGTTATAGTGATTGTACTCATCTGACTGAAGTCATAACCATCATAGGACATTATGTCGATAGCATACTCAAAGTCATGTTGAAGAATAGTAGGGTCCCAATCAGTTGACCAAGCACCATTATCTTCAAAATCAGTTACTGACTGCTGATGAACAATTATCCCGCCATTGTAAATATCTCTTACAGTTATATCTACTCTAGATACAGAACCATCATTATCTCTCGCAACTCCGTTAATTGTTGTATCTGAAACTGAAAGTCTTTCACCATCTTGAGGAGATAATAAACTAATGAAAGGTATGGAATTAGAGTTATCAATAGTTAGAGTCATTGTAACTGCATCACATTCATCAATTACACTCAAACAAAAGTCTGAATCAGATGCCCATATTGTAAATGTATATTCAGCTGATGTTCTAGGTTGCCCGCTGAAATCCCATGTCCATGACCAATCAGCACCACCTGATGTTGGCGTTGTACCTTCAAAATTAGGCCCACTGATGTAGAAATAAATTTCACCTATATCGTTACTACAATCAATTGGACAACCATACTGATCATATGCAGTTCCTTCGAAAGTCACTGAACCGTCGGACCAAGTAGAACCATCACTAGGAGAAGAAATGGAGATTACAGGAGGAGCCGCATTAAGCTTAATTGTTCGAGAAATAATTGGGCTATAGTCAATACCATCAAATGATCTAAATTCGAAAGTATAGTCCATTTCTTGGTAATTAGACATATCAAATGAATAGTGCCAAGAATTGAATGGATGATTGAATCGAGTCACAGTGCCCGGTTCTGCTCCGCTATCGTCAACTCCAAGTCCAGCAGATTCCCATTCGCTTGTGAATGGATCACGCACCTCAATTGAATGAATATATCCTTTTTGATCCCATTGAGCAAGAGAATCAGTGGCGTAAAAACCTGCTAATTGACCATCATGCGCGGAACCGGTGAAATTTACTATTTTTCTGAAGGAATGACCATTGTTTTGAACTACAGATACTGATGGTCCAGAATTTAATAGATTAATGGTATCTTGATAGGTCACATCTTGTATCACAAAATCACTGCGTGCATAGCCAAACCCAAAACGATATGCAGTGTAATAATAACGAGATAACTCGCGGGTACCTGCAGTATAATCACAATCTAAATCGTCGTCATCAATGGTTAAATCTCCATCATTGTCGATACCATCGGAACATGAATCTTCATATTCATCATCTGCAAAACCATCTGGATTATCCCCTCCTGCTAATCCTCTGAAGTCAAGATGTGAATCTGATGCTAAGGCAAACCATGGTGTGTAGCCGTCTTGATCGGTATATAGTGAATAAAGATCGTTACCGAGTGCATCTTCAATAAGCACATTTGTATTTTCAACTTTCATTCCATCAACTAATGTTTGGAACCTTACCATTTCCGCGCGACGTACTTGAACTGCATATTGTGTTGGTTGGGATTTAATAAAAATCTTTGAAGTATCAACATTAGATAAATTTGCGAATGTAAAGACAGTAGAGTTATTATCCATACTAATTGCTAATGGGAAATTAATCGGTGTCAGGTTAGTACAACTTGCACATTCTGAAATTTGAGTTGGCATAATTGAACCTTGGAAACCATTTGCTGGCCATGCTTCTTGATCAGGCCAGTCAAGAATTACGGGGAAATTACCCGGTGGAGAACTAGGGATAAATTCGGATTGAACTGTTACAGAGGATTTTGTCACATTATAAGCAGTTTCAACACCATTCCATGTATTAAGTGAAAAGAATCCGAGTGAGCCATATTGTTGAGTATTAGCAAAACCACTATCATAATTACGAATTACTGCACCAGTACCCGGTGTATTAAACAAATTTCTTTGAACGTCTAGAAGCCCTCCGATTGCCCTAATTCCATCGGCATCTCCGCCCATACTGAATTCATTATCGTAAAGGGTCACTCCTGAACGGAAGAGACTGACTGCCGGACAAGTATATTCCCCACCCCAATATTTGAAGCTAGAGCAAGTCCCAGGTGAATTGACGCTCACAGTATTGTTCGAGAAGTGAAGTCTTGACGCTGATGGAGCGGGCCCTGAACTGCTCGGTTCTCCAACCTGTATTGGAGTTTTAGCTGTCTCCGAAATAGTATTATATTCTGCTATTACATCAAAAGTACCCGTTAACCATAAACCATTCCATCCACCTATTGGTCCAATGTCATTGTGATGAATATATGCTTTACTTGATTGTACAGTGATCCCTGAACGATCACCTACGCCTGAAATTTCATTGTTATGTAATTCAACATTCGCACCATCATAAGCAGTTATCCCAGTACCTGTATCAGTTGTTATCTCATTATTGCCAATCTCAATAGTAAATTCAACACCTTGAACTGCTTTAATTCCATTTATGTCGATACCATTACAGTTAACATTGATATCTGAATTGGTAATAAGTCCTGATGAACTTGTTAAAGAAAAACCATAATCACCGGTGTTAACAGTAGCATCATTAATTTCGATAAAGGTGCCTTCTGCCCAAAGAGTTGGTCGACCACCATCATTATTGCCACAACCATTATCAGTACCAATAAAAAATGGTGAATTCATAACAAGTGGTGATATTTGAGTCCCTGAACCATATATCTGTACGGCAGAACCACCAACTCCGCTCTTGTCGTCATTCCCTGCAACATAAGTACCACCTTCAAATGTAGGTTGAGCGAGATTAGTAGTTAATACACTGCTTGTATTGATGTTTGTGAAACGCATTTGAGTTAATGTAGGCGATGCTCCATCGATAACCATGGCACCATATCGCCATCGGTTAATAGAATCGATATAGTAAGGAATCCCCCAAGCATCATCAATTGTAATATGCCTGAATCCAGTTTCAGACAAATCAATCGAACTACGGATTAGCATTCCCTCAAAACATGAAGCATCTTCAATCTGAATCTCCTGAGTACCTTGCATCATGCCCTTACATTCACCAATCGCACTAGAGTTTGAAGGATCAGTCCAACGGAGAGTAATTTTGTTTGCTATACTAGCATCACCAGATGCACCACATGAAGATACACCGGCACAAATATTACCTCTTACATCTAAATAAGTACCATTAGGGAAAATAACTGTAGTTCCTGGATTAATAATTAACTTGGCACCAGAAGCAATAGTTACATCTCCTGTCAACTGATGAGTACCAGACCAAGTTTCTGATGTTGTTATAGTTCCAGCGGTTGTTTCATTGTTAGCCATTACAGGAGTGGCGGGCCCTACTAAAGCAATAAGGACGCTAGATAACATTAGAAAAACGAGGAACGAACTTCTTGCACGACGCTTTGACATGTTTTACCGTATTAGAATACGGATTTAACCAATTTGGGAGCCCGTGCATAACTAATGTCTGATTAAATTACATCAATCTATGCAATATTGAACGAAAAGGCCACTTCTTCCGACCATTTTACTACATCAAGGCTACCATATCCAGAATGAGAATTATGAGCATTACTTTCAAAATTATTCCGATTACAAGAGGTAGCCAGTGATTGTTTCACTCGATTCATTTCATCTGCATCGATGATACCATCTGAGCCAGCAATTGCATCTCCAAATTGTTGGAGTATAAGCACTAGTGCACCTGTGACAAATACTGTTGAGTCACTGGTACCTGAAGAATATGCATAAGGTGATGAGAGACTAATCGAGGCAGTAGAGAATATATTCACGCCTGGTGCAATAACTTCTGGCTTTTGATTTGGATATTCCCTAGCTTCATCTGAAAAGGGGTCATTCAATGAGCCATAAGCACTACTTCCCCAAACATTCCCTGCTTTATTCACAGCACCTACTGAAATTACACCTGCAATGCTAGATGGTTGGGATACATCATCAACATCTGAGTCAAGTCCAGTATTTCCAGCAGCAGCTACAACAAATATCCCTGCTTCGAGCGCTTCTTCAACTGCAATATTAGTTTGAGAATTTAATGAGAACTCAGAAGGCTCTCCACCAAGACTCAATGAAATTATATCTACCCTCTGAGTAATTCTACACCATCTTATTGCTTGAGCAACACGATCACTTGAACCAGAAGTACCTTCATTATCCAGTGCTAAAGCAACAGAAAGTCCGACCATTGGTGCCGCACCCTTGAATGTACCATTAGAAATTAATAAACCGGTCATCAGTGTGCCATGTGAATTATCACCTACATCCCTTATCGTGTCATGATTACCATCTACAAAGTCTCTAAAACCCAATAGTTCTTGATGTGCAAAATCTGGATGATTCATGTCAATTCCTGTATCTACAATACAAACATGCACTCCCTCTCCAAAAAATCCTTCCGATTGGATTTCCCTAATTCCAGTTTCGTCATATGCCCATTCAGAATCTGGTAAAATCGGTATTAAATACGCATTAACCCACGGCCAACTAGCAATTAATAAAATTGTAGCGAATGAAAAAAATATTGCACCATTGGGCCAAAGATACTCTTTCATAGGACCAATTGGCCATCTTAATTCACGGGCTTCTTTATCTGTAAGACCATAATCTGCTCCTGGATAACCCGGAGCAGAAGAATCAATAGCAGTCAAAATCCTATGATCATCTGGCTCAGGTAATAGATCTAAGTTTTCAAGTGATCTCAAGTATCCACCTTCCTATAGACCGAGGATAGAGATTACACTTAAGAATCTCTGTTCTCAATGTCCCTTAACACAATTAGAATGGAGCACCTGGGCGCCTAGAACGTCCTTTAGTCAGATACCATCCAACTAATATTAATCCTATCACTAGAACGTATGGTATAATATCAGTATTCTCGTCATCACCTACTGCCGGAGAGCGAACGTCTACATTCATTGTACCAATTAGTATACCATCAACTTCATTCCAAGAATCATCATTAATATTTTCTTCACCGAATACACTAGCATTAATACCGAGAACTAAATAATAAGGTCCTACTGTGATATCAGATAAATCAAACAAGAAACTAAACTGCATTTCTGATTCTGCGCTTATGTCCATAATAGTAACAGCACTAACGGATGTTGGGTTTTCACAACTTACGTCATTACAAAGAGTTCCATTCAGTTGAACTTGCTTTGCATCAACTAAACCAGAATTAGATATTGTTGTAATGTAAGTTATCAGACCACCAGCTTGAGGTTCTCCGCCTCCTAATGCTTGAACATTCTCAATCTTAAGACTCGGTTCAGAACTTATTACATTAATTACAATCGTATCATATGAATTACCTACCTTATCAGTAACTGAAACATATATCGAGAATTGATCACTAGATGATGCATCTTCAGGAGCAACAACTGTTACGCTGTGAGTAGTACTAACAAATCCACCTAATGTGTGAGATGTAGGACCAGTCCTACTCCAACCATCTGGTAATTCTGAATCATCAAATTCAAATTCATACTTCTCATCACCATTTCCTGAATTAGTTAATTCAATTGGTATGATCAATAACTCACCAGGATACACACCATATATGTCATCCATAGGAGTAGATAATTCAAATCCATGTAATTGAGGTATCCTAACTGTCAAGTCATGAGTTTCTAGATAACCATCTTGCGTAGAAATACTAATTGTAATTTTATGACCATCTTCAAATGCATGAGCAACAGACTGATTAGGAGCAACTACTCGAATATTCAAATCATTAAACATTTGACTATTATCGAGACCTACTTCAAACTGAGTGGAAGTATTCCATTCCCCTGAACCATTATCGAATTGTAAGCTCCATTCAGCACTATCTGTACCAGAAACAAGACCCCCTACAGTGTAAAGATCATATGATTCATGACCAAGATAATTGACTTCAAGAGTAAATTCAACAGGTTCGAAACCATCAGTTGCATTAACTACAAGATTCACATCACTCATGGAACCAACATAACTATCATGACCTGAGGTAAGATTCAAAGTATTAATTGTAATTTCATGATTTGATACCCTATTGTACAGTAGAGATAATACTGGAGATTCTTGACCAGAATAAACATCTACTCCTCTACCCGCTATGTATTCCATAACAATTCCTCTTTGTTCAATTTCAAAATCACTTGAAAATTCAACATTACCATTAGGTAAAAGTAAATTCAAAGAACCATCTGTTTCAACATCCTGGATCCACTTCATTCCAAATCCTATATCAATGACTATATTTGCATCGACAATCTCTCCAAGATTATGAGAGACTCCATCGTAGTCTAACCATTCAGTATTTACATCAAGAAGACCACCTTTTGTCAATTCCATATCTAGATTCCCACCATCAACTACATCTACATTTAATAGACCCATGATAACTAAATCTTCAGTAGGGACACTAGCACTGACTATCCAAAGACCTGGCTCTAATTGAGCAGACCATTCACCTAACCAACCATCATCACCATACAATAACTGTGGAGTCACCGAATCGCGAACAAGACCTTCAGTAGGTATTATTGTAAGGACTAAATCATTTACTGAGATGCTTTCTATTCCGAGGTCGTAAGATAGATTACCTGAAACATCTACTAGACCAGCAGTTAATTCAAGAAGAACATCATTAGACATATCCGAAACAGATACACTTTGTTGTATGCTCTCAAATCCATCATAAGAGGTATTAATTTGCCACACAGTATTTGCAGGAACAAATAGCTCCCAATCACCATTATCTCCCGATTCAAGGGTGTTATTTGACAAAATATCATTTGTGAATAGCATAGTTACATCTGAAATACCTTCACCAACATTAGATGCGTTGTTATCATTTAGATCCCAATATACAGTACCTGTCAGTGCAACATACAGATTAGCAGTCAAGTTGTAATGATTATTATCACTTATATCTACTAAGATCGTATAATCATCGACTAGCCATCTCTTACCATCTTCAGTATAATTAAGAGAAACTATCCATTCCCCTGTTACTAAGTTAATTTCAGTTAATCCACTAGAGTTTGTAGCTTCAATACTGAATGATCCCAAACCCTCTGCGGACTCTAGTAACAAACTTATTCCGGTTAAGGAATCATTGCTTCCGTCTTCGGACAATGTGAATGATACGTCTGCAAGTTCACTAGTAGACATAGATAAATTTGTTGCAGAATTATCAGAAGATACGGAAATTAATTCCCTTAGTCCTTCACGTATACCATTAGACATTGTTTCAGTAGTTACTATCCAATCACCTTGAGATATAAAACCAACTATACTACCATTAATATTCGTTGTTCGTGAAAGCACCCATCCATTTTCTACATTAGTTAGTCTAACTAGTTGTTCGGATAAGACTCCACCACTTTCGTTTGTGAAAGACATACTTACTCGCCATTCAGGATCAAAACCTATTGTACGAGAAATCGTTGAAGATTCCATTCCTACTTGGAAATCGACATCTCCAGTAAGAATCCTTGTACCAAATAGTTCGCCTGAATTAGCATCAGAAATATCGACTGATATTCGATAAATACCAGGTTCTAAGAATACATCTGCATGCCCAGTCCCATTCCATTCAGAATCATCAATATTTATATGATAATCTAAACCATTAATTAATGATATTAAGCTGAAATCATAACTTACAGGAGTACCATTAGAGAGATTATTGTCGCCTGAGTTATCTAAGAAGAAATCCACTGATAACAATGAGTCATCGGGATAGATAATAACTTCAACCGTATTATTAAAGTTATCAACATTAGTCACATTAGTACCTGATATAAATTCATCAGAATTAACCGAAAATTGCCAATTACCCTTTGGAAGAACCATGTCAAAGAAACCGCCATCATTAGCCTGAGCACGCCATTGTACATCATAATCAAGATTCTCAGCAATTACAGTTACTGATTCCCAACCACCAATATCTCCATTGTATAAATTATCTGCTCTATTAATGCTGATAGAACCAGTAATTGATTGACCCGGTCGAGCAACCATAGTGATCTCATCCATATCTGCATCTACTGTAAATTGAGTACCATTAACTAATTTTAAATCAACGCCAAGTTGAGCAATTGCATCTACTGTAGATCCTTCAGGTAGAACTAAAGAAAATTTACCCTCAGATGATGTTTCGACTGTGGTACTGAAACCATCCCAATAGAAAACAATAGGCACAAAGTCCAAGATTTTGTTTTCATCAATTGAAAGATCTGTAGAATTTTCATTATAATATAATGTACCAGTTACAACTTGGCTGGTACGGAATTCGTAAACAGTTGAGAAATCATCGAATCCTACTTCAATTTCTTCCCATAATTGCTCTGTATCAGAAAGTGTGTAATTTAATATCCAAACGCCTGGTACTAGTTCAGCATAGTAATCATTAGTCATTGAATTGAATTCAGCATTAACTGTTGAGCCTGAACCATTCTTTAGATTTAGTGTCAGATTTAAATCATTCACTGATGTGTCGCTTCCATTTTCATCTCTTACTAATGAGAAGGTCAAATCAGTTGTTAAAGGAACAGGGGATGGGAATATGAAAGAAGATTCTTCATTAGCATCAAAGATATGTTCTCTGTATACTTCGGAGAAACCGTCTCCATCCATATCAATTTCTATGATATAATGACCTGGCATAATTGGTCCGTAGTTTAACTTAGAACCGATTAATTCATCCTCATCCCATGATAGCTCAGATGATATCAGACAAGGAGCATATATCACTACACTACAATCATCAACTGCATCAGAGCCAACTGAATCATTAGTTCTTAGAATAATTGATGCCATCAATGGATTTCCTGATTGATCGATTAAATCACCTTCAATTGAACCACCATTAATATCTATTTCAGTAATTGAATTGATTGGTTGTTGAGATATAACATAACCATCATTGATTTCAACACGTGTTCCATCGCTGAAAATTACGACTACATCGTAAGTCCCTGGTATCGCATCCACTACGTGGAATGTACCTGGTTGAACTATTGAACCACTAAACATACCCATACCAGTAAATGTCCCAGTACCATTTATAGTACCGTAACTATTCAATGTAGAGTCAGATGTATTTGTAGAAAATACACCAGAACCAATTAGAGTTGCTTGTACTAGTTTTTGAGTGAAGGATGCAACGCCGTTAGCAGTAAATCGGCCTGTTGCATTAACTATACCATCTAAGAGATATTTACCATCTGATTGGACACATAAACTAGAATTCTCAGGCATTGTTTCATTAACATCACAATTCATTAATTCTTGAATATCATCTGTGATTATACCATCAATAACACCTCTGCCAGCAAACTCTCCATCGCCATTTAAGCTATGGTTGTTGAATACTGTTTGTGTATAATTACCTGTGAAATCAGAAATTGTTGCTATTGATGAAGTAGTAACACTACCTTCACCAGTAAATGTTACTTCTCCAGTACCAGTAAATCTAAGATTATCCCCTTCGATTGACCCGTCTGATGTTGACAAAAGATATGGATCGGCATTAATTAAATCCCATGATGGTGATAACTCAACAGTAGCATTATCTAAAGAATCACCTGAGAATATTTCTGACCCTGCCCAAACTAATCTACCAGTAGATGATGCTGGTTCAACAATAATTGGAGCAAAGATAACAGATTCTCCATTACTATGACCATCGGTTCCTGAAATATTAACAATAGTTTCAGATAACCAAGTAGAACCTGATACATTACCTAGAATTCCTGTAATCGGATTTAGGCTTCTAACACCTGGTGTCTCACTTTCGAAAAGATCTCCAAGTGATTGACCAACATTGGAGGTCATGATTTGAGCACGCGCTGAATCTAAGTCAGATTCACCATAGAATGCTGTGACTCGAATTTTACCCGCTGGAGCAACGAAACTATAATCCCCATTTTCATCAGCATCAGTGGTACCAATAGGAATCCAATAGGTTCTCGTGTCCCTATCTATGACATGACCATCTAGTTCGACCTCATCTCCACTAAAGGCATCACGTTCAATTAAGATTCTTGCATTAGGAACAGGTCCTAAACCATCTAACTCAACAGTTCCTTCGATAGTAGCTCCACTGTAGTATTTCATTATCTTAACTTGAGTATTAGCGCTTCCAATACCTAGATTAGAGCAATCTAGATCTAATTGAGTACCATTATCATCAGTTTCACAGTCTGGGTTATACCAGTTAGATAAAACCATATGATTCATCATTGCACCAGGAAGAGGATATGCATTCTCTAAATATGAACCTGGAGCACCTGATGTATAGAAATGCGGCGCAGGTTGTTCGGCATCACCAGGAAGACCCAGTGTAGATGTTCCGTATCCAACATAAATTCGTGCGACCATAGTGTCAAAGAATTCTGGTTGATGCTGATAATTGATATCTACCATTCTAATCATCTCATTAACATCAGTTAAAGCACCTGATTGTTGACGGATTACATCGTTAAGGTACTCTGCTTCATACTCTGCAGAAGTACGTGGAATTATGGGTCCATCACCCCTCTGTGTTTCATAAACTGAAGAAATATATGTCTCAGTATCTAATCCAGATAATGAAGTAGGTGCATGGAAAATACCTGTAGTTTGTCCCTGATGGTAACTATAATCTTCATAGTAATTCCCGCCAAGTGGATAAAGTCGATTATCTACTGCAAAGTATCTAATCTCATTATTCCTTGATATCATTTCTCCCAATGCTCCTTCATAATCTTGAACATCATAAAATAGAGTTGTAGAAATATCATTGTATAACGAATTCATACCGTTGGAATCAAATATTTGTAAGAGTAGTGCACGGCTTAGTGCAAGTTTTGCATTAACACGGTGCAAACCAGTAGATATGTCATCAAAGTCTTTGATTAAGTCAGGAGTATATCTATATCCAGCTATATCATAATATTGAACAACTAATTCACCTTTATTCGCGAAATCATCTATATCATCATCATATCTGTCTAATTCAGAAACAGAATTTCGAACATCATTAAATGCTAAAATTGCTGATTCTTCATCGCCATGGCTACTTAATTCATCGCCATCATTCAGAACTAGCCATTCTTGAGTATCATTCGAGATACCATTATCACCAAGTTTGTACCCAGTTAATAACTCATAATTACCATCAACTGCAACTACAGCCATAGAACGATCCAATACGAGATTAGAATCTCCCAATCCAAGACGCATAATCGTATCAAATTCATTAAATTGCTCTTCAGTCATGTGACTTTCTAGCATTAATTCGCTAAATTCATCTGTAAAACCAGATGAATCAGTTGATCTTCTATCTCCCTGAGCTAGTGTAGTGATGAATAAGGAAAGTGTATCTTCTTGACTTGATGATAACAACATTGCACCACTATTTGGAATACCTGATTGGAAATTGTCAGAAACTGTTGGATGCTCACCTTGAGCTAGTGCTTGGAAACCATAATCCCACCATGAAACAAAGGCAGGACGTTCAGAGAAACTAACATCAGTATCTTGTTCAGAAAGCCACTCATAAGCCATATTCCATGAACCTGAATTGAAACCAGGACCAAAGGTACCCATATACCATAAATCACCATTTGCGTCATAATTCTCACTATTGAGGAGAGATAAACCAAGTATTTCTTGTCTAAATACATCAGGAGTGATATCATGAATAGTTTGATCGACATCAGATGCCGATTGTTCACCTCTAGGAATACCTGAGTCAATACCATAGGTCATATGCTGTGAACAAACTAACATTAGAACAAGAATTACTGCAGGAATCCCCGGATGTCTCTTTGAAGCACTCCAGTTAGCCCAGAAGCGAGACCTTGGAGTACCAATTCCAGATTTCCTCCACTCTTTAGTAAATCCTGAGAAATTAGCATAATTCCACATCATAGCAATACCTATTCCGCCTACTACTGAAATTGCCGGTGTTGCATTGAATATGAAACGACCTGCAGACCAAGCCATGTATATCGCGATAAGAACCCATAATCCAAGAAGAATATGGCTTTGTTTCTCTTTACGGGCACCACGCCATAACAACATTACAGCAACAATTATCGCTATCAATGAAACTATTGGACCATATGATGCGAAAAGAACTCCTCTACTTGGTGCCTGTGCTTCACCGATAGTTCCGAATATCTTATTCTTAGAGAAATAGAATCCACCTGTGAATAGGATGTCCCAACCGTCGTAAATCTCAGCAGCTTGTAGTAAGAAAAGTGTAACGAGAATAGTTCCCATTAATACGATAGTACTTACTAGTACTAATAGCCAAGGTCTATCACGATATGATGATGCAATCCATCCTAATGCAAACGTGAAACCAATTATGTAAAACATTGGTTGGAAACCACTAGCATCGAACAATAGATTGAGTCCAGGCCAGCAATAAAATGGTAGTGGTATTACAAAAGCAGTCAGCATCATCTGTAGAGATGCAGCAGTAATAGGCAAACTATCTCTGCGCCTGAACATGTTGAAGAATATTTGGAATGCAAATGCAATAAATAATATTCCAGGACCATAAACGAAACCTTTCCAGCCGAGGGCTACAATCGCGAATGAAACACCAGATAAGGTAGCATTAGTCATAACTTTGCTATTTCGTAGCCACATTTCTCTTATTCCAGCAATAATATAAAGTGGATTTAGACTTGGAGTGGTGAATAGTCTCTGATTAGTTATTTCATCCATTGCCTTAACCCAGTAATAGAATGCAATAGCTAAGAATAACATAGCAAAAGCATCGTGATCTGCAAGACCAAATGTGGAATGACTAATGTGACCAGGCATGAGAGCAATTAGCCAAGCAGCAACTATACCAGCCATATTACTGTGTAACTTTCTAGCAAGGCCAGCAATTGGAAGAACAATTAATGCACCAAAAATTGCAGGTAAAGATGCAACGCTCCACCAAACAGATTCTTCCATAGCCATTCCTGATAACCATGAAAGAAGGATTCCTCCGAGTGCAAGTGACCAGGAGAATAGAGGAGGACGTGGATTTATTGCAATCATAGGATAAGCCCTATCCGAGTCGATGATTAGGTGACTTCTTTCCGCTACGACATAATCGACAACTCTCTTCATGTACCAAGGGTCAGAACCACCAGACATATCCCAAAGACCTGTGCCAGCGGCATTCATAGCTGGAAGTACATTCCATCCAGTTCTAACTGCTAAAGCGATGAAAAGTGCAAAACCAACCATTATACCGTATGAATGTTGATTCCACCATTTACGGAAATCAGAATGATCTCTGCGAGGAGATATGTCGCCAAGATATCCGCGTCCAGCAACCATCATAGCGCCAACATTTAGCCAGAATACCAATAAAAACCATGTGAATACGCCTACTGAATCATTCCCATTAAGTACAGCTAAAGGCAAATCGTTACCAATTTCTTGTAAATGAGCTAAGGTATAAATAATCCAGTTTAATGCTGCAACGATACCTAGTACGTGCCATCTCTCAGAATTACAAAATGATACGAATAGAACTACAATTGTTGCAAACATAGCCCAAACAGAGCCAAGATAATGATGATTATTGTAAGATTCGATATTATCGAGAGTACCAAGCCAGAGCAATGGGATTAAATTAACAATAAATACTAAACCAGCAGTAATTAATCCTGCTTTAGGCATAATTGAAGGAATATCTCTGAACCAAGATCCAGTTCCAGGAGTAGCTACCCTGCCCCTCATTGCTAATGTTACAAGAATACCCAAAGCGATTGAAGCAGCCCATGATGCAAAGAAAATTGAACCAGTAGAACTTCTTACAGCGTCAATTAATTCATCAGGATTACCGCTCCAAGATGTTTCGTCTAAAATGTACCTAGTTGCAAAGGAAATTGCCAAATGGAATCCGATCACGACTGAAAGTAAGATAGATGACTCTTCATTTCTCTGATGTGATGCTAAAAGTAGAGATGAGATAGCCATAAATGCGAAAGTAAAACCTTCGAGAGGAGAACATAATCCGAATTCAATTGTTAAAACAGAAAAAACTATGAAGAAAATTGAAATCAATGAATTACGAAGATTAGAATTAGATACCGACTCACCATATGTGTTCAAAATCCTACCAAGAAACGCGGCCAAGGCTGCGATAACTGGCAGGATCAAGAGGTCTACATATCCGTCGTTCTCTATTCCAGCATTCGCGACATAGTTAGTCCCTAAGAAAAGCACCATCAAAGTTGCTAGCACCGCAGGAACTGGTAGTAAATCCTCATTAGAAAATACACTAACAGTCGCATCATTATCATCGTTCATTATTCATCACCATATTGTCGAGCCTACAGGCCCGAGTTGGCGCGAAAATTGGAGATGTTATAACCGTTAGTGGGTCGACTATTTTGAGAGTGTATCAAATTAACCTAAAATATCTGCCTCAAAGTCCTCTATGAGCAATATCTAAACGATACTGTGAACCCGATAATTTTATGCTTCCCATCACTTCATATGCGGCATCTACAGCAGTCCTTAATTCAGGGGCTATTCCGGTCACTGAGAGCACCCTGCCCCCATTTGAAACTAGTTTCCCAGAAGATGAAATCGAGGTAGCCGCATGGTGAACAAATGCATGAATTTCTCCTTCTTCAATATTATTATCAGCACCAATAATTTCTCTCCCAGTTATTGATACCCCCGGATAACCTTCTGATGCAAGAACAACCGTGGCAGAAGAGTAAGGATGTATAGTGAAATCGTATTTAGAAATTCGTCCTTCAGCACAAGATAGTAGTAATTCACCGAGGTCACTTGAGATCAAAGGTAATGTTACTTGTGTCTCGGGATCACCAAAACGGACATTGTATTCGACAACATAAGGTGCACCGTTTTCATCAATCATTAATCCAACATATAGGCATCCACGATAAGGGATATCTTGATTCCTGAGATAATGATGCATTGGATCAATTATCTCAGATATTGCTCGTTGTTGGACTGATGCAGAGTATACTGGAGCGGGGGCATAAGCACCCATTCCTCCAGTATTTGGGCCACAGTCACCGTCAGATAAGCGCTTATGATCTTGACTGGCTGGAAGACAGATATATCCTGATTCATCCATTACCACTAACACTGATGCTTCCTCTCCAGATAGAAACTCTTCAAGAAGAACTAAATTATCTAATTCTATACCTTCTCTCAAGGCTTCAAATGCTTCTGAACGAATCTCAGTAACTATTACTCCTTTACCTCCAGCTAAAACATCCCTCTTAACAACCCAAGGAGGAGAAAATGTATCTAATGCTTCATTAATTCGATCAATATTTTCGACAATTACCAATCCAGCTGTAGGGATATTTAGAGATTGCATTAGTTCTTTAGCATAAATTTTAGATCCTTCTAATTTAGCACCAATAGAATCAGGACCAAAACAAGCAATACCTTGTTGATTTAACTTATCGGATAAACCCGCAACAAGAGGGGCTTCAGGACCTACAACTACTAAGTCGACATCTAACTTTTTAGCAAGATTAATTGTGCCATTAATATCGCTTGAAGGCACATTATGATTAGTACCTAAAAATGCAGTACCAGCATTACCAGGTGATATATGAATCTGATTTACTGAGTTACTTTTGGAAAGACCCAGAGCAAGAGCATGTTCTCTTCCTCCGCCTCCAACAACCAAGACATCGATGCCGACCATGCGCTTGCGATGTAATCAAGGAATTAATAAATTCTAATGAAGGATTTGACTTTTTAACTAATATGGAACATCTTTTAGGCCAAATTTATATCCAATTACATTGAATAAACGATGGATAATTGGTGTCACGAGTAATAGGAATAATATCTCTTCAACAAGATTATGGTGAGTGATTATTTGCCCATCAAATAATATAAAGGAGGTAATGAATATAGCAATAGCAAACGGAATAGTATCTAGCAATGGAGCTTCAGAACTTTGGTCACCTTCCCTCTTTAATCCTCTTCTACGCTTTATGAAAGAACCGCACATATCTCCAACCATGCAAGCGAATCCTAATACAAAACCCATAGTAAAGGCGGCTATTAAACCACTATTATCACTCTCAATCAACCAAAACCAGTCATTAGAATCGGCATAAAGCAATGGATCTACAAGTGGCGCATTGGCACCATTGGAATTCCATAATTTATGAGCAAGCATGAAAAGAAGACCACTGACAATTCCTCCTCCTATTAATCCATTCCACGATTTACCATCACCCAGTAACCTGTGACCATCGGAGTAATTACGACCTCCATCAATCACTATAACTGGAATTCCTGTTTTTTCAGGAATCCATTTACCAAATAGCATTGCACCAGTATTTGCTAGATACGCGGAGCCATACATCAATAACACACATAATACGTTTATAAAAAACGAGCTTACATCTGTAGAAGGGAAGGGTTCTTCAGGAGTAATAGACATAGTAAGTCCAAGAGATACCTATACATGAAACCATGCATCATAACGTAATAGGGAGCCCAATAATTCATTGACTATTAGTGTCTCGGAAGTATATGTCTTATGCCAAAGCATTCGCTCAAGTGTCAGTTCTACTGTTATCAATACTAATGTTTACTGTAAATCCTATTTCTGCAGATAACCATGAAAACACCATTGTAATCGATGAAATTATCGAGTGGACAAATGAACAAGAAATTAGTGAAAGCATATACATAACAAGTAATGGTGAACTTACGATAAGTAATTCGATTACGTTTACTACTGAATCTCTAATTACCATAGATGAAGGAGGTAAATTAAATCTGATAGACCAAGCAGAAATTATCTCTGATAAAAGAGCAACTTCTCTAAAAACTATGGGTTTAATCGATGAAAATAATAGATCAACGATAATAGTACCGACTTCAGGATATTCTGAAGAGTTGAGAATCTTAATTAATTCTGAAGAAGGTGCATTACTAAATGGAAGTCACGTATATGTGGGAGGTATGGACCCTGTAGAAATGAATGGTGAGGTGTTTGTGATAGAGATACCAGAAGGTGAATATGAGACTCAGCTTGGTTTCACAGGATATGGACATTTCCCAATAATCAAATCAATTGTTTTAGAAAGCATAGCAGGGGACATAATAAGTGAACATCTAGCAAATGAATTACCTAATCAAAATATGCTACTATATGGCGAAAATGGAGTCAGAGTAGAATCAGCAGGTACAATCGACATTTCAGATAATTCTATGATTAAAGGTTTAGATATATATTCAAGTGGCGACATAATAATTAAAAATGGAATAATAAGAGACAGTTTCCCAATCAGATTAACAAGTGATCAATCGATGATCACTATCGAAAATACTGAGTTTTCAGGAAGCCTAGAAGACCATTATATACAGGCTCAACCATATTCAGTAATTAATTGGGGTATATCTGAAGATGGTGAAGATGTTTCTATAAAGGGGCTTTTAATTGATAGATGGGAACGAATAATTACTGACCAGTCATTAATTTTTGACACCATAGGCGTACATTATAGAATTATTGGTAATAGCCCAGGAGGTATTTTAGATATGAGTAATTATAGTGGAAATGATGGAATATCACACATAAATGGGGGGAAAGCAAGAGTCATCGAGATCGGATGGGCTAATGGTCTAATAACAAGAGAAAACGCAAATATTGAAATCATTGAATATAGAACTGCTTGGAATATGGAAGTTAGCGGTATAGACAATTATGGTCCATCGACAACTTTACTCACGTGGGAAAAAGAAATTGATATGACTTCAAACAAACCAATTATCGAATGGGTTGCGTTAAATTTAGTTAGCAATGAAGAAATTGCAAACACAGGTAGTCCTCTACAAATATCTGCTATTTTAGCAAATAGAGGGACTGAATCTGCGAATTTATTCTTTGATTGTAGTATCATTGAAACGGGATTAGCAGCAGATATAGGTGGCTATCAGAATCTTAAAATAGACCCAAATGAACAAGTAGAAGTTTATTTTAGTTGGAGAAACAATGACCCAGGAGAATACAGCCTTACATGTACAATTTTGACACCTACACAACTAGTTAACTATGAAACATCAGATGCTTTTGGAGGAGGCGATATGTCTACTAAATTGATTACTTGGGAAGAGACAGAGGAGACATCTGGCCTGACTATACTTCCGATATTAATATCCATAATGATAATTATGATGGCAGGGGGAGTTTATCTAGTCCATCATTTATCAAATGATGCTGAAGAAACCGCAGAGATATTAGAAGATTTCAATAGAGATACTATTGAAGATGAAGAAGTAGAATTAGATGTCTAATACTACTTGAGCCATCCACCCTGGGCCTTCGAAAGTAGGTATATTAGGTTCTAAACCAGCTACAATTTCATTTTGATCAATCATTCGCATTACAAGTTCATGCAATGTCACTGCTTTAATTTCTATTTCTCTTTCAACCAATTCTGAATTTACCCATGACACATGAGCAGAAATAGAGCCGTCATCTATCTTGACAATTAAATCAACTAGCCATTCATTTTCAATAGTACCACGATATAGAACTTCTTCAAGAAACTTAACAAGACCTCTTTCTAAATCATTATTATTTAGCGGAATTGTCCATACACCAGTTGAACGTATTAATTGATTAATTGAATCAAGAGACTTATCAGAAACCTGTATAGATTGGAGACCAAGGACACACTCCATAATTACACTTTCAGGTGATGATGAAAAAGCACGTATACCTATATCGGCAGTTGTAGGGAGAATCCACCAAGACATACTAAGTTTCACTCAAATTGATTGCACAATTCACCTTGACTTGGGAAACTCACAGGATCTTTTGGGTTAGTATTCCATTTATTTTCACATTTATTTAATGAACCATCACCATCAGAATCAATATTTGCATCCGCAGAGTCAAAGGGGTCAAAATCAAAGAAATATTCCCATCCTGCCCACATACCGTCACCATCTTGATCTTGATGGAATACTTCAGAACCATCATTCCATTGATCACCATCAGTATCATTTAGAATAGGGCTTGTACCATTCTGCATTTCCTCATAGTTAGTATAATTTTCAAGATCGTCATAGAATCTTTTACCGTAAGAGGTCATTGGATCAATATGGCATTCTGCATTTTGAGAGTTATCCCAGCCAGGGCAATATCGGTAGAGAAGGTTAGTACGATTAAGGCCGTCATGATCGAAATCCTCTTGCCCATCATCTACACCGTCTAAGTCTGAATCAATCATTGAAGGATCCATAGGCCCTCGAGCACCTAAAGCATTCAGAGAGTTGTTATCTACAAGACCCAAAGATATTGATTCGCCAGAGTAGAACACTTCCCATCCATCAGGTAATTTATCACCATCTGTATCATCATTAACTGGATTTGTATTCCACCTATCTGGAGCTTCAAGTTGATTCATTAGAGTATCGTTATCAATATCATAGATATTATCAATCATTGATCCATAAGCAGGATCTAGGGCCCATCTACCATTATTTGGTATGACAAAGCCAGAAAGATTCATCTCATGAAGGAAATATTTCGGATCCATTATTCCATCTCCATCTCTATCACCTGAGGTTGAAAATCCTTGAACATAGTTTGTCCAAACCCAACCACCTGGACCAAGTCCGCACTCAAACATATTATCACAGCCAGGAGGTAGCCAATTCGTACTACTAATCCATAGACTATGACTATTAGTATTCTGTTGAACTGAAAATACTTGCATTTCCCAACCATCTGGCTGGCCATCTTCATCAGTGTCATTAATCAGAGGATTGGTTGCTGCTTGCCAAGGACGTGGAATGAATAATACTTCTCCACCATCATCTAAACCATCTCCATCGCTATCAGCATTGTTGCCATGAGTAATATATTGATCACGACCATCAACGACCTCTTCTCCATCTGCTAAACCATCATTATCGGTGTCAAATGAAGAGGCATTTGTGAAATATTGTTCAGTCCCATTCCAGAAAAAGCCATCCATAGCCTCTGTAAAGTCTTCTAACCCATCACTATCAGTATCTCGATCAGTGGCATTAGTAAAGGTCTCATAATATTCCACTGCATCAGATAGTCCATCACTATCAGTGTCGAAAACACCTGGATCGCTCCTAACAAGCACATCCTTTACTCCATTATCAACAACTCTGATAGTCCAACCAATAACTTCTATTCCATCAATCAAACCATCGTTATCAGTATCTTCAAGTAATGGATTTGTTGAACGACCATCGGTAATTCCGTCTCCATCCCTATCTCTAGCATTATACTCATCTAAATTAGTGAATCTTTCATCCTGCTCAACTACAATTGCTAAATCTTGGGTTCTAGTCATTACCTCATCACCAACCTCAACATTTATTTCATAAATCCAACCTTCTGTTTGAGTTTTAACTGGAATATTCACGTATACGCTATTTTGAACTGTTCGAACCCAGAGTATAGTCTTGTTAACCGGTACGTAATCACCTAATTCTACAGAAATAAGGTGTACAGTACTTACTCCTACAAGCTCATCAAACCTCACACCACCATCTCCATCAGCATCATAACCATCGAAATCAGGATCTTCTAATGCATTTGCACCATCATCATTCGGATGGATACCACTCAAATGCTCCCAACCATCTGGCATACCATCATTATCAGTATCTGCGAGTAAAGGACTAGTGAAATTATTGGGACCCCAGGTATACGCAACCTCATATTCTTCGACATTGTTAAGTCCATCTTCGTCTCTATCACCATATGCGTCAGTAGCATTTGCAGGATTCAAAAATCTTTTAGATTCTAGATCCAAAGCATAGCAGTATTCGTAACCATCAGGCATACCATCTCCATCAGAATCCCAGTCACCAGGGCCATTTAAACGGCCATCGCCATCCATATCCTCCTCGAACCAAGTCATATCACCTGGACCTGACATATATTCGTGGTAAGGTGACTTAAGAGTCAAGGTTCCAAACTGAGTAACTCCGCAATGGACTGATAAATCGATATTTCCAAATGCAATTTCATACCTGTCAGCGATTAAGTCACCATCACTATCTTCTTCTAATGGATTTGTATCATATCTTTCTTCAACGAAGTTCCTTAAACTATCTGGTTCAGGTTGTTCTAAATCTAATAATGCATCGCAAGAATGCCCAAACTGATTCCCCATTTCATCAAAAATACTAGCACCGATATCTGCTCTGATTTCAGCTTTCTTATCTGGGGTTAGTATGTAGCAATCCCAATTGCCATCTAATGGATCAAGAAGTTTGATTTGACCTTGAGGAGTTTCTACAGTGTAGGTGTAAAGTGATTCCCAGCGGTCATTTAAACCATCTCCATCAGAGTCTTGGAGATTAGGATTTGTACCAAGAGCCGCTTCATCGACATTGATTAAGCCGTCTCTATCTGGGTCTCCAAATGGACCGTTGTCAGGATTAGGGAAGGTTTCGTTCAACTCAGTATTTTCTTCATTATCATCAGGATTTGTAGTTTGCGGGTCGGGAGCTACTGCTTCACCGCTGTCTAATGGATCAAGGCCATTATCTATTTCCCAGCCATCCTCTAAACCGTCATTATCTGTATCTGAAAGCCTCCAATCAGTACCATAGAGAGTTTGTTCCATCCTATCAGGTAATCCATCGCCATCTGTATCTATTCCTTCTTGATGAATCTCAGAATCAGAAGTTTCTATATCCACTGAACCATCTTCCCATCCAGATACTGTTGCTAATCCCGCACCAATGATTGTGTAAAAACCTGCTAAAATTAGTGTTGCTGCGATTGCTGAAACAGCATATTGATTGTGTGTAAGAGCCAATTAATCACCTCGGCCCCCATAGGGGGCATACAGTTGTCTTTAGGATATGATATAATGTTTCATTCCCCGTGTGCAGGGATTTATTATCTTGCAATCTCAGTCATTGAGATTAATTTGAGAACATTCTTATCTGATTCCACCCTAAATTCAGACTTTACGTTACGACCATAGGCCCTTTCCCAGCATCCGCTTAGAACTCCACAGAATATTGCAGGGTGGAAGCAAGATGAGAAATAAATCTCAATACCGCCAGAATTATCAATTGAGTTCACTGAGTCTATAGTACCTAGACCATTTCTTGAAAGATGCCGCTTTCCAACCACAATCCAATCTTGCTCTTTAGAAATAATTACATGATACCCTCTATTAAAGAAAATTTCCCTTGTTGTATCAGAAAAAATAGTCCATAAAAAGCTTTTTTTCTCATCTAATCCATGCCATAAATATGAACCTTCACGACCTTCATAGATACCATCCACATGAGGTAATAAATAGCTTTCAAAACGAAGAATTAGATCCTGATTAATCATAGCCATCCTATTACCCATTATTGACCAAGTCCCATCATCATCAGCAAGTAATGTATCCCAAAATCCATGGTCTATTTCAGAAGATGAAACGCTTTTTTTGTTAAACCAAGGAATACTCAATCCGCTGGGTTTTGGAATCACCATACTATCTTCAGATAGAGTCAACATTAGGCTTTCAGAAGTATTTTGATTCCATCGGAAACGAAATCGAGATTTGGTTGAATATTCCCATATTGCTGAGAATATACCTGCACACATAGGCCCATTAATCGGATGACTGATATGCATTCTAATTTCTTTCCCGTCATCAACTAATTCGAATAAACCTAAACCTCTTTCTTCCCAATCATGCCTGATATCTTTCCATTTTTTAGGATCTCTACCATTAGGAGATTTGACATTAGAAGCAGACATTAACCATTCTTCCGATTCAGAAGATGCATGAGCCAAACGTCTTCCCAAACTCTGTCCACTTCTTATCTCAATACCCGAAAAAAAGTCTTCAAAGAAATTAATGTCAATTTTCCAAACTAAATTATCGTTCATTTTAGAATCAATGATAAAGCCGTTTGAGAGAATTACCCATCGATTTTTGATTCTTTCAGTTAAATCTGAATCTTTTGTTTTGAAGAAACTAAAAAAGCTCATTTAATCAACTACTCAAAAATCGTTCAATTCTAATAAAAGCTTCTTCCAACACTGAAATTTGAGGAAGACATACCATTCGAAAATGACCTGCGCCGAATTCAGGAGAAAAACCAGAGCCATGAACCACTAAGACATGTTCTTGATGCAATAAATCTAAAACCCATTTTTTGTCATCTTTGAAATGTTCGGGTTTGGTTAATCGTACAAACAAGTAAAATGCGCCTTGAGGGCTCTCACAAGAAATCCCATCAATTTCATTAATACGTTTTAAGCAATAATTCATTCTTTTTTCAGTTAAAGCACGGTGCGAAGAAAGCCAATCATGAGAACTTTCTAACCCGGCCAAATAGCCATACTGAGCAGGAGTAGATGCACAAAGACGACTGCGCAGTATTCGTTCAACACCATCTCTTACGAGAGAAAGTCTGTTTTCTGGGTCATGCCAAGCCATATATCCTATTCTCCAACCTGGTGCGAAATATACTTTAGACACACCATTAAGGGTAATCACTGGAACTTTTTCAGAAACTGAAGCTACGGAAATAAATGAGTTAGAGAAATCTAAACCATCATATATTTCATCTGCAATAATTGTGCATTTAGGCCATTCTTCAGCGATCTCAATTAACTGTTCAATTTCAAACCTAGTAGCAATATTTCCTGTTGGATTGTTAGGGTTAATCAAAACAAGAAGTTTTACTGAGTCATTCATTTTTCTGCGGATATCTTCTAAATCAATTCCCCAATTATCAGAGGATTTAAGCCTATATTCAACCGTTTTTGCACCATACATTTGTGGATAAGCCATATACGGTGGATAATGAGGACCTGGTGCTAGTACTGTATCATTTTCTTGAAGAAATGCAGCAAAAATAACTTGTAGAGCTTCAGTTACACCGTGTGTAACATAAACATTATCCGAATTACAATCCCATCCTTTGGAACATTCAGATAATGATATGGCCTTTCTCAATTCATCTAAACCATATGATGGACCGTATCCATTATTTTGTCTATCTAAAGCATTCTTGTACTCATCAATCATATGTATTGGTGTTGGCAATCCATCATAGGCCAACGGGTCACCGATATTTAATCGGATAATATCATGACCTTGTTTCTCTAATTCGATTGCTGGAACTACTACATCCCTAATTGCATATTCAATAGATGAAGCTCGTATTGAAACCTCTACTTGTTCCACCATGGCTCTGCGAAGACGTGAAGTCTCATGAACCAAACGGATGAATAATCAAATATCTAGTAATTTTCTCGCTGCATCAAGCGCATCAGGAATCCCCTCAGAATTTGAGCCACCGCCTTGTGCAAAAGTTGGTCTTCCGCCACCACCGCCATTGATATGAGACGATATTGAGTTGAGAATTTCTACTGAGTTATACATCTCAGATGCTTTTGTATTTTCAGTTGTAGCTACAATAATTTTACCACCACCATCTCGACTTCCTATGATTGCTAAGGTAGGTTTTGATTTGTCTCTAGTTAACTCAGATAACATTTTCATAAGCTGTTTTGAATCACCTGATGACTCCATTATGACGTATCTTACACCATCTCTCTCTAACGCTTCATCCCCTCCACCACTAGTCCTTAACCTCACAATTTCAGCCTCTAAATTTGAAATTATCTTTTGCTGAGATTTCCATTCTTCAAAGAACTTCAAAACCGCTCTGGGAAGATCATCGGTTTGAACCCCGAGTATATCTGATGCTTCACTAAGAATTCGCTCTTGTTGTCTTGCGTGCTCACGCGCCGTATCCCCTGCCACGATTTGCAGACGCTCTACCCCGTCTTGGACTTGACTAGACCTAACTATCCTTAGTTCACCTATTTTCCCTGCCTTATCATGGTGTGTACCTCCACATGCTTGTGTATCAAAGTCACCTATTTTGATTATACGAATCAAATCATGTTTAGGAGGACCACCCTGGTATATGTCAAACCCAAACTTAGAATCAGCATCAGCCCTACTAAGTACGATTTTTTCGATAACCGGATTAGAAAGAACTAGATTATTTGCTTCATCTTCTATTAAGTCAAGTAACTCCCTAGACATTCTAGAATGGTGAGTTAAATCAATACGCGCATATTTTTGCCCTTTATTAGAACCCGCTTGACGTATGTGTGGGCCTAAAATTTTCCTAGCAGCCCCGCCCACTATATGGACAGCAGTGTGATGATCCATCAATTGAATTCGACGTAAAGGATTGACCTCAGCATTAATCGGTCCAACATTCAATTCACTATTGGTAAAATGAATTATTACCTCATCCTCTATTTTTGTATCTAGAACATTTATCCGATGTCCCGAATCTAAAATAAATAAACCTTGGTCACCAAGTTGACCGCCACCCTCAGGATAGAACAAAGTTCGATCAAGAACTACCAAATGAGTCGGAGTTTCAGAAACCTCATTAGAGAATGACAAGGAAGAATATTGTTCAGTAGATATCTCTTCACAATACAAGACTTGAGCGTTGAAATTCGTTTTACTTGTATCTAAATAATAATCTTGAGAAGTTTTTGCTAAGTCTATAGAAAGAATTGATTTTTTGGCCTTTATTTTAGCAGCATCTTTGGTTAATCTAGCATTTCTATCTGCCATATCTGCAGATAATCCCACCCTTACAGAAAGATGCTTCCAGCCGAGTTTATGTGATATTGAGATAGCCATCTCTGGATTAATACCCCTTTCTTCAGATAATCGAAATAGAATCGAATCAGGTACTTCTAAAGAATCTTTAGAAATACCTTGGAATGCAGTTTTAACAGCAGATTCACCCTTCCTTAACATCTCATAGTAACGTGATTCTTCTAAATCTAGAAGAGTTAATATTCCCTCCTCTGTTTGCATGAAATTACCCATATCTAGGTTTGTTTCCATATGGTGTTTCCCTAATTCCAACAAAGTTATATCGAGATTTAAATTTGATTTCATTCGGCACACCCTCCTAGCAAGCATCCTAGCTAAATAACCCGATTTGGTATTGCTCGGAACTAAACCATCACCTAGCATGTTACATAATGCATGCATATGATCTGGTATCGCATAAATAGCTGAAAGTGGTTCAGTTAAACGTTTTAATTCAGATACTGAAATATTTATATTTAATTCATGTAATCGTTCAATTAGTTTAGTGTATAATGATTCTACATCAGTCCCAACATCAATATTTAGTATACCGGCTAACCGGGATAATTCGGATAACAAAGCAGATGTATCGACATCTAGACATAAATCCTCAACCATTGATTCAAAGCCTATTGTTTCTTTCAACCAAGAAACTGATTCAGGATAAATTGCTTCATAAATTGTTGGAGTTCCTGCGGCAGCCCAACAAAATCTTTCAAGACCATATCCAGTATCGATAATTTGTAAATCCATTTCACGATAACTCAGACCTTTGATAATAACATCACCAGTTTCATGTTCTTCCAAATTCATAAATACGAGGGTTGCCAACTCTAAACCACCTACAATTACTTCAAGAGCGGCTCCTGCATTACCACCACCAGACCAAGGATTTTCAACATAAGTTATTTCCATCGGATTAATTCCGAATGTGTCAACTAACATATCATCGCAGAAGCGTACACACTGATCAATCCAGTATACTACTTCACCGTCATTCGGTCGATTAAATGCATGATGTGCCATCATTTCAAAAGTAGTCAAATGCCTCCCTGAACGTCCAACTGCTGCAACATCTGTCAATCTAATACATGGTTGAGAAATACACAATGGATTTGCTGGTGGGGGAACCTGTCCACTCGTCACATGGGGTTGGAAATCTGCAATACTAGCTATTGTCAAATGAATATCGTCCCTCCATCTGGCGATTACAGGATATGGTTCTATTACCGTATGATTATTACTTGAAAAATAATTAAGGAATGACTTTCTCATTTCATCTTTCAAATCCTTCCCCCTCATAGGATATCCATCAATTATAGGGCTTCCAATGAAAGTGTAAGGATCTTCATTAGTATCACCTGAAGTTGACCTTGAAATATCACGAGTCCAGAAGTATAAACCGGTCACTGAACAAGTTCTACGTATATGTCCTGATTCTTCCCAAAATGGAATATGAACCTCACCAAACGTCATCTCCTGCACGGCCTTACATGTCTCGGAATGGTTAAACTATCTTGAATGCGATTGTTGAAAGTCCTGTCCGACTTATTGAAATGTATTGGTTAATACGGTTAACTATGTCTGCAGTATGGAGAGAACATCTGCAATCAGATGGCCCGGGAAGAATGCGTATCCGAAAACACGGTTCAATGAAGACAGATGCAATATTAGTTGCTGATCCGAGTCACCTTGGAGAACATACAGATGATCGTTCACCAAGTCAATTAGTGAATACTGCATCATTAGATGGAATTGTAGGAAATGCTTGGGCTATGGCCGATTGGCATTTTGGTTATGGTTTTCCAATAGGAGGTGTTGTTGCTACCGATGTAAATGCTGGAAGCGAAGGAGGTGCTATCTCACCAGGAGGTGTTGGTTTTGACATTAATTGTGGAGTCAGATTATGCGCATTAGATGTAGAATTTAAAGAAATTAATGCTAAGAGCTTAGCAAAAAAACTCGCTGAATTAATACCTGCAGGAGCTACTAGCAAGGGTGGAGTTATACTTGATTCAACAAATATTGACTACATACTTTCAGAAGGAGCTAATGCAGCTATTGAGATGGGTTGGGGTGAGTCAAGAGATTTGTCTGCAATAGAATCTAATGGTAAACTAGAAACTTATGAAAGAGATATTGGAGAAAGAGCAATGAAAAGAGGAAGTAAATCATTAGGAACTCTAGGCTCAGGAAATCATTTCCTAGAATTACAAGTAGTAGATACAATAGTTGATGAAAAAGCTGCTAAAGCTTTTGGAATACGAAAAGGCCAAGTAACTGCAATGATACATACTGGGTCAAGAGGCTTGGGTCACCAAGTTTGCTCAGATCATGTCTCAAAGATTGAACAAAATTATTCCAAAAAAGATGGTAGTTGGTATGCTAAAAAATGGGACATGACAATAGCAGATCGTCAACTCGCCTCTGCACCTATATTCAGCAAAGAAGGAAAGGAATATTTTGATGCAATGTCGGCAGCAGGTAACTTTGCATTCGCGAATCGTTCAGCACTTACTCAAAGGCTAAGGAATACATTGAGAGAAGAAATTGGAATAGATAGTAACTTGGAAGTCATCTATGATGTAAGCCATAATATTGCTAAAATTGAAGATCATAAGGTCCACGGTGTTTCATGTAAATGTTGTGTGCATAGGAAGGGAGCCACTAGAGCACTAGGGGGAGACCATCCTGAGTTGGCTTCGAGGTTTTCAGGTATAGGACAACCAGTACTTGTACCAGGAGATATGGGCACTGCATCATGGATATTAGCAGGTCCAAAAAGTGGAGGAAATGACGCTTTTTCATCATCCTGTCATGGTGCTGGGAGAAGGTTATCAAGAACTGCTGCAAGAGAACAGATAGATTCAGAAAAATTGAGAGAACAACTTGAAGCAGCTGGTATAAATGTACATACTAAAACTCCGAATGTTCTTTCCGAAGAGGCTCCAAATGCCTACAAAAATGTCGATGAGGTAATCAGACTAACACATGAGGCAAGATTAGCAAGACCTGTCGCTAGAATGAAACCATTCGCTGTAATTAAAGGGTAATTATTTTTGGCGATAATAAATTTCAATATCATCATTATTTGACATAACATAGTTTTCAAATTCATCATTAATATCGCCATTAACATACATTACAATTTCATAATCTGAGTCAGCCACATTACCAAGAATCTGCTCTGAATTAAATACCTCACCCCAGATGTTGAAGAAAGCACCAATAGGAGCTTCAATCTGACTTGGGGTTTCAATATGCAATTTCCCAGTATCATCATGGGTATGTATGCCCCTCATACCATTAGGGCAAGATTCATCTTGAATACCAATATTCTGAGGAATTAGTTCAGCACCATCGATATATATAGCCAAGTTACTATGAGTATGACTTATATCGCTTGAATGACTACTAAGACAGGTTTCTTCAATAGCCCAAGATTCGTTTTCAATTAACTCAGTATTACCGGTTACATTTAAAATTACAAATGCAATAGTTGAAAATATAGCAGCACCATACATAATTTTCTCTAAGCCCATATTGAATCCGAGAAAGGTAGTCGTCTTGAACTATGAGGTCTTAGCCATAGATATGGTATCATTTGGAGAACAACCCGAATTCTGGGATATGGCTAAAAAAGAACTTTCTGAGAATGATAAAAAACTATCACAAATAATTGAGGAATATAAAGATTTAGAATTGGTCTCAAGAGGAGATTTATTTTATACATTGATTAGGTCGATAGTAGGTCAACAAATATCAGTTAAAGCTGCGGCGACAGTATGGGCAAGACTTAGCGAAAAGGTCGGTGAAATAACACCAAATAACATATTATCAACAGAATTCGAGGATTTGAGAAATTGTGGTTTATCTCAAAGAAAAGTAGAATATGTGAGGGGCATTTCGTCATCATGGAGCGAATATTCAAATTATAAATGGGACCAAATGAATGATGAAGAGGTAATAAATAAATTAATTCAACTCAGAGGAGTAGGGAGATGGACTGCAGAGATGATTTTGATTTTCACTCTATTGCGTCCAGATGTTTTCCCGATAGGTGATATTGGTATGATTAGAGGCATAGAAAAAATCTACAACTCAGGAGAAAAAATGACCATTAAAGAAATATCTGAATTATCCGAACGATGGAGACCATGGCGAACAGTTGCTTGTTGCTATATGTGGCGTGTAGTAGATCCTGAACAAGTTGAATATTAATTACATGCAGTAACCACGGCGTGGTTGATTAGGGATTGTAGGTGCTGCACCTGATTGTACACCGTCGGCTTCTTCCATAATCACCGTAAGTAACGTATTGACCAATACTTTCAGGTCATCTACTTCATGTTTTAGTTCTTCTACTGTAATCGCTTCGCTATCTGTATTCATCCCAATCCCATCCAAGGAATTACTTCCTCAATAGCAACTTCGTCGCTAAATAGTCTATAAAGACAAATGGTACATCTAACTAGGATATGGTGATTAGAAGGGGGTTCAATTCCCCCCAACTAATAGATTAGGTTACTCATCATTACCTTTATCATCTTCATATTCCCAATCATCTTCTGCGTATTCAGTATCGTCATCTTCGTAGTAATAATCATCCTCACCACGACTTCTCATTACAAGAATTGCAACAACTGCAACTGCAATTACAGCTACACCAATAACCATGTATAATGCGCTATTTGACTCCTCTGAGATTGGTATGGGCTTTACATTGATACCAGTTATATCGATATTCATTCCATTTGAATTTTGCCAATCCATCTCACCAGTGTCTGGATCTTCCCATATTAATACGAGTAAAGGCTGTCCCTGTTCTCTTGACTCCCATAAGAAAGTAGCCACTACACTAGATGACTGAGAATCTAGATTTATCACGGTTTCTCCATCAGCGAATGTTGTCTGAGCAGGTGTCCAAGCATTACTAACAGGATTTAATTCATATAAACCAACTTTAATTGAACCATCTCTCTTACCATCATTCTCCCAGAATGTTTGAAGAGTGAGCATTTCACCTGCCATAGGTGTGCTTGATGGATTAATTACCACACGAGTGAACTCCGGATTAAACTTCATTATTCTCAAAGTAGGCATCCTTGGTGCTGACTCGCTACCAAGACCTGTGACTGTATTCCCTGCCTTATCAGTAGAGGTCACCCAAAATGCAATTTGATCACCTTGTTCAATAGTCATACCGTTCAAAGGAGTAAAATCTAAACGACTTTGATAAATATCTTTTGAATCGCCATCTTCTATCATTATTAATTGACCCGTGTTTTCAGAACCTGCAACTGCAATACCTGATCTTAGTACTACCCAAGATACATCTAGTGGACCGTCAATCATACCGATTTCATCAACCATTGTAACAGTTACAAGAACATCATTAATCAAATCTGATTCTAATATTACCAATGATGAATCTGGATATGTAGATTGATCGAATAATACAGTAGGAGATTTCGTATCTACAGTTACAGTAGCATCAGAATTAATTTCAGAAATACCAGAACCTGGCATATTTAGTACCTCAGTAGATACATCCATTGTTGGATTTAATGGAACTCTAGATGGCAAAATCATTGAAGTATCGAAACTTCCATCATCATTAACATCAGTTGTTACCTGAATCTTTTGAGTACCATAAACTACAGTGTATTCAACTTTAAGTTCATCAGGAATATCGATAGCAATAGCGCCTGAACCGAAGTAATATATTTGCCCTGACATCCTAAATTCATCACCTTGACCTAAGAATACAGATACACCCACTGGAGAGGCTTGAGGGGGAGTCATATCCTCTATTTCATCAGGTATTGCAACATATTTATTATCAAGGTACCAAGATAGTTCACCTATATTATTTTGATAAGCTACAGTTGTAAAATCATCAATTACTGAGACACTAGGTTTACAAGAGTTTTGACCATCTTCCCAAGGGAAATCCCAAGAAACTTCGAATAATAATGATAATTCAGTAATATCTTGATTTTGTATTGTTTGAACAGATATTGGTGTGACGAAACTAGTAGTTTCATCAGTCCATAATGTACCTCTTGAAGCATCATAACTCATTTTACCAAGCTCGGTAATTCCGTCCCCACAGAGCATAATTGAGATATTATCTAATGTATTTAGGCCATTTGCTTCTTCAATTTGCATTGTAAATGTGTGCTGTTTACCTGGTAGTAAGAAACCTAAATCACGATCTAAAGAATATCCTGCGGATTTAAGACTCGTTGGTTCATCAGTTGCTACAACAACAGTAGCCCAAGAATTAGAAGCACCAGGACCTCCTCCTGTACCTCCTTCTTGGTAACTAAGACCTGCCCAGTCTGTACCTTCAAGATACATATGAACAGGAGAGTTAAATGATTGCTGTGAAACATCAATTCCAATGAAATTAACTTGCTGTTGTCCGGTCATACCAGGGGTTAATGGCTGGAAAACCGACAAATATTCATCTTCATCAGCAATACCATCACCATTAATATCATCGATAGAACCTCTCCAATAATTAAGTGTCAACAGTTCACCTCTAGATTCAGATTCATCCACTGTAACGAATAGAGAAAGAGGGGTATTAGGATCCCAAACTTTACCATGAGCCGCTTTCAAACCAGATGGAGTATTAACTTCCAATGGACCTGCCACTGGAGGTTCATGGTCAATTCGAATATTTACTAATGGAGGTGTTCCAGTAACATCTTCTGCACCCAAACTATAACCTGTTGGACCAACAGTATTCATCATAGGTGACAAATATACGTTAGAAAGTCCACTAGGTGCAGTGATAATACCAGAATATCCATCTGCTCCAGATGTCAAGAGATAACTAAGTCCCGAGATATTAAGTCCTACAGTATAATGATCAGACATTGGCCTTACAGCAATAGAATCTTGGAATTTAACAGACCCTGTGACATTAAGTGCCCCTGCATCCATCATTGTATATGGATAGAACGAGGAATATTGATTAGAAAGAAGTCTCCCATACTCATCTCTTACTTCAAAGGAATCGATAGTAAGATCATTTTCTACTGCATTCTTACCTGAGTGTCCACTATGAGATACAGCAGGCCATACAGACTCACCTGATGATTCAAATGCTTGTGATACCCAACGGATTGAACCAACATCATCCCACATCCAACTTACTTCGAACTTCCAATGTATGGTGACATCATCATATCCATCATTATGTGTTGTAATTTCTAATGATGTTGAAGAATCCATTGGAGCCACTGATGAACCAGATATTTGATTGAAAGAAATTGGTTCGGAACCTTGCCCCCATAAACCATCATTACTATTAGATACTTCAAACATCAATATTTCACCATCAGATGCAATACCTCGAAGAGATATTGTTTCAAGATTTGAGTTATCATATAGATGGTGATGCTTGGTAGTTATTTCTACTAATTCACCATTAGGATACAGAGTATTAGGTACTTGGAAATCTCTATTTGTCACAATATAATCATACTGTAGGTCACCATCTATAGAAACTGAGCCTTGCTCAGCAGTAATATTGACTGGAATTGAAACTTGATTTGGTGGAGGGTCGTCTTGAGTCATCAAAGTATGATAAGAAGCAATTGATGAGCCTAAACCTGAGACATTCTCAAATATTAAATATCCTATTCCAATACTTGATACTGATACTGTTTGAGCAGTAGTTGATTCAAGAGTTAATGATACATCGCGCCATTGCCTTCCCGTATCTGAATCAGTATGAGAAGTAGCTAGAGAATTAATTCCAGCAACCTGACTATAATCTAATATGCAGTAATATACACTATCTCCTGAAGGACCAGTTTGGCTTGAAGAACCTACAGTTAAGCTAACTGGAGATTCGAATCCATTGGAATCAGGAGATATCGAAATCATACCATTACTAACTGCTGCTAAAGAAGGGACTCTCACCATTATTGAATTAGACACACCTGCTTCTAGATCTAGAATTGTGCTAGTAGTGAAGGAGTCTTGAGAATCAGAAATAAATGATTGCCAACCATAATGGCCGTAATCTAAGCCAATAGGGAAAGACCATTCGGTAGATCCATCATTAAGAACATCTATCGATGGGTTAACTGCAGGTTCAGCGAAATTGGAAGAAATTACCATCCTATCGATCCACCCATTTGTAGGGAGCGAGATAGATAGAGCAAAACCAGTCTGTGGTACTGAGAAAGGAATTGAACCTTGAGATGTTTGACCTAAGGTCGCACCAGTTGATGAAAACGCTGTAATTGTCAAACCAGATGAAAAGTTACCTGAAAGAGTAACACTTTTTATTGGTCTTGATGAATGAATGTAATCTGAAGTTATCGTACCTGCAATACTTGTAGCATTTAACAAATCATCTAAAACCTCTACACTAGGGCTAAATTCCCAACCATTGAAGTCAGAACTGGTTGCTGCTAAATATCTCTTACCACCAATGCTTACTTTCTTAAGCATAGGAGAAGCTTCTACATCATTTGTATCTAGTATAACTTTCAGCCTAATAGACGGATATTGTTCTGAATCAACTCCAGCAAGAGAGAATGGGAATGACATATTATCATATCCAGGAATTAACATCCCAGATAAATCCAATAATGACCCTCTTATTGATGTATTTTCAGGTATAGATGATTCGATATCAACCCAACCATAATTGAAAATATCAATATCTCCCATATTTATAGAATTACTTAACCAATAGCCACCTTGACCATAATTTGCAATTAGAATACCAAAATTATCGATATATCCACCTTGATAAGTCACTGAAGTATCAGTAGATAATCTAAATCTAAATCTAACTTCATCGCCAGCATAACTGGACAATGGTGCTTGTCTATTCTCAAAATCTGTCTGGCCGCAATCTCCGCCCATCCATGCATCATGACCATACATTTGATTTCCAGAATAACCCGGTGAACCATCATACCAACCAGCGATTTGAGGATCGAAGTAACTCCAAGTGCCACCATTTACTTGAATTTGTAAACCGATTGCATCCCAAGAATTCTCAGTACATATCCATTTGTCAAATGTAACATATGCTAATCCATCACTAGGTACATCATATGTAGGTGAAGTTAGGAGAGAGTTCTGATTATTTGCATAATTACCATTTAGATTAGTACCATACAAATACGGGAAAGAGGGTTCATCAGTAGGACCAGCGGCACTACCAAGTTGCCCATAACTCCATGCAGATTGTTTAGACCAACCTATTGCATTATTAGCACTAGGGCTAGAAGCAGTGGAATCTTCGAAACCAAAAATTTGTTCCAATACTCCACCAGTAAGGATATAGTATGACCAATCATCATAACCAGCAGCAAGTGTACCTACATTAGTACCATAATGATACATAGACAAAGGATTTTCTAAGTCATCTCTGAATAATATTGTACCTGAATTATCAGTGACTCTAATATCTTCAAGAGTAAAACCTTCCATTGAATCACCAGGATAGCTTCCACCATAATTTGTAAATGCATCAGTATCTACTACGAATCTAATATACACATTAGCCTGGTTTTGGTATGCAGAGGGAATACTGTATTCAACAGTTCTAATTCCATTACTTTGGTCACCACCAACTCCATCATAAGTAGGATAGCCAGGTATTGCCCCACTTCGATCTTCACAAGCAGTAGCAGTTGAGGTCGTACCAGTAGATGAAAGGTCATACCAAGTATTGTTGTTTAGAGATAATTCGATACATGCGTTATCTTGGGTACTACCTTGTAGGTCCCACTCCATATCTATCTCAATACTAGATGTAGAATTTGTTCCTGATAAATCAATAGTTCTTTGCAGTGCCCCATATGCACTAGCGGCATAATTACAGGATGCAGATGTAGTCGATATACAGCCGTGATGCCATACACCAAAATCTAAACCATCATTATTGATATCAATATTGTCCAAAAACCAACCTGGTCTCTCATAAGAGGCATCAGGTGAGGTCCAAATATGGAATCTAAACTGTATTTTTGAAGCATTATTAATGTCAGGAATGGATGAAATACTCAAATTCTCGCTTTGCCAACCACTATGAATAGGCGATGCGAAAACAGGTACTGCCCCGCTAGGTGCACCATTTGGTGATGGTGCATCAGTAGACATAGTACTAGTATATCCACCATCAGGGGCAATATATGTCCAATCATCCCAAGTTCCAGTATTGATTCGATACTCTACCCAAGCACCATCACCGCCTCCTAAACTTGTACTGTCTAGATGATACCAATGATCAAAAGTCATGTATAATCCATTGAAAGTTTCTGCATTGGGCAGATTCACCATTGGTAATAGGAAATAACCACTAGTTCCACGAGGTACCGCTGAACCAGGCATTGTTCCGACTGAAACAATACCTTCAGTTGAAGATGAAGGAACTGTTCCATACGACATTGTTTGCTCACTACCTAAATTTGTACCATTAAGGTTGAAGGTTGTAGCTTGCCACAATTCTTCGATATTACATAAATAATTAGTATCAGATATTTCATTTGAGTCAAGAACTGAATCTTCATCTGTATCCATCCCTGCTGTTACAACGTACCCGCCTAACATACAATTTGCAGAAGCGCCAACTGACATAGAATTAACTTCTACTTCATAATCAAAGAAACCGCCTAATGTAGCAGTAATATTGGCAGAAGAACCACCCGAAGAACTTGGAACTATAGTGGGAGAACTAGTGTAACCACTACCACCATTTGTAACTACAGCCGTATAGATGGAGCCTGTTGTCTCAAGAACTGAAGATAGTTGAGCACCGGATCCTGCAGTACTAGTAATGAGGACATACATTGTTTGTTGAGAGTTATATCCTGAACCGCCATTTGTTAACGTCACTGTAATAATTGAGCCATTTGAAGCAACTGATCCTACTGAAGCAGTTGCTCCACTACCTGTGCACCCACCGGGGCAAACAAATGAAAGTGAGTCACCTACAACATATCCTGAACCACCACTGGAAACTGTAATACTTGCAATAGCGGAACTAATGCTATAAGTTCCAGAGAAACCACTTCCTGAAGCACTAGTTGCTGACAAAGTTCCAGCAGAATAATCATATCCACCAGATACTACGCTAAGAGACGTAATACTATCTTCCAAGGCACTGTCACTACAATACATAATTGTATCAGTAATTTCATTATTATCCAGATAATTATCGAAATCATTGTCATACCCATGATCAACCCATGTACCTGAAAGATTATTACATTCTGTAACAGATGTAGAAGAATCAACTGAATATACGTGCTGCCACCCAGGAGCATAAGTATAGTCTGAATTCATTGATACTGTAATATCTCCTGTATCAAAGGTGCTTATATTAGACCTAGTACCATCATCTAGGAGAGTAATCTGCTCGAGACTATCTTCGAAGGTTGTACCAAAAAAACGTCCAGCATCTAAATCAGTACCTTCCCAAACAATTCCAGGTTCGAGAGAGGTCGCCATTTCGGAGTCAGTTATATGAAGCCAGCCATCTTGAATAGTTGCATTGCCTGGCGCTCTAAAACCAGTCAAAGTTATACCTTCATCAGGAGGATTCACAGAACTTGGACCAGTCCAAGAAGAGGTAGCAGCGGATGTTAGCGGGGCGATTATCATCAGTAACACTAGAGCAAGTGCAGTCCTACGGCGGTCAGACATAGTCGTCTCGTTTGTTTGTTAGATTATGAACCTATTTCCGTAAAACTGCTAGAGTTGACGAATAGCTTCTATTTACTACCTAGTAAAAAATGGAGCCACTGGGGAGATTTGAACTCCCGACCTTCCCATTACCAATGGGATGCTATACCCCTAAGCCACAGTGGCGACAGATACTCCTGTAACAATTTCGATTTAATGACTACGGAAGAAGAATCAAAACTCACATTTTCAAAGCAACAGACTCAAATTGTAAACAAGAGTCCGAGGTAACGTAGCCGAGATCGCATAGCCTGGTATTGCGCATGACTGGAAATCATGTGGGATTTTCCCTCGGGAGTTCAAATCTCTCTCTCGGCGCCATTATAATTAAATCATAACTAATTTGCAGAGTAATCACTAATTGACTTAATAGTTATTAGAAATATCTATTTCGAGCCAACTAAGCGTGTCACTTAATGGATGATTTCATCTCGCATACATCATAGGGGGCGCCGATTCAATGACTGAGAATGAAGAAAATAACAGAAAGGAACCCATTAGACTGAGTGAAATATCCTTAAAATATCAAATTTCAGACTATAATGAAAAGTTGAAATTCATAGATACATTAAGAGAGGAATCTAAATTTCATTTTAAAATGATTTCTAAAGTTTGGGGGAGATTTGAATTTTCGGCATTTGGAGTGGGCGTACTAGCAATAATCCTAGGATCTTGGGACTATGGAATAGGAGAACTAGTAGGTGGCGGTGATTATAATCGAAATAGCTTAGAAGGAATATTATTCCTTAGTGATTTATCATTAATATTAACACTTCTTTCAATCATTGCATGGTTCGGTTTCGTGATTCAATTATTCATACGTTTCCCAATAATGAGAGAAAATTTAGTATATATGTTTCTTGGAATGATAGCAATACAAATAGGTTACATAGATTCTTATGCCAAAACACCTGACTTGACACTATTGTCTTCAATGATTACTCCAGGAGTGATATTAACAAATGGGATTTTCTTTTTCTTGACGGTTTTTGTAGTACATAGAGCAGTTATTGAAACAAGAGATGTTCATGTAGTTGAAAGGCATTCTCATCCCGACCCGAGAATTGTAGATATTGCATGGCGAGATCATAGCCTTAAACTCTGGAGTATCGGACTAGCATTTTGGATGATTTCGGTGAATTTGTTTGCTTGGTCAGGAGCAAATGCAGTCGCACTAAATCCAGCCGTAACTATTTTGGGTGAGACAAACGGGTATAGCTTCCCTTGGATTTACCTAATTTTCAGCATGGTTTCTATATTTTTATTAATTCACATAATATGGTATCCTCAATTTATGCTTGGTGCAGCTGGTGATAGAATCCAATCTGTAAGGGCGAGGGAAGTCTCAGGGGAACTGAATGTCATTTCAAAAGAAAATATACAAGGGAAATGCCCTATTTGTGATGAAGAAACTACGGCTACAAGGCATCCTTCGGGAGATATAACAGTTCCATGCAAGCAATATCAATGCAATGGTTTAGGAAAACCAGGGACTATCTGTGTTGAATGTGAAATGACACTTCCCACTAGAATAGAATGCACGAATTGTAAATCTAGTACTACTATCTCAAGTCATTTTAATCGACAAGATGCTTGGTGAATTCAATGTCTGATTCTATTGGTACTTCTATCGAGAATAGTGAATTAGATGATTCTGAAGATATTTCTAAAAGTAAGGATGCCATTGGTATTGTAATAGGTATTTCAGTCACATTAGTTACTACTTTTGTTTTTCTTGTAATTCTTCTCTGGGCTTGGTCATCAATAAGTGGAGGTATATTAGGCCTCAATCCACCACAAGCATTGTTAACTTGGGAAGATGAATATAGAGACCTTACTGGTGTTAATTCACTAGATGGTTTAGATGGAACCGGAGTATCATTATGTATAGTAGATTCAGGGATTGATACTAGTCATCCAGATTTAGCAAATATTAATCTGATTGGTTGGAACGATGTAATTAACTCTGTTGATGAGCCATATGATGATGATGGTCATGGTACTGCTATGGCAGGAATAATAGTAGCAGATGGGGGACTTAATGGGATATCTAAAAATGTAGACTTATTAGTTGCTAAGGCGATTGATTCAACTGGATCAGGAACAGATGAAGGAATTGCTGAAGCAGTGGATTGGTGTGTGGCGCAAGATGCAGATATAATTTCATTGAGCCTAGGGGGAGGACAAGGTTTCGGAGGGGGAATAATAACGACAGATACTCTTGAAATTGCAGTTGAAAACGCAATAGATAGTGGAGTATATGTTATAGCCGCAGCAGGAAATGACGGAGAGGATGATGATGGAGATGTATCATCACCTGGTTCAGTAAACGATGTTATTTGTGTAGGAGGTATTACTAGACTTGGAAAACTTTGGTCTGGAAGCTCAGAAGGAGATAATAATGGACAATTATGGCCACCAAAACTCCCAAGAAACGATCCTGACAAAAAACCAGAAATTGTAGCACCAGGGCATGAAGTCCCGGTGTTGATTCAAACTGGTGTTTCAGGAACATGGTGGGGATGGTCAAGTGGCACTTCTGCTTCAACCGCATGGGTCTCAGGTGGACTTGCATTATTCCTTGAAGAGCATCCAGAATACCAACGTAATCCCGATAGTGATTCGAGTAAAGTTGAAGAGATTAAACAACTAATTACTCAAAACTCACAAATGAAAGATGGACAAAATCAACATGATGATCGTTTTGGTTATGGTATGTTGAGGATAGATCTATTAATTAATTCTGTAAATAATTCACCTAATAATTCATCTAATAAATTACCAATCATTAAGAATCATTCTGTAGAACCAATTTATGAATCTAGTATTTTTGATATTTTTCAAATAGAGCGACGAATTACTGCTAGTGTACCACCAGATAATTCTGCAAATGCCATTGAATGATTGACATTACAATCATGAATAAGTTCCATCCACTGATTGAATGAATTTACTTTCTTTTGGGCATCATTAGGTTCTTGACCTTCTTCAGGGATACCTACATCACCCGTAGGAACCTCTGGCTCTTTAATTAATATAAATCCCCCAATAGAGACTATTTGCAAAGCAGCTAAAGTTGCAGATGGACGATCTATCTCAGGGGTATCAATGATGATTAGATCAATCGGTTGAGGTAGAGGTGAAGGTTGAGCACTGGAAGGTAAAGCTGTTGCTGCGGCCGACCAAGAAGAGGTTTCAGCAGTGATTTCTTGCCATGGACGAGTTAAAATTTGAGTCCACTGCTCGGCTGAATGGCGACGAACAAGACGGTCGATAATAATTCCAAACTTACCCGCTGGCTCAATTATTCTAAAAGAATCAGGCCTTGAACGAGGGTCTACTGGAGGATTTGCGGGATCTCCAGTCCATAAATCAAGTAACCAAGCAGTAAGATGACCAATACCACCACCTACTAATACTACATTTTTAGCAGGTATTTTAGAAGTAATGTCCCTAATCCTAACTCTAAATGAACGAGTTAGAGGTATAAGATTCATGTGTAACATTTGTTCGCCGATACTAGCAGCAATTGCTGGTTCATCACCACTATAATCTGAATCTGCAGAAAGTAATTTTTCAAACATTTCACGTTCAGACATTTGAGGTAAACCGAATCCGCCTGTCCCGCTCATGGTTAGGGCTATATTAACTCTAATTTCAATCATCCCATGCAAGGATGGCTTCAATAAAGGGTGTCATTCCGAAGAGACGTGGAAGATACCGATACCGATACCGATGTCGATGAAGAAGTCGTCGATGTCGCAGTTTGTCCTAAATGTTCGAAAATGACTGAACATGAGGTACTAAGAAGAACAATGAAGGGTAACGGTGAAGATTTGTTGGCAAGATGTGTTCAATGCAGTAATGTACAAAATCTCCAACTAAGACCACCAAAACCCGTATTTATAAAAACTACATTGTCAGACCGAATGGATAGTAAATTTGCATTAGTTGATTCCGATGATGATGAATTAATCTGCAAAGATGATTATTTCCAGCATGAAGAACTCACTTACAAAATAACAAGAATAGAAGATTCGAAGTCTAAAGAAGCAAAAAAACTTGAAGCCTCAAAAATTTCAGCAATGTGGGCAGTAAGAGTTGATAGAACAATAGTTCCGCTGACAATGACTCAAGGTGAAATAAGCGTTGCTGGTAGTATTGAATGTGACCCTGACAAAATGTTTTCTTGTGGTGCAATAATGCAAATGAATGGAAGAAGGTGGAGAATAAGGGCTCTACACACTGGGAAAGGAAGGACTCTTAATGGAAAAAGAGTGGCTAACGAAATAAGAAGAATTTACCTACATGTCCCTGAGGATGAGAATGAATCCACCAAGACGAACTATCGAAGATGAGAATTATCTTCTATTGGTCCAAGGGAAAAGCAGAGTTTTCGTAGCATGCCATGCAATGTCTGGGTTTTCACGAATCCTTCTAATTCCATACTCATACCATTTCGTACCATATGGGACATATACTCTGGTCAGGTGACCCTGAGCAGATAACTTTCTCCGAAGGTCCCCTCTTACGCCTAAAAGAAATTGAAACTCATATCCAGATCCTTTACCGATTCTGGAGTCAGCGGAGTTAATACGAGAGTCATTTTCAAAAGACATCTGAAGTTCTTTTAATTTATCAAGACTATGATTTATTACGGGATAGTCATGAGAGGCAATTGCAGTATAAGACCCTGATTCCAGCATAACATCAATACAATCATTGGTAGCATTTACGATGTCTTGATAGCTGGTATGTGAGATGTCTTGGGGTTCAAGATAAATTCCTTTACATATTCGAAAATCTGATAGTGGCCCCAGTAATGTACATATTTTCTTGATATCTTCTTCAGTTCTAAAAAGTCGACCTTGCAATACAGTACCAATATTCTCAAAGCCCATCTCATGCATTAATAAGACAATATCTATTGTTTCTTGAGTTACTCTGTGATCTTCCATATCTAGACGAACAAATATATCATTAATCGCTGCTTTCTTTAAAATTTCTTTAATATTTACAATGGCAACATCTCTATTCAACAATAACCCAAAAGCAGTCGGTTTAAGTGAAATATTTGCATCGATTTCATTCTTAACAATTGCATCGAGAACACGGGAATATTCCTCAACAAAAAATCTCGCTTCATCTAAATTTGTAATTTCTTCACCCAATACATCAATTGTAAAACAAGTATTTTCTTTATGCATTTCTTTCATTAAAGTAATTGCAGAATGGATATCTGAGCCGGCAACATACCTTCCAGCAATGCGCTTAACTACAAATTTAGGAGCAAGAGGTAGCATCCCAACTATGAATTGACCAATGACACCCATATGCCTACGAAGTGAATGAGAGATTTGACTATTCTCTTTGTAAGATTTCCTTACCTCTTCTAACTTCAATGCCCAATTCACCTAATTTCTGAATAATTGCTGAACGTTGCCAACCTTTGAATGATTTTCTATCTAAATGAGCGAAAATATTACTATTAGGGTATGAAATCTTTGTTGATTCAACTGCGGCAACTACAGAACTGATCCAGGGACCAGAAGGATCCTTAGATTCATCAAAATCGTCGAATGATAATGAATAGTTAGCAATTACATGCCCGAGATTAATATTAGATTCAAGGATCACTGCTTTATGCCTAGGTGCATAATGCCCACCACCAAATCCAATCATTACATCGAGATTATTGTCAAGATAGGGTGTTTCAGCCGCAAATAAACCCAATACATGTGATATTGTTTCAGCCCAACAGTCTGCTACATCATCTCGTATCCATTCCTTTTCAGTAGATCCAATCTCAATGTAAAGAGTTGGCGTATTCAATACTGGACCGTGGTGAGTTGTTTCTAAGGTAAGATCAAATTCATCATCTATTTTTCTTTCTTTAGCGAACTTAGTCATAGTTCTGAAAAGTGGTGCGAAAAATGGATTAGGTGGAACCAAAACTCCATTTAAACCGCCCGAGACACCGATTTCACCAAAAGGCAAGATTCCCGGAATCCCTATTGCGTGCAAAGTCATAGCAGGAGTTTCGGAAGATGAAACATGACGTGATAGTATCAAAACTCCCTCCACTAGTACTCCCGTAGATTCCATATAGTCAACATCTATGTTGTCGGCTCTAATATGAAGTGTTTCAATCAACAATAAATTAACTAAACCTGATTCATGAGTCCTGTGTTCACCTACTGTACAATTAGAGGGAGAACTCCAACCCTCTAACCGAAGCATAGAATGATACAATGTCATTGAAGCTATGTCTGAATTAGAAGCCACAATAAGCACGACCATGATGAATCCTAAAGGCATTGAACTTTCAATCCTCTGAACCACACCTTCAAACACTCGAGATAATAGGACATAATATGAAAGGATTAGATATAGGATTCCCACCTCTAAAAATCGACTCCGGTAAAAACATACATGTGGTCACAGGAGTTTCTGGTGAGTTAATAAAATTAAATAATGACCTAGAAGCAATTGGCGACATCTCTAAACCATTTCCATCTTCAATTATTTCAAGTGCGATATTGGGAGACAAATGGATCGGAGCATGGGTTGAAGGAGAACTTAGACAAGCAAGAATGGCAGCACTGAATATAACTGATGAGTGGCAGGATGGAGTATCAAAAGCTGAACTAAGAAATAGTAACAGAAAGAGTCAACTGCACCCTGAATCTAATAGCTGGTCTCAATTATTAGACACCATACCAACTGCACTTTCTGAAATTGGTGGAGATCTTTGTTTCTCGTCATCGGGTAAAGGAATTTACAAAATCAACAGTGATTGTAAAGAAATATGGAGGGCAGAAATTCCAAAATGGTGGAATGATAAAAAAATAGAAAACCAAGACCTGATTGTTGGCTTTATTCAAACCAAAGAAGGTATTGTATCAATTTCACAGGCAGGTGGTGTTGCAATATTTGATGTAAATGGAGTTTTAATTCAAACAAAAATAATAAATTTACCGGAAATAGTTACTGGTTTCAATTATGATGAAAAGAATGGGTGGTTCATTAAATTAAATGGGAAATGTTTCGCCACTATGGAATCAATACAGGAAAAACCAAAGATTCATCGTACCACTGGACCTATTTATCACGTAATATCTGAAAATGGGGCCTGGAAATGGACTGGATGGAGGCATGATGGAATGATGAATGAGGGAGTCATCATAACCAAGTCAAGACCAGACATTGGAGTCGGAATTATCGACAATGTTGTACTTACTAATAACGGCAAGTGGGATGAATTAAGAATTTAATTATTATTCTTATTCACTTGTGCTGTGTCCACATTTACCGCAAACTTTTCGGTCATTATGAACTCCTAAGAATACTCCTGGTCCACATGTTGGGCAGAACTCACCTTTTCTTACAAGTGAATCTCCGTCAATAGTATATTTTGACCATTTTGCATTTGGGCTCGGTCCTTCAGTCATTATTCATCGCCTCCTTTTTCGGTAGATGCACGTGTTTTTTGATGCCTATCCTGAACGAATTTAGGTTCAAAAGCAGCTGAATCAGCAGAATCATAAACAAGAGCGAGACCTGTTGTAAATGGGCGCCCATATCTTGTACTGACATTCTTAACGAATACTAATTCACGATTTGCTCCAGGCTCTGCCTTAGCAGCAGAAGTGACCATTTCGGAAAGTGTAGGTGTTGGCATATTCACATGATTCCACTCAAAGGTTAGTTCGACTCGACCGAGAAGCGGGTTTTCTTTTCTTTCAATTATTTGCATGTTTTTTTCCTCCTTATCTGATGTTTACCTTCAAAGCGTAAGTACCAGGACTCTTTACATTAAGTCTAGCAGCTACTTCTGATCTCTCAGGATTAAGAATAATCACATATCCTTGCCAATCAGTAGTTATTGGTGCATTAGGGCAGTGTTTGCATTGAACAATATCGCCCTTATTCTCAGGGTCGGGAAGAATGCGATTACACTCACCACAAGCAAATGGTTGTTTAGCCATTTTAATCCTGCTCCTGTATCCAATTATAAGCGCCAAGTCCATCCATTTTACAATTAAGACCTATTTTACTTGCTCTTGGATCGTTTTGGTTTATTGCTTTAGACACAACTCGAGAACGGATGTATGAACCTTCTTCCAAGAATTTACCGCTTGAAGCACCTTCAATTCTTTTGATACCTAAATTGACATTAATAGGTTCATCGAGAATTTGAGATTTGTGCAATAATGCTTCCATTGGTCCGATTCTTACGAATGCTCCATATTCAGAGATTTCTGATGCATATCCATCTACAACTTCATTATTTTCCATATTGAAAAGTAATGCCTTAAATCTAACTCTTTGGTATATTGCACCATCGCCATGGATAATTTTACCACGACCCATTGGTTCATGGTTAAATGTCAGTAGAGTATAATTTTCATCTGTATCAAAACGACCCTCAAAAGCATCATTTGCTAATTCATCGATATGATCAACTAGGTTGCGTCCTGCTCGGATATACTCTGCTGGTATGCGTATTGTGTCTTCACGTGTGACTATACTGTACATTGGTATTATTCCTCCTATTAACGGACCGCTCCGAGGTTTGTCGGAGGAAGGCGGATGACCCCCCGTCCCTCATCGGCAAAGCCTCCAGAGGAGAAGTCCGTTGACTCGCCGACCTACCACTCCTGTATAAGCACAACGGATGGTGATTATTGCTGGTAAATGCCAATCTCCTAGCAGACCATAGGTCTGGACGATAGTTTAGTGCGAATGTTCAAGTGGGTATTGAATCGCATTTGGTACCTAATGACAGAGTCCGCAATGATAGGTCGCCCCAGTAAATTGTCTATTTGCTTGTTAATGACCTTTTTATTATTATTGATGCCGCATTCAGGATACCTATCGAATATTAATAATCAGGATTTAGATTTCATTGATGAAGTTTCGATTTCACATACATCAAATTCTCAATCAATCTGGGAAGATGGAGGGCAACCATGGCCTCAATCTGGTAAAACACCAGGTAGACAATCTACGCCTCCAGCTCATAGTCCAGATGGAGGTGCAGGAATAGGAAGTCCGAATAATGCATCTGAATATATGTCAATAGTTGATCCAATTATTAATTGGCAATATAATGACTACATCTATTCTACAGACTCTTTCGCTACTCCAGTTGCGGATTTGAAGAATTCTATTACTACGAATGAAGATTCGAGTGAAAGATGCGGTGGTAATTCATTATTTACAGTGATAATACAAACCGAGGATGTTAGTGGGAGTAGTCATAGTATTTTACGAATTATTGAAGGAGAAGATGCAGATTTAGCATGGGAATTAGATCTTGGAGCTACTGATGAAATTAAAGCATCTCCAGTCATTGTAGATTTAAATGATGACGGTAAACAAGAAATTATCGTATCTTTTGATATGAGTGGTACATTCTATGTCAAAAGTTATTCTCCACAATTAACTTGCACTGTGACAGGTTGGTCACCTTATGGCAGCCATATTACTGAATTATTATGGACATATTCAGATCCGTTACTAATGATAGGAAGTAACGATGGACCATATGTAAGTAGCACATTAGGTGGACACAAACCAACCGCTCAACCATTACTAGCGGATTTAGATTTAGATGGGACTGCAGAACTAGTACTCTCACTTATCGAAAAGAATTCAGAAGAACCTGTAGTTCTGGCACTTGATATAACTGGCACTACTGCCACCTCAATATGGCAAAAAACACTTGATAAAGGCACACATCCATCCGATCCTGCATTTGTTCAAACTGATGAGAATACAGCCTTTATTCTATTGACTTCAGTTCAAAGTTCAACAAGTTCAATGTGGGTTTGGAAATTAGATGCCAATGATGGTGACGCTAACTGGGATGGTAAATCTCTTGGAAATCAAAATGGATTCGATTCAGATGTTCCTCACATAAGGTTACCTGGACCAGTGATATCAAATTTAGACTCGGATACAGCAATGGAGATGATAGTAACAATACCTTCTGATTTTGATGGTAATGCAGCAGCATACGGTGCAGAGTATTACGGTTTAGAAATTAGTGATGGTACAAAAATATGGGAAATAGAGGCATCTAATGGGTTCTCGGACTCAGCACCAATAAGTTTCGATACAGATGGAGATGGAGACCATGATCGAGTTTGCTGGATAACATGGGCAACAAGTAGTTGGAATACTAATAGAGACGGTTTCACTGGCTGCCATGAGGACACAGATACTAGCAGTCCACAAGAAGCATGGAGTAAAGAGATACTAGAACCACAAGGCGCGTTCAATGATGGTATTGCGGTAGCATCTCCAATTTGGATGGATATTGATGGCTCAGATGAACCAGAATTAATAGTTCCATATGGCCGAGAATTAAGGGCTTATGATGGAGAACTTGGAACTATGGCAGGAATTAATGCTGAGTGGAACGGAGCTATTTCTGTTGGGCATCGATTATGGTCATCACCATCATTAGCAGATGTTGATGGTGATGCAACATTAGATCTGATCCTAGGGGATACAGTAATTTCACTTGAAATTGCAGATGTCAGACCTCAACAAGATGGTAGAAGTATAGAATTTAGCCCAGTTGCACCCGACCCAAATGAAATTGTAACTGTAACAGTATCTTTTGAAAATGCAGGAACTGCAGAAACAGATGAAGATACTGATGCTGTATTGTACGCAGATGGAGAAGTCATTGCTAGAGAAAGATTCGGGAATATGCAACCTGTTGATCCAACAAGTAATGGGAATTTAGCAACATTTACTGTTGAATGGTCCGGAGGACTGGGTGAACATGAATTTACATTAGTTCTAGATCCATATTCAAACATATCTCAATCAAGATATGATAATGATGTCCAAACAACGATTCTTAGCATAGTCAATCCGTATAATGCTAGTTTTGAAATCCCAACTGAGCCAACTAGAGTCACCCCCGGTGAAAGTGCATTGATATCTCCAAATATACGTTCTACTGGAAGAATGGCTGGTGTATGGAGCCTTGCGATTGATGGAACAAATTTACCAGAGGGGTGGACTTGGAGTGATGAATCAGTTAATGGAGTTAGTTCGATAGAAATTGGAGTTGGCGAAATTTGGAATCCAAGTTTAAGAGTATATGCGCCAAGTAATTCACTGGGGTCCGATTCAGGATTTTTATCATTGACATTGACTTTAGACGATGATAACAACGTGAGTGTTTCTGCTTTATTACCAATTGAGGCAAACAGAACAAGAGGACTTTCAATCAGAGGTCCTGATGGAACAGCCAATAGCTTAGGATATGGGTTGACCGGAGAATATGCAGAAGCATGGATGTTGATTCATAATTTAGGTAATGCTGCCGAAAATCAAATTACGATGGGATGGGGTACTACATCTTGGGGTAGTGATTTAAAATTATTCGACTTAGATGAAAATCAAGTATCGGCATTAACACTAGATCCAGATGAGATGATATATCTGACAGCAAGACTACAGGTGCCAAGTGGGGCTAACCTTGGTGACTCTGTCAATACACCTCTAGAAATGTGCGTAAGTGGGGGGGTTTGCCAAACAATTCAACTTTCATTCATGGCAACAGGAGTAGTTACTGATGTACACCAAAGAACGGTGCCAGACAATGTATTATCTTGGGATATTACCGCAGATATGCCAGTAGGCTACACCCAATTAGAATGGTCAATGTCTGATGCAGGATTGATAATTCCAGGTTGGTCTTGGAGTGCATCTGGAGACTTAGAAATTATTGATGACAGATTGATATTAACTAGATCAGGACCTTCGA
>TARA_B110000116_G_scaffold194924_1_pt1 | contig 55756 bp, 51 predicted proteins | sample TARA_B110000116 | Tara Oceans TARA_B110000116 (sample SAMEA4397355) | marine metagenome | biome: Polar Biome; feature: [ZZZ] marine water layer (ENVO:01000295); material: water (ENVO:00002006), including particulate matter (ENVO:01000060) such as... | depth 199 m
CGACTGAGGAAACTTCAATCAAGTAATTAAAGTTCCCACGCTGCGCTGGATGACGTAAATTTATTATTACTACTATTACTACTCCTCCAACCTTGATTCAGAAGGAGGTACGACTGAGGAAACTTCAAGTAAGTACTTAAAGATCCCACGCTACGCTCTGGATGACGTAAATTTACTACTACTACTACTACTACTACTACTACTACTACTACTACTCCTCCAACCGTCATGCAGAAGGAGTTACGACTGAGGAAACTTTAAGTAATTACTTGAAGTCCCGCGCTACACTCTAGATGACTTAAATTAACAACAAAAAAAGGGGGTGCTCTCTTTTGTTTAAAACAACTAAAACTATGCTTTTCTTAATCTTAAAAGATTAGATTAATCAGAATATAATGCCATATTTTTCAATGAAAAAATCAAATTATCATGCAAGCGTGAACGAACTTATGAATTCCTTTAAAAATTAAAATCAATGAATAAATTGTCAAATAAATTATTCCATCATTTTTGCTCTGATCGGCTGATTTCAAATGAAATTAACTCAAAACTCACTAACCGCAAAATTAATTTCTGAGGCAACGAACAGAAAAACCGTTTCTCATGCTGAAGCTGTTCCTGTAGACCTTGTCATTGTTGTAGTTCAAAAGGCGGTACCAAGAATTGTTTGTTTTGCCCTCCGAAGAACTCCACCAACTACCCACGTTAGCAATAAAGTAGAAAACGCCATCGTTGTTACGGTAACCACCCGGAAGACCGAACCATCCATAATCATCTGTTCCATTATTTCTACTCCAACCTGATGTGGATTTTAAGGTTGTTCCTTCCATTCCACTATGACCATTGACTGCCAAATAATCGTTTAAGACAGTCCATTCTGCATCTGTTGGTACGTGCCATCCTGTTGGGCAGACATTGCGTAAATCTGAGGCTGCATGCCAATTATACAACTTACCATATGTACTGTCGTTTTGGCTATTGTTATTATAAAAACTCCAAGCTCCCGTAGTTAAATTGCCCCATTTGCTACTATCCGTTACATTAGGAATTGGAGTTCCGTCAGCATATTTTGTTGTTATGAGGTTCTCTGATGTCCATTCTTGAGTTCCTATTTTTACCGAAGTGTAGATATTTCCATCTCCATCTGTGATTTTATTAGAGGTGATTAAAGTTTTTCTATTAAGTACTAAAGTGTCTACGCTGGATGAATTAACAGATTCTTTATTTTTCACTACTCCCTTTTTCATTAGCCCAGACTTTTGGTTTAATGTCATATTCTGACCAATAGAGCTTAGAGATACTGCAAAGAATATTAGAATAATATTATTTTTCATTTAACTGTAGTTTTCAAACATTTAAAAATACGTATAAATAAAGAATATGTTCAGTTTCACTCCACTCAAATAATGCTTTTTTGCGCTTTACAGAAAAACTTAACTTGTATGTTTTTAAGTTGATTATTTCCTTTGAGAATTTGAAGCTATTACCATCTACAATAAAAACAATACTAAAATTCAAAGTTTAATAGTTATAAGTTTCAGATTACCTTCTTTTATACTATTGCATCTAACTGAAATGCGCATTACAATTATTATTAATAATTTAATAATAGCTTTAGTTACTATGTTAACTTATTCGAAGAGGAATATAAACTAAAAAAAATACTGAATTAGAAGCAATTACAAATAGCTGCTCTCTTTACGCTTCAGTTCGAAAGGCATAAAAAAAATCACTCCAAAACAACTAATTCTCTTTGCTTCTATCTATGCGGTATAAACAACCGTTAATAAGTTTATTATGGCTTTCAGTGATTAAGAATTAAATTTACAATCAAATTAGATTATCATGATTAAAGAGCACGTAAAATGTTTGATTATCGGAAGTGGACCTGCGGGTTACACTGCCGCTATATACGCAGCAAGAGCTGAAATGAAACCAGTTATGTATGCAGGTCTGCAGCCTGGAGGACAACTAACTGAAACTACGGAAGTTGAGAATTTCCCTGGATACCCAGAAGGAATTCAAGGTCCAGAAATGATGATGGAATTTAGAGCGCAAGCTGAAAGATTTGGAACTGACATCAGGGATGGATTGGCTACTGAGGCTTTTTTAAACGAAACACCAAAGAGAATATTAATTGAAGATAAAGCTGAGATTACTGCTGATACTGTTATTATTTCAACAGGAGCTTCAGCTAAATGGTTAGGGCTAGAATCTGAAGAACGACTGAAATCCGGTGGAGTTTCTGCTTGTGCAGTTTGTGATGGTTTCTTTTACAGGAATCAAGATGTTGTAGTTGTTGGAGCTGGTGATTCAGCTTGTGAAGAAGCAATGTATTTAGCTAAGCTTTGTAAAAATGTTACAATGTTTGTTAGAAAAGAAGAGTTTAGAGCTTCCAAAATAATGGTGCAAAGAACCATCGATACTAAAAACATCACTGTAATGTTTAATACTGAAACGGTTGAAGTATTAGGTGATCAAGTTGTTGAAGGAATTAAGTATAAGAACAATAAAACAGACGAAGAAGGTGTAATTGAAGCTACAGGTTTTTTCTTGGCTATTGGACATAAACCAAATACTGATATTTTTAAAGGACAATTGGATATGGATAATATCGGCTATCTCGATGTTACACCAGGAACTACAAAAACAAACATACCTGGCGTTTATGCTGCTGGTGATTGTGCTGATAAAAACTACCGTCAGGCCGTTACTGCAGCTGGAACTGGTTGTATGTCGGCTTTAGATGCTGAAAGATTTTTAGCGGATAATGGAATTCACTAGAATTTAAATAAAATAAAAAAAGCCTGAATAGTTGTTCTATTCAGGCTTTTTTATGTGTTGTATTTTTAGGCGTTTATATTTGAAATTAAACCTCTACTACTTGATACTTTTGATTATTATTCAATTATACTAATTGGATAAAACAAAAAAGCCACCGTATTAAGGTGGCTTTCGCATTTATCCAATTATTAAAGCTTATTTTTTTCTCGAAATTACTTTTTTAACAGCTGCAATAATATGCCCCGTACCTAAACCATATTTCTCCATTAATTGATCCGGAGTAGCTGATTCACCGAAGCTATCATTTACAGCAATAAACTCTTGAGGAGTTGGGTTATTAAGAGCTAAAACTCGCGCTACACTCTCACCTAAACCACCTAAAACATTATGTTCTTCACAGGTAACAATAGCACCTGTTTTAGCAACCGATTTTAAAATCGCATCAGCGTCTAGCGGCTTAATTGTGTGAATATTGATTAAATCAACTGATAAACCTTCTTTTGCTAATTCAGTTCCAGCTTCAATAGCTTTCCAAACTAAATGTCCAGTTGCAACAATTGTTACATCTGACCCCTCATTTAAATGAACTGCTTTACCAATCTCAAACTCCTGATCTGCGGGTGTGAATATTGGAACTGAAGGACGACCAAATCTTAAATAAACTGGTCCGTCATATTTTGCAGCAGCAATAGTAGCTGCTTTAGTTTGATTATAGTCACAAGGATTAATAACAACCATTCCAGGAAGCATTTTCATTAATCCGATATCTTCCAAAATTTGGTGAGTAGCACCATCTTCTCCTAATGTTAAACCAGCATGAGATGCTGCAATTTTAACATTTTTACCAGAGTAAGCTACAGCTTGACGAATTTGATCGTACACTCTACCAGTAGCAAAATTCGCAAAAGTTCCTGCAAAAGGAATTTTACCACCAATTGTTAAACCAGCTGACATACCAATCATGTTTGCCTCAGCAATACCTGTTTGGAAAAATCTTTCAGGAAATTCATCAATGAAATCTTGCATCTTCAATGAACCAACTAAATCGGCGCATAAAGCAACAACATTTTCGTCTTTTCTACCTGCTTCTAAAAGCCCTGCTCCAAAACCAGAACGAGTATCTTTTTTTCCTGTTACTTCAAACGTTTTCATAGAAGTTTTGATCTAATAATTTATGTTACAAAAATATCTTTTATAATTGGACAATCGAAGATTTCCCAGACTTTATTGTGAATTCTTTTTCAACAGTATAAAATGCCCTAGTTGCCGATTTACCTCTAAATATATATGTGTAATTACCGGGTTGTAATTCCAAAGAAGCACTAATACTTTGAGGGGTAAATGAGTAAACTAACTCTAACTCCCCATCTACAGTTTGATAAACACTACCGAATCCAGAAGCAGCAGGTTTGAACGTTGCTAAACCAGGAGCTGGAATTTGAATAAGTGATGTTTTACTTTGTTCAATATCAACTGCCATTTTAATACGAGGCAATGTTAATATCTCAATATCATAAGTTCCAACGAGGTATTTAACTTTGTCTTTAAAGCTTTGAACATTTACTACTTCACACTCACCCTCTTGGCGAACCATAAAATACAAAGTCCTCATTTTCCCTTCACTCAATTTTAATTGAATACTTCCCTGAGGTGTTTCAATTGGAATAATATTGTGTTGACCTCTAATTAGTTCAATTTCGTCAGTTTCAACTTTTGGAAGTGTATGGACAACAATTTTATATTTTATAGAAGGATCAATTGATAGCGTATCCGGAATACCCTTAAAATTCATAGTATGAATAAAATTATATTTAATCTTACCCGAATTCGAATCATACAAACTCATGTTCACGTTGGTTTCTAATGATTCCCCATCAACATCTAATAAATTAACCTGAACAGTTGTAGAGTTTATTGCTTCTTCGAGAACTAATCCAAGTACTGTTCTAAAGGCTTTTTCATCCTCAACATCATAAAAATTTCCGATACAATAAAAGTCTCTTTTATATTGCTCAGCAACTCCCAATCCTATAATGAACGGTTTCAGGAAAATCCCGTTTTTCATTAGGGCTCTTGAAATAGCGCAAGGATCACCATCACAAGCTTCTATTCCATCGGTAATTAAAACAACAACGTTTTTACAATTTGAGCAAGGCGTGAAATCATTAATGGTAGCTTCTAGAGACTTCGCAATTGGTGTTGTTCCAGTAGGGTAAGTTGACTTTAAAACAGTTTTAATTTGAGGGACATTATCAGGCCCAAATGGGACTTCTAAATGAGTGTCTTCACAATCCTGATTACTCGCCGTTATAGGACTTCGATTTCCGTAAACTCTTAGTGCAAGTTCAATATTAGGTAGTCTCCTTAAACTGTCAACAGCTTCACTCAACAACCGTTGAGCAATATCAATTTTGGGCTTACCTCCAAAGTGACCAAACATACTTTTGGAGGCATCAAAAATAAATAATATCCGCGTAGTTGTAATTTCTTTTTGAGCAAAAGAATTAAATCCAAAGAAAATAAGAAATAGTAGTACAAAAAACCTTTTCATTTAGCGCTTATTAATAGTCGCCCAATGTTTCTGGATTTTGTGATAATGCTTCTGCCATTTGTTCGTCACTTGGCGCTTTTCCATGCCAACCGTTAGTTCCCATCATAAAGTCAACTCCATTCCCCATGATTGTAGTCATTAAAATCATTACTGGAATTCCGTTTCCTAGTTTAGCTTTCGCTTCTGCAAGAACTTTTAAAACATCTGCAATATCATTTCCATTCATTTCTAAAACTAACCAACCAAAAGCTTCATATTTAGCTTTTAAGTTACCTAAAGAAAGAACTTCATCAACTGATCCATCAATTTGAGCATTGTTATAATCAACAATAGCGATCAAGTTATCAATTTTATTATGTGGAGCATACATTAACGCTTCCCATACTTGCCCTTCTTGCTGCTCTCCATCTCCCATTAAACAATAAATAGTTTTATCGTCTTTGTTCAATTTCTTTGCTTGAGCAGCTCCAATTGCAACAGATAAACCTTGACCTAATGACCCAGAGGCAATTCTTATGCCAGGTAATCCATCGTGTGTTGTTGGGTGTCCTTGTAATCTTGAATTTAATTTACGAAACGTTGCTAATTCACTTACTGGAAAATATCCAGCATGTGCTAAAACACTATACCATACTGGTGAAATATGCCCTTGAGAGAGGAAAAACATGTCTTCATTAGTTCCATTCTTGTTGAACTCTTTTTCATTGTGATCCATCACTTCATTGTATAAAGTAACAATCAACTCAGCACAACCTAATGATCCTCCTGGATGACCAGAGCTTACCGCGTTTACCATTCTAACAATATCTCTTCTCACTTGTGAAGTTATGTCTTGTAGTTTTTGGATATCAGCCATGTTTTGTTTCGTAAAAATTTGGACAAAAATAAGTCTATTTTTCGGGGCAAAATTGATTTGGGGTTAAACCTTTCGAATTGTTTATAACTTTTTATTGTTAAAATCAATTCCAGAACTCATTCAAAAAACTCAGAAAAGACCCTTACTTGTTCTTTTTTAACTTCGCGACGAGCAATACGGATTTTAACCAAATTAAAAGTATAGTTTGATAATTGTTTAAATGGCGCTGAATTGACTATTGTTTTGGAAATTGAACATGCAATTACTTTACAATCAAAAAATGAAAGAAGAAACAACTCCCACTTCGTTCACATTTTCAAGTAATTTTAAAATAAGCACATCATTTAAGGTAAAAAACATCAATAAAAACAACTTTTAAATTTCTTAATCAAGAACCTAAAGCCAATTCAATTGGAAATACGTAATTTTGTATCGCGATGAATCAGTATAAAAAAGTAGCATTTTACACACTTGGGTGTAAACTTAACTTCTCAGAGACCTCAGGTATAGCTCAAAACTTTGAAAAAGGTGGCTATGCAAAAGTAGACTTTGAGGAGCGGCCAGATGTATTTGTTATTAATACCTGCTCAGTTACAGACAATGCGGATAAAAAATGTAGAAACATCGTTCGTAGAGCCAAGTCTATCAACCCCAACGCTTATGTAGCGGTAATTGGATGTTATGCTCAATTAAAGCCTCAAGAGATTTCTGAAATTAAAGGCGTTAACCTAGTTTTAGGGGCTAACGAAAAATTTAATATTCTTGAACATGTTGAAAAACTAGAGCTAGAAAACACACACTCTACAGTTGTTTTGGGTGGAGAAATAGATGATGTTAATGAATTTTTCCCTTCTTATTCTATAGGTGACAGAACAAGAACTTTTTTAAAGGTTCAAGATGGATGTGATTATTCATGCAGCTTTTGTACGATTCCGCTTGCTAGAGGAAAGAGTAGAAGTAACACAATAAAAGAAACTTTAAAAACTGCATCAGAAGTTGCTTCAAGGCAAGCTAAAGAAGTTGTTTTAACAGGAGTTAACCTTGGTGACTTTGGACGATACAATAATGAATCATTTCATGATTTGGTTCTTGAATTAGATAAATTGGAAGGGATTGAGAGGTTTAGAATTTCATCCATAGAACCAAACCTATTAACAAACCTCACAATTGATTTTATCGCAACAAGTAAAAAGTTTGTCCCCCATTTTCATATTCCTTTGCAATCAGGTTCACCTGAAATTTTGAAAAGTATGAAAAGAAGGTACAAAAGAGACATATACACTTCAAGAGTAGAAAAAATTAAAACATTAATGCCACACTGCTGTATTGGCGTTGACGTTATTGTTGGTTTCCCAGGCGAAACCGAAGAAAAGTTTATTGAAACCTATGATTATTTAAATGAGCTTAATGTTTCTTACTTTCATGTTTTCACCTATTCCGAAAGAGCAAACACTTTAGCTCCTAAATTAGAAAAGCCTGTTGATCGTAAAACTAGGGATGAAAGAAGTAAAAAACTGAGGATTCTCTCAGCTAAAAAGAAAAGAGCTTTTTATCAAGAAAACATTGGGAAATCATTTCCTGTATTATTTGAAGCTGAAAAGAATAATGATTTCATGTTTGGTTTCACATCCAATTACGTAAAGGTTAAAACTAAATACAATGAAGATTTAGTAAATGAAGTTAAACAGGTTAACCTAATAGAAATAGACCGTGATGGTTTATTTTTAATTGATTTTGCATAATCTGTTTTTGATTCTGTTTTAAAGATTATTATATACATTATAGAGCCTTGGCTCTAAAGCTTATAAATTCACCCATAAACTAAGTTTGTAATTCGTTCGGAATTACCTCCTAAAAGCTCTAGTGTTTCGAAGAAAAAAGGAAATCATTTGGGCTAATTAAACGCTCCCTTACTGCAAAAATAACAATTCCAGTAGCATTATTAACACCTAACTTACTCATAATGTTCTTCCTATGCGTATTTACGGTGTGTGTGCTTAAAAATAATTTATCTGCTATTTCCTTATTAATAAACCCCTCAGCAATCAATTTGATAATCTCAACCTCTCTTTCTGAAATATTTAATTGAGAACATGTGTTCTTAAATTCTTCGGCTGCATTATAATTCAATACAGTTTTTATCCTTTCATCATAAAATATTTCACCTAGAGATACAGCATCAAGAAGATCATGGATTTGTGGCTGCGTAATAAAACTAGAAAAAAACTGACATACTCCAACTCTTTCTAAAAGCTCCACTTTATCTCGTTGAATTTTATCAGATAAAATCACCGTTTTTGCTGGCTTTAAAAAGCTCAAAAAAGCAATTGTCTTTTCAGGTTTAAATACCAAATCAAAATCATCTATTATAACTAATGATGGATTAACTTTTATAAGTAAACGTTCTAAAGAGTCTTGATTAGAGGAGACAAATATGATTTCGTTTGAAATTTCTTTAAAAATAGAAGAAACACCTTGCGCTATAACATATCGAGGTGAAGCAATAACTATTTTTAAAGAAATTTTCATAATCTGTAAAATTACATCTACTAATTTAAACTTGGAATACCTTTTTTAGGCTAATATTAGCAATCAATTTTTTCAAAATCAACAACTAATTTGTCCTCCCCCATTAATACCGCATCAAAAATTCCACTTGCTTCCATTTTTAACTCGTTTAACTCTTTATATCGAGCTGAATAATGACCCAAAATTAATAAGTCAGGCTTCACTTCAACAGCTAACTCGGCAGCTTCTTTTACCGTTGTATGAAAAGTCTTTCTAGCTCTTGGAAGTTCTTTGTGTAAAAATGTTGATTCATGATATAAAATCGAAACCCCTTTCAATTTATCAGAAAAATTCGCTTTAATTCTATTATCACTACAAAAAGCGTAGGAATGAGACTTTCGAGGCGGAAGTGTTAAATATGCATTTTTATATAACTCACCTGAACTAGAAACATAATCTTGTCCCTCTCTTAAGTTATTCATGAAATAATGTGGAACATCTACTTGCTTAACAAGCAAACCATTAATTCTTCTTTGTTTGGGCTTTTCCTTAAAAATAAATCCAAAACAAGATATTCGATGATTTAATTCAATGGAAGACACATGTATATTTGAGGTGTTTAACAATTCTTTTTCTGCATCAACTTCAACGAAACGAAAAGGAAAGGAAATTCTAGTATTACTAGCGTTAAATTGGAGCTGTAAAATATCCCATAACGCCTTCGGACCATATAATACAAGCGCTCTTTCTCTTCCTAACAATTGCATTGTAGAGATGAGTCCTGGGAGTCCTAGATAATGATCTCCGTGCAGATGGCTTATAAATATATGTGTTATTTTATCAAAAGATAATTTACTTTCTCTTAATCGAGACTGAGTTCCCTCTCCGCAATCAATTAAAAAAAACTTCCCTGCATGCTCTAAAACTTGAGCCGTTGGGTTTCGTCCCGATGCTGGTAATGCAGAACCGCATCCTAATATGAATAATCTTTCCACTTAAATTTTTTATCAAAAAAAAAGCGGTTGATTAAATCAACCGCTTTCTTATATATTAAGAAATATTTTAATCTTCAGAAGATTCCAAATCTTTCTCTACTTCTGTCATAAAAACAAAATCAACAGCTTCTTTCGCAGTTGGAGTAATGTTTAAGATAGTATCTAATTGAGAGATTGAAATTAATTTGGTAACAGATTCTTGTAATCCTGTTAATACGAACGTTCCGTTTACATTCTTACAAAGCCTATTTGCTACTAAAATTGCAGACAAACCAGAAGAATCGCAATACCTCGTTTCTTCTAAATCAATAATTAAGTTCTTTGCACCGTGAGCATTTAGCATTACTAACTCAGACTTTAAAGCTGGAGCGACAGTAGTGTCTAATTTCTCAACATGCACTTTAATAGAAGTGTATTTTTCTTGCTTATCGATAGTAAAGTTCATAGCATTAGTTTTAGCAGTTACACAAATATAACAGAAAATTTATGTGCCAAAAATTTATAATTGATTAAAATAGATTATCTGTTTATTTTACTCGCTAAAAGATACAAAACGGCCATACGGATTGCCACTCCGTTCTCAACTTGATTTAAAATAATCGATTGAGATGAATCTGCCACCTCAGAGGTGATCTCTACTCCACGATTAATTGGACCAGGATGCATTACAACAATTTCCTTATTTAAGTTATTTAAATGGTTCATTGTTAAACCGTATTGCATTGTATATTCACGAATTGAAGGGAAAAATTTAGAATCTTGTCTTTCCAGTTGGATTCTTAACATATTAGCAACATCGCACCACTCTAATGCCTTTTGAAGGTTGTGTTCGACTTTAACCCCTAATGCACCTATGTGTTTTGGAATAAGCGTTGCAGGTCCACAAACCATCACTTCAGCACCTAGTTTTTGAAGAGCATAAATATTTGAAAGCGCTACTCTTGAATGCAAAACATCTCCTACAATAACAACTTTTTTACCTGCTACTTCTCCTAAACGTTCTTTAATCGAAAAGCAATCTAACAATGCTTGAGTGGGGTGCTCATGCGCACCATCACCAGCATTAACAATTTTCGCATCAATATGTCTGCTTAAAAATTGATGTGCTCCTGGGTTTGGATGACGAATTACAACCAGATCAACTTTCATTGACAATATGTTGTTTACTGTATCTACTAATGTTTCTCCTTTTTTTACGGATGAAGAAGCACTTGAAAAGTTAATCACATCTGCAGACAATCTTTTTTCGGCTAGTTCAAATGAGAGTTTTGTTCTTGTAGAGTTTTCAAAAAATAAATTAGCTATTGTAATATCCCTTAAAGTAGGAACCTTTTTGATTGGACGGTTAATTACATCTTTGAACTCATCAGCGGTATTAAAAATTAAATTAATGTCCTCTTTGGTTAAATCTTTAATACCTAATAAATGATCTACACTCAAAGTTTCCATTTCAATTATTTTTCTGATGAATACATTAAAACCTTATCCTCCCCGTCAACTTCTTCCCACTCAACAGTTACTTTTTCTGAAGTAATTGAATCTACAACTTTCCCCACATAAGTAGGCTGAATAGGTAAATCTCGTTTATATCGCCTATCCACTAATACTAAAAGCTCTACAAGTGATGGTCTTCCAAACGCCAGCATAGCGTCTAAACCAGCTCGAATAGTTCTACCAGTAAACAAAACATCATCTACTAAAACCACTTTCTTTCCTTCGATAATAAAGTTGATTTTAGTTTCATTTGCAATTAATGGCTTATTTGTTCTTCGAAAATCATCCCTAAAAAAAGTGATGTCTAAATAACCAACATTAATTTTTAATTCAGGATTAATTTCTTGGAGAACTTGCTGAAGTCTGTCCGCCAAACAAACACCTCTTGATTGTAAACCAATCAATACGGTATCTTCAAAATTCGTGTGATTTTCAATGAGTTGAAAAGCAAGCCTTTTGATAACTAGGTTAAACTCAGTTGTATTTATGATTTCTCTTGGCTGCATTTGATAGTAAAGGTAATTAATTAACCCTTATTTTTAACAGGATTTTTATTAGTTTTTAACTGAAGTAAATATGGGCATAAATTTAAAACTAAAAGAAGTCCCATTATCAAGCACTAAAGGAATCATCCAATATTAAATATCAAGCTTAAAACACTTAATATTCTTGCCTCAAAACCTTTTATTAATATGACTGTTGTTTACGGAGATCAGGAATCAATCAATGCTTATAATCTTAATTATTCTAATCAAAATACTGAAACACTTGTGAAAAATAATCTATTAAAAAATTCAAAATATCACATCGAAAAATAGAAAAATTCTGAGTAAAACTATGCTATTAAATGGGTATTGTTAAACACGACTTACTATAATAAAAACCGTGATCACCTAAACTTTATATATACGACAGTTTAAATCAATTAATTTCAGTGCAATCAGTGTACAAAGAGAAGAAGAAATTTAATCGATTCCTAAAATTTCTGCTTTGGCTTTTTTGTACTCATCATCAGTAATTAAACCTTGATCGTATAAACTTTTCAAGTCCTTTAACTGGTCTGCTACTGATTTTTCAGTTTTAGTATTAGAGCCTGCTGCAGGATCTTCAGTTTCTTTCGTATTATACTCAGGGGCAACTGTGTAATCCTTTTTTTCCAATGCGTAGTAATGAGACGGGTAATATTTATATCCCCACAACCATGGTATAGTTATACAGAACCCTGCTACAATAGGACCTAAGTCAGGTGCTTCATCACGACAAATTTGAGTTAACATTGTTTCGTAACCATCTTTTTCAATTCTGATATCAGTACAAGTAGTAATTACCTTTTTGTTTTTCATTGTAACTGGTGTTTTTCCAGAGTGAACCCCATCGATATAAACAGTAGCATTTGCTGCATTTGCTGTAATAACCGTAGAACTCATACAACTTGTTAGCATTATAGATAAAGCCAATGAAAAAGCAATACCTATTCTAAATTTAAAGAAAATTTTGAGCATAGTTTATTTTTTTGATCAGTAAATTAAATACAAAAGTACATGATTTTAATTCCAAATAAAAACAAGATTTAGAACAGTTCCTTTATATCAATTGTAATCCTTTTATTTCATCATTATTTTTCAAGTATATTTAAACAAAAAACACCATTATGAAAAAAATGACATGTAATCAGTTAGGGGGAGCTTGTGAAAAAGAATTTACTGCTGAAACTTTTGAAGAAGTACAAGAACTAGCAAAAGCACATGGAATGGAAATGTTTCAAAAGTCCGATACTCCGCACATGGGTGCAATCCAAAAGATGATGGCTTTAATGATGGACCCAAATTCTATGAATAAGTGGATGGAAGAAAAAAAACATGCCTTTGATGCTTTACCAAACGAATAATTAAAACAGTTTTAAGTTTACTACTTAAAAAAGAAGTTAATTGTCAATTAGACTTTTAACTTCTTTTTTTTTGAAGAATATATATTGCATCTATAATTACCCTATTCTTGTCGGAAATTCTCTAAAAGATCTATTATTTAAAGAAATTTATCAAACTTCAGTATAAATAGCCTTTCATTATTTACAGTTACTGCAATCATAAATAAGATTAAAATTTATGATTGCTTTTAATGATGTTAAAAACATCAAAAATTAATATTTTTACATATAATTTAAGATAACGAAAATGGATTTCGCCAAGTTAAAAGAAGTGTTTTTAGTTTTTGCAAAGTTAGGATGTATAGCGTTTGGTGGTCCTGCTGCGCATATCGCAATGATGGAGAAGGAGCTTATTGAAAAGCGTAAGTGGATTACAAAAGAACACTTTTTAGATATGGTTGGTGCCACCAATTTAGTACCCGGTCCCAACTCTACTCAAATGACGATGTATTGCGGATATGCAAGAGCTGGTTGGCTTGGTCTTTTTGTAGGTGGTGGAGCTTTTATTACACCTGCTGTAATTTTCACATTAATACTCGCTGTTGTTTACGCTGAATTTGGAACTGTTCCTGAAATCGCACCTTTCTTTTTTGGAATTAAACCCGCAGTAATGGGAATTATTTTAGGCGCTTGTGTTAAACTGGGGAAAAAAGCTTTTAAAAATATACAGCTTATCGTTATTGGAGTAATTGTTACCATTCTATCTATTGTTGGACTAGATGAAGTTTTACTAATTATTGGTGGTGGTTTTTTAGGAATGCTTTGGTTTGGAGTAATTAACAAAAACAAAGCCGCTTCTTTTTTCGCACCTGCCCTATTATTAATTAAACCAACTGTAGTTTCAATCACCTCTAACTCCATTTTTTTAGCTTTTGTTAAAATCGCAATGGTGTTATTTGGGAGTGGATATGTTTTAATCGCCTATTTGGATGCCGAACTAGTTGAAAAATTAGGCTGGTTAACAAAGCAACAATTGTTAGATGCAATTGCAATGGGACAATTTACACCTGGCCCCGTTTTAACAACGGCAACATTTGTAGGACATCAACTGGGTGGAGTTACAGGAGCTTTATGGGCTTCTTTAGGAATGTTTCTTCCCTCCTTTTTATTGGTTGGATTGTTAGTGAAGATTATTCCATTACTGAAAAAATCAGTTTTACTTTCAAAATTCCTTTTATCTGTAAATGCCTGTGCTGTTGGAATTATGATTGCAGTTACTTTAAAATTAGGGTTCGATTTAAGTAATTCATGGCAGTCTGTTCTACTAATGGTTTCAAGTATAATTGTTGCCTTTAAATTCCCTAAAATAAGTGCATTTTATGTTGTTATTGGTGGAGCGTTATTAGGATACGGATTAATGCTTTTACCCGTTTAGCATACAAATCATAAAGATTTTATCCGGCAGTATTACACCTTAATTACCAAACCTACTGAAGTAGCTGAGAATGAATAGTTATTAAACCTAGTAACAATAGAAGAATACGTTTATAAATAATCAAACTGAAAGTTATTTACAACTGCATCATAAGTAACTATGAAAAGTTTATACGTTTCAATTTGAAAAATTTCGGTTCTCTTTTAAATAGATACAAGCCTTAGCTAAACAACTTGGGCAATTTAGCGAGGCTTTTCTTTAGGAGAAAGGCACTACTTCTTCTCTCCTCTTTTATCTACCATAAAATCTCTGATTCCAGCAACGATCGTTAATGTGAAAATTAAAAACAAAACTACCCATAACCAAATTGGGAACGCTGGCGGATCTCCAGCCGCGTATGAATGAATGGACTTAGAAAAATAGAAGTTAACACCAAAGAAAGTCATACAAACGGCACCAAAACCTGCTATTGTCCCAAATGCATTAAAGAAGAATTTACTCCTAATAAAACCAGGTACAAATCTAAAGTGTAGTAACATTGCATAAACAATTACAATAACTAATGCCCAAGTTTCTTTAGCATCCCAACCCCAATATCTACCCCAAGATTCATTTGCCCAAATACCACCTAAAAATGTACCTACAGCTGCAAGCATTACTCCAATGGTAATTGTCATTTCATTAATAAGCGTTAACTCTGAATTTAATAAGTTTATTCGCTTCTTATTCGTTTGTGTTTTAAAAATCATTGTACCCATTACAATCAATCCTAAAACGGCACCTAATCCAAAGAAACCATAACTTGTTGTAATACAGGCAACATGAATAACCAACCAATAAGATTTGAGAACAGGCACCAAGTTTGTTAACTGTGGATCCATGTTTTCATGCATTGCCGTCATCACAATTAAGAATGCAACAAATGCAGTACCAGCCATTGTAATTTTAGAATATCTGGAGAATAAAATACCTGCTAAAACAGTTCCCCAAGCAATAAAGATTAATGCTTCATATCCATTACTCCAAGGAGCGTGTGATGTTAAATACCATCTAACAGCCAAACCATAAGTGTGGTAAGCGAAAACGGTTATAAACAGTCCTGTGAATACTAATAATGGAAATTTAATTAAAAACTTATAACCTCCTGAATCTCTATTAGAAACCAATGCTTCTATAAAAGCAAAAAGCAATAAGAAAACACTCAAATACATGTAGTAATTTTTGATGTTCCCGAAGATTCCTGAATTATTGTAATCGATTTCTAAATCAATTTTTGATGGGGATGGCAAAAAGCCTTCCGGCGTGTACTTACGTTGAATTTGATCAATTAATGAAAGCATTCCATCAGCTGAACTATAGTCTCCTTTTCTTAAAAAGATAAAGTACTGAGAAAGAAGTTTAACATAACTGTAGTTCGTTAAATCTAGTGACTGCCCTTTTGTTTCTAACGTTCCCACTAAAGATTTAACAGACTCTTCATCGTAAATTGAAATCCATTTATTGTTTTTGGTTGAGTCCAATGTTGGGAATATTGTTAACAGCTCCCCTCTTTGTGCACGATAAAAAGTCTCCATTTTATCACCCACTTTTATAATTTCTTTATCCCAACGGTTTCGTTTAGCAGGATCTTTCTGAGTGGCTTCTTGTGCAAATTTTCTAATTTTACTGTCTCCTTTACCTCTAAAGAAATCCATAAACGAAGCATACTTCCCTTCTGTAATTCCTAAATAACTTTGCAGTGAATCGTCGGATACATATATGATGCGCTCTGCTTCAAATAACTTTCCATTTACAATCAACTCTAATAAAAATTGTTCTGGACTAAAAACACCTAAACCTTCAATTTCTATTTCGTCTTTCTTTGAGATTTTATGCAATACATCAAGTGCTAAAGTATTAATTGGCTCAAAACGCCCGTCTCTTGATTGAACTAATAATTTACCAAATTTATCCGCGTGTTCAAGTGGTATTCTTTTAGCACCATTATCAACCGCTCCACCTAAAGGCGCATTAGAGTCTTCAACCTCTCCATGATTGTGGTTTCCTGCTGCGTGATTATGACCAGAGTGATCTTCTGATATTACGTTTTCTTCTTCATTATGCTTATGCTCTCCAGCTGCATGATTATGACCCTCATGATTCTGATCATCATTGGCTGAAACGCTTAGCGTGAATAAAACAGCAATAATTGATAAAGCCATTCTTTTCTTTCGTAAATCCTTTACTCTTTTCATTAAACCAACAAAACGAGAGTTTTTATTGGTACATGACAGCAGAAACCCTATTCCTAGCAACAGATATCCTATGTATGTGATGTTGGTTCCAGCAGTATCGAAATTCACCGATAACCTAGTTCCTTTTTCATCTGGATCAAAACTCGATTGAAAAAAACGAAAGCCTTTGTAATCTAATACATTGTTCATAAAAATACTGTGACGCTCAGTTAAAGCTACAGACTCATCGTATAAGGTTACTTCACTTTTATAACCAGATGGATTATCCGAACCTGGGTACCTTTCAAAAATAAAATCATCTAACCGAATACTAAATGGTAATTCGATTGGCTTTGCTCCATAAGAAGCTTGAATTAAGTATCCCATTAAACTAAAGTAATTTGGATTCCCAATTCTTCCCGGTCCACCAAACAAAACCTCTTCTTTTACATCATCTCCAATTTTCACTTTAAGTTTTAAAGCATCTCCTTCTGGTGTATCTTTATCAGAACTTTCAAGGTTCTTTACTGCATTTTTTAAACGCTCTGCAAATACAACTGAGTTCCCGTTGATAGTATGTAACTGACGAAAATACATTGGGGCTACAACGTTAGGCTCAACTGTATCAACAGCTTGAGTTGCCATAACCATACGAGGGATTTTATAAGGAGAAAAGATTAAAAATGAATCTCCTTTTTCTACAACTGAAACAGCTCCTTTGATGGAAGGGTTGTTAAAGGACACTAAAACAGTCCCTACTTTTTCGGACTTTCCTGACTCGATAAAAATATCTTGACGCTGACCTCCAACTGTTGTTACAACCTTTAATAAATCCTTACCATCTTTAATGTTTTCGTAAATCTTGTAATGTGCATTTTTGATATAATCAACATAAGAAATCTCTACAGACTCTTCTTTAAAGTTGAAAGGAATTGAAAAATCGTTATTTGTTGTTGCCGCCATTAATTTAGGTTGAGAATAACCTAAAGTTGTGTTGGTATCGGTTTGACTTCCCAAAGGATTGGTTACTTGAATATTTAAATAAGGTTCAGCCGTATACATTACATTAGTAGTTTGTCCTTCACGAATTGGCATCATCCCTTCATATCCAAAATAACGAGTAACTCCTGCTCCAATTATAATTACAACAAAAGCTAAATGAAACACCAAACTTTGCCATTTCTTTTCGCTGATCATATTGTATTTTTTGATGTTACCTAAAAAGTTAATCATCAATAAAACCAAAATCAACTCCAACCATTTTGAACGGAAAATTTCGATTCGAGCTGTAGTAGTATCAAATTCATTTTCGATAAAAGTTGCAGCTCCAATCGCGTATGCAAATACAAAAAGAAGTACCGTTGTTAAACGTGTGGAAAAAAGGAAATTTACAAGGAATTTCATACCATCTGATTTGAGAAGACAAAAATACTTAATAAGAATGGATTTACGTAGCTTTTTAACATTTGAGAAATGCTAATTAACAACAATAGTTTAGGGGTTTTTTATCTTGTATTGGGAAGTTTTTGATGTAATTTGAATTCTAAAAAAGCATTGTTTGCAAGTGCTCCGTAATGATTCCTACAACTTTGGTGTCAAAAAAAAGCAAAACCAAGTAGCGTTCTCGTTGAATTCACTACCAAAATCTCTTCACCCAAAGCTTTATTTAAAAAGTTTTATTATTTGATTTTTTTTAGAACCTAAAAATTCACCTACTAATTCAAGCTTAAACGGTAACAACTCAACAAATTAGTTCAGCCCAAAAAAAGCCCCATTGCAAAAAAGCAATAGGGCTGTCAAAATATTTTAAAGGATAATTAAGCTTCCACTCCTTCCTCTTTATTTTCAAGTACCGTTTCTTCTATATAAGGAAATACATCTACAACGTTTGATTTTGTAATAGAAGGGATTTCCCAACTAACAATAGATCCTTGAAGCCGAACCTCCATTTTTTCGTAAGCTTCTTTTAAGCCATCAGCTTGGATAATATAGTTTTCGTTAATTTTCTTTTCCTTTCCACTATCGGGATCAGCACTAACGTAGCTTACTTTAACTTTAAAAAAGTTCTCATAAGCTTCATCAATAATAACATCCTGTATATTTGTTTTAGCACACGCTAATAAATTATACTCTGGAATGTACTCTTCTAAAATACCCTGTAGTCTTGCTTCAGCTTCCGTAAAACTTAATGCGTTCAACATGTAAGCTTCACTTTTACTTGTAATCGACCCATCATCAGGGCTTTGCTTTAAGTATTTTATTTTTACTGTAAACCAATCAGTCATAATTCAAAAATTTAAGGACGTCAAATATAAACTAGTCCAAGCACAACCGCACACTTTAACTACACACATTTATTCACATATTGTTAACTATTTTATTAATCACTAAATTTATAAGCAACCATTTAAAAGAATGGAGTCTGTAATAACAGCAAGAACAAACCTTTTACGTACCCTATGCTAAACCAAGATCTTATTATCAAAGGTTGTATTGACGGTGACCGCCGAAGCCAACAAGCTTTGTACGAGCACTTTTATGGGAAAATGATGGCCGTATGCATGCGATATGCAAAAGATCCTGATGAGTCTTTGGATATGTTTCAAGAAGCCTTTATTAAAGTATTTAAAAACTTACCAAAGTATGGTAAAAAAGGTTCTTTTGAGGGATGGATTCGTAGAATAATGGTGAACACTAGTATTGATCATATTCGAAAAAATAAAAAACACAATCAAATGTTAGAGCTTGACGATAAACACGGAAGCTTTGTGATTGATGAAGAAGAAGATGCTGGTATTTTAGAACATGTAAGTTTTAAAGATTTATTAGACATGGTTCAATTTTTAAGCCCAGCTTACCGAACTGTTTTTAATATGTATATAGTTGATGGATTTACGCATCAAGAAATTGCCGATGAATTGAAAATAAATATTGGAACATCAAAGTCCAATCTAGCTAAGGCTAAACAAAAATTAAAAAAGATGCTATTGGCCAAAATTGAAAAATTGGTAGGATAAGAAATGGGAGACTTTGAAGACGAAATAAGAAAAAAACTTCACGAAGGGGAAATGGAAATTAACGCTTCGCATTGGGATCAATTTAATAATAAATTGAGTTCAGAACCCTCCTATTCTTCATTTGAAACATCTATTCAAGACAAATTAAACGCTGGATCTACTGCAATTCCAGCGGGAAGTTGGAATGATTTCAACAACAACTTTAACAATACTTCAAAATTTGATAAAGCCCTTAAGAATAAGCTAGATAATGAAGCTCAACTAGATTCAACAAGTTGGGAATCCTTTAATGAGAAACTAGCTGAGAGCAATTTATCTAAATTTGAAAGAATAATAGGCTCTCGTTTAAAATCGGGTAACATTCAATATAACCCTAAGCATTGGCAGGCAATAGAAAAAATATTAAACCGAAAGAGTAGAAATGCCTATTTAAAAATAGCTGCCGCAATCGCCTTATTATTTGGATTAAGCTTTGGAATTTGGAACATAGAAGATGAAAAAACTTCTCTTTTTGTGGATAATTTAGATGAATCGTTTATCAAAAATAAATCTGATTCAAAAACAGTCATTAAAAAGGAGCTTAAATCAGCTTTACTGTCAGAAAAAAACAATTTGATAAAAAGGTTAAGTACCAAAGATGATTCAGATTTATTCGATTTTAAAAAGGGTTCAAACCTTCCCATATCGGCAAAAAAAAGGAATCAATATTTAAACAAAATTGGACATAAAAAAGACAACAAAATTAAGCATCCTAATATTATTGTAGATAAAAAAGTGTTTAAAGCCAACATCATTTCCATTGGTTGCAAAAAAATAGAAGTTTGTCCAACTCCGCTAAACCTGCCAGGTAAGGTGATCTCTGCAGTAAATAAACCTGGAAAATCTAAATTACACGCAGGAGCTACTATTTGGTTGAACTTTTGGGACAATTCATCTTTAACAGGTTTTTATAACAATCAAAACTTGTCTGCATCTTTTTACAATCAATGGGAAACCGTTTACGATTATGAAAGTGAAGCAGGTATTTTTAACTTTATTCAACCTCAAAACTTCTTAGTTGGTTATGAAAACCGAATAAAAAAATCCAACTTTGCTATTGGTGGATACCTAACACACCTCATTCAAAATAACTGGAATAATCGAGAAGCTAATTTAAGTTTATCCTATAAAAATAAGTTTTCAAAAAAAGTAGATGTGAGAATTGGAGCCAATGCAAGTTACCATAAAGACAACTTAGCTGTAAATCAACTTACATTGCGAGAAAAGGCTACAAATAGTGACTATATTTTCACAACAGCGTTAGGGAGTCTTAAATCTAGATCTAAACAATATTTAAGCTATGATTTAAGCGGGTTTATAAATCATCCATCTTTTTATGTTGGTTATAGTGCCGATAACTTGAAATCGACACGATTAGATGATGAGACAACTTCACAAATAATAAAACATTCAGTTATCTCAGGTATTCATTTACCGGAAGTAAAAAAATTAAAATCCTCTTTATTATTTAAATATGAAAAAGAAATATTTCATACCTATACACCCGGTATTGGTATAACTTATAACGACAAATTTTTTGTAATGTCGGAATATGAAGCATTAAAAAAATATAGTTTAACATTAGGGTGTTATCTTTTGAAAGGCCTTAAATTTCAAGGAAGATATTCTATTAGACAATTAGAAGATCATCAAATTGAACGCATAAACATTAACAATTATACTGAACGAAAAGGTTATGTTTCATTCGGTATTAATTACGCATTTAAATAATGAAAAATATTGTTTACATATTTATAATTTGCACACTTTTCTCTTGTAGTAAGGAAGTCATGATGGATACAGACTATGAAGAATTGAAATTATCTGCCAATTACCAACCAACTGTCACTCGTATTTATGTACTAGAGAATTTCCTTGCAATTAATGAATGCTTTTATCAAAACAATTATGTAGATTTAATTGGGTACATTCCGAATGGATTAAAATATAGCTGGTACAAAATAAATGAAGAATCTGATCATACATTTTTATCAAATGATTCAATATTTAGGACTTCAAAAAAAGGAAATTATCAATTAAAACTAGAATACTATAAAGAAGGTGAAGGCGAACTGGATACGACAATTAATATATCATTAAGCTATTGTACTACCTACATCGAAATCCCATCATCCTTCACGCCTGATAATGATGGACAATTTGATAAATGGGGACCTATTTCATCAGGAGTTTTTTCGTTGTATACTAGAATACAAGACTCGGAGGGTAATATTCTTTTAGAATCAGAAGCTTTAGAACCAACTTTTAGTGGCTCTTATTCAGGATTTAGCTTACCTTCAGGAACGTACCACTACTATTTAACAGGTAGTTACAGATCAGGTTATATTTTTGAGAAAGAAGGAACCTTCGAACTTGTCCGTTAAGTACTACATCATTTAAAAAATCTGTATTTTAGTGTAAATTATATTTCACATGGAGTTTGATGATATTTTAATGGCCTGCGTGCCAGCTGTAATTGTAGCTACAATTTGTTATTTATTAATTAGCCAATTCTTAAGGGCTGAAAGTAAGCGACATATTCTTGAAATTAATAGAGAGACAACAAAATTCACAACTCCTGTAAAGATGCAAGCCTTTGAAAGAGTTATTCTTCTTTTAGAAAGAATTGACCCAATTGAAGTTGTAAACAGAGTAATGAAGCCTGGAATGACATGTGGACAAGTGAAATTATTAGCTCTTGCAGAAATTAAACAAGAGTTCAACCATAACATCACCCAACAATTATATGTTTCTGGAGCTGCTTGGGAACAAGTAAAAACGACAAAGGATGATGCAATAAAACTAATTACAGTTACAAGTACACAGGTTCCTGATCAATTACCAGCAATTGAATTCAGCAAGAAATTAGTAGCTGTTCAAACAGAATTAAATGCGCGCTCAAGCGTAATTGCTTTAGAGGTAGTTAAAAAAGAAGCGCGTAAAATATTCTAAAAACGAAACATTTTAGCTTAATATTTGTATAGACGAAATATTATAAACTACACGATATTTTAATGTTAAACAAAACTCATAAAATAATACTCTTACCCCTTTTATTCTTAGGATTTTTTTTATGTTCTTGCGAAAATAAAAAACCAAAAAATGAATTTAAACGCTATGACCTTTCTGGGCATACACAAGGCACAACCTTTAACATTGTATATGTTGACTCTACGAATAAGCTACCGTTAATTAAGCATAAAGTAGATTCAATATTAAAAGCTATTGATAACTCTGTTAGTACATACAATGCGAATTCACTAGTTAGTAAATTAAATAAATCTGATTCTTGTTTTTTAATCGACAGTCATATTCTCAGTCTGTTTTTATTAAGTGATGAAATTAACTCAATCACAGATGGTGCATTTGACCCGTCCGTAAAACCTTTAGTTAATTTGTGGGGGTTTGGAGCAAATCCAATAAAATTCAATAATCTATATACTAATATTTCTGATTCATTAAAAAGAGACTCATTAGTTTGCAATTACCGCGACTCTTTAAGTTATGATCTTACTGATTTTGTAGGGTTTGAATATCTGCTATTAAATGGTGACATTGTTTACAATTCATTTGAGGATATGCTAAAAGGAGACTTTACAGATAATTTCATTTGTAAAGATGACTCGATAATCCAGCTTACTTTTGATGGTATTGCGCAAGGTTATACGGCTGATGTAATTGGAGACTATCTTAATTTTGAATTAGGAATTGGAAACTACATTGTTGAAGTTGGTGGTGAAATTGTAGCTCAAGGGTATCGAATTGACAGAAAGCCTTGGTTAGTACAAATAGAACACCCCAATACGGAATTAGACGGTGGGCAAGATGAATTGGCACGTGTAAGAATGGACACTAATTTCAGAGCTATAGCAGTTTCTGGAAACTATAGAAAATTTATACAAGAGGGAGATGATAGAATTGTGCATTCAATTGATCCTAGAACTGGAAGACCTTCAAATTCAAACATATTAAGTGCAACTGTGCTAACCGATGAAGCTGCAATGGCAGATGCATATGCTACAGCATTTATGATAATGAGATTAGAAGAAATAATTCCAATTGTTGAAGGCGGAATTCACAATCTTTATGCTTTAATTGTTTACACAGATGCTCAAGGAAATTTAGAAACTTACGTTTCCACTAATCTAGAAGACAAACTCCTCTACCCTGTTCCAGCGAAAAAAGATTAGTTAAGCAACAACTGCTCCTTCCTCTTCATCACTATCGCACTTATCACCAGGTTGAGCTCCACATAATGAACATGGCTCACCTTCTTGATTAAGCACAGGGTTTTTTGAAGCACAAGTACCCGAAAACTCTCCGTCTTTCTTTAACAGAATTTTAACTGCAATTCCGGCAAACCCAATTGCCAAAAATACGATGGTAACTAAAATTAATTTCCATTCCATAACTGAAGGTTTTAACAAAGATAAAGATTAATTAAAGCCGAATTTTAAAAGAAGTTCATTTGTAGAAAAAGAGACATTTTTAATATCAGAAATCAATTAAATATAATGGTCTTATTCCCAACTACTAAAGTCTTTCTTGAAACGTGTTTCTTAACGGCTTTAGCTAAAGTAATCTTCTCTACATCTTGACCCATTTGAACCAAATCGTTAATTGTATTGTGATGACTTACGCGGGACACCTCCTGTTCAATAATAGGTCCTGCGTCCAGTTCTTCAGTTACATAATGAGCTGTTGCACCAATAATCTTAACACCTCTAGCGTAAGCAGCGTGATATGGTTTAGCACCTACAAACGCAGGCAAAAAAGAATGATGAATGTTTATAATCCGGCTATCATACGTCTTAATTAAACCTTCCCCAATTATTTGCATATATCTCGCCAAAACAACAAAATCGATGTTGTTTTCTTTTAGTATTTCTAAATGCTTTTGTTCTTGCTCAACTTTATTATCCTTCGTAATAGGAATGTGATAAAATCTCAATCCAAATTTCTCAACAACGTCTCTTAGATATTCGTGATTAGAAACAACAACTGGAATCTCAACTTGTAAAGTTCCATTATACCATCTACCTAAAAGATCAATTAGACAATGAGATAACTTAGTCACAAATAAAGCCATTTTCGGCTTTTCATCGTTAAAATAAAGATTAAAACGAATATTAAAACGCTTAGCTAAAAGCGTGTGAAAATATTCTCCGATTTTACTCTTTTCAATGGTGAAATCATCCAAAGACCATTCAATCCTCATGAAAAAATGATTGTTTTCATGATCTAAGTATTGATCTAGCTCAATAATATTACCTTTATTTGTATAAATGAATTCTGTAACAGAGCTTACAATACCCTGTTGGTCAGCACATTCAATTAATAGGATTCCGTTAGCCATTTTGATTTTTATATATCATTAAGTTATAAATTTTAGTCCAATTTGAGAACATTGGCTTAAATGTATTTAATACAATCAGCTTTAAGTCTTAATTAGGATAATTAGAAATTTATAAATGGATGACATTTGTATTATTTGCTGTACAAGATTATTCTGCTTTTGATTCTCAACTAAAAATCAGCTATATTATGTTTATTAAAAAAATTGGATGAAATACAACATCAAAGAATTACGACAAAAGTTAAACACTACTATTCTTGGAATTATTCTCCTAGTCACAACTAGTTTTTCAAGTTGTGGGGATATTGACTCAATAAATATAAAGGTTGCTCCTCCAATTGAATTCACTTCTCTTTTGAAAAAAAGAACCGTGAACCTTTCAAATAAAATCGGGGAATCGTTAAGTGTCAAACAAAATAGAGATACAGTAACATACTTTTTTAAATACGATAAAAAACAAAAAACCAACACCATTTTAGATCATTACAATGACACGATTCATTTTGGAACGGTAACAAAATATCAAAATATTTATCTTTTAAATGAAGTTCTTGATAACGGTAACTTCAAGTTATCAGCTTTTAAATTAACAGACAGTACTATAATTGGTTTAGGTGATAATTACATTTTCGACTGGGCCTTATGGAATGAAATAAACACAGGGTTTTATCACGGTATGCAATTAGACCCTGCTAATCCTTTGGTTTTAACAATGACAAAGAAGCTTGCTAAGAGTTTATTTACGAATACACTAGACAGCATGACTACTAGATATTTAGTTCAAAAAAAAATCTTTAAAAATGAGTATACTCAAACTGATACAATAAATGAAAAAATCACGGAAAAACCTTCAATTAAAATGACGGCAAACAGTATTATCTATCCTAATCCAGTTATTGACAAACTAATTTTAAAAACCAACATTAGACTTACTAATCAACCATTTAAAATAATTAATATTAATGGTAAAATCGTCATATCTGGTGTTATTAAAAAAATTAACACCGAGATTGATTGCGCAAATATGTTAGGAGGTAATTACATATTGAATATCCCCTACTCAAATGAATCAATAAAATTAGTTAAAAATTAATTTAACAAAAACAATGTGCCTAATGAGAATTCGATTTAGGTGTAAAATATTTCACAAAAAGTATTTTTTCTTCTAATACTCAAGATAAGAATAGAGTCTTCACAAGCTGAATCATGCGTCAAATTAAACAAGTATTGACAACACAAATTTAGCTACTCAATTATTCATTTAAATTAACAGAAAGTTTGTTGATTGTCCTACAAAATATAATTTACAGACCTTAATAATTACATCAACCCTGTTGTTAAAGGTTTTAATCCTAGATAATACCCAAAATAAAAAGTCATTGCAACAACGTAAATAGCAATTGGAATTAACATCTTTTTTGAAAACTTTGGAATTTGAATGGGTGCTAAATTTAACAGTACTATTAATAATAAAAGAACTGTTAATACAATCGAAAATGATGCGTGATCCAAAAACGGCTCGAAGATAAAAGCGAATGAAATAAGTATCCCGTTATAATCAACAGCTAGACCTGTATAGGTTTTACCGCCAGTAAGACCATAAATATTAAAATAACTTAATCGTATAGCACAACCTGCTATTACAGAGAATCCTACTAAAACCGACAAGACACTGTAATTAGTATAGCTTAAAAGGATAAATGCTGGCAATACGCCAAAACTAACCATATCACTAAGCGAATCTAATTGTCCGCCAAATAAACGATCATCTTTCGTTCTGCCTTTTAATTTACTTGCTACAAAACCATCCAACCAATCAAATAAAACAGACCAAATACCTCCAATTACAGCAAAATAAATATTGCCTTGAACGGCAAAATAAATACCTAAAAAAGCACTTAATAAACCGCACAATGTGCAAATATTGGGTAAATCAAAAAGAAAACTAATCATACTTGGCTGAGCCTGCGTTTTCACTTCTAGATTTTTAACGTCCATCCTATTTTTATTATAGTTACTAATCTACTTCACCAGTTTTTTAAAATGGTATTTTCTGTATGATTTTATGCATTTTAAAAATCAACTACTTAATCTATGTAAGTAAAACTGGAAATAACTTCACAGCCTCATTCAAGTCAATTAAAGTATCAATCTCATACCAAGCTTTTTTATCAAAAGACACAGCTTCTAGCGACAATTCACCTTCATCTACTAATTCGGAAAACACGGTTTCATAATAACCTTTAACCTTTTCAGCTTGAATATGCTCATCCAACCGTTTTGTTATTTTACTCCATGATTCCAATGAAAAACTATAAATGTTAACTGTTTTGTACTTAACAACACCTAATAACGGAGAAGTGTCACCTTTAAAAGCAATTACTTTTTGATTTGAATCCACCGTTACTGTAGTTCCATTCATCCAATCTTTAATTCCAGCTACAGCGATACGATCGGGGTAAATCATTTCATTTAAAAGAGATTGATCAAAAACTAAATCACTCTCAATTAATACAAAGGGCTCTTTCATTATTGATCTTGCCATCCATAATGAATAGATGTTATTCGTGGTTCGATAAAGCGAACTGTGTATATATTCCAATTCAATATCCTTACACATATCACCTAAATACGCTTCAATTGAAGCGTTTAGATATCCTGTAATAACCACCAATTTCTTAAAACCTTGCTGTCTTAAATTATCAACAAGTCTACTTAAAATTGAGATTTCACTTACTAATGTTAAACACTTTGGGGCATCTTTAGTTAACGGAAGTAACCTACTTCCAGTTCCTGCAGCCAATAGTAAAGCTGTAGTAATTCGTTTTGGGGCTTCGCCCCCATTTAAATTCAGTTCCATAATTGGAATTTTAGGTAGAAAAACAGGAGGCACAACATCCCTTAAGTGCAATACAATGCTAATACGAGTATTAACAAGACAGCTAGCCCTAACCCAATAAAAGAAAATGAACTTATCGACTAAAGAGTTTACCTGTAGAGGTCGTCGACAATATTGATCGTATTCAACTGAAATTAAAAGATATAAATCTTAGAGTGAAGGTAGTCAATAAACCAATATGTATTGCGCCCTACTTTTTTTTAGTTTTTAGGTGTAATACATCATTAAATCACGGATGAAACTGAAGATTAGGTGTATGAATTCATAATTCAAATAAACTTTCAATATTAAGGTGGATTTATTGACTTTATGACGTTCTTTAAATAATCCTCATTGTAAATCAAAACTCTTTGGCTAAATGTATATTTATGACCAAAAAGGAAACTCTTGAAGAAATTCAATTCGAAGCGCTCATCAAAGGTTTAATCGATCACAACTACGGAACTTGTGATGATTTCATATCACCTCAAACAGTAAATGGTTTAATAAATAACATTCAGAATTCCATTGTATCCGGAAGTATGAAACCATCTGGCTTCGGAAATAAAACCACTCTTCAGCAAAATAAAAAAATAAGAGGAGATAAAATTAATTGGATTGAAGCTAAAACAGAAAACGCTTTTGAACTGATTTTTTTAAAAAAAATAGAGAATTTCATTCTATATTTAAACAATACTTGTTATACCTCCATTAAAAGTTTTGAAACCCACTACTCCAACTACAATAAAGGCAGATTTTATAAAAGACATCTTGATCAATTTAAAGACGAAAAAGGACGGCAGTTTTCTATTGTTTTATACCTTAATTCAGACTGGAAAAAAGAAGATGGCGGCTTACTTTCCCTTTATCCAGAAGGAAAAGAAACAATTATTATCTCACCCTTAGGTGGCCGAATTGTTTTATTTAGAAGTAATGAAATGGAACATGAAGTACATCCTTCTTTAACACGTGATCGTAACAGTATTGCATGTTGGCTTAAAAACACACCATAACGTCATTATACTTTTCTAAAAACAGAAAGTTCAAGGTGTTTTTATTGGGGTATCTAATTCAAAAATTGATGAATTACTATTTATTATAAAGTATCCTACAAAAAAAAGGCGTTCACAAAGTTTATATATTATTACTTCTTGTTTTTTCATTTAAAGAATACAATAACATATTTCTACTACAAATTAAGTATTTTGCCTTCTTATGAGCTCAATTGAAAAAGCAGATTTAGATAATCTTAAAAACTTCTTTTCGAATAGAAATAAGGAAATTAAAAACGATCAAGATGATTTGATGTTAATTATAGGTGAGCACCTAGAAAAAATTGAACAATCGAAATTAATCGAGGAAGAAAAATTGAACTATAAAAATCAGCTCACAAACTTAGGCTCATTTTTAATAAAATACAACAAAAACTACTCAATAAGAGAATCTGGCAGAAAGTCGCCTGATTTTATTTTAACGAAGAAGAAAACTTTAATTAACCTTGATCTTGTTGAAGTTCAAACAAACTTAGAATTAAAACAAAATGAAGAATATATTGAAGTGTTACTTGAAGAGCTTGAAAAAGAGTTATTAAGTGAAAACAATAATATAACGGGCGTTTTCAACCTAAACTTAAAAAACGACGCTTTTAAAAGTACAAACCGATCTGATGTGAAAACCATGATCATAAATGAAATCACCTTAAAAGGGTTCGAAAATTCATACATTAAATCAATCGTTAAAACAGAAGCTGATAATTTTCATCTTTTCAACTCCACTCTGGGCCAAAATAAAGACTTAAATAGAAAAGAGATACAAAGCCATATTAGCACAAAAGAAAAATATTTGGTAAGCCATAAAAGTTCTGAGAATTGGTTATTACTTTATTTTGATGGAGGTCAAAGTTCATATGACTACAAAGGAATTGAACCTTCAGTTTTAACATCAAAATTCGAAAGTAAGTTTCACTCAATTTTACTATTTGATCAAAATAAGTCTAAAGTTTACAGCCTAAAATAGGCTACAATTAATACAGCTTAAAAGCTTAATAAATAAAGCTTTATTTCGGCCAGCAAACATAATTCAAAAGGAACTAAAAATCATTATTAGAACCTAAAAACTACATGTGAACATGATTCATATTTTCAAATGGCTCCGGAATCTTATCTGAATCTTCTTCAATAATTTGTAATATGTCACGCGTTATTCCACGAGATATATTTGATATAGGCACATCATTAGGAGATCCTTCAAAAGGATTTTCTCCAACTAATCCAATTCTTAACATAGTATTAAAAACCCATATTACAATAACAGTAAACGGAATATTTAGCCACACAAAAAAATCTCCAATTAAGGTATGATCATCAGCTACTTTAACACCCATCCCATGAAATGTTGGGATAATTGCCAATGGCAACAACCACATGAAAATGTGAACGAAATGGTAACCAATACTCCCATATTGCTTAGGATAAGGAAAGTTTTTAATACGCTCCGACTTCCCCTGTAAAGCAGTAAGTTCTTGTAAAATAGCTTGCAATCTTAACAAACTAAAATCCCAAAGCTTCTTTTCGTTCGTCAATCTTCTAAAGTGAGAAGATTGTAAACTAATTAAAGCATTAGGCTTGTTGTCTTGCTTCATAACGTAAGACAACTCTTCTTCTGATAAATAGGATTTAAGTTCATCAATTAATACAGAATGTTCTTCGGGAATATTGTATTCCATATTAAGCTTCTTCTTTCCTGTTTGATATGAAGCTTCCCAAGGTTTTTTTGTTCGCATTGCATACCGTAATGAAGTTAACCAAGCGATGTGTCTATTCGTTATAATTTTTAACTCAGCACTCTCGTCTTTTATTGCCTCAGAACGGTGCATGTAAAAACTATCTTTTACCGTAATGATTAAGGAGCGTGATCCGTTTACAATTCCACCCCAAATCTTACGAGCTTCCCAAATCCTGTCATATGCAGCATTATTTTGAAAACCAATCATAAAAGCTACAGCAGTACCGATTAATCCAACAGGTGCTAATGGTACTTGCAACCACTTTAAATTCAGCAGCTCAAAAGCAGCAGTGATGATAGTAGCATAACAAGTGAAAAATATAAGTTCTTTCCTCGTCCATATTAACACAGCCTTAAATGAAAAACGTCTTTGTATGTACATACTTTTTTATTTATAATTAAACCAAACGAATTAAATTAGCTTAAGGCCTCATTGATTTTGGATAAAAGACACCTCATCTAAATTTATTAAGTAAAAAAACCCGATCAACTTTAGTTAATCGGGTTTTAATATAATTTGTTTGAGAATTAATCTCTTGGTTTAGCAAACTCAGCTCTTAATGATCTTCCATCATGATCACTTCCTTGTAAACCACCTAGTATCCTGTCAGAAGAAGCATTTTCAACTTCGATAAAACTGAACTTTTCATTCATTCTAATCTTACCAATAACTCTTCCTCTAACATCCGAGTTTTTACAAACGAAATCAATTAAACCACCTTTGTCTAAACCATCAGTGCTTCCAACGTTAACGAAAATAGTTTTAAAACCTTCATCAGCTCCTTTTCTACCGTCATCTCTGCTTACACGACCTCTGTCTCCTCTATCTCCTCTATCTCTTCTTTCACCACCACGATCTCCTCTATCACGGTCTCTTCCACCTCTATCTCTATCGCGACCTCCTCTAAAGTCTCTTCCGCCGTCTCTTCCACCACGGTCTCTTCTATCTCCTCTATCACGATCTCTACTACCACCTTTTTCTCTACCAACAGAATTGATATCATCAGAGTTTTTGTAGTACTTGATAAATTTATTGAAGTCCTTTGCAATGAATTGCTCGATGATTTCCTCTTTAGAAAACTCAGAAAGCTCCTCTAATATTCTCTCTTTATACTTTGCAAACTCAGAAGCTTCAATTTTTTGAGTCTTAACTTCTTCGATAAGTTTAAACAATTGTAATTCACAAACTAAATCTCCATTAGGAATTACATCCTTTGAAAACTTCGTTTTCATGATTTTTTCAATTCTACTAATCTTGAATTTATCTCTATCTGTTATAATTGCTAAAGATTCTCCTTTTTCACCAGCTCTACCAGTTCTTCCTGAACGGTGCGTGTAAGATTCGATATCTTCTGGTAATTCGTAATGGATAACATGTGAAATGTTTTTCACATCAATACCACGAGCAGCTACATCAGTTGCACATAATAATTGAATTTTCTTGTTACGGAACTTATCCATTACTCTATCACGTTGTTGTTGTGATAGATCACCATGTAAAGCATCAACACTATAACCTTCCGCCATTAAGCGATCAGCAACTTCTTGTGTATCTCTTTTTGTTCTACAGAAAATTAATCCAAAAATCTCAGGATTAACGTCAACCAGTCTTTTTAAAGCTGGAAATCTGTTTCTGTTTTGAACCACATAATACTTGTGATCAATGTTCTTAGAACCTTCGTTTTGACTACCTACGGTAATTTTCAACGGCGCACTCATGTAGTTACTTGCGATTCTTTCAACCTCTCTTGCCATAGTAGCAGAGAATAACCAAGTATTTTTATCTTCTGGAGTTTCGTTTAAGATTAAATCTAGATCATCTTTGAAACCCATGTTCAGCATTTCATCTGCTTCATCAAGAATTACACGATCAATGTTAGATAAATCTGCTACACCTCTTTTAATAAGGTCAACTAATCTACCAGGAGTTGCAACTATTATGTTACAACCTCTTTTTAATTCTCTAATTTGAGTGCTAATGTTAGCTCCACCATAAACGGATACAATCTTAACTCCTTTCATGTGCTTAGAGAAAGTTTTCAAATCTGTTGCGATTTGGTTCCCTAATTCTCTTGTAGGAGAAAGAATGATTGTTTGTGGTTTAAAAAAATCTTGGTCAGTTAAATTTAACAATGGCAAACCAAATGCCGCTGTTTTCCCTGTTCCTGTTTGAGCCAATGCCACTAAATCGCGGGCACCGTCAAGTAATACAGGAATAGCCTCTTGTTGTACAGGAGTTGGAGTTTCAAATCCTAACTCTTCTACTCCTTTCAACAAATCGCTTTTCAATCCTAATTCTGAAAATGTCATTAATAATGTTTTAATTAATAAAAAACGCTACAAACCTGTAAGCCAGGTTCTGTCTAGTCTTGCCATTTATCTAAACGCCTTACCCACTGGAATCGAGCGAGCAGCTCTTACGTTCCGAAAAACACTCCAGCCTATTTAAGCTTTCATCCCAAAAGGTTTGTTCAGCTACTGTAATTACTTACAATACTGGTGAGCTCTTACCTCACCTTTTCACCCTTACCCAACCGAAATTAGGCGGTTATTTTCTGCAACACTAGCTGTCGATTATTGCTAATCGCCCTCCCTTTCAAGAGGTATGGTACTCTACGATGCCCGGACTTTCCTCTACACAAACCTTACGTAAGCACAGCGACAAGACAGTTTATAGCGCGGGCAAAGATAGGTCTTTATTGCACATAACGCTAGTTATTAACAACATTTCAACAATTTATAATTATGAAAGTCAAATAGTTGGATACTATTTTAGTAATTTAAATTTGAGTTATGGAAAAGAAGGATTTAGGTTTTGGGAAAGGTACTTCAAATACAGGAACCCGATTCATCAATAAAGACGGGAGTATCAATGTATTTAGAAAAGGACTACCTATTATTCGACCGTATGATTTATACCACACCTTAATTTCGATTAATTGGTTGAAATTCATGGTTTTAATCTCAGTTTCTTTTTTTGCCGTTAATTTAATTTTCGCTTGGATTTATACTGTTTTGGAAAACAACTCACTTTCAATGGTAGATGAACAACACCGTTTTTGGGACTCCTTTTTCTTCTCTGTTCAAACCATGACAACAGTAGGTTACGGGGCAATAAGTCCAATATCTACAGCTGCTAAAGTAGTTTCATCAATTGGAAGTTTTATGGGACTATTGGGGTTTGCTTTAGTAACCGGTTTGCTTTACGGTCGTTTTTCTAAACCTATGACTAAAATTAGGTACAGTAAAAACGCATTGATATCCCCTTTTCAAGAAAAAAACGCACTGATGTTTAAAATGGCAAATCAACGCAGTAGTAAATTAATTGAAGCTGAAGTAACCGCTGTATTTAGTGCTACTATTGATGGAAAGTTGGTTTATGAAGACTTAAAATTGCAATTGCGAAAAATAAATTTCTTTGCCCTTTCTTGGACATTGGTGCATTTAATAGATGAAGACAGTGTAATGTTTAATCATACTATAGAATCTTTAGAAAAAGGAGATGCAGAAATTGTTATTTTAATGAAAGCATTCGACGATAGTTTTTCACAAACCGTTTATTCAAGAATGTCTTATAAGCATGATGAGTTTGTTTGGAACGCAAAATTCGATAGTTCGATTCATAACGAAAATGGAAAAATGGGTATCGACTTAAAAAAAATGGATTCTTATACAAAGTTGAATTAATGAATTCGATACGCAAGCTTACATTTTTAATACTATTATCCAACACTTGTGTTTTCGCTCAAAAAAAGGTTTATAGCATAAAATATACCACTACCCACTTTATTATAGATGGATTAATTTCTGATTGGAATTCGATCCCATTCTCGTCAAACTTTGTCAACCACGAAAATGGAGATTCAATCACACCTGAAATCAATTTCAAATTGAGTTGGGATAGTTTAAATTTATATGGAATTATTAAGGTAGAAGACACCTTTATGGATACCAATCAAACCCTTCACGATTCCTATATTTTCAAAACAGATGATTGTACTGAATTATTTATAGACTTTGATGGTGATGGTAAAAACTACTTAGAATTGGGTATTAACCCAAATGGGGTATATTATGATTATCATATAATATCAACACAAAAAAGTATTCACCAATTCAAAAGTGATTCTAATTGGGATCTTAAGGGCTTAGAAATAAAAACTAATATTAAAAAAGACTATTATATAATAGAATTCAAAATCTCTTTTGAAGATTTAGCTACGTTACCAAACGCAAACTTCACTCAACCAAAGAACGAAACAATTTGGAAAGGGAACCTCTTTAATATTAACCCTACTAATAAATCGTATAGTGCTTGGTCACCGTGCTTTTCCTTTGGTTTTCACCAACCTTATTTTTTTGGAGAATTCATTTTTAAACGTTAAGCAAAACCCTCACTTTTCATGAAAAATTCACTTATCATTTTTAAAAAAAAGATTTCAATTTTTCTAGTTTTAGCAGTTACTATACTTTATGGATTAAGCTATATAGAAGTCGCCGAAGATCATTCTCTATATGGGTATTTGTTTGATAATTATATTCATTTAAACAGAAGATACGTTGACGTTAAAAAGACAAAAGAAGTTCAGCTCGATGAATTTCAACTCCTTTTGGATGATTCAATAATAACTAATATTAAAAACGAATATAAATACCCAAATGGAAAAAACAGCTATCAAAGATCTTGGGAGAAATTCAAAGCCAAACTAATTTTTAAAAATGATACTTTTGAAACCCAAATTAAAGGTCATGGAGTAACACCCGTAAACCATATTAATCTTCAAGGTTGTTTTTCAATTAGAGTAAAACTATTAAACAACAAAGCTATTTATGGCTACAATAAATTTTCATTCGTAGTCATAGAGCGAACATTAAACAGAAACATGGTTTTATACACTTTCTCTAAAACTGCAAATTTATATCATAAGCCATCATTTCTTGTCAAGCTAAAACTAAACAACAATAGTTTCTTCCCTTACAATCTTGAACCTTCCAATAAGGTCTATTGTAAAAATGAAAATATTTTTTATTCTAAAATAAACATTAATAAAAAAGGACCCATTGGTTTTTTCAAAAAAGAGAAAACGATTTTCATAAATAAATTTAACTTACCAAGTACAAAAACAAGTTCATTTACAGATGTAATAATTTTAAATTCGGATCAAATAAAAAACATAAGTATTCATGAAGAATATTATAGTAAATACTTAGCTGTTTTATTTTCACTAAACTTTAATGGTCATGGAATTTCAAATGAAAGTAATTTTATGGTCCATCATGATAAATACCGCTGGATTCCTGTAATCCATAGGGATAACGTTCCTGAAAAAATAACAAACGATACATCACAAAATATCACTTCGCATTTCAAGCATCAAATTTCTAAGATGACGGAATTATACGGTGATGAATTTTTTATTACTCAACTGATTTCTAAACCGGAATTCAAAGAAAAACTAAGAACAGAAATACGAAATATTATTTTACAAAAAGAACAAATAATGAGTGAAATCATATCACAAAATAGAGTTTATGAAAGATTACTTAGCGGAGGTTTTTTAGATGTTTATTTTAATTGGAGAGACGAAAATAAACTCCCTAAAGCATATAAGTCAACCTTTTTAGACGTATCCTTATTAGAGAATAATTTTTCATTTTGGGAAGAAAAATTAGACCAGAATAGCTTTTGGAAATAAATTAGTTCATCAAAATTGAAAATTAGTCTTAATTACGAATTTAAAACGAGCTAAAACGCTATTAACTTACTCTTAAGTCAAAAAAAAGGCTTTCATCTAAAGTTAATTCCAAATTAAGATTAAACAGTTTATTATTAAGGCTGCAGTAATTGAGACATTTAAACATAAACGCTATTAAAATCAAAATACGTTTCTAATTAGAATATTATTGAGTTGACATTAAAAGCTGACTTCATCCTATTGATTAAGCATTACATAACTAATATTATGCAAAAAAGGCGTTCCAATTGGAACGCCTTTTTTTGTACCTTCTAACGAATTTAAATTATCCGTAAATTTCTTTTTTAGCAGCAGCTAAAGTGTTTTTCATTAACGAAGCAACAGTCATTAGTCCAACCCCACCAGGTACTGGTGTTATGTAAGACGCTTTCTCTGCACAACTTGTAAAATCTGCATCACCTTGAATTCTAAATCCACTCTTTTTAGAATCGTCAGGAACTCTAGTAATACCTACATCAATAACAATTGCACCCTCCTTAATCATTTCACCCGTTAAGAAAGCTGGCTTTCCTAAAGCTACAATTACGATATCTGCAGCCTTCGTAAACTCTTCCAAATTTTTAGTTCTTGAATGCGTAAGCGTTACAGTACAATTTGCATACTTTGAATTTTTTGCCATTAAAATACTCATTGGAGACCCAACAATATTTGAACGACCAATAACGACACAATGCTTTCCACTTGTTTCAATTTCATACTGCTCTAACATTTGAGTTATTCCGTAAGGAGTAGCAGAAATATATGCCGGTTGACCAAGCGCCATTCTACCAACGTTTACTGGATGAAATCCATCAACATCTTTTTCTGGGGAAATTGTAGTGGTTACTTTTTGTTCGTCAATATGATCAGGCAATGGTAATTGTACGATGAAACCATCGATGTCAGCATTTTTATTAAATTCATCAATTTTAGCCAATAATTCTTCTTCAGTTGTTTGAGAAGACATTCTTTCTAAAGTAGAATCAAATCCGACTTCACCACAAGAGCGAACTTTTGAAGCTACATAAGTTTCACTAGCTCCATCGCTTCCTACCAGTATAGCTGCTAAATGCGGCTTTTTCCCTCCTTGAGCAACAAATTCTTCAACATCTTTTTTTATAACAGCTTTTACTTCTGCAGAAGTCTTTTTACCATCTAATAATATCATACTTTCGAATTATTCTATTTATCAATTCAACTCGCAGTGTACATTACACGAATTGTTTAAATTACATTTTACCGCCACCTAAACCTGGGAAGTTTTTCATCATCTTCGCCATATTATTTTTGTTGCTCATCATTTTCATCACTTTAGAAGTTTCTTCAAACTGTTTAATTAGTTTATTCACTTCTATAACTGTGTTTCCACTACCACCTGCAATTCTTTTTCTTCTTGATCCCGAAATTTGCTTTGGGTTTTCACGTTCATATGGAGTCATCGAATCAATAATCGCTTCAATTCCTTTGAAAGCATTATCATCGATATCAACATCTTTCATCATTTTCCCAATTCCAGGAATCATCCCAACTAAATCTTTCAGGTTACCCATCTTTTTGATTTGTTGAATTTGATCATTGAAATCGTTAAAATCAAATTGATTCTTAGCGATCTTCTTTTGGAGTCTCTTTGCTTGCTCTTCATCAAATTGAAGTTCCGCTCTTTCAACAAGGGAAACAACATCTCCCATTCCTAAAATACGATCAGCCATACGTGAAGGATAGAATACATCTAGAGCATCCATCTTTTCACCCGTACCAACAAACTTAATTGGTTTCTCTACTACCTCTCTAATCGAAAGTGCAGCTCCACCTCGAGTATCACCATCTAATTTGGTTAATACAACACCATCAAAGTTTAATTTATCATTAAAAGCCTTTGCAGTGTTAACTGCATCTTGCCCAGTCATGGAATCAACTACAAATAAAATTTCGCTTGGATTAATAGCCTCTTTTACATCTCCAATTTCAGCCATCATTGCTTCATCAACAGCTAAACGACCAGCTGTATCAACAATAACTACGTTAAAACCGTTTTGTTTGGCATACTTAATTGAATTTCTAGCAATTTCAACTGGATTTTTGTTTTCTCTTTCTAAGTAAACCTCAGCTCCAACCTGACCTCCTAAAATTTCTAATTGATCCATAGCTGCAGGACGATATACATCACCTCCAACTAACAAAGGGTTTCTTCCTTTCTTTGTTTTTAAATAGGTAGCTAACTTACCAGTAAAGGTTGTTTTACCTGACCCTTGTAAACCCGCAATTAAAATAACGGCTGGATTGCCCTGAATATTAATTTCAACTTCGGAGCCTCCCATTAAACCTACTAACTCATCGTGAACGATTTTGGTAAGTACTTGCCCCGGTTGCAATGTGGTTAATACATTTTCACCAATTGCTTTTTCCTTTACTCTAGCAGTAAACTCTTTAGCAACCTTAAAACTAACATCGGCATCTAATAAGGCACGTCTAATTTCCTTCGTAGTTTCTGCTACGTTTATTTCTGAGATTTGACCGTGCCCTTTTAGTACTTTAAAGGCTCTATCTAACTTATCCTGAAGATTTCCAAACATAATCTAAAAATTGGACTACGAAATTACGAAAAAAGCACGGTTTTATAAAGCATTGAAACGATAAGAGTATCAACAATTTATTACATTTGGTGATATACAAATGATATATCAATCAATTAAATACTTTTCCGGCCTTAATGCACTAAGATTTTTTGCTGCATTTTTAGTGGTTTTACATCATGCTGAACAAGTGAAATTAAAATATGGGCTCTTTAATTTGAAAGAATTTTCACTCTTTAATAATGGTGGATTGGCAGTAACTTTCTTTTTTGTTTTGAGCGGTTTTTTAATCACTTTTTTATTACTTAAAGAACATGCTATAACGAACACAATTTCTATTCGAAAATTTTACATCCGAAGGATATTAAGGATTTGGCCTTTGTATTTTTTATTGGTTGTAATTGGAACAATATTCCTCCCTTTTGTTTTGTCCTTTATTAACACACCATTCGAACTCAACTACAGCTTTTCTGATGTGTTTTTATACTACGTTTTTTTTACACCTTTTATGGTGAATATACTTTTTGGAGGAGGATTATTAGAACCATTATGGTCGATTGGTGTTGAGGAACTTTTCTACATCTATTGGGCGCCTCTTTTCAAAAAACTCAAAAAGTATTTTATAACAATAATTGCACTTGTAATACTAATTAAATTATCACTTCTATTATTTTTTGAATACTCTGATTATCAAAACAGTATAAGCCATCAAATAATCAAAATTTTAAAGTTTGAAGCAATGGCAATTGGAGGACTTTTTAGTTACCTGATCTACCATTCTAAAAGGGAAATTGGCAACATGGGTATATTTTCGAAGCCTGCTCAAATTGTAATCTTATTTTTTATTCTTTTAAGAATTGGCTTTATGAACGAATTAATTGAAACCGCACCTATTTTCAATCAAATATTCAAAACATTTATTTTGTCAGATTTGCTCATGATGTTATGCTTTGTTTGGGTGATTATAAATGTATCTCTCAACCCCAAAAAAATCATTAATCTTGATTTAAAACCATTGAACTTTTTAGGTGAAATATCTTATGGGATTTACATGTATCATTTAATCATAATTTTTGCAGTTATCGTTGGACTAAAATCGATTTTAAATTCATTTTCTCCTATTACTTCTACACTGCTATTTTACAGCATAATTATAGCAGGAATCGTAATTGCTTCATCTTTATCTAAACGGTTTTTTGAAGATCCATTTCTTCGATTTAAAGAAAGGTTTAACAACGCTTAACAGCACTATTTATGCTAAAATATATTTCGTTATTCGTAACTATATTTTTTACACTTAGTATGCTTGCTAAAGATTTAGAATTGGTTAAAATAACTGATGGTTTAAAACCAACCATGAAACCTCGGAATGACACAGCAGTTGTTAGTTTTGTAAAAGAAATCCCTAGGGATGGATTTATTCAATTTGCTGTTTTTAATACCAATACAGCAACTTTTGATAATGAAATCGTTACAAATGGGAATTTTTACAGACCAACTTATATTTATAATTATGGTTCGCAGTCGGCTGTAATCCTTCACAACCATAATTTAAACGGCTTTAATGTTGTGGAATCAACTATTGTTAAAACAAAAGGCACAGATTCAACTTTGTCTCAAATGGCACAGATGGATATTGATTCAAAAGGAAAATCACATTACTGCTTTGGAGTGATCACTCCGATCAACAGCGAAGTGATTTATGCGAAAAACGCTAACATTACAGGTCGTTCAACAATCCGTAAAGAAACTTTTAAAGTATATCCCAAACCTTTCACAAACCATATTAAAATCGACGGAAAATTTGAGACAGTAAAAACATACGATTCAAATGGCAAATTAATATCATTCAGTAATAACGCAATTATCGATTTATCACAATTATCAGTTGGTTGTTATAATTTAATGATTGACGGAGTCCAAACTTTAATTATAAAATCAAAATAATGAATACGCTATTAACCACTGTCGAATTTATTCTTATCTTCTTTGCTTCAACTGCAGTCTTGGTTTTTGTTTGCTCGGAAATCAGTATAAACACAAAAAAGGAACAAGGTTCAGATGTTGAAATATATATTTTAACCAACGGTGTTCATACTGATATCGTATTACCTATTAAATCAATCAATCATGATTGGTCTAATTTCATATCCAGCAGCAATACAAAACACCCTGAAATAAACTACGATTTAGTTTCCTTTGGTTGGGGTGATAAAGGCTTTTATTTAAAGACGCCAACTTGGGCAGAATTGAAATTCTCAACCGCCTTTAAAGCAATGTTTGGTCTTAGCGCAACAGCTATGCATGTTAGCTACTACAAAGAATTACAAGAGAGTGAAAACTGTAAAAAGATACTTGTATCAAACGCTACCCTTCAAAAATTAATAGAAGAAATTAAAAAGTCATTTGCGCAATCAAAACCAATAGCAATTCCTAATGCTTACTACAGTAATAATGATTGCTTTTACGACGCAGTGGGTACTTATCATTTATTCAAAACTTGCAATACTTGGACGAATACCACATTAAAAAAATCAGGATTACCGGCTTGTTTATGGACTGCTTTTGATCGTGGTATTTTCCGTAAATACGATTAACCGTGAACAGTTTTTTCGTTTCCGTATCCAGCTATAATTTTTGCCTCTTCTGCTAAAAACTCTTTCCATCTAGCCTCTACGTCTACTCCAGTACCGTATTTTTTAGCCAATTTTAAAAACAGTGTGTAATGACGAGCTTCACTTGCCATTAAATCATAATAAAACTTAGATAATTCTTTATCTTTTATATTTTCAGAGAGCGTTAGGAAACGCTCACAACTCCTAGCTTCGATCATAGCTGCAATTAATAATCTATCTACTAAAACCATCTCTTCACTCCCTCCACGCTTAATGAATTTCATTAAATCATGAACGTAAAAGTCTTTCTTCTCTTTCCCCAGTTTCAATCCACGCTCTTTTATTAAATTATGAACCATTTGAAAATGTTTCATTTCCTCTCTCGAAAGTTCCGTCATTTGATCCACAATCTCACTGTTGTTAGGATACTTCATAATTAACGACATAGCGTATGAAGCAGCCTTCATTTCACAATACGCATGATCTGTTAAAATCTCGTTTATATTTTCTTCAACGATATCAACCCATCTAGGATCTGTAGGGAGTTTTAAACCAAGCATATTCTGAATTTTACATAAAAGTAAAAAGAATTAAAACACTAAACTTTAACGAATTAAAATCTAGCCTTAATAATTCATATTAAAAACGGAATAAACTACTATAAAACAAGTAAAACCCTATCTTTTAATAAAATAATTGGACTAATTATTTTATTAAAAGATAGGGTTTTGGCACTTTTATAATTTTAAGGGCATGTAGTCAAGTGCAAAGTCAAAAATCACGTTAACCAAGTGTAACCAAGCATCAATCCTCTATTAAAAACAAAGGGAAATTCTATCATCTAGGTCATGGGCATTTCAAAACACCCATTAACTAAACAAAAAGAACTGATTATAAATAAGTTAGCTACTTGGCAAGGTGTAAACTTACAATTAGACGATATTCTTATAATGAGCGTAAAAGTATAATCCTATTTCCCCTATTCCTAGTTTTAGAATATATAAATTTGCACCACATTAAAAGTAATTGTCGTGGGAAATTTTGCAGATTTAGGAATTAAGAAGGAATTTATTAAAGGATTAAGTGAATTAAACATCATCACTCCTTCGGAAATTCAAAAACAAGTAATTCCACTTTTACTAGCAGGAAGTTGTGATTTAGTTGGTCAGGCTCAAACTGGGACTGGAAAAACAGCTGCTTTCGGATTACCACTTTTGCAAAAAATTAATCCTAAATCGAAAGAAGTTCAAGCTTTAATTTTGAGCCCTACTCGTGAACTAGGACAGCAAATTGCCAAGCAATTATTTAAGTTCACAAAGTATTCCGATAAAATCTTCACAGAATCTGTTTACGGTGGTGAAAGAATCGAAATCCAAATAAAAAACCTTAAACGTCCAACACATATTGTTGTGGCTACTCCAGGTAGATTACTTGATTTAGTAAGAAGAAAAGCAGTTGATTTAAGACAAGTAAAAACGGTTGTTTTAGATGAAGCTGATGAAATGCTAAGCATGGGATTCAAAAAGGACCTAGAAGACATCTTAGAACAAACTAAAGTTGCAGAAAGTAAATGGCTATTTTCAGCAACAATGCCTCAAGGAATTCAGGAAATTGTAAAAACCTTTCTTTCTGTTGATGCGCATAAAATTGAAATCAGTCCAGAACAAGCAACAAATCAAAACATCGATCACCAATTCGCAATTTGTGAAGAAGGTGAAAAATTAGCGTTGCTTTGTAAATTCTTAAAAACGCAGCACAAAAATCGTGGTGTTGTATTTTGTAAAACAAAAGCTGTTGCCATTAAATTATCAAAGCAATTAATCTCTAAAAACATCTCTGCTGATGCACTTCATGGAGATTTAAAACAAATTGAAAGAGATAAGGTAATGCGCGCATTTAAAAACGAAAGTTTACAAATTTTGGTCGCTACAGATTTAGCAGCTCGTGGGATTGATATCGAAGCTTTAAGCTACGTTGTACATTACACACTTCCTGATCAAGCGGAATACTACACACACCGAAGCGGAAGAACTGCAAGGGCTGGTAGAACCGGTTTATCCTTATCGTTGGTTACATCAAAGGAATTGAAGTCTTTAAGATTCTTTGAAAAGGTATTGACATTAGATTTAAATCAGGCGAGATAATCACTTCAGAACCTTCGGCATTACATTACCGGACAATACATACATTATAGAAACTGAAGGTACCCGGTTTGGGAAATTACGTTTGCTCACTTTTAAGTACAAGCCAATTTTAGTTACCGCAGGATTATTTACCCACCTTCTTACTTTACCTGGATAAACGTTGTAAATAAGCTTTTTTGCCAATTCATTATATGTAATTAAACGAGTATGCTTAGGTATAATCACCGTATCCTTTAAAGCCGATTTAGTTCCATATTTATAGATTTGTTCATTACTATCAAAAAAGTAATTCCTACCAAAAGTTGGCATCGTACTATAACTTCCATAAGCAACTTTAAACCAAGAGTTATTAAAACCTAATTCAATACCTTTTTCATAAAATCCTTTTCTAAGCTTTTTTCTGATTTTATAAAAATCCTTGTTCTTATACTCTTTATGAAAATACTCAATTAGACTATCCAGCTTAGAGTCTGATTCAATAATTGGCCGATGATATCGTAATCTTTTCCCATTGATTAAATCAACAATTGCCTTTTTCAAAACCTTCTCGTCAAATTCATAGGGATTAAGCACAGCTGAATTATCCCTTTTAACGAAAAAAGAAAATGTCACAAAAACCAAGAAGAAAAATAATGATTTTCTAAACATACGACTATAGCATTAGTTTTTCGAGATCTACCGTTGAAATCTTAAGTGGATTTACAACCGTAAATTTTATTTTTGTATTTCCTTTATCATTGTAGGTAACGGAATCCATAGTTGCTTTACTCACATAAGCTAAATCACCTTTGACTGTTTTTCCTATTAAAATTGCGCTACCTGTCTTTAATAAATAAATTCGATTGGTATGATAGGTAAAAGCCGCAGGTAAATTAGAACATAAAACGGAAACACTTTCCAATATTAAACTATCTCCATTCTCATCATAAGAATCAATAAAGACCTCACGCCCTTTTGCTATTAATTCCATTTGAATTCGATCTATATTAACCATTCCCAAACTACTAAAACCAAATTGCCCTGAATTAAAGACATTTCCCATGAGCTCACTTTTACGGTGTCGAAACTCAGCAGCCCTTTTCTTCATAGCATAATAAGCCTCTGGATAGGTTCTTATTAAGACTGAATCTTCGTAATATCTTTTTTGTTGAATTTGATAGCGTTTCATTTCCGCTTCCCAACGTACATAAATTGGTTCATTATGATAGCTGATTTTTTTTATTACCCTATTATATCTTTTCCATTGATTTTTTATTTTTCTCTTGCTAGATCGTGGTCCCACATTCGCAAAATCTTGAATGATTTCCAAATCAAAAGTTCCAGTCTTTGTTACAACAGTCAATAAAAAATTATCTTTGGAAACCTGTGGTTTCAAGTAGATTCTTTGAATATCTTGAAATTGATACTTAACAGTTTTCTTAGAAAAAGGAGAAAACCAATCTAACTTCTTCACAAATGATGCTTTTTTTAATCTTTCAATTTTCTCTTCTTTTAATGGATCTATAACAATCCATAGCTCACTTCTGAATACAGCTAAATCATTAACAGAAACTTTACCACTTGAAACCAGAACCGTTCTCATGGGACCTTCATTACTCCTTTTAAACCTTACCCTATACCCTTTCATCTCTTTTGTCTCCCATAACTCCAAAGCAAAATGTTCATGATCTAACCTTGGCTTTTTAGGTTTTGAAACAAGCTGTTCTTGCCAACCAGTCCCTTCAGTTTCACCACTAACAACTGAGACTGCATTAAATGTTGGAGATAGGTTATTATTCACCCAAACACTGCCTATCAATTCATAACTCTGAAACCCATTCCTGTTTTGTGGCAGTTCAGTGTTTATAACTAAAGGTTTAGCTTTTTTCAACTCTAAACTTTTCCCTCCAACAGTTTTCGCCGTCAAATTATACATGCCACCTGATTCAAAACCATAAAGCGCAGATGAATCATAAACCATTGGTAATCCCGATAAATAAATATTCAACGAGGTTTTGTACTCCGACACTTCAAATATCACATCTCCTGCGTACGCTGTTCCATTTTTTAATTGAAATGAATTTTCGTCTAAAGAAACCTGAGTTCCAGATGCTAATGTTAACACCTGCTTTTCTTTGGATGAAAACTTAAACAACTCCTTAGGTTTGAGTAAATTTTTAAAAGGAATATTCATTTTAAACTCTCTTAAAAAATCAGGAAATACAACGGGTAATCCATGTTTTTGTGGATCATAAACAATTTCTGCGTTAGGAAAATGTTCAACCAGTTTAACAACCTCTTCATTTTTAATATCAGTATCCTTAATATTTAAATACTCCAAACTTTTCAATCTACTAACACTACTAAAGATGGTAGATAACTCATCACTATTAATCGTAATACGGTGTAAATTTTTATGATTATTCAATGAGGTTAAATAGTTGATTTTACTTTCTGCAATATTCAGCTCTTCCAACTCCTTCATTCTTTGAACTCCTGTAGGAAGCCTTTCCAATTCAGAACTTGAAATCTCCAATTTTTTCACACCACTATTCTGCAGTGTTTTACAAGCAAACTCATAATTCAACTTCTTACAATCGTTCGCTATAATATGATTTACCTTAAAAGAATCAGTTGATAACTGCTCTATCTTCTTAAAGCTTGTCTCCGATAAGTCTAATTTAGCGAGCTTATCATTTCTTAAATTTAGCGTTTTAGGAAAGTTGTTCACCCCTACCAATTTCACTTCTTGAAGTTTTGGGAAGTCTAGTTTTGAATTAATCAAATGATCAATAACTACGTTCGTATTAAAGGACAAATCCAATATTTCTAGATTTGGTAAAGTATTTAATCCTGCATGAATGGAATCCAAATAGTTCATTGCAAGGTCTAATTCAACAAGTCTTGTTAACTCACTAAAGTTATCCGGAAAGTCTGAAATATAATTATTAGAGATGTTTAAAGTGCTTAATGTCTTTATTTCAGCCAATTGATACGGAAGAAAAGGAAGTTTACAACCTTCTAGAGAAATTGAAGATAAATTCATTTCTTGTAAAACAGTAAAGACCTGTTCTATATCAAGAAATTCATTGTAACTTAAATTTATTTTCTTCAGCAATTTAAGTCCAGTCAGTCCTTTTGGCAAGTTTGTCAAATTTGTTGCCGTTAAATTCAATTCTTCTAATGAACTTAACTGAAGTAAAACATCCAATTCATTACTAACATCCTGATTTGAAAGATCAAGCATTCGTAATGAAGCCTTATTTCTCAATGCATCTTCTAAATTAAAAGCCTTAACTAACTGGGCTGAAACTCCTTGATTAAAGATTAAGACAAAAACAAAAAACACTTTAAAGAAGACTTTCATAAGATCTGATTTACTCTGTAATTCAAGTATATTAAAAAGTAACAAATAAATAAAAATATTCTTTTGTCATTGCGGTCTTTTTGAAAAGTATAGTACCTCACCTTCAACCTATTAACCCTAGCTTATTTTAAAGTATGTATTTAAGATTAAATGAGGGTTTTAATTACTGAAAAAATAAAATTGATCATTATTTTAAAATCCAAAATATAAGGCATAAAAAAAGGGACTTTAATTAGTCCCTTTTTTTAGATCGTTAGAATAATTTCAAATAGCATTCACTTTTAAGTAATCCATTCCATTGTACGAATCAATCTGATCTAACAAAAACAATAACTCTCCTTTTCTTGCTTCATTTACAACCTCAAGATTCATTATTGATTCTAATTTTTTAATTGTTTGATTGTACTGATCAATAGTTATTACATCCTCCATAAAAAAAATAGTTGTTTTAACTCTAAACAACTATGACGCTTAAAATGTTACATTTTTTTTAATTATGCTGAAACTTAAACTGCGGGTGAAATTGGCTAGCAAGACTTATGCCTATTACTCTGCCCTTTTACAAACCTATAATTTTAGCGGCCGATATTAACTTTTGATACTTTGGTGAATCCTTTTGAGCTGCGGCCAAACTCCCGTAAAGTTCAAATGCAAATACTACCCCCTTATTCTGATCAAATGATTTAATTACCTCATTAATTAAATCCGAAACAATATTAGGAGTATCCAAAATATTGTTTACTCTTGCAACCAAAATCTTTTAAGTTGGAGCCTCTGCAGTTAAGTTCTCTTTCATTGTATTTAATTTTTAAACAACTGCTATTTATTTATTCCCTCACTTACTAAGTGATTTTTACTTAAAGGAAACACTTCTTTTTTAGTGCCAATTTTAGTTTTTTATTTAGAAAAAAGGTCGATTAGCAAACTGAATTCGATATTTTAATTGAGTGCTTGAGGACGCTTTAGCCGAACAAAAATGAAGAAAAAAGCGAATGTTTGTAGGGTTCTCTCAATTAGAAAAATTTTATTATTTTTTTAACCGAAAAAATATTCAGTTTCACTGTAAAAAAACTCAAAAACGACAACCTTATATCACTAAAATTAATTTTTAAAAAGTAGTTTTGCATAAAAAACGATCTTTATTGAACTTGAATTGATTTAATCTTAATAACTAATAACAATTGTTAACAAATTTTAACAAGCAATTCAGTCTCTAAATTTCATATTCTACAAGGCTTTTTTACATTTGCAGCTCAATACTTTTTAACAATGGAACAAACTATCACAACAGAGGTTAATATTGCCGAATTAAATGAACGTATCGAGCGCGAAAGTGCTTTTGTTGATTTAATCAAAATTGAGATGTCTAAAGTAATTATTGGACAACCTCAAATGACAGAAGCTTTATTAATTGGTTTGTTATCTGACGGGCATATCTTATTAGAAGGTCTTCCTGGATTAGCAAAAACACTAGCCATAAATACACTAGGTAAAATCATTAGTGCCAAATTCAATAGAGTTCAATTCACGCCTGATTTACTACCTGCTGATGTTATTGGAACGCTAATTTACAGTCAGAAAAGCGAAGAATTTATTGTTAAAAAAGGACCCGTTTTTGCCAACTTCATTTTAGCAGATGAAATTAACCGTTCTCCTGCTAAAGTTCAAAGTGCGCTTTTAGAGGCTATGCAAGAGAAACAAGTTACAATTGGTGGTGAAACTTATCCGCTTCCTCAGCCATTCTTGGTTTTAGCGACTCAAAACCCAATTGAACAAGAAGGTACATACCCTTTACCTGAAGCACAAGTTGACCGTTTTATGTTGAAAGTTAAATTAGACTACCCCAATAAAGCGGATGAGCAAATAATAATGCGTCAAAATTTACTAAAAGAATATCCGCAACCCAACACTGTTTTATCCACTGATAAAATACTAGAAGCTCGTAAGTTGGTTAAGGAAATATACATCGACGAAAAGATTGAGCAATATATTGTTAACTTAGTTTTTGCAACCCGTGAGCCATCAGAAAAACATAAAAACTTAATAAGTTTTGGAGCTTCTCCAAGAGCTTCTATCAACTTAGCTAAAGCAGCTAAAGCGATTGCTTTTATTAATCGAAGAGGATATGTAATTCCAGAAGATGTTAGATCGGTTGCTCCTGATGTACTTCGTCACAGAGTTGGTTTAACCTATGAAGCGGAAGCTGAGGAAGTCAATTCGGATCAAATTATCAAAGAAATAATCGATACTGTTCAAGTACCTTAAATAATCAACTTTGAATTCAACCGAGCTTTTAAGCAAAATAAAAAAGATTGAAATTAAAGCCCGAGGAATGTCTAAACAACTTTTCTCAGGACAATACTCTAGTGCCTTTAAAGGTAAAGGGATGACTTTTGCTGAAGTTCGGGAATATCAATTTGGTGATGAAACTAGAACAATAGATTGGAATGTAACTGCTCGTTTTAATGAACCATTTGTTAAAACCTTCGAAGAAGAACGAGAACAAACAGTAATGTTGGTTATTGATGTATCAGCTTCGGAAACATTTGGATCCACCAACACCTCAAAACGAGAATACATTACAGAAGTAAGTGCTGTACTTGCCTTTTCGGCAATATCAAACAACGATAAAATTGGTGTTATTTTCTTTTCAGATCAAGTAGAAAAGTTTATTCCACCAAGAAAGGGGAGAAATCATATTCTCCGAATAATAAAAGATTTATTGGAGTTTGAACCCGAACATAAGGGAACAGATTTAAGCGCTGGACTGATTCACTTAACAAATGCTGTTAAACGAAGATGTACAGCATTTTTAGTGAGTGACTTTTTAGACACTGATTATTTTAACGCTTTGAAAATGGCAAATTCAAAACATGATTTAATCGCCATTAAATGTTTTGACCCTATTGAAACAAATTTACCTAAGCTTGGATTAGTAAGAATGTTTAATCCCGAAAAGGCAACAAAATCTTGGGTTAACACCAACTCCTCTTCTACTCGGAAAAGCTATGAAAATTGGTGGAATGGAATGAATGATCAATTTGAAGAGTATTGCAAAAAAACAGGCATTGATAAAGTTATATTAAACACGAATGAACCTTATGCCTCTCCTCTAATGAAAACATTTAAAAAACGTGGTTTAAAATAATGAAAACATGGATTTTAAACATATTACTCTTTTGTTCAAGCACTTTTATTACTGCTCAATTTACATGTAATGTAGATTCAAACAACTATCTCATTGGTGAGCAAGCCATTATTTATTTGGAATATAAAGGAACGGGTGATTTTGCTTGGCCAATTTTAATGGATACGTTAACGAAGGAATTAGAAATCGTTAACGCCTCAAAAATCGACACCATAATTTCAGGTGAGGATTTACTCCTTTCTCAAAAATTACACATCACATCATGGGACACTGGTTATTTTATTGTCCCACCAATTGTTAGTGGAGAATTACAAACTGCACCTTTCTTATTGCACTTTAATACCGTTAGGATAAATCCTACTGAAGGGATTAAACCAATCAAAGATCAATTCGAAACTCCTTTTATATTTGATGAAATACAAAGCATCGTTCTTTGGTTAATTTTCTGGTTAATTATTGCATCAGTATTAATCGCCCTTGCCTACTTCTTTTATAACAAGTACAAAAGAAAACCAGCTCCTGAACCAATTATTCCAGCTCGTCCTGTAATGGAAGTTCTGTGGGAAAGGTTTGAAGCATTACAATCCAGTAAGCTATGGGAGAAAGACGAAGAAAAAGAATTTCATGTTGAACTTTCTGGAATCCTAAGGAAATTTCTAGAGTTTAAACACAGAATAAAAGCATTGGAAGAAACAACAAGAGAAATTACACAACAATTAAACGCATTAGGTCTTGATCGTAAATTTAAAGATGAGGTTATTCATATTCTAAACTTCTCGGATATGGTAAAGTTTGCCAAGCAACGTGGAGTTTATGCTCAACACGAAAGTGCGCTTAAATTATTAAACGAAATACTTTCTGCACACCAAGAGGAAATCAAACAACAAGAAACTGAAACTGCATAATTGAATAGAGATAATTACATAGAAATCTTTACTGCTGCTTTCAATAAATTATTTATTGAATCCTCCTACCATTCTCCAAATTGGTTTTGGGCGTTTTCGATTATTCCTGTTATTATTGCTTATTACATTCTAAAAAACAGCAACGATCAAGTTGATGTAAAATTTAGTTCGTCAGAAGGGTTTCAGGAAGATCGATTGTTTAAATATTTACAACATATCCCATTCGTGTTAGTAAATCTTGCAGTCATAGCATTTGTAATTGCATTAGCTCGTCCGCAAGACGCTAAGAGCTGGGAACAAACAAAAACGCAAGGGATTGATATGGTTTTATCCATGGATATATCTACATCGATGAACGCTCCAGATTTTAAACCTGACAGATTGGAGGCCTCTAAAAAAATTGCGACCAACTTTATTCTCGATCGACCAAATGATCGTTTCGGGTTAGTAGTTTTTGCAGGAGAAAGCTTCACGCAATGTCCGCTAACAATTGACCACGATAGAATTATTGAACTCTTTAAAGACATCCGAACGGGTATTTTAGAAGATGGGACTGCAATAGGATCAGGACTAGCAACTGCGGTTCAAAGATTAAAAGATAGTGACGCTAAAAGTAAAGTGATTATTTTATTAACGGATGGAGAAAATAATGCTGGATCTATATCCCCTAAAACGGCGGCTGAGTTAGCAAGCACGTTTGACATTAAAGTTTATACAATAGGAATTGGAAAGTCGGTTTACACAATCGACAGAAAAACATTTTTCGGAACTCAGCAGCAACAAGTAAAATCCAACATCGATCATGAAGCTTTAAATAATATAGCTAAGGTAACTGGCGGGAAATATTATAGAGCTGAATCGGCAGAAACATTAAAGAACATTTACGAAGAGATTGATCGATTAGAAAAAACAGAATTGGCCAGTTTGAAATTTTATAAAAAAACGGACTTACACCTCCCCTATTTATTAATAGGAATTGGATTTTTACTGATTTCGAAAGCGCTTGGACTAACCATTTTTAAAACAATTGGATAAATGAAGTGGATGGAAAACATATCATCAATTTTATTTAGTGATCGTGATTTTGCGCGTTGGCAATATCCTTGGACAATTTGGCTGCTTGTATTTATATTTGCGTTCATTGTTTTATTCATTGTTAATCGACTAGTACAAAAAAGAAGACTTTCTAAAATTGCCACTAATTCAGCGTTAAAAAGTTTAATACCTGATTTATCTAGAAACAGAGCCATAGTGAAATTTTTTCTTTGGACTGTCGGATTTACTTTTATCATCCTTTCTGCAGGAAACCTTCAATTTGGAGATAAAAAGGAAAAAGTCACACGTGCTGGAATAGATATGATTCTTTGCCTTGATGTATCAAAAAGTATGCTAGCAGAGGATTTAAAACCCAACAGACTAGCTCGTGCAAAATTGTCAATCAGTAAAATAATAAGCCATTTAGGTTCTGATCGAATTGGAGTTGTTGTTTTCGCAGGAGATGCATACTTACAATTACCACTTACAAATGATCATTCTGCTGCTGAATTATTTATTGAAAGCATCACCACAGATATTATACCTGTACAGGGAACCAATATTGCATCAGCTTTAGAATTAGCTAAAAAATCTTTTCCAGAATCTTCCCCTACCAACAAAGCAATTGTGGTTATTACAGACGGTGAAGAACATGATGGAAAAGCTGTTGAAATTGCACGGAACTTAAACGAGGAAAAAATAAAAGTGTTTACGATTGGTTTAGGAAGTCAAAAAGGAGCTACCATACCACACATTGTGAACGGACAAAGAAGAGGTGTTAAAAAAGACAAAAATGGTAGTACTGTAATTACGCGTTTAAACAAACAAGCTCTTGTAGCAATCGCAAAAGCTGGAGGAGGAACATTTGTTCGTGGATCAAACCAAAGTTTAGGGTTAAATTCGATGTTGGCTAATATTAGTGAGATTGAAAAAACGGAATACGACTCAAAAGAATATACTTCATACACAAGTAGATATCAACTATTCCTTGCTTTAGGTTTAGGTTTTATATTATTAGAATTATTCATTTTTAAACGAAAAGGAAAATGGTTCAAAGGCAATTAATATACATTGTAGTATTATTAGCCTTCACTGTTTCTTTGAAGGCTCAAGAAGAGCGTTCGTTTATACGTAAAGGGAATCAGTATTTTACCGACTCTAATTTCATTATGGCTGATTCGATGTATGCAAAAGCCGTTGAAATAAACCCCAACTCTATTGAAGCTCAGTATAATATTGCAAATTCATTTTACGAACAAAAAAACTACGAAGAAGCAATAACAGGATTAGAGAATACGATTCCTCAAATCGATTCCAACGATCAAAAAGCAAAAGCTTACCACAACCTTGGTAACGCTTATATGGAAACAAAGAAATTGGAAGCTGCTATTGAAGCTTATAAAAACGCATTGAGAAATAATTCTGCAGATACAGAAGCTCGATATAACCTTGCTTATGCTCAAAGCATGATTCGTAAAACCGACAATAATAAAGGCGAGGATAATAAAGATAAGGATCAAGACAAAAAGGACAAGGATAAAAAAGAAGACGAAAAGGATAAAAAAGAAAACAAGGACGATAAAGACGGAAAGAATAAAGACAGTAAAGAAAACTCTGAAGAACAAAAGAAAAAGCAAGACGAAGAAAAAAAGAACCCAGACAAAAAAGGTGATCAACCTGATGACGAAGGAGAGAAAGATAAATCGAAAGAAGCAAAAGAGGAAAAAGACAATCAAAAGGAAGACGAAAAAGGGGAAGAAAAAAAAGGAAAAGAAGACGACGGTGAACCTGGCAGTAAAGAAGGAAAAAAAAGCAAAGAAGAAACTGATAAAAAAGGACAAGGTGCTGGAGAAAAAGATGATAATCAACCTCAAAAAGTAAAAGCTATTTCAAAAGCGAAAGCGAATGAATTATTGAAGGAATTAGAAAATGATGAAAAATATATTCGAGAGAAGATGATTCGTATGAAAATGAAACAACGTCCACGTAAAAACATTGACAAAGATTGGTAATGAAGAAGTTATTAAACATTCCTAGCAAATACTGGTTTAGTGTCTTCACTCTATTATTGATGTTGATCACAACTTCAGTTTTTGCTGGAGGGACAATTAAAGGGATCACCGTTTTAGAAGGAGAAGAATTTGAAGTTGGAGAACAATTTTCTGTTCAATATATTTTACGTTCTAATGGAAGTAAATTAAACGGTAAATTAAGATTATCTGGTACTGATTTTGGTGAATTGGAACTTATGGGTAGTGGAAATAGTCAATCTACGAGCTTCGGGTCAAATGGGATGCAAGACAACCTTACCTACCAATATTATTTAAAGGCGAATAAAAGTGGAAAGTTTAAATTGCCTGCGATCACATTTATATTAGACGGCAAGTCCTATAAAACTCAAGAGAAAACAGTGCGAATTGTAACACCATCAACAATAGCAAGTGTTAATGGTGATTTAATGCTAAGCCTTAAACCGGATAAAAATTCGGTTTATGTAGGTGAGACGATTAAATATGATCTGCATTGGTACTCAGCTTATCAAGTACAAGATGTTCGTTTAAAAGAAATTCCAAAATTTGATGGATTTATTATAAAGACTATCCAATCAAAAACTCAAAAAAAAATCCGAACGATTAACGGGAAAAAATATTTAACAAACAAGGATTACACCTTTATACTCACACCAATAAAAGCTGGGAAATTAAAAATACCTGTTGTGAAATCGGATGCTTATTTACAAGCAGGAAGAGGTTTTTTTAGTAAAACAGAAGTAAGAGAAATCTCAACTAAACCATCCTTTTTAACCGTAAAACCATTACCCAAAGCGCCTTCAAACATTGAAGACCCAGTTCTTATTGGAGAATTCAAAATTAAAACAATAATTGACAAACCAACTTTAAATATTAATGATGCAGTTACCATTAAAATCAAGGTTTTCGGTAAAGGGAACCTAAACAGCTTGAACGATCTTCAAATTAAATACCCAAGTGCATTTGAGGCTCTACCTCCTACTTCTAAAGAGAATATTACTACTGATGAAAATGGAATCAAGGGAGCTAAAACATTTGAATTTATTGCGATTCCTAGGCAACCGGGTAGTTTTACGATTGACCCAATTAGAATCTCTACTTTTAATCCTCGAACTAAAAAATTCAAAGTAATTTATTCGGATGAAATTAAAGTTGAAGTTACAGGAAAGGCTGACCCTAGTAGAAACCAATCCTTTTCTTCCAACGGTAGTTCAGACGTCGAATTACAAGGGAAAGACATTCGATACCTTCAAACAATCAGTTCTCTTTCTTCCAAGAAAAAAAACCAATTCACAGGGTCTTTTATGCATTACTTCTTATCTATATCAGGGCTAACTGGATTTCTATTTGGTGCTTTATTCTTTAAGGTTAGAAGTAAATCAACCGACGAGGTTAAATCAATTAAAAAAGGAAAAGCCAATAAAATCGCAAAAAAGTATTTAAAAGAT
>TARA_B110000116_G_scaffold42825_1_pt1 | contig 54576 bp, 44 predicted proteins | sample TARA_B110000116 | Tara Oceans TARA_B110000116 (sample SAMEA4397355) | marine metagenome | biome: Polar Biome; feature: [ZZZ] marine water layer (ENVO:01000295); material: water (ENVO:00002006), including particulate matter (ENVO:01000060) such as... | depth 199 m
GACCAAACTAAGAGTAGAGGAATAAGCAGTAGTACCGCAGCTTGGAGTACAACAGATGAGTATTCTTCAAACGTATTTTCTAATTGATAAATTACTAATTCAGAGTTGCCATCTTCATCAATTGTTATCCAGGTGATACCATTGCTCAGCATGTATGGATCATAGTGGTCTGAATTATCTTCAGTAGGTATCTGAATGGCACCTTGGTCACCATCAATATCCCAAAGGAACACATCTCTATTGAAATTGAGAGGATCTAAATTAATTGAAGGAGAGGTTATTGGTCTCTGAAGAAATGCGATATAATTCCCCTCAATACTTGGGGATTCAGCGGGCCAAAGAGGATTTGACAACATTGTTTGTTCACCAGTTAAAGTATCTATTAGGATAAGTCGATTTAATGGCCCGACATCGACCGTTATGACAATGAAATTCTCATCCATTTCGATATCCAATACAGTAGAATTATTATAGTCAACTGGGACTTCATACAACCTTTCCAAATATTCATCATTCAAATCATTAGAGAATGTTTCAATTAATATATTAATTTCTATACTAGGACTAAATAATGTTGTGACATTAATGATTGGTCCATTAGCAGTATTAAATGCAGATGCGATAAATGAACCAGATGCTTCAATCGCAGTCAAATTACCAATTTCATTCGAGAGTACTGTTTGATTAAGAAGAACATTAATTATTTCCATACTACCATTTGTAACCTTTACTAAATAGGGGTCGCCATGATCATTTTCTCCTATTGAGAATTTGTCATAAGTCAGATTTTCTGTAATACTAAATATTGGTTCTATTTTATCTAAAGATATATTATCTAACTGGAAAAAATCAAGATGGAAGTCATCGAATAATATGAAGCTGTTATTTGATAATTCTATACTTGGAGGAGTCACCCAACTAATCCCTCCAATTACTGTTTCTTGCTGAGTACTAACATTCCAGAGATTTATATTGACATCAGGACCTATTTCTTCGATACCGACGACCCAACCTTCCGAACCTGCTGCTTTAGTTGGATTCACTCCTTCAATTGGAAAGTCTTGATGTGTAGCATCCCATAATAGCACACTACTAGTAATGAACAATAGAGAGGCAATAAAAGCCTTGGTTTGACTTGAACTTGGCTGCTTGAGAGGGGAAAATATATTCTTAACCATCTTCCAAGATTCAGAGACCCATTTCTTAGGATCATCTATAGCACGGGCTAATCTTCGTGAAAATAATCTTTCATCAGCAAACCTCCAGATTGGGGCATGAGTTTTAGAAGTAATTTCAACTGCAATTACTGCTACAATAATTCCACCAATAATATCTGATACCCAATGTATGCCAAGATATAAGATTGTAAATCCTGTTAAAACGATAAATAGCAATAACAATCTTCGATAACGTAACCATCGCTCATCTGAATCCCACCTTTCCATAGTTAGCCATATAGCAAACGGTAGGCCAATATGTAGGCTAGGCATGCCATTAGTAAATGGATCAATTTGAATAAACCAATTATGAATTTCAGGTGTCAAATCATAAGCAATTGTTTCCATTTCAGGGATATAATTTCCAGTCACTCTGACATTAAAAAATAAGTAAAATGGAATTGCGAGAATATATACCCAAAACATAGAAAGTGATACTCTATCAGCCATATATCGGTCATCAAAAAAGATAGGATAAACAAACGAAGAAAATGTCACTGCCATAAATCCCATTACGTAAAAATGTGTCAATCCTACCGATAACAAAGAATTCTGTAATTCAGACTGAATGAAGAAAACTATGTCACCTTCAATAGCATATACATAAGGAGTCATGTCAAGTTGTGTATTAGCCATAAGAATTCTATCTAATTGATCTAGTAAATCTTTCCATAAATATACTGAAAATACAACTATCATATGAGCCCAATACCTTCTGAACATATCTATGAAACCTGATATCCTTATTTTAGCATAATCAGGCTTAAATAAAGGCATCAACCCTATACTAATTACTATAGCACCAGTGACCCAGGTAAGATAGATGCTAGTCCCCACAGCCATACTATCAGTATGTATGGGATAGCCCATCCATCATCAAATTGACCCTTCTATGAAATCACTGTTTAGGATATACGAACCGTTGGACTGTTAGGCTGTTCTAATGTTAAAATGACCTTTTCTACAATTTTGTCAAATGCTTTAGCCGTATCTCCATCAGGCTCAGCAACAATACGGTGAACTCCATCATCTCCACCTCTAACAATTCCAGGATCAAATGGTAGTGAACCTAAAAATGGGACAGATAGGTTTTCGGCGGCGTCAACTCCACCTCCACTCTTAAAAATATCAAGTGTAATTGACCAATTTCCTTCATCATCGGAAGTAGTTTCAATAATACCACCACTAGGTCCATTAATTCCAACCTTAGTGTTTGGTTCAGTATGTCCATTTATTTTATATCCACTCATATTTTCAACTACACCAATAACTGGAATAGAAATTGTTTTTGCAAAATTTATCGATTTCCTACTATCTAAAAGAGCTACTTCTTGAGGTGTGGTGACAATTACTACCCCATCAATTGTTGGTAAACTTTGAGAGACTGTTAATGGTTCATCACTAGTTCCAGGTGGGAAATCTATAATCAACGCGTCTAATTCCCCCCACTCAACATCGCCAATAAATTGATTGATGGCCCCTAACTTAATTGGGCCACGCCAAATCACTGGTTTATCAGGATCTTCAATCAGAAAAGCCATGGAGATAACTTTTATTCCATGTGCTCCAATTGCAGGATATATTCTTCCATTTTCAACATGTAAATCAGTTCCTTCTAAACCAAGCATCTTGGGGACATTTGGCCCAGTAATATCGATATCCATAATCCCTACTTTCATTCCCTTACGAGCTAAAGAAAGTGCTAATCCAGTAGCAACTGTTGATTTGCCAACTCCACCTTTACCAGATAACACCATAATTTTATGTTTGATATCTTCATCCATTTTAGTTATTCGAAGTTTCCTTTGCATTTGTTGATAAGCTTGTTCCATTTGTGCTTTTTGTTCGGATGAAACCTCTGATTTCTGAGTTTTAGGTTCAGAGCTACTCTGATGATGACGAATCGGAATATCGGACATTAGTCAATGGGCGGAGTAAATCATACTTCAACCCTAGTAAACATTAGTTTTACATTAATAATTAAGAAACTACTTTAGTTTAATTAATTAAGTGTATTATTTTGTAAGTTAATATGAAACTTCTATTTGTGTGTGTAGGGAATACATGTAGGAGCCAAATGGCCGAGGCTCTAGCTAAGAATATGGGTTTTCAAGCTCAATCAGCAGGTACACATCCAGGCGAAAAAATTGCGCCTAATGCATTAATAGCGATAAAAGAATTAGGAATAGAAATAGAAAACCAGTACCCTAAATCTATAAATCAAATCAATACAGAGTTATTTGACAAAATTATTAGTATGGGTTGTGGAGTGAAGTGCCCGAATTTACCTATTTGGGCCGATTGGGAGTTGAGCGACCCCGTTGGAAAACCAATTCAGGTTTATCAAAATACGAGAGATAAAATACAAATTTTATTAGAAAATTTGTATCAAACTCAGACCGACGCGTAGAAAAGTGACTCAGGTTTGCAGGTAGGTATACGAGTGTAGTGTAGTGGTTATCACCGGGCGTTGCCAACGCCTGAACCCGGGTTCAAATCCCGGCACTCGTACCAATTTATTCGAATTCAGAATTACGTAAAACCAACAATATACCCACTGCAGATAATACCAAGATAAAGATTAACCCGATCGTAATTAAGAGCGAATCATTTTCTAAAATCCAATTCTCAGACCCGGAATCTAAATCTACTTTTTCAAGATTAATTATTATACCTTGATCTTCCGGTGACGTTGAAGAAAGATAAATATCAGTGCCTCTAATTAAAATCTCAATTTCACCATTAGGTAAACTCGAACGAGCCAAAATTTCTAATGAAAATATATTATCTCCAGAAATTCTATCGATACCTAAACCATCATCTTTCATCAATATCCAATCATTAGATTGACCTATAGGTGCCAATCGGCCCATTTTTACCTGTACGGTAGAAATGCCATCGGGGTCCTCGATTTTTACTTCTAAGACTTGAGAAATAGGGTCACCATCTTTTGGTACTTCAACAAAATTTGAAAGTCCCCCATCTCTTGAAATATTATAGCTAATTATCATTGGTGCCTCATTCTCAATTATTAATAATGAATTGGTGATTAGGCTATCAACTAAAGATTGTGTAGTTAACCTAGATGATTCAAAATTATCAGTCAAACGAACCGGAATCAATCTTTCACCGGGAGCCATTCCATTTTCAACCAAGAACTGACCGACCCATCTCGAGTCGATTAAAGTCAAAGGAACAGATTCACCACCTGCACTGATTAGTTCTAATGAAACTGATGCAACCCCATGGGCATCATCGGCAATAACAGACACATCAACTATATCTCCACGTTTAACAACCTGAGGTGTGAAAATAATTGAGGACATGATAGGGGCAGGATTGAGTATTTCTACATTAGCTGATACGATGACAGTGTCCCAAATATCTACCATCTCAACCTGTATCGTCTTATTACCAAATTCAAGACCATCCGCATAAATCAATGAGGTCCAAATATTATCGTGAATAACGTTATCACCCGAAATTCCTTTATCCGATAATTGAATTACCCCAAGACCAAAATCAGACATATCAATCGAAACTGAGGTGACATCGTTATCGATATCCTCGATAGTTAGTTCTAGATGTGCCATTCCACCCTCTGCATACAAAACACCTTCTCTAAACTGAAGTATCTCTAAAGAAGGGAGGGTATTTTCATCAGCTGTAATTATTGAAGGATAACGAATTTTATCTAAAGTTTGAGTCTCATGAAAATTTATCTCAGAATCAGTAATTGCCATAACAACTGAGCGATTAATATTGTAGAAAAGTCCTGCTAATAGTCCTTCATTTATTATGCTGCCAGAAGCTTGACTATCATTTCCATAATCACCAATCCAATCAATAACCACCACATTGTGCCCATCGACAATTACTTCTCTTGAATCCATAACAAGAACTGATAAAATTAAATCAAGATTATTAGAGATTACAAGTTTATCGCCAGGGAATAATATTTCAGGTGACGTACCCGTTTCCTTAGTTATAGGGGCGACACCGATTGAAATTGATTGAGGCCTTTCTGGATCTATTTGAATCGGTGAAACCTCAGGGTAATCATTGGATTTGGAACCATTATCTTCAATATACTCATACCGAATAGTTGAGTTTTCCCAAGTTGGTTGAGGAACTGTATATTCATATGTGAGATTATGTTCAGCAGTAAGATCTTGATCAATAGGAAAATTAGCTAGAGAAGACACATTAAACCAATTCTCATTTCTAATCTTATTAACCTCAAAATAAACACCAGAAGAATTCCTTTGAGGAATTGTATCTTCTATAGTGCGAATAAAACCGTAAGAACCTGATGCGTCTCCATCATATGTACCATCGACTCTAAGTGTGTCTACAATAATTAATCCATCACGTGATTCAAAATGTAGATCATCAACAGTACCATTAGCATAGATATATGGTTGTTCTTCAGAAACAATGAAGTTAAAATCAGCATTACCTACATATTTGAATAGTTGCTCATCTTGAACACCATAAACCCATAAATCATTAAATCTAAACTCTTCTAATTCAAGTTCAATATTCCCGTCGCCAAATTGTATGAAACTTGTTGCAGATGCTTCTAATTTTATTTTTTGATAGTCACGTATACCGTCGGAGTCAAAGGACTCGAAATAGAATGTAGAAATTTGACCATTTAGAGTACTCGACCAATCATCATCAGACCCATCAAAAATCTCAATTATCCCGTTTCCATCAATTATCAAATGTTCTGTGAAACTTTCTTGAGATAAAGTACGGTTATACTGAGCATTTGTGACATTTACAGAAACATCTAACCCATCTTGAATAGTATATAGATTACCATCGCCTATCATTTCAAATTCCTGCCCTACTAATAACTCTTCGAAATAAGTTTGATTCAACCAAACTTTCTCTAGATTTAGTTCAATGTCTAAGTCAGCAGAATCACTGAATTCAAAAACACCATGCCCTAATTCATTAGAAATTAAAGTCTGATTATTTCTTTGTTGCCAACCCCGACCTTCAAAAAAGAGATTTGATGTACTTGTATCTCCAGAACTAGATATGCTATTACTCCATGTTCGATTAGTTGTTATTTCATGATCAGATATAGGTTGACTCCAATTTGTAACTCTAATATTTCGATCACATGATGCTTCTAAAGTTTCTACTGAAATTTCAATTTCATCTCTAAACATAGGCTCATCAGATAATGTGATGTCTATTACACCGCCTGCAATGGTTTTTTCTGGATTTAAGTTATCACCAACAGACTGATTATCTCTTTCATGGTCAATAGAGATATTTACTAAATGAGGATTTGAACCATTAACAAAAGGCGGAGAAAACTCAACTACATACCTGTGTATAATTTTTGAGATGAAAGTAGAACTATTCTCATCAGTACCTTCTGAGAACTGGTACTCATAATCCCAATCTGTAAGAATTACACATTCTATTTGATTCTCATTTTCAGCTAGAACTATTGAGGAGAAACTACTAAATAGTAATATTGAAAGAGTCAATATGACTTTTTTAGGGCTCTCCATGAATTAAATTCAACAAGTTATCCTTATGAATATATTGGGATATCGTTTTTTCAAATCATTAGAATAAAGGCTCTTCCCAATCATCTTCTTCACCGGATCTTTCTTTCCAAAGATTGGCTGGCATATCATCGTATATCCCAGCATAAGGGTCATGAACAGTATTTTTCTTATCTCTAAGATCCATCGCAGCAAGTGCAAAAGCCTCAGCGGAAGATTTGAACTTCCAATAATGAATTCTCCATTCCCTACCATCCCAAAGTGTTGTTTCTTCCGACTCAGTAGTCAATAAATCATAATCTTGTAATTGATAGAAAAGATTACGATCATTAGGTTCTAAAGCATTATCAATTATACGATTTGAAAAACCAAAGAATCCTAAAGCATGCTCAGCAATACCTTCAGCAACTACTGTTTCCATACCTTCATCGACTTTACGGCGAATAGCTTGAGTTAATTGTGCTATTGTCAAACCCATATTACGCGCTCCAGTATGTATTCTATGGAAGGGCGTGACTTATCAACCATGCTTTAAGAAGATTATGAAATTGTTTGTCGAATCCCGAAGCCGTTAATCGAAGGGAGGCTTTCGTAAACCTCGTGGAGCATGACGAGACGAAGACTTTCTTAGGTCTTGAAGAGAATGGAAAAGCACCCTTTGACATCGTAATCCTACCTATCCCCTATGAAATGACTACAAGCTATAGAGAAGGAACTGAGTTTGGTCCCGCTGCTTGTATCGAGGCTAGTTCACAAGTTGAATTACATGATGAGTTATTGCCAAATAATTTACCGTGTGGATTTAAGATTCATACTTCAAAACCATGGGTCAATGACTCACCTAGCCTTAAAAAAGCATTAACAAGTATCAAAAAATTCACTTCACCATGGATGAATGGCAATCAATTTCCAATAGTTTTAGGTGGTGAGCATGGCTTATTACTCCCACTAGTTGAATCAATGAAGGTTCATCCGAAAATTAATGGTGAATTGGAAAATTTAACGATTTTACAAGTTGACGCACATGCCGATTTAAGGGACGAGTTAAATGAAGAAAGATTCTCACATGGAACAGTAATTAGAAGATCTCTAGAAGCCGGTGTAGGGAAAGTAATTCAGATTGGCATTAGAACTTATAGTTCAGAAGAAAAAGAGATTATGGAGAATGATAAAAGAGTGAAAACATGGTTTGCTCGAGATTTAATTAATACCCATTCAGATTTAACGAATTGGAGGGGAATGATTGATGAAATCAAAAATCTAAATGGTCCAGTTTGGCTGACTTTTGACATAGATGGATTAGATGGGTTGCTTGTTCCAGCTACTGGAACTCCGGTGCCAGGAGGGCTTTCTTATTGGGGTGCTATAGAAATCATTGAGGCCTTATTTTCGGCAGTAAATGCAGAAGTAATAGGGGCCGATGTAAATGAAATTTGCACTTCTGAAGGAACAAATTTAACCGAGTTTTCTGCAGCATTAATTGCTACAAAAATTTTAGCATGTCACGTTGCAGAGAAGATATCCCTCGAATGAATCTCTGAAAAATCTAATCCTTTGATTCATTACTTCTTTTTCTACTTGCGATAGCCGCAGTAATTAATGTGATTAGATTGATTAAAAAGGAGGGTGCTGGGAGAAATCCTTCATTTGTTGATTTGATTACAATCACCGAATCTTCTATTACTTCATCAACCCATTGTGATGAATCAATTACTCTTTTTTGGTAGTGAATACTCCATATACCGTCATTAACTAAACTAAGATTTTTCGAATTAAGAACTACTGCTGATTCATTGGTTGCATTTATTCCGAAAGTATCGGAATGCCATAATAATTCACCATTTGAATCAGAGTAGTGAAATGTAGCATTAGATGTACTTGCTTGACCGAGATTAACTACATGCGCCTCAACTTGATTCGTTCTAATTTCAAAATTTTCGACAACTAAACGAGCACGCCAATACCATACATTCTGTATTAGATATTTCATCACATCTAATTCTTCACCTAATCTATCAGATAGTGCCTCCGCAGTACCAAGAAGGAATTGTTCATCATCGGTTTCAAAAGTAAATGTTGGATAACCCATTACCCCATACCCATAATCTCGACTAGTGCCACAGTTCGGATACAACCCTTGATTTGCATTGCGAATAGGTATATCTGAAATATTTGTATGAACTTCATCTCGAATAGAGTGAAATAATTCCCAGTCTGATGGTTGTTCAGGCCACCTGCCCCATGGATACAGCATGATCCATACACCTGTATGCATAGTAACATACAAATCTGCATCAGGTACTACAGTATCCATATAGATTGAGTTTGCAAGAGTTTCGGACTCACTAAAAGCACTACTTCCTGGTTGTGTAGGGTTGTTAGGAGGGCAATTATTCCAATAATGGTCGTAATTCCTATTCAAGTCTACTTGATTTAAATTCCATCGAGTGTCGAGATCATTACCATCAGCATTCAGCATTATGAGGATGTGTAATTCAGTAGTTTCCAAAACGTCAATGACATCCTGATTTCCATCTATCCAACCTTCAATATAATATTCTGCGGTTAGGAAAGCCAGTTCAGTCCCTAGATGCTCATTTCCATGGTGACCACCGTCAATATATACCACTTCTTTCTTATCTCCATTCGGTTTTGTATCTTGACTCCAGTCTGAAATACGCAAAACCCAGAGATTTCTTCCCATCTCTGTTTGGCCTGCACTAATCAAATCAACAATATCGGGGTTGTTATCTGCCCACTCATTGACATCAAGAGTTAGAGTGGCGTATGTGTGGTACCAATGCTCCTGGATTATATCTGGTTGTCCAACTTGTGCTGTAGCCATTGGAGATGCCGAAGCAAAAATCAATGAGGCCAAGACTACGGCTAGCAGGAAGCGACCCATGTATTGTCTGCAAGGGTCCCTGCCTAGAATCATTTGCATTTCTAAATTAAGAATTATTCATGAGGTGATTGAATTAATTTTGAAAACAATGAAAAGTATGAATGATGATTATCAGCTAATAACTACTATAATAATTAGTTTTTAAAAATAACACATATGAGCATTTAATTAATATCATTAAGAACAAAAAGATTCTGAAATTGACACTTTCAGAGACTATTGTTTGTATAATGGAACGTAATCGCACATGTATGGAAGTAGCCACAAGTGGTTTTATAGAAACTGGAAATATAATGATCATCCCCCTTTTTGAAGGATTAAGCAAATCGCCAAATAATGCAACAACGGGCCTAGGACGTAGTGCAAGTATTGCTGTAAAATCTGCAATTTCAAGTGAGGCATGCAGTGGTGAAATAGGAGATTCTTTGAGAATATGGACTAAAAATTGTCAAATAATTCTTCTTGGTCTAGGAAAACAAAAAGATTTGACGACTAAAATATCTAGAGATAATGGAGCTAAATGTTTTGCATCTCTTTCTAAAAAACATGGTACGGAAATTGTGATCCGATTTACGACTGGTTGGAAAGTAGATATGATGGCTGCTTTTACAGAAGGATTTATTCTCCGCGACTATACATTTGAAAAATATCAAAATAAAGACAAAGAAGATAAAGGTCCTTGGAGCCTAATCTGTCAAACAATAGATAGATATCAAAAAGATTTGAATAAAGAAGTCATAAAATCATCAAGCATAGCAACTGGAGTACATCTAGCGCGTGATTTAGGTAATGAACCAGCAAACCGACTTTACCCTGAAGAGTTTGGGAAAAGAGCCCTTGAATGGGCGAAAGGGAAAAAAAATGTGGAAGTGGAAGTTTGGGATTATGAACGACTTCGAAAAGAGGGAATGTATGCACTCATTGAAGTTGGAAAAGGAAGTATACACAAGCCTTGTATGGTATTTTTCCGTTTAAATCCAGATAAAGAGACAGATTCAGAAGTACCTTGCATTGTAGGAAAGGGAATTACTTTTGATTCGGGAGGAATTTCTATCAAGGGTAGTGCAGGAATGGATGAAATGAAACTAGATATGCATGGTTCAGCAACCGTATTTGGGCTTTTTCAGGCACTTTATGCTACAGGACACAAAGGACGTATTAATGGGATTACATGTATGGCTGAAAACATGCCAAGCGCAGAAGCATATCGCCCAGGAGATGTAATTGATACTTACTCAGGTAAAACTATCGAGGTACTAAACACAGATGCAGAAGGACGCAATGTTCTCGCAGATGGATTATGGAAGGCAGGAGAGCTGAATCCATCATATATCATCGACCTAGCAACGTTAACTGGATCCATTGTAGTTGCACTTGGCCATGAAGCAACAGGATTATTTTCCAATAACCAATCTTTGTCTCAAAAAATTAAGAAAATTGGTGATGAGGTTGATGAGATCTCTTGGCCGATGCCAATGTTACCTGCTTTCGAAAAGCAAATGACCTCGTCCAAGATTGCAGATGTGCGTAATCAAGGAAAAGGTCGCTGGGGAGGGGCTAGTCAGGCAGCAGGGTTCCTAAAACAATTCATCCAGAAAAGAGAAAATAGTGAAGGAGAAAATACACAAATCCCATGGGCACATCTCGACATTGCTGGGACTGCGGGGATTTGGGGTGGAGAAAACAATGCCACAGTAGGTCATGGAGCAACTGGCGTACAAGTACGTTTATTACACTGTTTAATTACTCAAAACTAAGAATTAATTGGCTCTTGAGGAATAAGTAAAAATGCAATTAGATAAGCAATTGAAAAAGCCCCTGATGTCATCAATGTAAGAAGCAAAAATATCACCCTAGAAATATTAGAAGATATCCCTAGCTTCCTAGCGAAACCAGAGCATACCCCAAAGAGAATTCTATCTGAACGAGGGCGATACAGAGGTTTAGACCCAACTTTGATTTGTTGCAAAGATTGGTTTGGCATAGAATCACTCATCTTCTGAATCAAGAACTTCGAAATCTGCCTCTACAACGTTCCCATCGCCTTCAGCAGTCTCGGCACCTTCATCATCAGACATTTCTGCTGATGCTGCTTCATATAATTTAGACGATAAATTATGCATTAGTTCTTCTAATTCCTGAATCCGCGACTGTATCCCTATTTCATCAAGATCATCGTCAGAAACAGGTTTATCTTCCTTAGTTATCAATGACTCTAACTCTTTGAGTTTATCTAAAACAGGAGTCACTACCTCTTCAGATAATTTTTCCTTGGTTTCATCAATTGTTCTACGTGTTTGATATACTATACTATCAGCTGTATTTCTTAATTCAACCCTAGTTTTTCTACGCTTATCATCCTCTGCAAATTCTTCTGCATCACTTATCTTCTGTTTGATATCATCCTCTGACAAAGAAGTTTGACTTTCAATCTTAATAGATTGCTCAGTACCTGTACCAAGGTCTTTTGCAGAAACATCCACTATACCATTGGCATCAATATCGAATGTGACTTCAATTTGAGGCAATCCTCGAGGTGATGGAGGGATGCCCATGAGATGAAATCTTCCAAGAGTAGTATTATCATTTGCAAATTCACGTTCGCCCTGAAGCACATGAACTTCAACTGCTGGCTGATTATCAGCAGCTGTGGAGAATGTTTCTGAACGACGTGAAGGGATTGTAGTATTCCTTTCAATCATGGTAGTCATAATTCCACCCAATGTTTCTATGCCTAGAGTAAGTGGTGTAACATCAAGAAGAAGAACATCCGTCACCCCTTCATCACCTACGATTATTCCAGCTTGAAGTGCAGCGCCTAAAGCAACTGCTTCATCCGGATTTATCCCCTTAAAAGGAGATTTACCTACCTCTGATTCAATAGCAGTTTGGACAGCAGGTACACGAGTAGAGCCACCAACAAGAATTACTTTGTCAACATCCCCTTTGCCGATTCCTGCATCTTTCATAGCCCTTTTTGTTGGACCCATTGTCCGCTCCACCAAATCAGAGATTAAATCTTCAAATTTAGCTTTAGAAAGTGAAAGATCAAGATGTTCTGGCTGGCCATCTTTCATAGTAATAAATGGTAAATTAATTTGAGACATTGAGGTCCCAGAAAGTTCAATTTTGGCTTTTTCAGCTGCCTCCCTCAATCGACTCATCGCTTGCATATCCTTACCTAAATCGATACCAGAGGTTTTCTTGTACTCACTAATTATCCACTCAACAACCACATGGTCGAAGTCATCCCCTCCTAGCCTATTATCTCCACTTGTTGCTTTAACTTCAATCTGAGGTTGGCCATCAACCAGGTATATCTCTAGAACAGATACATCGAATGTACCGCCTCCTAAGTCATAAACAAGAATAGTTTGATCTTCAGCTTTATCGACACCATATGCCAAAGCTGCAGCAGTAGGTTCATTGATAATTCTCAAAACTTCTAATCCTGCAATTCTACCAGCATCTTGTGTGGCTTTTCTTTGAGCATCAGTGAAATACGCTGGACATGTAATAACAGCTTGACTTACCTCTCGACCCAAATATGATTCTGCATCAGCCTTTAATTTTTGCAATATAAATGCAGAAACTTCTTGTGGAGTATATTCATTCTCATCAATACTCTTTGTCCAATCAGTACCCATTTCTCTTTTGACAGAAAGAATGGTTCTTTCAGAATTAGTCACTGCCTGACGTTTCGCAGTAACTCCAACTAGACGTTCCCCATCTTTACTGAAGGCAACAACAGAAGGAGTTGTTCGTGAACCTTCTGAGTTTGCAATCACTACCGCTTGACCCCCCTCGAGAGTTGCCACACAGCTATTTGTCGTTCCAAGATCTATTCCAATTACAGGTCCACTCATTTTTCCACATCCTTTTTCAATTATTATTTTTAATATTGAATATTACATCAAGTATACCATTATTTAGGCTCCAATCTACAATTTGAGCGACTGATTCTGGTAAGTCAAATTTTTTGAAGGGGCGTAGTTGAGTCTTTTTCATTAGTTGAAGAATAGTTCCGCCATCAATTAAGTTAAGTTCGATTTCAGACTCAATGATTTCTAATTGTCTAGAGAGATCAATGGTTGCATACATTCGATCTTCATGAATATGAATATCGGCTTCGAGAAGTTTCTCATCAACTTCCTCTACATGATCTAGCTCAGCATCTACTACCGGAGTAGGATTATTAACTTCCACATTAATTCCAATATCTCTAAATAATTTAGAAATTCCTTCGGGACCGTTGAGCATTGATTCCATCGTTCGACGGAACTCATCAGGGTCGCCATTTATATCGATTTTAAGGTCTTTATTAGCCATTTTCTCGGGATCAATCCCAATTTTATCAAATTGTTCACGTACCTGAGACATCATGTTCTGAAGCATTGACATATCTATTGGCATGCCCATTTCACTGAACATTTTCACCATCTCTTTGAGCATTTTGTCTTCCCATTCATCTCTATTAGTATCTTCCATAAATACCACTACTCAACTTAAGGTTGTATAGTGGGGGGAGCCTATCCCTTATGAACCTCACGCAAATAATTCTCTATAAATTTCAGACAGTTTAGTAAAATATTTATTGGAGCCTCTAGGAACGGTTTCAAATCAGGTTAGTTAGTCGCAGAGCCTAGATGGCTGATGTTGAACATGAAGTTGCTTTAGAGGATACTGACCGTATCCATGGTAGAACAGCATTGGTTCGTAACGTAGCAGCAGCAGTATCTCTTTCAAACGCAATCCGCTCAACTCTTGGACCAAGAGGATTAGATAAAATGTTAGTTAATGATGCAGGGGAGGCAACTGTGACAAATGATGGAGTCACTGTTCTAGAAACTGCAAGAGTTGAACACCCCACTGCAAATCTATTAATTGCATCATCAAGTTCTCAGGATAAATCTGCTAGAGATGGCACCACTACTACTGTCATATTAATGGCAGAGATGTTACAAAATTCTCTAGAATTAGTTCGTTCTGGAGTCCATCCATCTCTAATCATAAATGGATATAGGATTGCAAATGAAGAAGCACTCAGAGAGTTAGATTCGATAGCTCGTATAGCAACAGATAAGAATATGAAAAGATCAGTCGTTAGAACCTCATTACAGGGTAAGATAGATCACCTACTATCGTCGCATTTGACAGAATTAGCCTTAGATGCAGCAGAAGCCTTGGTTGGTGAAGAAGGCGGTAATGATTTGGAAAGACTGAGAATAAAAAGAATACAGATCTCAGGTGGTAAAGCATTGGATAGTGAACTTGTACCTGCCTTGGTCCTAGCAAAAACTAGAATTGATAGAAATACTCCTCAATTTTCAGATGGAGGAAATATTGCCATATTGGATGGAGCTCTAGAAAATCAAAAATTAGAGTTAGAAGCTCAAATAGAAGTAAATGATTTAGGGGTTCTAAAAGAATTCCATGAGCGTGATAATAATCATCTTCAAGATATGGTCGACCATCTGCATGATTTAAAAATAGATTTGTTAATAGTCAGAGATGGAATCGCTGATGATGCAGTTTCTATGTTGTCAAGAGCAGGAATTACCGCATATAGGAGATTTGAGAGAGAGGATTTAGAAAGGCTCTCAAGACTAACTGGTGCAAATATGATTAGAAAGGTTGGAAGAATTACTCAAGAAGATATTGGGAGTTATTCATCACGCTCTGAGGAAAATATTGGATCTGTTAATTATACTAAAGTCGAAGGGACTTTAGGTGGAGCAATGACTATGATTTTAAGAGGCTCGACACCAGAACTTAGAGATGAGGTTGGCAGGTCTTTTGACGATGCTTTGGGTGTTAGTTATAGATTGATAACAGAAAACAGAATATTACCCGGTGGTGGGGCTACTCAAACTCATCTAGCTCGAAAATTAAGACATTTTTCCACTACACAATCAGGAAGGGAGCAAATGGCGATAGAGGCATATGCTGCAGCATTGGAAATAGTTCCAAGGACTTTAGCGGAAAATGCAGGTCATGACCCTATAGATACTCTTTTGACCCTTTCAGCCGCTCAATCAAAGAATGTTGAAGAAGGACCATGGATTGGTGTTAATGGAAACACAGGAGAAGTTACTAACATGTATGAAGAAGGAATATTCGACCCAATTTTCGTTGCAAGGCATGCGATAACAGGAGCTACTGAAGCTGCAATTAGTGTCCTAAGGATTGATGATGTATTATGGGCTAAACAAGGACCTGAGACACCAGATTGGAGCAATCAAATCGATGATAATTAAACCATTAAGAAAGATTCTTGATCATATCTTCAACTAATTCTTCTAGTTCAAAACTAGGTTGCCAATTCCAATCTTTCCTTGCAACGCTGTCATCTATCGAATCAGGCCAAGAATCGGCATAATTCTGACGTACATCTGGCTTATACTCGCAAATGAAATCAGGAATATGTTTTTTGATCTCAGAGAATAGCTCTTCAGCACAAAGTGATAACCCTGAGATATTATATCCACAACGCGCCAAACTCATTGATTCCAATGGTTCATCCATCAATGATATCGTTGCTTTGATTGCGTCTTCCATATACATCATAGGTAGTTTTGTATCAGCCTTAAGGAAGCAGTCATATGATTTCCCCTCCGATAATGCAGCATGAAATATATCAACTGCATAATCAGTAGTTCCTCCACTCACCTGGGACTTCCAAGATATGATTCCAGGATACCTAATACCTCTGACATCTACTCCATGATTTATCCAATACATCATTCCCATTATCTCACAATCAACTTTGGTCATACCATACTTAGTTGTAGGATTAAGAGCAGTTATTTGAGGTGCATGTTTTGGAGCATCCGGACCAAACACAGCGATTGAGGAAGGGATGAATACGCGAGCACCATGTATTCTAGCCGCTTCTAAAATGTTTCTTGTACCATCAACATTAATCGATTCGCATAATTCAGGATTGACCTCACCATTTGCAGAAAGAATTGCAGCTAAATGGTATATAGTTTGAATATTTTCTTCAGGAACTAATTTCAGTATCTTATCACTCAAGACATCGAGAATTAAAAATGGGCCATTCAATACACAAGGATGATCAGGTATTTCACGAATGTCACTAGCTACAACCATTTCTGAACCATGAATCTCTCTAAGACGTTCTACTAAATCAGTACCGATTTGTCCTAGGGCACCTGTGACTAATATCCTCCCATCCGCTACCTCCGACATAAGTTAACCGAAAGGATAGAGATACTTAGACTTAGCAAAGAGTATTTTATGGGAGCCACCGAAGGAATGTTGATATGAGAGACACGTTGGCTTCAAACCCCGTTGATTGAATGAAGTATGTAGTTGTCACGGGTGGAGTCTTATCAGGACTAGGTAAAGGAATAACAGCGAGTAGCATAGGAGTTTTGCTAAAATCCGCTGGACTGAGAGTCACTTGTGTAAAAATAGATCCTTATCTTAATTGTGATGCGGGGACTATGTCACCCTTTGAACATGGAGAAGTCTATGTCCTAGATGATGGCGGAGAAGTTGATTTAGATTTGGGGAATTATGAGAGGTTTCTCGATATCTCTCTGACAAAAGATAACAACATAACAACTGGAAAAGTTTACCAGTCAGTAATTGAGAGAGAAAGAAGAGGAGATTATTTGGGTAAAACTGTCCAAGTCATCCCTCATATCACGAATGAGATTCAAGAGTGGATTGAACGTGTTGCAGATAATACTAGTGATGGAAGCGGGGAGATACCTGATGCTTGCGTAATAGAACTAGGCGGCACCGTAGGAGACATTGAAAGTGCTCCTTTCATCGAAGCACTAAGGCAGTTTCAGTTTAGAGTCGGAGAAGAAAATATTTGCTTTGTCCATGTTAGTTTAGTTCCAGTTATGGGTCCAGTGGGAGAACAAAAAACCAAACCTACACAACATACAGTGAAAGAACTTAGGGGATTAGGTATAATACCTGACATTCTTGTTTGTCGATCAGAACATCCATTAGATACTGAGACAAGACAAAAATTAGCAGCTTTCTGCCATGTTTCTCCAGAAGCGGTTGTTTCGGCGCATGACGTCTCGAATATCTATCGTATCCCAATACTCCTAGAGGAACAAGGAGTAAGTGAAGTTCTAGCTAAAGAAATTGGTTTTGATTTACCTAAATCGAGACCTCTTCTTGATGATTGGATTGCAATGGCTAATACTGTAGATAATCTTGAAGAAGTCATTAAAATTGCCATGGTAGGAAAGTACACGGGTCTTTCTGACTCATACCTTAGTGTCATTAAAGCATTACAACATTCATCATACGAGGTCAATAGAATGTTGGAAATAAACTGGATTGAGTCAGAAAGTCTTGATGAAAAGAAACTGAAGGAAGATCCTGAAAAATACTCTGAAGCTTGGGATGTGCTAAAGTCTGCTGACGGAATACTTGTACCGGGAGGATTTGGTGTCAGAGGAATAGAAGGGAAAATTAAGGCAGCAGAATATGCAAGAGTGAATAAAGTCCCATTCCTAGGTGTATGCCTTGGATTACAAATTGCAACTATAGAATTTTGTAGAAACGTGTTAGGTATGGAGAACGCCAATTCTACTGAGTTTGATGAAAATACGAAACAACCGGTAGTAGTGTTCATGCCAGAAATATCCAAAACACACATGGGTGGGACTATGAGACTGGGAACAAAACCCACTCCATTTTTAGTTGAAGATTGTAAGATTAAGAGACTATATGGTAACAAATCATACGTTGATGAAAGACATAGGCACAGATATGAAGTAAATCCAGAATTAATTTCTCAGATAGAAAATGCTGGGTTAATATATGTAGGTAAAGATGAAACTGGACAGAGGTGTGAAATTATGGAATTAAATAATCATCCATACTATGTAGGTACACAATATCATCCTGAATTTAAGTCAAGACCAGGGAGACCAAGTCCGCCGTTTCTCGGCCTACTTATGGCAGCAGCAGGTCTAGAAATATAAAGGAATGATTAATCCACTGCCAAGGGTAAAACTCTTGTTGTTCTATATCCTTGTAATACTTTAAGATATTTTTTTACAGCAAATTCCTTATCTAAGTCTTCATCCCCAGTTTCTATACGTAAACGGCGCACTGATAGTAATTTAGCAGGTGTTACTACACCAAGAATATTAGCTATAGTTATTTTTTTAAGAACTTCGGGGGAAAGTTGTAAATTCCCACGTCCTATTAGAAAACCTTGCCCACCCATAGGTGAAAGAAGAAGAGTAATATCACCAATATGAGTGGATAATAAACTCAATAATTGTTTTTCATTTAAGTCAGTACCAATCTGTTTGGACCCTATTGAAGCATCTATTCCGAGCACAGTACCCTCAAAACCCACCATATTCGAGATGGTTCTAAGAGTCCCCCCTGAGCCCCAAATAATTAGTCTATTATCATTAATTAGTAATTCTCTGACATGATCAGCTAGTCCTTCAATTATTTCTTCTTCGCCCGTTGCCTCAACACGCATTTTTGCACCTTGCATCCACCGAGGTGATGCAGGAGTCTTCGCTTCGGCATAAAGACGTACAACCCATTCACCATTACGATACTTCTCTTCATCTAAATCAAGAACTTCGGTACTAGATATTAGTAAATCACCGTTTAACCACGCAGATAGAACTTCTGCACCTGCCTTTGGAGATGATGCGAAACAGCCAGAATGCATTTTCACACCGCAAGGGATTCCAATAACTGGAATCTCAGACTTACCTTGAGACTCCAACACTGAAATTATATCCCTAGTAGTTCCATCCCCACCAGCATATAATAGTAAATCAATATCTGATTCTATCAACGAAATAACTAATTCAGAAGTATCGGAAGAAGTCGTCGTTTTAGGTGATTTATGTATAGTTACAAATTCTCCGATTTCAATGTCCTTGGGAACCCAATCAGACCCCATCCTCCCCTCACTAGTAAACCATTGAATCTCAGAAGTATCACGATGTAAATTTCCAAAGTACTGTAATGCATCCTTAACTCTAGGTCCAGCTCTATCTTCGGCACCTTGTGAACGTGCATATTCTGCCTGTCCATCGGAGCCTTTCAAACCCAATCGGCCCCCTAAACCTGCATCTGGATTGACTAGTAGCCCGAGGCGCACCATAACTACCGCATAGGGAACGCGTTAATATGAATACAGCCTAACGCTTCACCATAATGCGTATCGTTATTGCACTGGGTGGTAATGCTCTACTTCGAAGAGGCGAGGCAATGACTGCTGAAAATCAACGAAATAATATACAGATTGCTACTAAATCATTAGCACCAGTTGTTGAACAAAATGAATTAGTAATTAGTCATGGAAATGGTCCACAAGTAGGGTTACTTTCACTACAGTCTGCGGCTTACAAAGAAGTAGATGAATATCCTCTCGACATACTAGGGGCTCAAACTCAAGGTATGATTGGCTATATGATTGAACAAGAACTTGGTAATTTGTTACCAATAGGTGTTCCTATCGCATCAATTTTAACTATGGTAGAAGTTGACCCCGAAGATCCTGCTTTCCTTAATCCTACAAAGCCCATTGGCCCGATATATACTCAAAAAGAAGCCGAAAAATTAAGAAATGAAAAGAATTGGGAGATTAAACGAGATGGCAAACATTGGAGAAGAGTTGTACCTTCTCCGATACCTCATAGAATATTCGAATTAAGACCTATACACTGGCTCTTAGAAAAAGGAACTGTAGTAATATGTGCAGGTGGCGGAGGCATTCCAACTATCTATAACAAAAAAGGGGAATTGGAAGGTGTAGAGGTCGTGATCGATAAAGATCGAGCTAGTTCATTATTAGCTTTTGAGTTAGATGCAGATTTACTGATTTTAGCAACTGATACAGATGGAGTATACCTTGATTGGGGGACTGAATCTGAGAAAATTATTATCAAGACTACTCCTGATGAAATTCGTAATTATGAATTCGATGAAGGGTCAATGGGGCCAAAGGTAGAAGCTGCTTGTTCTTTTGTAGAACGTTCAGGACAGAGAGCAGTTATAGGTTCTCTAAAAGATATTGAAGGGATGGTAAATGGCACTACTGGAACTCAAATCGTACTAAAATAAGCATTATACAAGTAACATAATAGGCAAGGCATTCATATCATTGTTATGTTTGCGTAGTTAACGGAGGCACAGTGTATGTCAATGATTAAGGTTGAAATTAATGATGAAGATGTACATGAATATGTCTCTGGGATTACTGCTGGAGAAGTACTGGATAACATTTATGGGAATAGATCCGGAGCTGTAGCAGCAATCGTAAATGGTATCCAAAAAGATATGTCATTCACTCTTGATGAAAATTGTAAAATCGAAGCAATTTTAGGCGAATCTGACGAAGGGTTGTATATTTTAAGGCACTCTTGTGCACATTTACTTGCGCAAGTAGTTCTCGAGATGTTTCCAGATGCCAAACCAACTATCGGCCCTCCAATTGAGCATGGGTTCTACTATGATTTCCACATGGACCCTATTGGAGATACGGAACTTAAAGTATTAGAAAAAAGAATGAACAAACTTGTCCGAGAAAACATTAAGATTGTGCGTGAAGAACATGAAAATAATGTTTTGAGAGATATGTTTGCTGATAATAAATTCAAGATAGAGATAATGGATGAAAAAATAGGAAACGAAATTGGTTCTACAGCATATAGACAAGGTGATTTTGTCGACCTTTGTAGAGGTCCACACGTACCTTCTACATCTCACCTAAGATGGTTTAAGTTGACAAGTACAAGTCAAGCATACTGGCGTGCAGATAGGAATAGGGAGCCTCTAACTCGTATCTACGGGATGTGCTTTGCAACTAAAGAAGGATTAAAAGAAAGGCAAAAACAAATCGAAGAAGCCTCTAAAAGAGACCATAAGAAAATAGGAAAAGAACTAGAACTGTATATGATTGACGAATTAATCGGAAAAGGTTTACCAGTGTGGTTACCAAATGGACAAATTCTAAAATCAGAAATTGAAAATTATGCATTGAAAACTGAAGAAAGCTATGGTTACCAGAGAGTAACTACACCAGCTCTTGCAAAACAGGAGTTATTCGAATGTAGTGGTCACCTCCCTCACTATGCTGATGGGATGTACCCCCCTATGGAAATGGATGATGGAACTTACTATCTCAAAGCAATGAATTGCCCTATGCATCATTTAGTTTATCGGAATAAAAAAAGGTCATATAGAGAATTACCATTTAGGATCGCCGAATATGGCACATGCTATAGGAATGAAATGTCAGGTGCTTTAGCAGGATTGTTACGCGTCAGAATGCTATCAATGAATGATGCTCATATCTATTGCACATTGGATCAGGTTGGTCAAGAAGTTGCTAACAATATTAAGATGGTTCAAGATTACTACTCTACATTTGGATTTGAAAATTATCATTTCCGTTTATCATTATGGGACCCTGAAAATACGGAAAAATATATCAAACAGCCTGAAAATTGGGCTTCAACACAAAATCATTTGAGGCAAATATTAGATGAACTTCAAGTACCTTACGTCGAAGCAATAGGGGAGGCTGCATTTTATGGCCCAAAAATAGATATTCAATTTACAACCGCTTTAGGTAGAGAAGAATCAATGTCTACGATTCAACTTGACTTTGCTGCAAAGGAACGTTTCGAATTATCTTATAAAGACGAAAATGGCGATGAAAATGGTGAAGTATTTGTTATTCATAGAGCACCATTGTCGACTCATGAAAGATTTGTAGCATTCCTTACAGAACATTGGGCAGGTAATTTCCCTACATGGCTCTCACCAGTTCAAGTTCAAGTAATTACGATTTCTGAGAAACAAAAAGAATATGCATCCGAGGTTGCTTCGATGCTGAAGGAAGCGGGCATCAGAGTCTCTGTCGATGACTCAGATGCAACCATTGGAAAGAAAATCCGTATGCATAGGAAAATGCGACCAGCATATATGTTAATTCTGGGCGAAGATGAAGCTACTGAACGTACTGTATCAATTCGAATAGATCGTAAAGGAGAATCTCGTAGTGGAGACCAAAGTAATGGCGTACCTCTGACAAAATTTATCACAGATATATCTATGGAAATAAATACAAAAAGTCGTAAATTATCACTGGTGTCAAAAGAATAATGAGGACTGATTATGCAATCAGAAAATATTGTTAATATTGCGGGTTATCGTTTCGTAAACTTAGATGACCGAGATGATTTAAGACAACCTTTTCGCTATATTTGTGAAAAATTACAGCTTAAAGGAACTATCCTTTTGAGTCCAAATGGCATAAACTTCTTTCTTGCTGGAGTACAAAAATCAATTGATTCATATATAGAATTCTTAGAATCGGATGAGAGATTCGTAGGAATACCTTTGAAAATAAGTCATACTGAATATCAACCATTTCGTAGAATGCTTGTGAGGCTTAAAAAAGAAATAATCGCACTTGGGATAGATGAGGTAAGGCCTGGAGAGTTCACCGGGCGTAATATTAAACCAGTCGAATTTAAGCAAATGCTAGATGAAAATGAAGAAGTAATAGTCTTAGATACAAGAAACGATTATGAAACAAAAATAGGAATATTTGAGAATGCTATTGACTTAAATTTATCAACTTTCAAAGATTTCCCTGATGCTATTTTAGCGTTACCTGAAGAGTATAAAAAAAAGCAGATCGTAATGTATTGCACAGGAGGCATTCGTTGTGAGAAAGCCTCCGTAGTAATGATGAATGCAGGTTTCGAGAATGTTAAACAATTAGAAGGAGGGGTATTAGGGTACTTTGAACAAACTGATGGATCTTATTGGAAGGGTGACTGCTTTGTATTTGATCAAAGAGTTGCAGTAAATACTGAATTAAATGAAACTGAATATACAATGTGTTTTGCCTGTAGAGAACCACTGACTAAGCAAGAATGTAGTTCACCAGATTATAAATTAGAATCATACTGTCCTTACTGTGCTGATACTAATAAGAATGAATAACTATATTCTTCTTCTCAAATTTTCAATTATTTCATCTGTTCGACCCAATGCAACAAGTGTAGAATCAATGTCTCCATCATCTAAAAATGTCTTGCATTGAGATACATTCAGTTCAGCATCTATCCTCATTTCATCATTGACCTTGATGTTAGCGGAGTCAAGTTTACGCCGTAAATCGTTCCATTCACTTTCAATAAATGAATACAATTCTAATGCTTCAGATAATGATTTTTCATAGGATTGGAGATCATTCGTCAGTTCGGATAAGATATCTGATGCATCAAGCCAATCATCAGAAGTCACTTTATTTTCAATATCTTTCAGTTTTGAACGGAAAATATCACCAGATAAACCTTTAGGGAAACTTTCGATTAGTTTATTTTTCTGACGAAGTCCTCGTTGAACATTTTGCATAGATTCAGAAGTTAATTTAATATCTCTAATAATACTTGTAGCCAAACCTTTAGCAAGTGAAGAATCGCCTCCAATAAGGGCAAGTTTAGATTCTTCTAATCTTTCTTTAGTCATGACTGATATACTTCCTTCAATGCTAGAAAGTGATTTTTCTGCATCATCTATAGCTTGTTTAGCGTCAGAAGTTGTAGATTCTAGACTATCGAGGTGACCTGAAATAGAGGAGGCAATTTTAATTGCCTCTAAAGGGTCTTCGGATTCAAGAGAAGTTCTGGCTAATGAAATAATATTAATTAAAGAATTAACATTTAATTCAGTCTTATGACTGATTAATTCCTCTGCAGAATTAATAGCATCAAGTGCTTTTTGCCAATGGAGTATAACTATTTCAGATTTATTTTTTGAATGTCGATACATAAGTTCAGCATCTCTTAATGAACCATGTTCTGCTTCTCTTTCCCCAAGATCAAAGGATTTACGTGGTCCTTGGATTCCCTGAGCTATAGACTCCGCTTTTTTCACATAAAGCATTGTATCTTTCCTTATATCATCTAAATCTTTAGAGAGTGCTTGAATCCTTTCAGTATCTTCTCGAGCTGCTGCTATTAGTTCTAAACCTCTAATTGGATTATTCCAACAATCTTCACGAGCTTTCTTCAAAAGAGAAGAGGCTTGCTCAAGTGATATTCCTTGACTTCTTAAAAGTAACACTTCACCTTCAGCTTTATCAAGTGCATTAGTAAATTCTTTCCTAGACGCATAGTTTTCATCCTTGGATAGGAGGTCGGGAATCATGGTAACCATTATACAAATAATCACAATCAAATAAACATTGAAGTCAGCAGATATAGAATACATTAGTGCTAATGAGAATACAAGACCTAAGATACTTGTCAAGCCTCTCCAAACCTTAGACGAATAAGTCAATGATAGATTTTTATGAGCGATATACCAGAAAAATGCTGCCAATAATAAATATAGCATACCAGATATTAAAGAATCATCAGAAAAATCAATATCAGATATTGAAAGAGCCAGCATACTTGGATAAGATATGTTTCCCATAACGCCGATTCTAGAACGTTGAACAGGCCCGTAATCAATTAAGTCTATTATTACTAAAGATAATAGGAAAATTAGAGAAATAGGGCCTAATCTTGGGAGAATTTCTGGTTCCCCAAATACTGCAGATAGTAACCACCAGGATGCAGAAATAATAAGTAAAAATGTTGCTGACAATGCAATCTTCTCCACCCTCATTTTATGGCTACGAATAACCAGGTCGGGGTAGTCGGGTAACAGAATCATGATTATTCACCCCACGTTATGACTGATGAGTTCTGCGGAAAAATGTTTCAAATCAAGGCCTTTGTGAATCTACACCCCAAAGGCGATTGGCAATAATTACCATAAGTGATAATACAATGAATACCAATAACACTGTTTGTATTGGAGACTGCCAATAGGGTTCTACTACTATGTCAGAACTGACCGGAAGAATACCGTTTGTATCGGCACTTTCACTACCCCACTTGAAATAAAGATCTATTGAATCAGAATTTGTTAATTCTAAATTAAGCTCAGCACTAAAAATAGCAGCACCATTAGAATTCGCAGCAGGTACACCAATGAATGGACCACATTGACTATTGGCACAAAGTTGGCCGGAAGCAGGAGATGCACCCTTATTTTGCATTGTTACAAGAAATACTACTGTTTGATCTTCAACTAATTTCCCTAAATGAGCATTAGATAATAATTCAATATCAATTCCAATTTTTGGAGATATAGCAAGACCAAAAGCAAGGTTTTGATGATTACCAGAAGAATCATAAGAATCGATACTGAATATATGAGTTCCAGAACTAAAAGGTCCAAGAGAACTCTTATCGATTAATTGCATAGAAACATTTTCGTATTCAATTTCACCATCAATTGTTAATGACCAGAGTGTGTCTTCAATAGCATCTAAATCATCAAAAGACTGTTGTAAAGAAATTGTAATTGGTTCACCCTCTCTTGCAAGATTATTAGAAGAAATTGACATATTATTAATAATCAAATCAGGTACAATTGTTGGCCCACTGCCATCTAAAACTAATATTTCCCATTCTTTAGTTAATAGATTACCAGCATTATCAGAAACTAATAAGTTAATTGACCAAGAAGTTGGATTTCTGGATAAATGTCTTTCAGATAGATTTAGATCCATACTATTGACATCACCATTTTGATAAAAAATATCAGAGAAATTAAGATAGTTTTGATTTTCATGCAAGTAATTAGGAGTTTTATTAGAGAGAATAGTGATATCAGTAGGTAATTGAGAGTTGGGGTCACTTGCAGAAATACTGAATGACACATAAGTATCTGACTTTATACTAAACATATCATCGTTGGAATCTAGTAAAATAGTTTCTCCAAATTCATTTTCATATGAAATGATAGATTCCCAAATGGGAGGTATAGAATCTACTACAATATTTTCATACCAAGTGCTCGTTGAATTAAACCAGTCTTTGCAATGCATAACTACACTTGCAACCTCTCCATCATAAAAATCATAATCTTCGGCTATAAAACTAAATGATGGACCAAAATATGTTTCAACAAGTGTGCCGTTATTAGATAAAGTCCACCATTGCTGATTTGTATCTAAAGTACTATCCTCGCAATTGCCAGAATAATCAGTAGACGAATTAAGAGTGATCATTGAACCGGACAATGATCGATAACCCAAGGCACTAGGAGATTGATTTGGAGAAATTGTCACTCGGATATTGCTAGCAACATTTGCTTCCGCACGATCTATAACAAAACTCCCTGGATCGCCATGAAATATCTCTTCCATTGCGCTGTAAGTATACTCCCAACCTGATGGGAGTACTACACGGAGTGGAACTTCTTCAATTAAAGAACCAATACGAGGGAAATCTAAAATTCTTGTAATCCGATTATCTACTTGTCCTATTAGGTTAGCTGATTCATCCCAACCCCAAGTAGTATTACTTAGTTCGATTGGACCCAATACAACAGAAGTAATCACCAAATTAATTTCTTCGGAGGCATATAGTTGATTATAGTCAAATATACAGCAACCTCCAATTTCTGAATCTGTCCAATTTCGTTCTAGATGAAATAAATTATCAAATGCATGAGATTCAGCAGAATCAATAAAACCATCTGAATTCCCTAAATGAATATCTATTTGTGCCCGCAAACCTAAATCTGTATTTTCAAGGAGATCAGTGCCTATTTGATCAGAGAGAGTAATAGATGATTCCCATGTGGAGTTAAATTGAGAATTGACTACAATATCATCAAGAATTACAAATTTTGAATATCCAGATATTGATAAGGAAAAATTATCATCATTGACCTCATTGTCATCATTAGCAGTCACAGAAACATTGCAGATACTTATCAAAATTATTAATATAAGAAAAAGAGAACCACTTTTTGTTTTATTCATTTACCTTACCTCTGAGAATCTTGATGAATTATGCATGAACCGGTTTCATCGATATTTAGAGGGATCATTCTATGTTCCGCTGAAAATTCTGTTTTCAACTTCTGACGAATACTAACATCTGCGTGAACTAAGAAGAATCCACCGCCTCCTGCACCGAGTAATTTAGCACCATTTGCACCAGTAGATATAATTCGATCATACATTTGATCCAGAAAATCATTACTAACAGATGAAGAAATTCCTCTTTTCATATTCCATGCTTCATTAAGAAGTTCACCCAGTTTGTAAGTGTCTCCTGAATTAAGTAAATCTCTAGCCTCATCGGCCTGTTCTCTTATTCTCAAGAGATTATCAATAGCAGATTTACCCTCAGATATAGAATTAGAAAGAACTGAAGATGCTGAACGAGTTTGACCTGTAAAAATTAAAGTGAATTCTTCGCATATTTTCGAACGAGTTTTGTTAGAAATATCGATTGGTTCGACTAAAACATCTCCATCCTTAGAGAATTTTATCGTATTAATACCGCCATAAGAAGCAGCATATTGATCTTGCCTACCAATAGGTTGGCCAAGTATATCTATTTCTATTCGACAAGCTTCAGCTGCTAATTGTGATGCAGATACCGATCTCCCTGCAAAGGAATGAAGAGCGTTTAGTAAACCTACAGTCACCGATGAAGATGAACCTAATCCAGTCCCTCTAGATGGGATATCTGCGATAGTAGTGATTTCCACCCCTGATGTCACACCAGTAATACGCATAGATTCACGAACTAACTCATGTTCCAGATCTTCAAAATCATCAACCAGTTCTAGTTTCGAATAAGATACTCTAACCCTATTATCAAAACGTTGATTTACAGTCACATGTATATACTTATCAAGTGCAAGAGAAGTCACCATTCCTCCATTATCCGATGATTGAGAATACCAATCTGTATCAGTTCCTCCGCCACAGAAAGAGACACGAACAGGCGTCCGACTGATTATCATCAGACACAGGGGATTATTCATCACTCATCAAGACAGCGGAATACGGTCATCAAAGGTTATGCTTCAAGGGCAATACATATGACCAACGTATCCCACGGTAGAATAGAGGGAAGAGTATGGGCGACCTTATCACAATGGATGATCTTAGTAATGAAGAGATAATACAAATTCTTGATGACGCAAATATCCTGTTACCTGTTGCAAGAGGAGAGATCTACTTACCATTGCTTGAGGGAAAAGTCTTAGGAAATCTTTTCTTTGAAAATTCAACACGTACAAGGATGTCATTTGAAACAGCAATGAAAAGATTAGGTGGGGAGGTATTGAACCTAAGTTCAATCGGATCTTCTGTCGCTAAAGGAGAAACTCTGTATGATACTATGCAGATGGTTGATGGGTACTCTGATATTGCTGTAATAAGGCATCCAAATCAAGGAGCTGCTCAATATAGCGCTGATGCTGTCGATATTCCAATACTTAATGCAGGAGATGGCGCCGGAAATCATCCAACTCAAACAATGCTTGATTTATTTACTATACATGAATCTCATGGTAGTTTAGAAGGACTAAATGTCATGATGGTAGGTGATTTGAGATATGGTAGAACTACACATAGCTTGTCACATGCACTTGTGAGGTTTGGAGCTAAACTAACATTGGTTTCCCCTAAATCACTGAAGATGCCGTCTGAAATTGTTTCAGATTTAAAAAATCATGGCGGTGATATTAATGAGACTGAAGATATGGCGTCATCCATAGATTCAGCTGATGTCATATATATGACAAGGATACAAAAAGAAAGATTTCCTGATGAAGAAGAATATACTAAAGTTGCAGGAATATACAAATTAAATGCTAATGATATCGAAGGAGCGAAATCTGATATGATTGTCATGCACCCGCTACCAAGAGTCAATGAATTAGATGCTAGTGTTGATTCAACAAAACATGCAAAATATTTCCAACAAGCATTCAATGGAGTTCCAACTAGAATGGCTCTGTTATGCAGAGGACTGGGTATTAAAGTTCCAAGGAAGGTGAAATAATGAGTGAAATGAGACGTGTTACTGCAATATGCAATGGTACAGCAATTGATCATATTCCATCAGGGCATGCTTTTCAGGTGCTAAAAATGCTAAGACTAGACGTAGGTAGATCTAATCCCATCTCGATGGTTATGAATGTACCAAGTGGAAAAATGGGAAGAAAAGATGTTCTAAAAATTGAAGATCGTGAGTTAAATCAAGAAGAACTAGACCGATTGGCATTAATTGCTCCTAAAGCATCAGTTGCAATCATACGCAACTATCGTGTGGCTGAAAAAAGAACTATTGAACTTGGTTCAGAACTAATTAATATTGTCAGATGCTCATTTTCGAATTGTATCACACAGAATAGCCGTGAACCATTGCCTCATAAATTAAAAATTATTTCATCTGAACCTATGGAAATACGCTGTTCATATTGTGGACGACATCAAAATGTAGATGAAATGGTAGAATTTATAATTTAATAATCTTCTAACCAGTGCTTCATGGTACAAGCTTGACATATCTGACGACTTGTAACTTCTCCACACTCTTCACAATATTTTATGTCGGATTTAGTTGGATTAACTTCACGATATAACTTTCTAATTTGATCTAAAGAATGTAAAAGGCCATGCCGAGAACCTGGAGTAATCGTCTCCATATCTGCAATAATACCACGGCTTAATTGTCTCATCGCACCAGGAGCATGTGGGCAATCACCATGATGAATTGGTAGACCTGCATAAATTGCATAGGCATGAATTTCTTGCTCAGGAACCAATCTTAATGGTACAACTCTAGGAGCTAGACCTTCTATAGGGTCATCAGTATGAGGGGCTAATCTTACAGATCTCTCTATATTCCCCTTCTGAAAATTCATTATGATTGACTGAGCCATATCATCTAAATTATGACCTAAGGCCATTATATCTGCATTTACTTTTTGTGCTAAAGCATTTATTCCTTGCCGTCTGAATACTCCACAATAAGAGCAGGGCATCATACCCTTAGCATCAGGAACATTTTCACCAATAATTGGCATCTTCTTAACTACGTTATCCATCCTATCATATCCAAGATCTTCATAAGATAATGTTTCAAACTGAATGTTGAGAGATTCAGCAAGTTCTCTTGCTAATTCTAAAGAAGGTGCACGATATCCATCAATTCCCTCATCAATACATCCAGAAATTATTTCCACGTCTCTACGTCTACCAATGATATCAACTAACATACTCAATAAAACAGCTGAATCTTTACCGCCGGAAATTGCAACGAATATTCGAAAAGGTGAACCGTCAGGATGTCTCGCATTTTTAGGTAAATTGATTTGAAAACGGATCTCTTTGGCTACTCTTTTCCTTATTGATAAAGCAAGATGTTTACCGCATAAATGCTGACCACTATACTCTTGAAAAAGAATTGATGTATCTTTACATTGACTACAGGGTTGGACAGTTAGCGCACCCTTCATAATACGCCGTCATGTATTCTGCGCTTGAACCCAACGAGTGAAGAGATAGTGAATAAGCGATGGATTCATGACCTAGAGACTCATCAAAGAAGTATGCTTGAGAACATTCCTCTACCAAATCAACAAAAAAAACAAGGGAAGAAATTTGGCCCAAGATTTTATCGAATGATGTTTTTATTTATCATATCAATCATAATAATTACACAAGACCAAATTCAAAGCATGTTTGAAGAAATTAATATTATGAACGAAATACTAAGAATCATGATACAATTCTTGTTAATAATTATTTTTTTGGGATTAGCACACCGATCTTTAAATTTCAATTAATTACGTATTTTAGACAGCCCTGTTTCAATAAAGCCTGTAATTCTTTGCCACGGAATTACAAATCTACCACCAGCTACAACTATCATAAATAATGATGCTGAAATTACTTTACCATATGTTAATTGTAATTCTAATGATTCTTTTACTTGCCCTGACCATTGAGAACCTTCGAATATTGCGACAAAGGATATCAAGAAGTCATCGAATTCGAGTGCTATGGCTGTAGTTAAGGCAACTACGAAAATTATCCCGAAAAGATGAGCAATATGTCCATTAATTACATTATTAAATTGATTGACATATTCGGGATCTTTCTTAGATGCTTCTGGAAGTACCGACGCATATTCTAGATTTGTAATAACTGCTAGACCAGATTCTAAAAATACCAATAATAAAATTGCTACCATCAATAAATCAAACGCTAAAGGTGATATTAAACCACCAAATAATGTTGCATCTCCAATTTGAGCAGACAGTGGTTGAAGTCCAACATCAACTGCTGTAGTCACACCCTCAAAGGTAAGCATAGCATGAATTCCAATAACTATCATAAAATAACCTGTAGCCCATGTAATCATTCTCTTAGAAAGACTCCAAATACCCATTAAACCAATAAGTATGGGTGCAAAGACAATTCCTAAGAAAACGAGCTCGAAAAATAATTCGAATGGGGCCAATATGAGATTTAGATGATTATATTGAGCATCTGAATTACCATATGGGAGATACATCCCTTGACTAACTAAACCAATTAACCAAGAACCTAAGAAAGGGAGAAGGAACCAAGATGCTAGTAAAATTGAGAATGTTCTTTTGATCATTAACTTAAATTTCTCGCTTCGAGTTATAATAAATACCCATAATCCTGTAATGATAAAACAAAGAATTAATGGCATTGTGAATGAATCGAAACCAGTTTCATTAATTCCGGTTAGAAAATCAGGAAGCAAAGTATCTCCATTAGATGACATCCATAAAAGTCCTCTAGTATGTTCATATGCAGGGCACCAACCATTGACGCCAGAATTTGCAATGAATATATCAGAGCAAGAACCATATAATTCACTCATTTTACGCATTAATAAAAGAAGAGTGAACGTTGAAATCACTTGTAATAAGAGAACTTGCCATCGTAAACGTAACTTGGTTATATGGAGTGTCTTTGAATCGGGTACAACATCCATAACCATATATCTCAACTCCTTAAACTGTCCTAACCTGTAACAATGCTTCTGATAAATCAACACTTGGTGTCCAATCAATTACCTTAGCACCATAACCAGATATTGCTGTTAATCGGTTCTGTCTTTCGAGTTTTAAAACCTCATAAGCCATTCGTGGTATTCGGCTTACCAATCGTTCTAAATCAATACTACTAGGAGATAGAACGATTACCTGGTGACCTTTTCCTGAAAGATTTCGAATAGCAGATAAAGTTGTACCATCACCTTCTAAACTACTGATGATGAAAACTGGTGAACCTCGAGATATTCGAGGAGAGAGAGCATTTGTAACTGCCTGAAGAGGCATACTTCCTTTCGATTCTACCGCTGCAAGTTGACTTAGAACTTTGTAATGTTGCTTATCGCCAGTTTCAGGTGGAAGGAAGTCCATTCTTTCTCCATAGGTCACTAAAGAAACTGAATCTCGCCTTTTGATAAAGTAGTTTGCAATAGAAGCAGCAGCTACGGTTCCCATTTCTAATGGATTCTTAAGAACGGTACCAATTCTTGCAACATCTCTCGTATCTAAAATTATGAAAACATCTGTAACTGCATCCCTAGTTTTTTCGTTAACCATTAACTCACCAGTTCGAGCAAAAGCTTTCCAATTAATGGAACGGAAAGAATCACCAGGGAAATACTCTCTAAGAGCATAAAATTCCATACCTTGACCCGGTGTTTTGAGAGTAGTAGCACCCGTATACATTTTAGGTACATCTGAACGAATTAACGCTTCTTCAACATCTCTTACTTGAGGAAATACTGTGATATCTGAGCGATCTTCGACACTGGTTTCAGAGACAAACAAATTGAATGCATTCCTGTAACGAATTGAAGTAGGGCCTATCGTATAATGACCTCTTAATGGACATCTGACAGTATAACGGATCGTAGTGGTTTGACCAGGACCCAAATTCAAGCGCATTAAGTTAACACCTTTTCTCATTTTCATTTCGTGAGGGACATTGTCGAATACTTCTAACTGCTGAGTACGGCGATAGGACTTATTTTTAATTTTCAGTATAACATTAATGTCGTCACCTTTGTACACGTTAATAGCAGATACTTCGCGGTTGATTTCTAAATCAGAATGACCTTCAACCCATCCATTTATAGCAATAAATGAGATGAAACTTAATCCAATAATCATCAACTGAAAATTCGAAATCATCATTCCAACTAATATCAAGCTTATTCCGCTTGTAAGAAGTATTGCAGCTTTACGTGTCCACATATTCAACCTCCTCTTCAGAATCAGTGATACCCCATTCTTTGATTCTCTTTACTATGCCTACAAGTTCATCTGGCTTGTATCTACGATCTTCAAAGATAAATTTTGTAAGGACTGGGTCTTCGACCATTCTTTGTAATTCAGCAGCAGGTAAAGCATCAAATTCTTCTCTAGAAAGAGTATTTAGGTTCCGAACTCTAGTTAGTAAAACCTGCCTTATTTTTTCAGGTCTCTGATAATATTCATATCTTTTAGCATCTCCGAAACCGTAGTATATTATTCGGAAAACATGTCGCCAATTCTCAGGATCTTCTTTTCTAATAAGGACCGCTTCTAAAGTAATGAATAAACCTAGGAAAAGAAGGAGCATGGCCATCCAATCATTGGTAAAATAAATTAAAATATAATACATTAAATTGTAAGTATCTCCAAATAAGGTTGGTTGCTGATGCCTAGATTCATCAAATATAACAATTGCATTAGAAGTACTTTTGGCACTAGAATTACCAATAAGTAGAGATTCTGCGATTATATCTAGTGCCCATTTTCGATTATCATTTGAAGGAACTACGTCATCAATGCCGGAATAAAATGAATCATCATACAATGAGTTAGTCAATATTGATCCATCTGCAACAAAATGAACTCTTCCAGAATCAGCACCAACGCATAATCGATCAGCACAGTAACGGACATAAACAGCGAACGGCCCTACCTGATCACCTTGAATACCAAAGGCAGAAGAACCTATAGTTAGATTACCGTCATCATTTGTATCAAGATAAGAATCAAGAGTTGATTTACTAATATCGTATCTGTTTTCAACAGGATTGTAAGAACCCGCGTTAAAGGCAGACGGTTGATTAGTCAATAAATTATAATTTTCTGAGAAATCCCATTCATTTTCGGAAATCCACCTATGGGCACATAAACCAGCTGACTCTTTAGTTAAACCAGCAGGAAATGTAGTGATATCATAGGGGTCAGTATCTAAAATGTCGATATAACCATCAGTATCAGTGTCTCTTAAACAGGGATGAATACTAGATAAAGAACCAGAATTTGTAGTGAAATTAAACGCAGAGGAGCTATTGACCCAAATGAAATTGTAATCTAACTCAGTTGCATATGCTTCTCCATCATACAGAGTATGTCCTGAGAATTCTAAGCCAAACTGATCTGCTAATGTAGATGAATAGCCTTTATCATCCATTAATAGAACAGTTCCACCAGCATCAACGAAATTATCAATAGCAAGTATTTCAGAAGTAGTATAACCAGAACCTTCTGAAAGTTCAATTACATTCTCATCACCAGTAAACCTTGGTAGAGAAATTGTATCCTTCTCAACACCTGATATTATGAAAATTGCTTCTTCGGGATGATCGATTTCACTAAGTAAAAGAGGACTAGATACTAATGCAGTAGTTTCAACACCCATACTATTGATTTCAGCTCTAAAACGGCCAAGATCATTCCAATCATCACCGTAAGCTGATTGTTGAGTTTGTCCATCTGTAACATAAGTTACTGCAATGGTTGAAACAAGAAGAATTAGTAATATCCAGAAAGAGCCTACTAGCATATTACGACGTGTTTTGAGGGCTGTTAATCTTCGAGTATAATTGTGAAAATCTGCCATGCTGCTCCCCACCTAGTCTATATGACAAATATCGAGCCCGAAGTTCGACTTAAGACGCTTGTGAACGAATGAACCGTCATGCATCATACTATTCTGATAATTTAATTACCTTACCTACGCTTTCAATTTCTTCGACAGGAACCGAAAGTAGGCCATTAACTGTAGGCCAAGGGAGAAGTTGAGGATCAATATCTGGTTCAATCATAACTAAAATATTGATAATTTGGCCACTTCCAATATCTATACGAAAATCTGTGACAGTACCCAATTTATCGTCTGCACTATCATGTACTTCCCGATTAACAATTTCGCGACCAAAAGTTACTGGCATAATTTATTCCTCACGCTGACTCGATTCCTGAGTGTTTATCAGGACTGCGACGAACTGATTCAAGACCACTCGTTAACCTGGCTTCCATTCGATTATAATAATCCATCATTTCTTCAGTGATTGTAGGTCTAACTCGATTGATCGCTTCTTCGAAATGCTTCTTAGATACGCTCTTTTTCTCTGCACGCATGGAGATTAATGCTGCTTCCCTACAAATTGCTTCAATATCGGCACCAGTATAATTTACTAATTGAGGTGCAAAATCTTCTATGTTGAATTTACCGAGAGGCATCGGGGCAGAATGGATCTTTAGAATTGCCCTAATAGATTCAACATCAGGTGGAGGAATGTGAAGGACACGCTCAAATCTACCACTTCTTAACAAAGCAGGATCTATCATTTCAGGTCTATTTGTGGCTGCCACAACAATAACTCCCTCCATAGACTCTACGCCATCCATTGAACTCAACAATTGATTGACTACTCTATTCATCACGTCTGAACCCTCACCACTATTACTTCTTCGAACTCCAGCAATACTTTCAAACTCATCTAAAAAGATGATTGAGGGGCTAGATTGCTTTGCTTTCTTAAATAATTCACGAACTGCTTTCTCAGAGTCACCAACAAATTTAGAGATTAATTCAGGGCCTTTTATTGTGATGAAATTGGCCTTGGCTTCATTAGCAATTGCTTTCGCAATCAAAGTTTTACCAGTCCCAGGTGCACCGAACAATACAATACCTCCAGGTGGTTTTATTCCGAAATGTTCGAACATTTCGGGCCTTGTAAGAGGCCATTCAATACTCTCCTTTAACCTCTCTTTGACTTCAGTTAGGCCACCAACTTGCTCCCATTTTACCTCAGGTACTTCGAGATAAATCTCTCGTAATGCACTAGGTTCTATTTCCTTAATCGCAAGCCTGAAATCTGACATTCTTACCTCCATCTTCTCTAATACTTCGGCAGGAATCACTTCTTTATCTAAATCAATCTCTGGTAAATAGCGGCGAAGTGCCTTCATTGCTGCTTCCCTTACTAAAGCAGATATATCTGCGCCAACAAAACCATGAGTATTATCTAATAACCAATCAACATCAAAGTCATCACTTATTGGCATTCCACGTGTATGAATTCCAATAATCTCTGAACGACCATTTTTATCGGGTACACCAATCTCTAATTCTCTATCGAAACGTCCACCTCGACGAAGAGCAGGATCTATTGCATCAGGACGATTTGTTGCGCCTATCACAATTACATTGTCTCTTCCTTGAATTCCATCTAATAAGGTCAATAATTGAGCAACAACTCTACGCTCGACTTCACCACTAACATCTTCTCTCTTGGGAGCAATAGAATCTAATTCATCAATGAATATGATTGAAGGAGAATTGGCAGCTGCTTCATCGAAAATTTCACGCAACTGCTTTTCACTCTCACCATAATACTTTGAAATGATTTCAGGACCATTGATTGAAGTAAAGTTAGCTTTTGTTTCAGAAGCTACAGCCTTGGCAATAAGCGTTTTTCCAGTTCCAGGTGGACCATGTAGTAAAACACCGCGAGGAGGCTCTATGCCTAATCTTCGGAAAAGAATTGGGTGCTTGAGAGGTAACTCAATCATTTCCCTAACCTTCTGTAACTGCTCGCCGATTCCACCTATATCCTCGTACGAGATTGTAGAGATTGGTTGCCCACCATCGTCTTCCTCATCAACTGGTTCTTCTTTAATTATAATTTCAGTATCAGGCAATACTTGAACTATTCCTTTCGGAGTTGTTTGAACAATCTGGAAAGGTAAAGCTTCGGCAAAAAGAGTCATACCCGGAATAAATATTCTGTCACCAGAAACTACTGGACGCTTGTTTAACCCTCGACGAGCAAAACCTTCAATGCCTGGCCCAAAACGAACTTTTTGTTGTTTGGCCATCACTGGACTAAGAATTAATTTCTGACAAGGTTGTGTCTCAACCTTACGAATTGTAACTTTATCGCCCAATGACACACCGGCATTTTTCCTTATGATCCCGTCTACTCTAATCACGCCTAAGTTAGCATCTTCAGGACGACATCGCCAAACAATTGCTGCTGTTTTTTGTTCACCAGTAATTTCAACGATATCACCGGGTTTTAGATTCAAATCATTATCAAAAGGAACTCGTGCTCGACCGTGTCCGACGTCGCTTGGTATTGCCTTTGCTACTCTAAGTTGTAAGTCTTCTACTCCCTCATTCGACATTCGACATCACTCCTAACGAAACTTTGTCTACAATCAGATTACTTAAACCCGCCAACTGGGAGATGTCAAATGAATATCTGATAAAATGTTCATAATGCTGTTTGAGAAGGTTTCTTGACAGGACTGTATTTCGCAAGGCATATGACCAACGTATTAGAATCAGGATTTGAATTCATGGATGCCAATAATCCCAACGGTAGTCCAAAAGTAAAAGGATACAATGTTATCAATGGAAAATTACAATCTGCAAGTGATGGTAAAACTTTTGAAAGTCTAAATCCTGCTCTTCTTACCGACTGCTTAGGAGAGTTTCCTTTATCGACAAAGGAAGATGTCCATGAGGCACTTCATGCTGCTAGAAATGCATTTCCATCATGGTCAGCAACACCAGCACCTACAAGAGGGCAAATAATTGGAAATATGGGTAGACTATTAATGCAATACAAAGATGACATTGTTAGAGTTGAAACAAGAGAAATCGGTAAAACATTGAAGGAAAGCGCGGGATCAGTACAAGAAGCTATAGATACGTGTTTGTTTTTCCAATCAGAAGGTCGAAGATTGTATGGTCAAACAGTTAATTCAGAGTTACCTGATAAGGAGCTTTTCACTTACAGAAGACCTTTAGGGGTATGTGGAATAATAAATGCTTGCAATTTCCCTGCTGCAGTACCATTCTGGAAAATGATACCAGCAATCATGTGTGGAAATACTTGCGTTTGGAAAAGTCCACAAGATGCACCTCTTCTATCTTTTATGTTGACGAGAATCATTCACGAAGCAGGTTTACCAAATGGAGTCATTAACTTAGTTCATGGCAAAGGGAGCGGAGCTGGACAGCACCTCGTAGATGCAGTTGATGAAGGTTTAATCAACAAGATAAGTTTCACTGGATCTACTGCGGTTGGAAAAATGATAGGAGAGGTATGTGGTAGAAATCTAGTTTCTGCAAGTTTGGAATTAGGAGGGAAAAACCCTCTAGTCATAATGCCTAGTGCAGATATAGAGAATGCAGTTGAAGGAGCTTACTGGTCAGGATTTGGTACTGCTGGTCAACGTTGTACAAGTCTTGGTAACTTGATTATTCACGAAGATATTTATGATGAATTCATTGAAAAATTAATGGACAAAGTTAGAACAACGACTATTGGTGACTCAATGGTTCATGAGAATGTACTATATGGGCCAATGTTATCTGAAAAGTATGCTAATGACTTCCTCAGAGATTTACAGTTATGTGAAAAAAGTGGTGCTAGAAAACTATGGGGTAGTGGAAGAATAACTACTACAAACAAACCAGATAACTTCCTTGGTAATCCGGAAGAAGGCGTATATATGTGGCCACATGTTTATGCAGATGTAACGGAAGATATGGAATGTTTCCATGAAGAAATATTTGGACCTGCAATCACTATAGCAAAAGCTAAAGATTTCGAGCATGCATTACACTTAGCTAATGCATCACCATACGGACTTTCAAGTGCAATATATACAAATGATCGCCTAGAAGCATACCGTTACAAAACTGGAATAAAGGCAGGAATGACTGGAATAAATAATTCAACAACTGGTGCGGAGGCACACCTACCATTTGGAGGAGTTAAGGGCAGTGGGAATGGAACTAGAGAATCAGGAATTTGGGTAATCGAAGCATACTCATATTGGCATGCAGTTAATGACGAACTTTCAGGTAAATTGCAACTTGCTCAAATGGATGTTGAAGAAGTTGAACTTAATGATAAGGAAGTCGATTATTCTTCACTAGCATAACTTTAGAGCATTGGCTCCCCACATTGTGGGCAAGGAAATGATGGCATCCAAGCACCAGGCATATATCCACATTTAATGCATTGTGAAGACTCGAGACTATCGTATACCACCATTATTATCAGACTTAAATGAAGGGCATAACTAATGAACATTACTAATTTAGTATAAAATCGCTTATGCTAGAAAGCAATTACTTATTGGCCATAGGCTGTTCGCTAGAGGTACGGGTAGGAGTAATTAGATGTCTAATTCAATCAAGCTTCCAATCAAAAAAGGATTTGGAAATACCGATAGGGTAGATAAATGGTGGTCTCAACCAATTTGGATGGGTTTTGCTTTAACCGTAGCATTAGTTTATACTGCTCTCAGAGTAATCATCTGGGATGGAGATATACAATATGATAATCATCGAGTAACATCACCTATTTTTTCACCTGACGTCATACATCTATTCGATTTAGAGACTCCCAGTTGGATGAATTCTGCCTTACTAATATTATGGATCCCATTTGGATTTAGAGGGACCTGCTACTATATGCGTCGAGTATATCATAGAGTTTTTTTCCAAAACCCTACTGCTTGCATGGTATCAAAACCCGAAATAAATTATCGTATTGGCTACAAGGGAGAAACTGGGCTTTTTGTATTAAATAATATACATAGATACATGTTGTATTTAGCAATAATTATTCTCTCAATGAAAGTATATGATGTGTATCACACCATGTGGTTTGATAATGGTGACTTCGGTATTTCTTTAGGGACCATTGTTTTAGCTACTGAATCATTACTACTATTCATGTATGTAGCATCATGTCATGCATTTAGGCATTTATTTGGCGGAGGGATGAATCAATGGAGAAAAGGAATTTCAGGATTGATCGGGAAGTTATATTGGAAAATTAGTGATTTAAATGTAGACCATTCATTCTGGTTTTGGACCAGTTTAGGGATGGTATTCTTAGGAGATATATTTGTGTGGGCAGTTTCAGAAGGCACGATTACAGATCCTTCTTTGATTATTTTTAGGGGATTAAGATGAGTAAAGAATGTATAATTCATGAGCATGATGTGGTCATCATTGGCGCGGGAGGAGCGGGGCTAAGGGCCGCTATTGAAGCGAGTAAAAGTGGAGCAAGTGTTGCTATGATTTGCAAATCTATGCTTGGTAAAGCACACACCGTCATGGCAGAAGGAGGGGCTGCTGCTGCATTAGGTAACAAAGACCCTCGTGATAACTGGCAAACTCATTTCCGCGACACTATGAAAGGAGGCAAGTATCTGAATGATTGGAGAATGGCCAAAATACATGCCCAGCAAGCACCTGACCGAATTCGTGAATTAGAAACCTGGGGAGCTATTTTTGATCGGACCGAAAAGGGCTTAACAAATCAAAGAAATTTTGGTGGCCACACATATCCAAGATTAGCACATATTGGAGATGCAACAGGACTAGAATTGATAAGAACACTTCAAGAAAAAGGTGTACATATGGGTATGGATGTATATATGGAGTATACTGTCCGTAGATTATTCAAAACTGACGGAAAAATTTCAGGGTGTTTCGCATACAATCGAAATGATGGGAAATTACATATTTTCAAAGCAAAAACAATTGTAATCGCGACCGGTGGTATTACGAGATGCTGGGCAGTTTGCTCCGGCTCATGGGAATATACTGGCGAAGGGCATGCTTTAGCTTACTGGGCAGGAGCTGAAATGGGAGATATGGAATTTGTACAATTCCACCCCACAGGCATGATATGGCCTCCATCAGTTAAAGGGATATTAGTAACAGAAGGTGTTCGAGGAGAAGGAGGAGTGCTCCAGAACTCCGAAGGTAAAAGATTCATGTTCGATTATGTCCCAGATATGTACAAAGATGAATTCGCAGATACTGAAGAAGAAGCTCTCGAATGGGTTACTGAAATTGTTGAGGGGAAATTAGCAACTGTAAGAAGACCACCTGAACTATTGACAAGAGATGTGGTAGCCAAAGCAATAAACTCAGAAAAAGATGCAGGTAGAGCAAGTACTCATGGTGGAGCATACCTAGATATATCATGGAGAGATCCTGACCAAGTTAAGAAAAAATTACCGGGAATGTATCATCAATTTAAAGAATTGGCTGCTGTAGATATTACTGTCGAAAGAATGGAAGTAGGTCCTACTGCTCATTATGTAATGGGTGGAATCAAAGTAAATCCTGAAACTCAAGAAACAACAATCTCAAGAATGTTCGCTGCGGGAGAAGCGGCGACAGGATTACATGGAGCTAATCGCCTTGGAGGAAATTCACTATCCGATTTAATTGTATTCGGTAAAATCGCAGGTGAGCAAGCAGCATCTATGGCTCTAGAAATTAAAGAATTCTTACCTATTAATCAATCAGATATAGATGAGGTTGTAGCTGAAACAATGGCTCCACTTGGTAGAGAAGGCGGAGAAAATCCGGCTAAAGTGGTGGAAGACTTAAGAGAAATGATGCAGAATAAAGTAGGCATAATACGTACTGAGAAATTACTCAAAGAAGCACTAAATGATTTAGATAAATTAGAAATTAGATCACAATCAACATCACCTGGAACTAGTAAAATATACAATCCAGGATGGCATCAAGCATTGGAAATTAGTGCTATGGTAGATGTTAGTAGAATGTGTGCATTAGCAGCATTACATAGAGAAGAATCTAGAGGTGGGCATACTAGAGATGACTTCCCAGTCCCTGATTACAAATATTGGGGTAAAATAAATAGCGTTATCACGAAGAAAGATGTGATGACTATCGAACATAGAAGCTATCCACCAATCGATGACGAACTCAAAAAGTTACTAGACATTGAAGATTTACATGAGGAGGAATGAAAATGACAGAAGATGTGACATTCAAAATTTTCCGCGGAGAACCTGATGAAGATGGTGATAAGTGTGGAGAGATGGTGAATTATACGGTAAAAATGGATGAAGGAATGGTAGTATTGGATGTAATACACCGAATACAAGCAGAACATGCTCCAGATCTTTCATGTAGATGGAATTGTAAAGCAGGTAAATGCGGTTCTTGTTCAGCAGAAGTAAATGGTAAATCGCGTCTTATGTGTATGACTAGAATGGAGGATGTGATGGAAGAAACTCCAGATGGAGAACCTGTTTTAGTAAAACCAATGCAAGCATTTCCTTTAGTAAAAGATCTTGTCACTGACACTTCATGGGCTTATGAAATGAATAAAAAAATGGTACCAATAAATGGACCAGAAGAGTTAGATTGGGAGTTTAATCAAAATGAAGCAAATCGAATCCAGGAATTTAGAGGATGCGTGGAATGTATGCTTTGTGTAAACAGTTGTCACGTATTAAGAGAACATCAGAAATTCGATGAGTTCGCGGGACCTCGTTTCTTTGTTCGCTTAGCAGGACTAGAAATGCATCCATTGGATATAGAAAATAGAATTCCAGAAATAAAAGATGATTTTGGTATTGGATATTGTAATATTACAAGATGTTGCACAGATGTTTGTCCTGCTGGGATAAACATCACTGATAATGCGATAATTCCTTTGAAAGAAAGAGTAGTTACCGAATATTATGATCCAATCGCAATGATTGGTCGTAAACTTGGATTAAGATAAATATTTTTTATTGACCTCTCCGAGTTTACCCGGAGAGGGTTTGTGTAATTCCGTAGAAAAAAGAAATACTCAAAGACGAGTTATTCCGTTTTTCTTTACATTTGCCTTCTTGATTTTGTCTGGTAGCCATGCAGGGCCGTTCGCTGGCTTTGCAACAACTTCCGTCCAACCTTTGAAGCTATGAACACGATTTGTGCCACGCTCACGCAGTTGGATTTCGGTATGACCACGTGTTGCTGCTTTCAGAGCTGCTCCTCGTGGTTGCTTGCTAACGAACACCTGAGCAGTGTCCTTTCCATTCTCCATCAGTACGAAGTATTTTTTGTCTGACATAAAGCAATCCTCCGTACTCCGCCTCTCGAAATAGGATATGAAGGTATTGCTTGAAAAACGCAATACTGCGCCACTATTGAGGTATTGAAGAAAAAACCGAGTCTAGAAAATGAAATTTACATTTCCGCGCAAGCAAGCGTTTTAGTATTCAAAACACCAGGAATTGCACGTATTGATTCGACTACTAATCTAGCTATATCACCCATATTTTCGGCTTCTAATTTAACAATTAAATCGTGATCTCCAAAAAGGAGATTTGAATCTGTAACAAATGATAGCTTTGAGGCTGTATTAAATACCTCAACTTCAGAACCGGGTTCAACATTCACTAGTACGTATCCCACTGACATGTATAGGCCCTGAGGGTCTTCACGCATGAAATGTTCCCTTTAAATTTCAGAATGAGGATAAGAAGCATACATATTGCATGGCCCTCTCTCAACATAATATGGCAGAGGTCATCATAGTTCGAGAATGTAAATATGGACAGGTGAGAGTCTGCTTCGGAAACGTTGCTCGAGTAGAAGGTGATGTCATGGTTTTACCGGCTAATAATAGGCTTGCGGGGAGAGAAGGATTAGATGAAGTAATGCAACTTGTGGCAGGACAAGAATTGAGAGATGCTTGTATCGCTATTGCTAAAGAAAAGCGGAAAACTAATACTCAGCCTTGTGGAGTTGGAGAAGCAGTTACCACGTCAGCATATAATTTACCAGCAGAACATCTGATTCACGTAGTTGGTCCAGATTGTAGAAGACCAACACAAGATCAATACCGTAGAGAACTAATGAAAAAATCATATGAATCAATGTTTGCAGAAATCGCTAATTTAGAACCACGGAAAACTTTGGTATTACCACCTTTAGGAATGGATGTTTTTGCATATCCTCATAGAGAAGGTGCTAGGATGACAATGGAAATAATTCTGGCTTGGATGGATGAAGGAGAAGATCCTGGAGTTGACATGGTTTTGATTGTCACAAATGAAGCAAGTTTCCTTAAAAATATGAAAACTGTATATCGTGAAAGCGAAGATCAATTCCCTGGTGTTGATAGAACAAGAGAATATAGGAAAGGTAAATTCGAATAATATTTAATTCTGTGGAATTTAGAAAGGTCGGAAAAAAGCATCAAATCAAAGATTTCAATCGATGTCGTCAATAACCTTGAGATTACGATAGGCTCATGGGAATAGGTAGCGCATACGAGCGCGAGTTGCGTTCTGTGCTTGCTGGGGAAGAAAAAGGAGTACGAGCGGTTACAAGATCATGTAGTGAATCTGAGCGAGCTCAGGCAATGCAAATTTGTCAAAGACCATTTCTTGTTGTGAGAGCCCCCGGTAGTGGCTCAGAAGGAACTGGTGATTTACTAGTATTAAGGGGGGACATTTGTTTCCCTATTGAAGTTAAATCTTCTAAAAAACCCAAATTATACCTTTCAGGTAGGACAGTCTTACAGTATCAAGCATTAGAAACAATAGGATTAAAATGTTCAATCCAACCGTTCTATGCCTATAGATTAAAAGGAGTAAGAGGGGATAGTTGGAGAATATTTAGAGTTAGAATAGATGGATTAACTGGAAGATCAAGATTACTGGCTAGAAGTGTTCCCGAACTGCCACTCACGAGAAATGGCACACCATACTTAGATTGGCATAAAGGACTACCATTACACAAATTCTTATCATTGGTTGCGAAGTCGGAAAGTGCTAAGAATATAGGTTCAAATACAGTTAACACAAAAGTTTATTCAGAAATTCTAAATTCTTTAACCAATCAATCTGATTCTTCTTCGCCCGAAAGAAATGCATCGAGTCTATCCAATTCTTGAACCAAATTTTTAACTTCCTGAGACATGTTTTTGAATCTAGCTTGATTTAATAATCTAAGGATACTATCTCTCCCTCGTCTTATAGAATCAAGTTGACGCTGTTTACTTTTAATATCGTCAGAATCGACTCCTTCCATATCATTCCGACATGCATCTCTTTGATGTCACTTATGCAAGAAAGAACACAACTTGAAGAATGGTGATGCTGGCCAAGAGTCATGGAAGATGACGATGTCTCACTGATGAGTCATCTTTTACCTATGATCTCATTATACTTTTTTTATACATTAGGACTTCCTCTTTGGGCAGTTATTATGATGGTAGTTTGGTATGCAACCCTTGTTCATCTAGAAAATAATGGGACTTTAGATAATTGGGGTGCTACAAAAATACTAGGATTCATATTAATGGTCAGGACAGATAAAGGCAGAGTTTTTCTAGACAAAATCTCTAAGTTCCAGAGATTCTGGAGAGGCTTTGGAGAGTTTTCTGTTTGGTTATGTTTCATTGTAATGTTCGCAGTATTGGGGTTACTAATATTTAGTGCAATCATAACGGCATTATCCCCACCTCAAGAGGCAATTCCTGCAAAAGATCTACTCCTAATACCAGGTGTTACAAGTTATATCCCATTCTATTATCCTGCAATTACATTAATAATAGCAGTAATAATTCATGAATACGGACACGCAATACAAGCGAGAGTTCATGGAATGAGAGCTAAGAGTTTTGGTTTACTATTATTTGGACCTCTTCCTATGGGAGCTTTTTTTGAACCAGAATTACAAGAAATGTCGAGGGCTCCAAGAAGAGATAGACTTCGTATATACGCGGCTGCTCCTTCAATAAATATAGTGGCTACTTACTTTATTCTGATACTACTTTCATTTACGGCATCAGGCTTTGTAGCTACGAGTCCTGGAATGCATGCTCAAGCAATAGTTATTGGGAGCGGAGCAGAAGATTCGGGATTAGAACCATATGAAATCATTACGCATATAGACGAAATTGGGGTTCAAGATTATGATAGTTTCAAGGAGGTCATGGAATCTAAATCCGCTGGAGAAGATATTCAATTATCGGTTTTATCGCGAGAAAATGAAACAGGTGAAAGAGAGTCTAGGAGGATAAATGTCACATTAACAGATCAATTAGATTACTATCTCCAACAAGGTATCCCTAGTCATATCCAAGAAACTTGTTTAGAAGAAGAAGAATGTGTTGAGGAATATACGATTTTCCTTAATGAGAATGGAATTAAAGAAGGTAATGCATTCCTAGGAGTAAGTGGTTTTTCTTCGGGAACAAGTTCAGTAGATAGATATGAATTAGCATCTACTGAAGATTATCATCCCGGTGTAAGGGCTTTGTTTTTCCTTTTCAAACCACTAGAAATGATGGGGACACCGATACAATTAGAAGGACACACTATACCATTAGATGAAAGAGCATTATTAGAAGCTGGAGACGGACTAATCGCCTCCACTATAGGAACTAAGGGCATGTTAGCAGTATTCGATTTTCTATTCTGGTTCGCATGGATAAATTTCATACTTGGATTTGCTAACCTAATACCAATGGTTCCATTTGATGGTGGACAGATCACAAGAGACAGCATACATTCAATGATACGATTATGTTCAAAAAATATGAATCCACTAAGAGTAGAATCAATAGCGAATAGAATCAGCAGTTTGAGTAGTATAATCATACTGATTATTGTGTTGTTCCCTATATTATTAGCCAATATGCTAAATTGACTCTATTCTTCTTCATCATTCTTATTTGAATAAGAAAACATATCAAAGATCATTGGAACTATCACTACTACTGCAATCATTGTAAACAAATTACTCCAAGTCTGTCCCGATACATGAGAAGAAGTCCCTGAGAAAAATAATTTGATGGCACCTACCCATGGGATCTCAGATGAGGCAACGCCTACAACCCAATCATCCCTTACAGCAGTAACTGGATTTCCATTTTCATCTTTTAATCCGCGACTACGAACATAATCATCTTCAGCGGTAGAACTTGTAGCTCGAAGTTGATCTATAGTACATCCATTAGTTATTCGATTATCTCCAGTTGTTAAATAACCTTCATGATTAGGAATCCAACGATCAATTGTCAAATTTCCATGAGGAGCACATGAATAATCAATTTCAAGAGAAATTTCCTCAACATCCCTGAGATTAGTTCCTAGTACATCCCAAGTCAATATACAGATATTTTCTAATTTATCAAAAACGCCTTCTGAACAATTATCATTTACTGGTTCTTCAGTATTATTGGCTACGGCTTTAAGTAAAGCACGATGAATTACTGGTGTATCACTTCCACCATTTTTCTGATAAATTATGACATCCCCATACATACCATGTTTTTCATACCCATAATTCTCACTTCCTTTTTCAGTCGCCTCGACATATGTTATTATCTCAACTCTATCTGGATTAATTACTAGAACTAAATCGCCAGGATCTATCGCTCCTAATGAACCATCACCACTATGCTTCATAGAACCTGATTCAACAACTACCATTGGAGGGAACATCCCTGTTGCCAACCACATCGTACCTAGTAGTAAAAAAACTAAACCGATTGCAAGAAATGCTTCTCTAAAATATAATTTGGCATCATCTAACAACACTACTCCTCCTCATCATGAAATGGCCTAGTTGAATATAAAAGTAGTAAAAAGAAACCAATTAGGAGTATGCTAACTGGATCAATATGAGTTGCCGAATGATAATATGATGATGAACCGCTTATTTTTTCTGTTAAATCAATTGTATACTCTCTAGAACCCGAAAGAGTTGCTAAACCAAATAGAGTATTCCAAATTAAGGCTACTGAGGCGCTTAATGTCATCAAAATCATTAGTCTATGGAAAAATAAATTTTTAAGAATATCAAGTCCTGGAAGAAAATGAGAGATTATAGAATTCTTATTGTCCCACCATGATTCTTCATTTGATTTAGAGTGTCGACTAGGTATTGAAGATTCCACTGTAAGGTTCTTACCAACTGGTATTTCATGCATTTCAAGCAAACCTCGCATTAAGCTCATATGCTTTGTACCAAGCATTATAGCAGCATCTTCTCCTTCTTTTCGACGTCTTAAAATTTCAGCTCTAGAATCAAGTAGTAATATAGAATCAAGAGTTTGTTTTTGTTCTAAATAATAAAAGAACTCGGGTGCAACATAAAATGTACCAACAAAACCAACAAGCATACCCAGCCAACTCGGATTTACAAGATGTTCTTTAGAAGGGTCTGTAGGACCTGAAAGGACGAAAAGGAAGACAATACCCCAAACTAATAAAGCAACTGAAAGAATAGAAACATTTGTAATTATCTGGAAATGCCTATCACTTTGACTTTCCCACCATCGACCGAATAAACCTAACTTTTTATCGTCTCGGCGCGCCATTATATCAATCCCGGGTAAGGCTTCGCCGCTTAGTGCCTTACGCTAACAAGTTCACATGAAAAAACACAATAACACCAATCAATTGATGTGCTTTACTCATAACTGAGGTATATGAAAAGACAGTGGTTGACCGTTGCTATGATGATTAACCTAATTCTTTCAGGATGTATTGGAGAGACTATTTCAGATATCGATAAAGATGGAATCAAAGATAGTGAAGATACTGATAGAGATGGTGATGGGTGGGAGAACTTAATCGAAATTGATTGCAATAGCAATCCGAATAATTTTGAAGATTTTCCTAATGATTTAGATAATGATACAATATGCGACACTTTAGACGAAGATATAGATGGAGACAAATTACCAAATAATTGGGAATTAGATAGAGGTTTTGACCCATTAGATTCCAACGATACTATGATTTGTCATGGAGCCTCTGAATATTGTTTGAGAAATTATGATGATTTCACATTCCCTGAAACACATAATTCTTTTGCAGCATCTGAAGATGGTGTAGTCCTTGGAACTAATCACTATACTGGCTTGCAATCTCAATGGGATGGAGGAATTAGGGCATTTATGGTAGACGCTCATCATCTAAGTGAAGATGAAACTGATGCAGAAGATGTCAGGTTTTGTCACGGTTCCCCTGGGCAATTCCCACATCCATGTAGAATGGGGCAAGGAATGGATGCTTTTGAGTGGCTTAGACTTCTTAATTCATTAATGAATTCTACAGATGAAGAGTGTTTGATGACTTGTGGAGATGTGGTATCAATATTAGTTGAGAATTATGTGCCAGCAGATCATCTAGAATATTTGTTCAATGAGACTGGGATTTTAGAAAGAGTATTTATCCACACATTAGATGAACCTTGGCCTTCAATTGGAGATATGATACTTCAAGAAAAAGATGTTGTAATATATGTTCAATCCGGGTATAGTGATAATTATTCATATTTTCATCCAGCATGGGATCATAGTTGGGATACACCCTATGGTCAACAAGACAAGGAAGATATGACTTGTGAATTAGGTAGAGGTGACTTTAGTCAACCAGTTTGGCATCTAAGTAATTGGTTAAGTAGTATTTTTGGAACTGCCGACCCTTCCAGATCTGGTGAAGTTAATGCCTATGAGTTTTTATTAAATCGATCTATCGAATGTTGGGAAATAATGGATAATAGACCTACATTTATAGCAGTAGATTATTGGGGAGATGGGGAAGTCACAAATGTCACAATCACACTTAATAAGATGAAAAATTGGGATGATGAAGTTCCACTACACCCATAATTATGTCTGAAAATTGGAACTTCCCTTCGCTGGGTTTTCTAGACAGAACCTTCGCGACAACAATATGAGTAAAACTGCAATGGAGGCATTGCATCCTGAAGTTCAGAATCTTATTACTCAGTTAGGGTGGAAACTCACACCAATTCAAGAAGAAGCAATGATAGATTTGTGTAAAGGAAATGACAGATTATTAGTCGCTCCCACAGGTAGTGGAAAAACTGAGGCTGCAATACTACCAGTTGTATCCAGAGCCCTTGAAGAAAAGTGGGAAGGTTTGTCAATACTATACATAACTCCTCTAAGGGCATTAAATAGAGATATCGATAGAAGATTATCTCGATTATTAGAACCATTGGGATTAACAGTTGGATTAAGGCATGGCGATACAACTCAAAAAGAAAGAACTAAACAATCAAAAAATCCTCCAAACCTTTTGGTGACTACACCAGAAACAACTCAAATAATGATGTTAGGTAGTAGATTAAGAAAACATCTATCAGGCGTAAAAGTGATAATACTTGATGAAATTCATGATCTTGCTGGTGGTGAGAGAGGAGCACAATTGATGGTTGGTTTAGAAAGAATTGAGGACATCAGTACAGACTCATTCCAAAGAATTGGTTTATCTGCAACGGTTGGGAATCCTAAAGAGGTTGCAAAATATATGTCTAAGACGGCGATACCAATTCTTGGCCCCGCCCCTAGATTCACAGAAGTGATTGTACACAAAGAGAAACCATCACCAGAAGATGAAGTTCTTTCTGTTCAATGGTCAGTTTCTCCAAATTCAATAGCTGCTTTCAGAAGATTAGCAAATTCATTAATTCAAGATTCCCCATCTTTAATATTTGTAAATTCAAGATCTGCTGCTGAAACAGTAGCGCAAAGAATGAGCGCTATAGTTCCAGAAATAAAAATCGGAGTACATCACGGAAGTCTTGCAGCAGAAACAAGGAAAAACATGGAAGATAATCTCCGAAATGGTGAATTAAATGGAATTATTTGTACTAGTAGTTTAGAATTAGGAATTGACATTGGTTCTATAAAAAGAGTACATCAATTACAGTCTCCAAGAGCTGTAGACAGATTATTACAACGAATGGGGAGGGCAGAACATCATCTTGGGGGCACAGGAAGAGGTGAAATCCTTGCATGGGAAATAGATGAAATTTCTGAATGCGCAGTTATAGCAAGGAAAGCGATGTCTTCAGAACTCGAAGGTATAGAATGGCAAACCGATCCAGGAGTTGTTGCTGCTAATCAATTCATTCAATTAGCAATCGAGAGAGGAGTTGTACCTCTCGAGAATGCAAACCAAATTATTGAGAATTGTTCGATATTTAAGGAATGGAATTATAAATCAAGCATAGGAATTCTAAGGATTTTAAATGATCGATGGCTGATACGACTTATTGAAGAACCTGAAAAGTCAGATGTGACAAAATGGCCTGCCAAACTATGGGAGGAATTGGCTTCAAGATGTGAACAAGATATTCCTGAAAAAAAACCACCTTGGGATGAAGAACAGAAAGAAGCAGATAAAATTAAATGGAAGAAAGCAATGTTAAAAGTCCTTCCAGAATCCTTAAAGAAAGGTTGGTATTCACCTTCTGGTAAAGCGTCAAAATCTAGAACTGATCATATATCTATGATTCCTGATGAAATATCATATAGAGTTAGAGATGTAGTAACGAGGACTGTTTTAGGTTCTGTTGATGAAGCATTTGTTTTATCGCTAAATAACGATGCAAGTGATGATTCTCTTGGTAGAGCAAGGAGATTTGTGATGGCTGGTAGAACATGGCAGATTGTTGATGCCGACCCTGAACAAGAAGAACTACTAGTTGCTCCAATTAAAGAAACTGGTGAAGCTCCAGTTTGGGCTGGAGAATTGCCACCAGTCCCTAAAGAAGTTGCTAGAGAAGTTGGGAAATTGAGAAGAAGTACGGCGATAAATTTAGGAGCAATTGAAGATGATGAAACGGTTATACCATTCGAAGATTATCCACTTTCTCCAAATGCGAGAGATTTATTGATGTACACTATTGCAGAACATATTGATGCAACAGGGGTTTTGCCAGACGAAAAAACAATAACGATTGAAGATAGAAAAGGAACTATTGTTTTGAATACTTGTGCTGGATCAAAAATAAATGAAACATTGGCATATTTAATTCAAGCATTTGGGTCGCTCAAAGAAGGAAAAATGGGTCGGACATTAATCGATCCATATCGAATATCTATTCAAATCCCTGGTACTAACTCATCTGATGTCCTAGGTTGGTTGCAAGATACTCCACCAATCGCTTTACCATCATTAATGCGTATGACAATACCAAATGGTAGAGCCGTTAGATGGAGAGTAGTCCAGGTTGCAAGAAGAATGGGGGTTTTACAAAAAGGAGTTGATCCACGTAGGGTAAATCTTCAGGGATTAATGAGGAGATGGAAGGGGACACCAGTTATAGAAGAAGCTCTAAGTAAATTATTTCATGAAAGGATGGATATCGATTCTACCATTGATTTACTAACTGACATTCAAAATGGAGAGATTAAAGTTGTATTAACACCACCTGGACCTCTTGGTCAATCTGCAAAGAGCGAGAAAGATTTACTTCTTCCATCTTGGTCTGATAAAGAATTAAGAGAACATCTAGAAGTACGTTTATTGAATGAAAGAGCTACTTTAGTATGCTTAAATTGTACAAATAAAATTCGAAGAAGAGTTGATAGATTACCAGAGCGAATTGAAGCATGTTCAACGTGCTCAGGAACTATGCAAGCATGTTCTCCTGAAAGGATGGAGGGGATGTTGATAGAATGGGTTGAAAGCAAAGATCCAAAGATATCTGGAAAAATGACAAAAAATGCTGAATTAATTCGTACACATGGAAAAGATGCCGTGATATGTATGATGGGTAGAGGGATTGCAGAAGAAACCGCTACAAGAATACTTAGAGGGCATGTATTTGGAGAAAGAGTTAGATTGCTAAGATCAATACATAATGCTGAATTAAAATATGCTTCAACAAGAAGATATTGGGGCTAGGAAAAGGCAAGCACTATTTCCGTCCTTTCACGGCCTAGCAATATGCTCATTGGATTAACAGGGAGAAATGCGTCCGGAAAATCGACAATTGTCAATTGGTTTGCAGAAAAAGGCCTGAAGACTGCTTCTTGTTCAGATTCAATTAGAACATGGCTTGCAGAACAAAATATTGAATCAACTAGAGATGCATTAATCGAAGGAGGTAGAGAACTAAGAAGACAGGGTGGTGCAGGCGTATTAGCAGAAATGCTACTACAGATGCTTGATGGAGAAGATGCAGTTATTGATTCGATTAGGACTCCGGGGGAAGTTGAAGCATTAAGAGAAAGAGATGATTTCATTTTAGTTGAAGTAAGGGCAAGTTCAGATACAAGATGGCAACGATCACAAAGTCGTGCCCGTGCTGGTGATCCGCTTGATAGAGAGACTTTCATCAAGCAAGAAAAAGCAGAAGCTGTCGCAAAAGATGCTGCCGGACAGGCATTAAACGCTACCGCAGAATTAGCAGACTTAGTTATTCTAAATGATGGAACAGAAAATGAATTAAGTGCGGATCTAGAAGAATTGTTTCTGAAACTTAAATAAGTAATTTCTAAATAAATTATTATGCCATTCGGACAATAATTCCTGCTTCACTCATCATGCCAGAGGCAATACTGAAATCTTTTTGCCAACGTTCAGGGATTTCAACATCTTCAGGATAAACTACCTCACTAATACCTGCTTGAATAAGAGAACGTGTACATCTTGAACATGGAGGCCATGTTACATATGCCATAGTTCCCTTTAATGAAATTCCAATACGAGCTGCATGCATAATTGCATTCTCTTCAGCATGACAAATCATAGGATACTTTTGTTCCCTATCTTCAAGTCTCTCGATTTTATCTTCTATACCTCTTGGAAATCCATTGAATCCGGTGGAGCGAATTTCTCTATCCTCTCCAACAACTACACATCCTACTTTAGTAGAGGGATCTTTTGACCAGTCAGAAATATGCTTTGCTAATTCTAAAAATCGTTTATCCCACTTATTACTCATATTATCATCTCGTAGATACTTGTCATAAGTCATTATCCCTATTAGCCTCAGTACGGCTCGCATCATACCCATCATTAGAATAACAGTCAGGGTCTTCTCCATCGGCTTTACCGCCATTGTCATTATCAATACCATCTCCACAATTCCCTATGGTTGAATCAT
>TARA_B110000116_G_scaffold9486_2_pt1 | contig 46156 bp, 40 predicted proteins | sample TARA_B110000116 | Tara Oceans TARA_B110000116 (sample SAMEA4397355) | marine metagenome | biome: Polar Biome; feature: [ZZZ] marine water layer (ENVO:01000295); material: water (ENVO:00002006), including particulate matter (ENVO:01000060) such as... | depth 199 m
AATGCGAATCATGGGCAGCGTTTCCAGCATCCAGCAAGCCTGAGACATAATCGATGCCAAGCCCCCTTCGGGGGCATTGGCGCTCACGCCCCTCGCGCGCAAGCCGCACGCGAACCCACTCAGCACCCCGAGCAGTTATAGCGAGGAAGACGCGCTCAGCCAAGTGGGATGCACTCAGCCGGGCGTAATGCCCGACTGGATGAAGGAGAGTCGGAGCTATTCGACAATCTTAGTCTGGTCGGGGTAAGTGGGACATACTGCGGTATACTCACCGAGCGGCAGCTAACCCTCGAGGATTACTACGGATACGGTGTCCGAATCAATCTCTCTAACATCTCAACATTGAGGAACATCAATCTCGCTCGTCTTCCAAACGGCTTCCTCACGCTCGGCGCTGTCGGCGTTTGGGTCGGCGCTGCCGTACTGACTCCACCTGTTGGTTGGGGCATCGCTGCTACAGGATTACTCTCAGTAATCGGGTATCTGACTCTCAAGACACCGGTACTTGCTATCGAGACCAATGCCGGCGACAAGCATCTCGTCACCGGAACACAATCAGAATTACTACGATTGTGTATGATGGTGGACCGAGTGATGCACGGAAGCACGATTGAGGAGGCGAAGGTTGGACTCAGAGAGTTGGAGGAAGAGCGGGCGCGACGGTTTGCTACTTTCGAGCCAAAGGCTCTGCTTGGCGCTCCCGGTTCGATCACGACTCCCGGGCTCGACCTCTTCGAGGCTGAGTCCGTTGCTACGGATTTCGCTAGGTTGCCGAGTGCATCCCCAAGCCTCACAGCCAGCCCAGCCGCTGCGGCAATCGCCTCAAATGCGGCTAGAATGGGCGCACAAACCCCCAACTCAATGGCACAGCAAGCTCCAGAGGGAGGGATCTTCGCCTCTCTCGACGTTCACGAACCTCCCAATTACAACATCCCACCACCGGTTCGTGCGCCAGTAAAACCCGTTGACAATAGGTCGGCCTACGAGAGAGCCTGGGGTCGGCCGGAATCTCCAGAATGGTATCACGAGAAAGATGAAGTAAATTCCAGAGAGAATAGGATGGACGAAGCATTCTCTGACGCAATGGGATCATTCGATGGCTTTGAGGAGGGAGGAATCTTCGATACGCCCTCACCAAACAGTAGCCCTCAATCCCCTTCGTATTCCCAACCCGAATCGAGTTTCGACTTCTCACTCTTCGACGATGAGCCAATGGGTGACTCAAGCCGTACGGCAGGTTCCACATCGATGGCGAACTCGCCCTCGACAAACTACTCTCCGCCGACTTCACACGCGCCCGCAAGGACTCCTCCATCATACTCCAATCCGTCCCGACCTCCATCGAGTTCCGAGATGATTCGTTCTGCCCTAAACAGACCCGGTACGGCAGCGGGGAACGGTGCCAACTCAGGTTGGGGATTACCTACACCTAACGAGGCGGCGGTCAGAGAAGAGTGTAAACCCGGCCTCGTCAAAACTGCCAAGGCACATTCGGCTTGGCAGGGAGAGATTTCGCATACACGAGCACTCTCCGCACCCGCAGTCGATCCCGAGCGCTTTGAGGATGAATTCCCCGCTGTATCAAAACTCAGAAACAGCATGAGTAGTGGGCGAGTTCGAAGTGCCATAGGACGCCCGAAGAAGAAGAATTGGATCGCTTCCTTACTCTCTCCTTCGCCTCCGCGTCGAGACTATGCCGAGGTTTACGGAGACGCGGATGGGAGTGAGCATCAAGGCGATGCGCGCTTCCGCTCAAGTCAGCTTCTTCGCCTTCGCTCGGACCAGGATCATCAGGCTGATGTGGCTGTCCGAGCGCGTCAGATGACCAGCGCACCACCTGCATCCTCGGCAAGAGACGCTCTCGATGGTGTGATTACTCGTGTCTCGAAAGGAGAGGAACGAGCGCCTGCAATTCTTCCCGAGTCGGGTGAATTGCGATTCTCACAGTTGCGGACGACCAGTCAGAAGGGTGACGGCCGCCTCCCCGGTATTCGTCGGCTCGAGTGATTCCTCTGCCGGTGACCTATCGACTGATAGCTCAACTGAAGGCGATCCGTCATCAGGAGAGACCAACGATTCGTCGGTATCTGTCTACGCGTGCGTGGTAGATTCCACGGTCAATCGAGCCGAGCCCGGTGACTCCGATGCCACCGAGGGTGAAGGAGGAAGTCACAGTGGCATGGACGAGAGCATTCCGCATAGCATCGAGATCATTCAATACGCCTTGGCGGCCAATCAAATAAGACAGCAATGAACCAGCGAAGGAATCTCCACATCCGGTTGGATCAACAATCTTGTCAGTCGGATAAGCAGGAAGAGCGAGGGCCCCTCCAGGAAGCATTGCCAATACTCCACCACTACCTCGCTTGACAATCAGGCATCGAGGCCCGGGGCCCGCTCCAGAACCACCGTGTAGAGCCTCCCCCGACATAATCGACTTCATCGCGCGAGGTAGAATTTCATCTTCGGCGATAGCGCAGGCTTCCTGCTCATTTATGACGGCGATATCCACCTTGCGCATCGCCTCACTAAGAGTCTCAAACTCGCTCTCAATCCACAACATGAATGTGTCCAAAACAGTCAACTGCGCCCCTGGACACTGGTCGAGCACGGCAACCTGAGTAGCAGGGTGTGTGCTCGCACAAAAGAGAATTTCAGGGTTGTTCCATACGTCGGGCAATTCAGGCTTGAAATCGGCTAGAACATTGACCTCGGTAGCGAGAGTCTCAACTGATTCCATCGCTCCCTCATACTTTCCTGACCAACGAAATGTGTCGCCCTCTGCCCGAACAACTCCAGCAAGATTCAATCCAGCCTTCTCCAAAACCATCTGGTCATACACAGAAAAATCATCACCAACGACGCCGACTAAACCAACCTTCGTTGGTTCTTCATCCATCGTTCGTAAATGAAACGAGGCGGCGAGCCCAGAGTAAACTGCAGCACCGCCGAGCAAATCAGATCCACTCGCCGCAGGAGTCTGAATGTCGTCGTAACCAATTGAGCCGACAATCACCATATCCATGCTTTCACCTCACTGCAACAGGTCCGGGTGCTCCTCGAGATACCTGATGGTAACATTTCTGTTTCGGAAATCTTCCTCGGTTAGAATGGCTCGGTGGAGGGGTATGAGAGTTTCAACTCCTAGTATCATGGTCTCACCCAGAGCTGCGTCAAGACGTCGAACAGCCTCTTCGCGATCGCGTCCCCAGACAATGAGTTTGGCAAGCAATGAGTCGAATGAGGGTGGCATATCGTAACCAGTGTGCGCGTGAGTATCGACACGAACCCCTGGCCCAGCCGGCCAATGGCACTCCCACAACCTACCTGGAGATGGTTCCAATGTACGCGAATCCTCCGCGTTGATACGGGCTTGGATGGCATGGCCCGAGATGGTGATGTTCTGCTGGGCCACCGGCAGGCGCTCGCCTGCCGCTACCCTGATTCCCAGCGATACGAGGTCAAATCCAGTAATCATCTCGGTGACGGTGTGCTCAACTTGGACTCGTGGATTGACCTCGAGGAAGTAGAATTCGTCTTGGGCGTCTCTGAGGAATTCGAATGTTGCAAGTCCCTTGTAGCCCACGGCCTTGGCACCTTCGACTACACGTGATCCGATGTCGGCGCGTACCTCTTCTGAGAGCCAAGGCCCCTCTTCGAGAATTTTCTGGTGACGGCGCTGGATTGAGCAAAATCTCTCGCCGAAGTGAACTGCATCTTGGCCGTCACCGAGTACTTGGAATTCGATGTGTTGGGCGCCCTCAATGAATTTCTCGAGGAATACTCGGTCGTCTCCAAAGGCTGAGAGAGCACGTCCTTGACAGAGGTTGAGAGCTGATTCGAATTCGTCGGCGGACTCTACCACTTGCATTCCAATTCCACCGCCGCCAGCCGCCGCCTTGATGATGACTGGGAAACCGATATCATCGGCGATTGCTGAGGCTTCTGCTGGATCTGAGATCGGTCCGGGTGAGCCTCTGGCAATGGGAAGACCAGCCATTGACATCGCCTCTCGAGCGGAGATTTTGTCGCCCAGAACTCTCAGGACTTCTGGGCTTGGACCGATGAAAGTGATTCCCTCCTCGGCTAATCGCTCTGCAAAGATTGGATTCTCTGCTAGAAAACCGTAGCCAGGATGAACCGCATCCGCACCGACCTCCTTTGCTGCGGCGACGATCGCTTCGATGTCGAGGTAAGATGCGAGAGGATCGTCACGAGCGATGAAGACCGCTTCATCGGCGAGCCGCACGGGTGTAGTGAGCCTGTCCTCTCGCCCATGAATCATCACAACCTCGATTCCAAGGCTGCGCAACGAGCGTAGGATTCGCAGTGCAATTTCACCGCGATTCGCAATCAGAACTCGCCTGAACATCGAATTACTCCTATGGGCTGAATCCTATGTAGGGTTCGGCGACCGCCAAAGGCGGTCGATTTGATGAAGAAGCCAATCGGATCGATAATCAGTAGACATCGCGGAGGTATCGCTTCTGGGTCTTCATCATGCTGACCTCAACGAATTCCTTTGCTTCTTCAGCGCTCATCCCACCGTGCTCTTCGCAGATGTCGATGAGCGTCTGATGGACATCCTTGGCCATGTAATTCTTATCACCACAAACGTAGAAGTAAGCGCCACCGTCAATCCAATTCCAGATCTCCACGCCATTCTTCCGCATCAAGTGCTGAACGTACACCTTCTCGTCACCGTCACGGCTCCAAGCGAGGTCGTGGCGGTTGAGGACTCCGCGCTCTTTCCAATCAGCCATCTCTTCGCGGTAGTAGTACTCTCCCGCCTCGGTTCGGTCGCCGAAGAAGAGCCAATTGCGACCCTTGTCGCCGTTGATATCTCGCTGCTGGAGATAGGCGCGGAAAGGTGCGATTCCAGTGCCTGGACCGACCATTATGCAATCCGTGTCACCGTCCTCGGGTAGAATGAATGAACGAGTCGGCGACATGAAAACTCCAATCTCAGTCTCACCAACATCGCAGTAGTCGGAAAGGAATCCAGTGCAAAGACCAGCACGGTCACGACCGTGGTGATTGTAACGGACGATAGCGACTGTGAGGTGAACAGTGCCCGGCTCATGATCGGGGCTACTGGCAATCGAGTACAGACGCGGCTTGAGCCGGTCCATTCCATCGACGAGTTGTTGAGCGGAGAATCCGATATGACCGAAGTCGCCTAGCGCGTCGATGTAATCTCGAGACCACATGTAATCCTCCATCGAGTCAGCATTTTCGGTCAATTCGCGCCAAAGAGACTCAGCTGGATCGCAAGCAACTCCAATCTCCTCGTAGCCGGTCGGTACATCTTCGCCCTCACCTGAGCCCGACCAATCGACAAGCAGTGCTCCGTCTTCAGTCGAAACTCTGTGCCGGCGAGCGATTCGGATTTCCACCGGTCCGTCATCCGAGGAGAGTCGGTTGCCGAGATTCACAATCCACTTCTTTGAGACACGGTGGATTTCGAGGTGGTCAGCCAACGCATCCCTCAGTGTGGCCTCGCCGAGGTGAGTCTCGACCATCTCGTCACCCGAGAAGTTGGCTGCTGCCAGCAAGTCATCGACGAGTTCTGGTGGGCAGTGTGGAATAACTCCGAGGGCATCTCCGGCCTTGTATTCGAGGCCTGAGTCCCCCAAATCGAAGACAATATGACGAGTCTCCTTACGAGAACCTTCACTATTCAGGATGTAATTCTCCGTCAGCTTTGAGCCGTACGGATTCTTCGCACTCCAATCGGACAAACACTCACCAGCACCCCGCCGAGCCGAAGTTCATTTATCAAAGAAGGGGGAGTTAGTTCGCCCGCGTAGCGGGCGTGATTACCCGAACGACTCAAGTCATGTTCGCATCATGCGCAGGTCGTGCCGCGTGTGCAGTTCCTCGGGACGGGCAATGCCTTCTCACCTAATGGTAGGCTGCATGCGCTGGTTCTAATCGATGAAAACATCCTCGTCGACGCGCCGCCGTCTGTGCTTCCACAACTGCGGCGTGTCGGAGCCTCTCCAGGACAAATCGAGCACCTCCTTTTCACTCATTGGCACGCTGACCATATGTTCGGATTTCCGTTTCTAATTCTTGAGCGGCACTACATTTCGAAGCAAGATACGCCGCTCGTAGTTCACCTGCGAGCGGGCGGTAGAGAATTGCTTTCACAACTCAGTGAGGTTGGATTCCCAGGGAGTCTAGGGGAAGTATTGGAGAATGATATCGTCTGGAATGAAGCAGATTCTGGAACGATTGGAGAGTCTGGTTGGAGCTTCGAGAGATTCCCAGTTGTCCACACACCGGAGACTGACCCCCACGGCTACTTCTTGAGCCATGAGAGTGGATTCACCCTGCTTCATTGTGGCGACTCCGGACCATGTGAAGGTATCGAATCGCGGGCTGATCGAGCTGATGTGATTCTTGTCGAAATGGGTGTTCCAGATTTCGTCGACAGCCCGAACCATCACAATCCCAGACAGGTGCAGACCCTCGCCGAACGTCATCCTGAAGCAACAGTATTAGTGACTCATAATTACGCCGATGGCGAAGGCAGAAGCGGGGGATTCCCGATGCCTGAAATGACTGGAAACGTGGTGCAACTTGAGGACGGAGATGAACTCTCAATCAACGAGAATGGCGAGTTTTACTTGTTAAAAATTGAGTGAAATTATTTTCTTCTATAAATAAGAACTGCCATTCTCAAACCGCTTTCAAGACATATTCTAGCAGTGCTTCCGCTCAATTTGATACTTTTTTTCAGATAGGAATACAGACCTCTCCGATACGATCAGGTTCATCTGCTAAAATTCCGATGAGAAAATGAAACCAAAGTGATAAGAATTTTAGGAAAACGTCGTGCTGAACTGTTAATTCCTCCGGATTCCGGCCGGAGAAAGCAGCAATCATAATGGATGACTGAGGATTAAGAATTACTCGCTACCTCAACAACAGTCCGGGAACTTTCATTACCTCTAACGCCTTCGTGAGGAATCCGCGTTCGCCGCCGATGACTTGGAACCTCTGGGAGGTAGCGAATATGGAATGGACAGCGGTTGTGTGATAAAAAATGGACGGCAATATTTTCGAGAAGATTTTGGGACAAGATTCCCTCTTCCTCGATAGAAAAGCCTTCGACCACGCTTTCGAACCTACCACACTCCCGCACCGCGATAGAGAAGTTGAGGCGTTAGTTCGAAATCTCGTCGACGCTCTCAACGGACACATTCCCTCAAACATGCTACTCTACGGTGTCCCGGGAAGTGGCAAGACTGTGGTAACCAGATTCGTTCTCGGCCAATTGCGCGAGAAGGGGACTGAACTTGGGAAGTCCGTGCGCACGTACGAAATCAATTGTCGACAAGTCGACACGCGCTATCGAGTAATGCAAACTCTGGCGAGTCGCTTGGCTCAGCGTGGAGATGTGCCTATACCATTCACAGGTTGGCCGACCGATCGAGTCCTCGAACACCTCGTCGAGAGAATGGACCGCGCTGGCGGAGTTCACATCATCGTTCTGGACGAGATCGACAACCTCGTCGAGCGCGCAGGTGACAATTTGCTGTACAATCTGACGAGCCTCAACACAATCCTGCAGCGCTCGCGTTGCTGCATTATCGGAATCAGCAATGACTTGCATTTCACACAATTACTCGACCCGAGAGTGTCAGGTCGACTCGGTCAGGAGGACCTCATCTTCCATCCATATGGAGCGACCGAGATTGCGGACATTCTCACAGCGCGAGCGAGTACTGGTCTGCGTGAGGACGTCCTTGACAATGGAGTCATCCAATTGTGCGCGGCGCTCGCGGCCCAAGAGCACGGTGATGCGCGCCGCGCCCTCGACCTTCTGCGAATCTCAGTACAGAAAGCAGAGCAGCGATCACAGACAAAGGTCGAGCCAAGACACGTCCGTCTGGCGCAGTCACAACTAGAGCACGATCAGGTCACGCCAGTGCTACAGACTTTACCACTGCACCAGAAGCTCGTGCTCTTCGCAATCCGCATCAATGAAGACAATGGACTGCGCAACATTTCCACCGGAGAGGTGTATCGAACCTATTCAGACGCCTGTCTCAATGTCAATGTCGAACCACTGACGCCTCGTCGAATCTCGACCCTGCTCAACGAGCTAGACACCCTCGGGATGATTATGGCTCGAAACGTAAGCAAGGGTAGAGGTGGGCGCACCAAGCAAGTCAACTCAGCGATTCCAAAGACTATCGATGCGGTGACGACGATGAGCGAGGCAGATCCACTAATCGCTGAGGCAGCGCGCTGCCGCTACCGACTCCAGAGCCATCTCTGAAGTCGCATGATCCTGTGCGATCCAACCGATTGAACGTAGGCAGACCAAGTGAGCGCGGGGCTAACCATCTTCGAACTTAGGATAGAGCCTCAGTCCCGTCGAAACAGAGGCCCTTCAGGGCCTCAACGGTTAAACCGAGTCCACAGGTCGCCGCACTCGATGTCCCTCGCTGACAATGACTGGTACTCGGCCTTGACTCGTCCGAGCCGCACAGCCTCAACCGGCTTCTTGCTGCTCGGCGGATGGGTGCTCCTGCTGACCATCGTCAACATCACCATCGGAGCTTACTCACCCGGATTCAAGGCACTTTGGCTCGGATTCCTCAGTAATGGAGCATTCGGCGAGGTGTATGTTGCTCACGATGGAATCACGGTTGTTCTCGACGATATCGTGTTTGCAATTCTCGGCCTCGCCGTAGCCGGACTCGGCTATGTTGGAATGGGTCAGGCCGTCGAAGGTGGCGCAATCGCCGCAGCTCGTGACCTACCGAACTGCCTCTCAGGACTCAGTTCCACCAAGGACGGAATCCGCAAGACCCTTGCTGACTGGTTGATCGTTGGCGGTGTCCTCTTCTATCTCGCTTGGTCGGTACAGAACAATACTTGGGTCGACCCAGGTGTCTTCGCAGTCAGTGTAGTTCCATTCGCATTCGGGGTCGGACTGAATTTGCTCGACAAGGCTGAGGCCTGATTTTCGGCGGCTGGCTCATCGAGCCCACTTCCTTTCTCAATCTCGAACCATCGCCGTAAGCAAATCACGGCAGCGCGACTTTGAATCCGCACCGGTCCAACGAAGAACAACTCCACGCCCGGGTTGGCCGTAGAGCACAACCGCTCCGAGTGGAGCCAGCGGATGCAGTAGGAGCGGAGCAAGATCCTCCTCCCCATCGACGTTGATGAGGCAACTACGACCATCTTCACACCAGGCTTGGATCGCAGCAGCGCAGGCGAGGTAAAGTCCAGCGGAGAGTTGGCCTGCAGGATTCTCACATGTACGCGTATCGTTGTACAGAGAATGGTCGATTGTCGAAGCGTGTTCCCACTCTTCGCGCTTTGTTTTACCATCGATAAGGGCGATATCGGCTGGGCTGCCAAGATCTTGCAGAGTCTTGACTGTGACATCACCCACAGCAATTACTGGGCCGGGACTACCGAAGATTTCCTCCAGCACGGCCCGCATAGCAACGCTCGGGTCATCCTCAGGACCCTCGAATAATTGACCGAACGGGTCCTTTAGATTGGCTTCAACCTCGTGCGTCATAATCATCGAGACCTGCCCCGCATCGGCAGGAAGATAGGGCTCACCATCCAAGTCAATTTCACCCGCTCGCACTCGAGAACTGGAGATAGGAGCGCCATCATGGGCAGTCACGTGCTCGACCACGATAACCTCGAGAGCGCCCAAGGAATTGGCGGCGCGAGCTTGATTGATTCTCTCACAACCAGAAAGAGTCTCAGGAGTGCAAAGAATCGCGTTAGCAGTTTCGTGCCAAGGAGCGGGGCCATCCGCATCCTCCAGCACGTGCAGACTGACTCGATCCGCTGAATCACCAAGCGATGTGAGAATTTTTGTCGAGCGATCGGCCCAAGGCTCGATCCGCGAATCCTTCGAATTCGCTATGTGATCGCTCGTAAGCCACAGCTCCAAACGCACGCACTCAGCCAATCCGCGTTCGATGAGTGCGCGATGTCCAGAATGGAATCTGTCGAAGGTACCGCCGACCAATCCTAGTGAGTGCATCGTCAACCAGCCAGTGTGTGAAGTCTTGAGGACTTTGGAAAAGAGGTGTGCCCCGGGGCGTAACGGTGACCTTCATCGCAATGCTCAGGCACCTGACCCACCCCGGGACGTCTGTTGGACCGTGTGGTTGTCCCGTAAGTCATTCCGCTCTCTTCCGGTCGCAGTCGTCCGGGGACCCATCACAATCCGACCGTATGTGTTGCTCCGGAGATCATAGCACAGCAGTGGCTCATTCCGGTCTTCGACATACGGCAAATCCCGTTCCGTGGTACCGTGGTTCATCCTACTAACTCCGGCTGGGGCTTTCGTCGGCACGGTGTTGCCGGTCGGGCGTCGATTCGTCCGGTGGACCCTTCATGAACCCCTCGTATAGGAGGAGAGTGAGTGAAACGCGAGGTGAAAGTCGGAAATTGGTGTTATTACGAGCGTTCAGTTCAGAATGTTCTGTGATCTCGTGAGAGGCTTTCATGCCAACCGGAACTGCGCAGAATCAGTCTCTCGCTGATGTGTGGCTCACCGCTCATCGCCATCTCTGTGCTCAGCGGTGGCCATTTCTCGACCGGCTGGGCCAGCCATCCTACGAGTGGATGGGTTCTGCCGGTCGCTGGCGAGCCACCTTCGATGGCTCGGTCTAATGATTCAAGCAAGTCGAGGAGAGGGGCCGTTGCCTCTGGAAGAGTTCCTCTCTCGTAACGCGCACGTAAGCGCCGCGCGAGGGCATTACGAATATCCGGCGAGCATCCCGGATGCACCCTATCTCGTAAGCCTGGAGCACTGCTCGCCTCACCCTGTGGCCGTAACACGGCCGCAGCCCATGGAATCGGATTCTCTAGTAGCCATTCAAGCGAGCCATCATCGGCAAGCAGATTTGTCAGTAGTTCCGGCGCGAGGAGCGCCCACCAATCGAGAGGGAGATTCTCGACGATTGCCTCAACCCCTTCGATATCCAATTGCTTACCATCGCGTATCCGCTCGACTAGTAGTGACCATATCTTGAGGTCGTGATCCAACTCAAATCCGGTCGAGCGTCGCAATACACCTTGCAGAACGGGAGCGTATCCAATCGCATCAGCACTCTCGCCCCCGTGAATCCAATCGACTGCCTGTAATGCATCAAGCGAATCTGCAGGAGGATGCACCAGCCAAGCTTCGAGAGCCCAACGGATCAGGTCCTCCTGCATGTCATCGGGCAACCACGCGGCATTACTCAGCAGTTGAGCCGCAACCCACGAAGCTCCTTCAGTGGCTTGGGATGGATCGGTCGCTGGCCTCGTCCTAAGAGCAATCTCTGGATCATCTCGGAGCATCGCCCGCAATTTCTCAGCGAACATCTCCAATACACTCACTGGAGCCTCGTCAGTAATTTCAGCCAAACGCTCGAGTGGAATGAAATCAAGATCGAGCAGAGCAATCCACTCAGCATCCAGCCGCGACCGCAACCGCTGCCATCGATGCCATCGCGTCCGCGGCGGTGAAGCAATCCAAGCAGCAACCGGATAGCTCGCCTCCATCATATTCGACCAATCCTCATTCCCTTCTGGAAATTGAGCAATCGCAGAACCAATCATCGAAGAATCATCAGCAGTGGAACCAGCACCAGCACCGCCAACCTCCAATCCGAGCACAGCCCAAGGAGATGGTGCCTCTTCGCTATCGACAATCGATTCTGGGCTCATCGGCACTGGATCAACGAGGCGAACAGGTAGGTCTCTCCCGCCTAAAGTTCGCAGTCGTAACCACGGCAGAGGCCTGAGAGGGTCGACGGTTAATTCGTCGAATATAGCCAGGGAAGAACGGGTAGAATGCGAGAGCGTGAGGCGAAGTGAAGGATGGGAAATAACAGCAGTAAGAACATCGTCGGGTAGGTCATCGGAAATCTCCAGAACCAGTGGCGGTCTCTCCTCTTCCCCAACCGCCCATTCGATTAGCGAAGTTACTGCTGTCGCCCTAAGACCGCGCGTATCGAGCATTCGTAATCCGCGCTCTTCCGTCGAGAAAGTTGACTCGCCCCAATCCCTCCGAAATCTCCTCCAAGTCGACTCCTCCGTGCGCACCCGTCTCGTTGATGTCAGGCGTTCTCTGAGACTGTTGAGGCGACGCCTGCGTTCCGAAGGGATGAGTCGTGGGTGGGCCCGTCGTATCCAGTCGTCAAGACATGAGATGGGATATTCGTGACCTCCTGCATCGAGGCCACCGAGGTCGGCGATGACAAGGGCATTTGCTCTGGCTGTCCGAAGCAGCATCGAGCGTGGGAGTCTCTCCTCCATAACCGCGCAGACTGGATCTTTCGGACGAATTTCTGGCGATTGTTCGTGACAATTGCCGAGTGCCCAGCTGCCACGGTGATGGCTGGCTTCCGGCAGCGGAGTGTCAGGCCGGTGGGTAGGAGCTTCAAACCATATTCCAGGAGCTAGTGCTACCGGCCTATCTGCATCGACTAATCGAGCTCTGACGATACCGAGTGTGTGATTCTCTCCGACATAGGCTGAGATGCTCTCAGGATCATGGCTAGAAGGAGGTTCTGGGAGCATCTCAAGCGTCCTGAGATCGAACCAACGTGGAGATCGCTCCCTGAGGGCCGCCCAAGTCCAAGAGACCCCTTCTCTTCCAGTGGAGCCACCTTCACCAATTAGCGCCCGAACTGGGCGGTCGGGAATCAGGATGAGTGGAGAGTCGATTGGAGCCAAAAGTCCGAACAGTAGGTTCGCTCCATCTCTCGCGAGTAAGCAGCATCTGTGCGAGGGCGAGGGTAATGGTAGGGCCTCCATCGCCCTAGCGAGTTCGTCGGAACGGATTGCCTCCCATCCAGATTGAGTCAGATGCAGTCGAGCGCCTCGGGCTCCGGCTACTTGGTCACTGGCGACCAGTCCGTCGTTTCTCATTCGCCTTAGCTCCGCTGAAGCGTGCGGAATTCGTAATCCGGAATCGCGAGCGAGTACACTCACTGTCGCGCCGCCATCTGTGAGCCGATCGAGAAGGCGCCGCCGGTGAGCGCTACGAATCCGTTTCAGATTGGCTGAATCAGCCGATGGAACGCCGATTTGCAAGTCATCCGACACTAATCACCCCCTCCTGATTCAGGGAGTTAGAATGTCCTAATTAAATTATACTACTTCATTACATTTCATTACACATTTCTCATGGAAAACATAACAGTTTCATTTCCACACCGAGTTTAATTGTGAAATCAGACGAGATTTATGCAACTATTTGTAACTAAGACAGCCTGAGAGGTGCAGAACTGTTATATCAACGTCTGCCGTCCTGTCGGTAACGGACTGGTTAAGCGGCCGGATTGAGACGGAGGATGAGACGGAAATGAACTCGCAAAACCTGCGTGCACTGATTCGAAACTACCTTTCTGAGCGGCCGCGTAACACCATCGAGATCTCGACCTGGCTCTCTAGCCAGATCGACCCAGCGAACAGCCCCGCGGACATCACGAGCATCCTAGAAGCGGATGATCAGATTACCCGCATCGGTACTGTTCGCAAGAGCGGCATGAGGCGCTCCGAGTCACCTGTCTCGGAATGGGCCTCAAACACTTGGGTTAAGCATCACGAGAGGAAGCGGTTCGAACAACGAAAGGAGAGCTAAATATGCGCACAACAAGACTACGACAGAAGATAAAGAAATTCTTGAACGAGAGGGGCGAGGCGAACACGACCGAGATCCTCGAGCACGTCAACTCGACGATGCGTCATGGCACCACGCCACAACAATTGGGTAACGTCCTCTCAAAGGACAAGGACATACTCAAGGTTGCTACGACCAAGCGCGGCGGTGCACTCTCCGGCCGCTACGAAATCTGTGTCTGGACTCTGCGACCAGGTGTGCTCGACGGACAGAACTGATTGCGCTTCAAGCGATAGTGCATCTAGCGTGCGATTCGCCCTAGCGATTGAGCCCATCATCTCAGACTTCAAGCTCAGCTGACCAATCGCCAAATCGGGCGAGGCTATTCATCGCTGCGCGGTGAGCGAAGGCACCTTGGCTATCTTCATTGGAACCGCTCGCCCAAGTCTGTAACGCGTGAGCGAGCAGAGCTCGGCCGTAAGAGTACGAAAGCTGCCATGGGTGTTCAACATCCATGCCATTCATCAGATTGAGATGGGCGGTCGCGTCCTCGTCAGACTGGCCGCCAGAGAGGAAGACGATGCCAGGCAAGTTGTGTGGGACGTGGTTGGTCAGGCAATCCACAGTCATCTGAGCCGCCTGTTCTCGGCTACCTTGGTCAGAGTAGGACTTTCCTGGTAGAATCATGTTCGGCTTCAGTAAAGCCCCAGGGAGGTGTACCCCCTGCACTTCGCAAGCTGCGAATGTCTCATCGAGAATTCTCGCAGTAACCTCGTAGCAAGTCTGAGCGTCGTGCTCGCCATCCATCAAAACCTCCGGCTCAATGATTGGGACGAGGCCTTGTTCTTGGCAGATCGCTGCGTATCGAGCGAGGGCGTGAGCATTGGTTGAGAGGTTGGCCTCACTCGGCATCCCCTCTCCAATTCGGATGACTGCTCGCCACTTTGCAAAGCGAGCCCCCATGGCGAAGTATTCAGCACAGCGCTCGCGAAGTCCGTCTAACCCCTCTGTAATTTTCTCACCGGAGTAGTGTGCTAATTCCTTGGCTCCAGTATCTACTTTGATTCCAGGGTGAACGCCACGGCTGGCGAGATATTCTGGAATCGGAGTTCCATCGTTCATCTTCTGACGGATAGTCTCATCGAAGAGTATCACACCGCTAATTGCCGATTGGTAGTCAGAGGTTGCAAAGATGTTGGAACGGTAGGCTCTACGAGCCTCAGGAGATGGTTCAATGCCGACAGCTGCAAGGCGGTTAGACATTGTTCCATTGCTCTCGTCGGCGGCGAGGATTCCTCGTCCGGGTGCAACAAGTTCTCGCGCTGTTCTCTCAAGTAATTCAGTGTCCATGAACGAACCTCAGCACGACGTGGTGGGTTTGGGAAATGAAGCCTTTGCACGCGAATTATGGAATCGGATTCAGGCTGAGCGGATATTGTCGACGAATCTGTGGCCCCCACTCGCCACGTCGATTACCTCGGACTGAACCGAGTAACGTCCGTCCGAGAGAGTCTCTACGCCGAAGGTTCGGCCGGGGCAAACTCCCGTTCCGATGAATACAGCATCATCACTAGCACAGAGTTGATCTCTGTCCCAGAGTCGCTCAATATCACCATCAATCATGTTCTCTGCGCGCTCTCGATGGCCCTCGTCCTTGAACACGAGTCGTCCCTCAAATGGAGCGCCGAGACCGCGAAGCGCAGTGGCTGTGATGACGCCTTCCGGCGCTGCGCCAATTCCCATTAGCATGTCAATCTCTGAGTTTGGGTCGGCCGCGTTGAGCGCAGCCGAGACGTCGCCGTCGCCTATCAGTACGACATTTACATCGTGTGCTCGAAGTTCTGAAATCAGTTTCTCATGCCTCGGTCTATCCATTACGACGATATTGAGTTCAGACTCTTTCTTCCCAAGGGCCGAGGCTGCAGCCTCGACATTGTATGAGGTTGAGGCGTCGAGGCTGATCACCCCATCCAACTCAGCTGGTCCTGAGATTTTGTCCATGTAACAATCAGGTGCGTGAAGCAGGGTCCCGCGCGGGGCTGCAGCGAGAACCGCCATCGCATTCGGCAAATCCTTGGCAACATGATTGGTACATTCGAGCGGGTCAACTGCAATGTCGATCGATGGGGCATTCGGATTACCTTGCATCGAACCCAGTGGTTCGCCGATCCAAAGCATAGGTGCGTCGTCGCGCTCCCCTTCACCAATTGCTACGCGCCCATCGAAAGGCACGCCATCGAATACGGCGCGCATCGCTTCTACCGCGGCGCCGTCAGCGGCCTTTCCATCTCCCTTGCCTATCCAAGCCGAAGCAGCAATCGCAGCAGACTCTGTCGCATCGAGGAAATGACTCTCCAAATCGATGGTCGCCATGACCGCTGCGAATAGCGTTCGGCATTCAATCATACGGGTCGACAAGGCTCGACTCAGCGACCGAAAATTAAGCGGAACCTTTGCTCTTACGAATTACGCGAACCCCATCGATTTGCGCGCTAGGATACTGACCCTCAGAGTCCTTCTCGATTGATTTTAGCATATCCCAAGCACAGAGCAATCCTGCGTTTACTCCACAAAGCGCCTCCATTTCCACGCCGGTTGTCCAGTGCGTTCGAACACTGACCGTACAACGCAAAGCGCCCCCTCCGACACCATCCTCTACGTCTTGTTCGACTGCCCAATCTATTGTGCAGCCCTCGATAGGAATCGGATGGCAGTGAGGGAGCATGCGCGGCGTCTCTTTCACAGCCTGAATCGCCGCGACGGTGGAAGCCTCTCGAACATCTCCTTTGATCGAGCGGCCATTAGCTACTACATCCAGACTTTCAGGCGATAGACGAAGCAGTCCCGTTGCGACCGCTTCGCGGGCAACGACAGGCTTCGAACCGACATCGATTATCCCCGTGAATGATTCTTCCATGCGTTTGCCTCAGGATGACGGAGGTGTGCATCCCTAATCAGAGACTCGGAGGAGCAACATGGTTCTGAAATACTTGATTGATTACTACAAACCGTGGCAGAGGCATTCCGCGACAAGGCGACTCCGGGGGTTGTACCACAACTCGAGTCGGGCGTTGACCATGACAAGCCGAGTGAAGAGGGTGAGAAACTGCAGGTCATCGACGACTTGTGCGTCGGATGTTCCTATTGCCTAATGGCTTGCAAAGACGATGCCCTCATCGTCGAAGGATTATGCGAGGTCATCGAAAAAAATTGCACTGATTGCCTTCGCTGCCTCCTCTGGTGCCCAACTGGGGCACTGGTCTACGCCTGAGTGGTGATCTATGAATGGGAAAGCCGAAGGCACTCGTTGTCGGAGCTGGAGTCGGCGGGCTTAGTTCCGCTGCTCAGCTCGCCCAAACTGGTGACTTCGACGTCACTGTTTACGAGCGAATGTCCTTCGCCGGTGGTCGATTCACACAACATGATCACGACGGATATCAGATCCCCACCGGTGCGGTCCACATGATTCCGCACGGACGCAAAGGACCGTTCTCAGACCTGATACTTGGCCCTCGGTCGAAGGGTGGGTTAGACCTCGGTCGTCATGGAGTAGAGTTCCTGCCTACCAGCCACTTCGCTTGTCGAATAAAGGATGGAAAGTATCAGTCATCAAAGTCGGCTTACGGGTTAATACCGTGGTTCTCTGCAAAGGATGCAATGAATCTTCCAGGACTCCTTGCCAAGGACGCCAAGCAAGCATGGGGAGACGAAACCGTAGATGGTCGTACTTGGCTTCAGAGGAAGTTCAGCGACGAGTTCATCGATTTTCTTGATGCCTTCTCAAATTTTGCTGTGAGTCTGCGCTTCGATCAGATGCCTGCCTCGACCGTGGTTCGGATATTGCAGAATTCCTTCTGGTCAGACCGGCCGCACATTCCGAAGGGTGGATGCAAGGGAGTAATCGATGGATTGCGCACGGACCTTCGTGAGAATGGTGCGCGCGTCAAATTGAGTCATGAAGTGACTGAGATTCTTCCAGGAACTGCGGAGGAGTCGACCAAAGAGCATCGATTCTGCGTCGGGGTGCGACGACGTGGTCGGGATGAAGCGAGTTGGGTCGGCGCGGATTCAATCATTCACAATGGTGGCCACCCGAATCTGCTGAAGGCGCTATCAGACGATTTCGAGGTGGCCGACAGCGTGCGAGAGCAGGTCAAAAACACTCAAGCAGTTGGTGGAATCGGATTCTGCTTCGCTCTCGACGATGACATCCCAGTGCGTAGCAGCGGGGTGACTATGTTGCCGAATCTTGAGCGGGTCGGAGGCTTTGTCATTCCGACCTTCTCCGACCCAAGCCTCGCGCCCGAAGGAAAGCATCTGATGATCACTCACCAATTCGTACCAGACGCCTCCGTCAAATCCGAGATTAGCAAAGGACGCGAGGACCTCTACGATTCGATCCCTTGGCTCGCCGACCACGGCGAGGAAATCTGCGTCCACACATATCATCGGAACTGGCCGTGCAATCGCGCACCGCAAGGTGCCGAACTACCGATGGATGTCGGAGTTGAAGGCATCCGCTGTGTCGGCGACGGAGTCAAGGGTCACGGCTGGATGATGGTCGAGGGAATCGCCTCAAATGTGCCTCATGCTGTAAACGACGTCATCGCTTCGATGCGCGGATGAGTGAGCAGCCGCCTCGCTCAGCCGAGTCCCGCCTTCCACAACTCACCGTCGGCTCGAATTTCCTTCTTCCACAACGGCGCTTGCGCCTTGAGCTCACTTATCAGCCAAGAACAGGCCTCGAAGCCCTCAGCTCTGTGTGTGCTTCCAACGTGGATACAAACGATTGGTTCAGCAGGCAATACCACACCTGTACGATGTGCAATCACCACCGATGAGACACCGAAGCGCTCGACTGCATCGAATGCCAATCGGTTGAGCACTGATGGAAGCTTCTCTTCCCAAGCGTCGAATTCCAATCTCTCAACCTCGACGCCATCATCCTCCCCCCGAGTCAGACCGACAAAGGATACCACGCTACCGCAGCCCTGTGGGTCGACCAGCCCTCGGAGATCCTCAGGTTCGAGTTTCTCGGGCTCGACGCGAACCACGACTCGAGGCATGAAGCCCCATCCCCACTCAGCGCTTCAATGCCTCGCACAAACAAGCAACCATTCAAACACGGCATCAGGGTCGACGCCTCGTGAGCCGTCGCATAGACATCCTCGGTGCAGGACTTTCGGGACTAGCGGCTGCAGCCATACTCGCGCGCGGAGGATACGATGTCCACGTTCACGAGATTCGCAAGGACTCAGGCGCACGCTTCGACGGTGATTTCCAAGGCCTCGAGAATTGGAGCAGTGATACCGACTTCTTCGACGAGATGCGAGGTTGGGGTTTGGATCCTAACGAATTCAAGTCGGATGCATTCAGTATCATCGATCTCATCCATCCCGATGACGAGATCAGTCATCCGGAAACCAATGGAGTCGCATTCAGAGTCGTCGAGCGTGGTACTGACGAACATTGCATCGATCAAGGATTGAAGCGAATGGCCCTCGCTGCCGGTGCAAACATCCACTACGAGACGCGTAAAGACCCCAGTGAATGCGACATAATCGCCGCTGGACCAAAGGAATCCAGCGCTGTTGCCTTCGGAGAGATTTTCCATACCGATCACCCCAACCACGTCGCTTTCCAACTGAACGACAAACTCGCCCCTGGCGCCTATTCCTACCTAATAATCATCGACGGAATCGGCCTCATCTGCACCTGCCTCTGGCGTCAGCAAAAGAAGTCCAGCCGATACCTCAACGAGACCATCGCTTGGTACGAGGAACACTACGAACTCAACCGCCAACCAATAAAACGCGTCGGTGGAAAGGGAGACTTCTCACTACCCGACCACTACATCCACGAAGACAGGCATTATGTCGGCGAAGCCGGCGGATTGCAGGACTTCATGTGGGGTTTTGGGATGCGTTATGCAATCACCAGCGGAGTGATGGCCGCCAACTCGATTATGGGCTCGAATGATTATGAGAAACAAGTCCGTAGTCGCTTGATTCCACTAATTCGAGCGAGCGCCATCAACCGATTCTTGATGAATCGAATTGGCAATCGTGGATTCAAAATGGTCGCGCGCTATTGGATGCGTGACCAAGCGCGCAAAGGCGATGGGCTCGCCTTCATGAAATGGGTCTACCAACCCGGACTATTTCGCCGAGCATTATGGCCCATCGTCAAAATCGGCATGCTCCGCCGTAAAAAACTCGCAGACGGCCGAATGGTCTCCCGCATGCCGTTCCGAAAAGCCCTCTCAAGAGATGTCTGGGAAGCAAGCCCACGTGCCGAAGAAATAGGAGTTCAGTGGAAGTCCCACCAGCGAGGAGGAAGTCATACTTCCTTCTCTGAAAACGACGCTTGAGCGAGTTTTAGAGCCTCCAAGCGTACCCGTGTGATTCATAATCCGACCTACGGTCGATGCGCCATGACCTCATGGCCTGAACTCGAACCTATGCCAAATCGCTTGGTAAACTACGGAGTCACAGAAAACGGAATCGCCATCATCGAACTCGCTTCGAATTCGGCGGGTGCTCCACTTGAGGGCGACGAAGTCGGCCCGAACACATACACGCACGAGATGATGCGCGACATCGATACCGCTGTCGTCAAGGCACGCTTTGATGACGATGTCAGCGTCATCGTCTTCACCGGCAATGGACACAAGTTCTTCTCTGCCGGTGCAAGCATACAGATGTTGAACTCGGTCACACCTGGCTTCAAGTACAATTTCTGCCTTCACGCTAACGAAACTCTGAGCCGCCTCGAGCAGACTCCGAAGCTCGTCATTTGTGCAATCAATGGTCACGCTGTCGGCGGCGGACTTGAGATCGCAATGGCCTGCGATATTCGTATAGCTCGCAAGGATGCAGGCAAGTGTGGCCTTCCTGAGATTAACCTCGGTGTGCTTGCAGGAACTGGTGGCACTGCGAGACTATCTCGCCTCATTGGTAAGTCGCGAGCTCTCGAATACATGGTCAGCGGCGAACTGATGGCCTTCGAGAAGGCTAAGGAAATCGACCTCTTCAACGATGTTTGGGACGGCTCACTGGACGAATTCCGTCAGGACATTCTCGACTACGCCACCCAGTTCTGCCTACCATACAAGGCTACTATGGCAGTTGGCAACATCAAGCGCTCAGTCCAATCCGGACCTGAGATGCCTTTCGAGTATCACCTTGCACTTGAGCGTGAGTTGCAAGCGGCTCTGTTCAACAGCTCTGACGCGAAGGAAGGAATCGCCGCTTACGTCGAGCGCCGCACCCCTCGATTCGAAGGTCGCTGAACAAATCACTCGAAAATTTTAGGCGACCGAAGACTACGTCTTCGGTGAAGTGGTTGAAATACAGGCTGCTTCTGGCCCACCTCATGACAGAGGAAGAAATCGTACAGGACTACTCCCCGAACTTCGAGGTGTGGATACAAGATTTCAGCGATTGGCAGACACGAATCGGATTCGACCCCTCGTGGCTGGGCGATTACCGATTCGACATCAAGTTCGACTGGGACACCGCTGGTTCCCAGATCGAATTCGGGGATTTCCTAGGCATGCCCAAGTGGCAGCGCCGAATGCAGATTCCACAACAAAACATCCGTGACGCAATCATCTCGATGGTCAGCGTGCAGGGCGATACAGAATTCGCCAGCGTCGAGCAGCAGAACCACCTGCTGGCTACCGCACCGACCGAGTATGACCGCAAGTCAGCCCTACGAATCATGTGCGAAGAACAGCGCCACGGATGGCAGATGGCTTACCTTCTCTGCACTTACTTCGGTGAGCACGGAGTGCGCGAGGCAGCAAAGCTACTAGAGCGCAATGCACAGGAAGGAACTCGAATTCTAGGTTCGTTCAACGAACCGATCGACCACTGGTTGGACTTCTTCTGCTTCACTCACTTCATCGACCGAGACGGTAAGTACCAACTGAAGATGCTTAGCACATCTTCTTTCCAGCCACTCGCCGCCTCGATGGGACCGATGCTGAAGGAGGAATCCTTCCATCTCGGCACCGGAGCCAATGGACTACGCCGAGTTGTCAAGCAGGGAGTAATCCCCTGCGCGCTTCTCCAGAAATACGTCAATAAGTGGGTCAGTACTGGTCTCGACCTGTTTGGGACTGACGACTCGACAAGCGCCCAGTGGGCCTATGTTTACGGAATCAAGGGGCGCTATGATGAGCGCGAGTCTAGCGATGATGCAGACCGTGCTCACCTCAATGAAGCGAGTCGTGAGCTCTATTTCCAGGAACTTCGCGACGAGATGCGCAGAATTAGCCAGGCCCGGAAGAAAGGCGAGCCTGAGTTGTTTATTCCGTCGGACAAATTCAACCGAGGAATCGGAAAATACTCAGCAAAGCGTTACACGATTCAAGGCGACGACTTCGAAGGAAACGACGCGGATTGGCAGGCTTATCTTGACGACGTTCTTCCCACCGATGCGGACGAAGAACGTCTGATCAACGAATACATGCAAGAAGAATGGATTCAATACCGCGAGTGGAAGGGCGACTGAGCCTAACGGGTGATTTCATGCAACATCTATCACTCTTGGCCTTCGATAAGGAGCGCTGTAAGCCATTTTTTGACAAATTAACCGATCTATTTCACGAGCACCACCATTCGGCCGATCAAGACGCTGAAGGCTACGAAAAACTGCTCTACAGAGTGCATCGACCTTACACCAATGAAATGCTCGATATGGTCGATGAATGGATGGGATTAGACAAGCGCGATTGGCGAGATGAGACTACGCGCGAAGTGAAACTAGCGATGTATGCGATTCGTTACCCCGACACACTGTTGCTCGACTCCTTCACTCCAAATGCTCGCTCCGACATAGTCAGGCTCTCCTCCTACCTCCACTTCACCCAACACACCTACGCGATTTGGGACGAAGATACGCGGAAGGGATTGGCTAAGTTGGGGATTGAAATTCCAGCGACCGAGGTCGCTGATCCCTTCATTTACGGCGCTTATGTCTCGGCGATTGAATTGCTCAAAGATGTGGCTCCTTTCACTTGCTTCTTGGAACATGATGTCCCTCGGCAACGACTGTTTCAGGCTGCACTAGCGGCATATGGTAGGGAGTGAAACGATGGACATCCGTACCGTCGCCGTGATCGGCGCCGGGACGATGGGCGCTGGAATTGCTCAGGTCTGCGCCCAAACAGGTTGGGAGACTCGATTGTTCGATGCTTTTCCTGAAGGATTAGCGAAGGGGATGGCTGCTGTCGACTCCTTCTGGGACAAGGGAATTGCTCGTGGCAAGACCACTGCTGAGCAGAAGGCAGAGTGGGAAGGCAATCTAAGCGCATGTGCGGATATGGCTGAGGCCGTTTCTGGGGCTGACTTGGTTATCGAGGCTGTTCCTGAGATTATGGAATTGAAGCAGAGCATCTTCCGAGATCTCGAGTCGATGGCTCCGACCCACGCTATACTTGCGACGAATACTTCGGGGCTTCCGATTGGCGCAATCGCAGAGGCCACTACTTGTGCTGACAGGGTTATCGGGATGCACTTCTTCAATCCGGTTCCAATCATGAAATTACTTGAGATTGTTCGCCATGATGGCTGCTCTGATGAGACTATCGAAGCGGCTCAGTCCATCGGTTATGCGATGGGCAAGGAGACGATTTTAGTGCGTGATGTGCCTGGGTTTGCAACGAGCAGACTCGGAGTTATTCTGGGTAATGAAGCGATTCGAATGCTGGCTGATGGCGTTGCCAGCGCCAGCGATATCGATACTGCAATGAGGTTAGGATATCGACATCCAATGGGGCCGCTCGAACTTAGCGACTTGGTTGGGCTAGATGTTCGTCGCGACATTCTGAATAACTTGGCTGAGGCCTTTGATGATGATTCGTATCGGCCTCATCCTCTGCTCGAGGCGCTTGTCGCCGAGGGCAGCCTCGGAAAGAAATCATCTCGTGGTCTATACGATTGGTCTGACGGTGAGAAGACCGAGCGCGATGACCTACCATTGTGAGGTGTCGGGAGTTGGCGACGACGATTCCACTCTGGGTTGAAGCAATTGGCGTTGCTGCAGGATTTCTCGGTGTGATCGCATGGTTCCCACAGATTCGCAAAGTCTGGTCTGAGGGCAAGCACGAGGGGATTTCTTTGCCGACTTTCACTCTGGTTTCAGCCTCTCTGACGATGTGGCTATTCTATGGGGTGGTCATCGAGTCTGTGGCGATGGTTTTCGCAAATATCGCAGCCTTGTCCTGCATTCTTGCCATCATCGTTGGTGTCCTACGGCTGCGTCGTGAAGGCTAAATGGGCCTAAATTAGACATGTTTTCGTATGAATCAGTCCTTGTCGAGATAAACACTGATTCAAGTAGTCAAGGACTTGGCTAGAGTTTCATGGATGCAAATACATGCTTGATGGTCTCAAACCCCCGAAGGCGAATGAGAATTCTTCAGGGTAAGCCGCGAATTCAATCTCGCTACTAAGCGGAGATTATTCTTCTTCCGAGCGCCCAAAAGAGGGCGCTCGCTTCTCGAGAAAGGCCGAGACTCCTTCAGCAAAATCCGGTGTGAGACTCGCAGCAGTAATCAAGGACTTCTCAAACTCAAGTTGAGTCTCCATGAAGGTCGCAGTCGAGGCATCGAGCAATTGCTTGGTTCCCTGTCTACTCGCTTGAGCCCACGAGCCCCACTTGGCTGCAACCTCAATGGCACGCCCAAGTAAATCGTCAGCTCCAACAACCTCGTCAACTGCTCCAAATTCGAGAGCTTGCTCGCCTGTCCAGACCTCGTTGTCGAAGAAGAAGCGGCGAGCGCGCTGGTTTCCAACCAAACGTGGGAGCATCCAGGTCGAGCCGCCGTCTGGAGAGAGTCCGAGTGAGAAGAAGGCGGCGGCGAGACGGGCTTCGGGCACGCAGACTCGGTAATCAGCAGACAAGGCGAGGCCGAGCCCACCACCGGCTGCAGCGCCATTCATCGCAGCGACAAACACAGTCGGAGAACGGCGAAGGCGCAACTCAAGTGGATGCAAAACCCCAGTTAATTCACCGACGAGATCCGCGATGGAACCATCATCAATCGAGTTGGCGAACTCGTCGATATCAGCGCCAGTACAGAAGAATCGACCCGTGCCCGTAAGCACAATGCCATCACAGGACGGGTCGTCCAACAATCCACCCAACACATCTGCAATCTCGTGTATAGAAGAGCGTGAGAAAGCGTTTCGAGCAGCAGCCTCGGAAAGTGTGACCACAGCAACGCCTCCATCATGACGTGTGACTTCCATACTCATGAACTCCCAGTCGTGTCTCTACTTTTGAACTGCATGAATCTGATAAGTCACCTCGCTTTGCCCCATCCATGAACGCGCGCGAGAGTATCTACATCGATGGAAAGTGGGTCGCAGCAAGCGGTGAAGGGACGATTGAAGTTGTTAATCCGACAACCGAGCAGTGCATCGGTTCTGTGCCGGTTGGAAACGCTGCTGACGTCGAATCCGCAGTTGCAGCAGCGCGCGCGGCTTTCCCCGCTTGGTCGGCAAGTAGTATCGAAGAAAGAATCGCGATTTTGAATTCGATTTCGGCCGCGTTCAAGGAACGCGGCGAAGAAATCGCTCAACTAATCACAGCAGAAGTTGGTACGCCGATCAATTACAGCAGAATGGCGATGGTCGGAACGCCTCGAGTTGTCTCACGCTCGTACGCGAAAATGCTCGATTCCTTCGAGTGGGAAGAGGAGGTTCGCAACTCGTTGATTGTCAAGGAACCAATCGGGGTCGTGGCAATGATTACTCCGTGGAATTTCCCGCTGCACCAAATAATCGGTAAGGTCGCCCCTGCCCTCGCTTCAGGTTGCACAATGATCCTCAAACCCTCCAAAGAGGCTCCACTCAACGCCTTCCTTCTAGCTGATATTTTGCATGAAATTGGTCTGCCTGCGGGCGTGTTCAATCTGGTTTCAGGCCACGGTCGCGACATCGGCGAGACACTCGCCGCACATCCTGAAGTCGATATGGTCAGTTTCACCGGTTCAACTGGTGCAGGAGTCAGCGTGTCGCAGGCTGCTGCACCCACTGTGAAGAGAGTCACTCTCGAACTAGGAGGTAAAAGCGCGAATATCATTCTCGATGACGCAGATATCGCGAAGGCCGCCAAGATGGCTGTTTATGCCTGCTTCAACAATTCTGGACAAGAATGTTCCAGCCTGAGCCGACTCATTGTACCGGCTGGCGCGCGCGACGAGGTCGTCGAAGTAATCACTGCCACTATGCAGCGATATTCAGTCGGCGACCCAAACGACGAATCGATACGCTGCGGGCCGATGGTATCGGCGCGACAGCAGGAATCAGTCGCCGGATACATCGCATCCGGTTTGTCCGAAGGCGCAACTTTGGTGGCAGGAGGCGAAGGCATGCCTGAGGGGTTGGAGAGTGGTTTCTTCGTCCAACCGACGGTATTCGCTGACGTGACTTCCGAGATGGCGATTTTCCGTGAGGAAATCTTTGGCCCAGTCCTCACAATCACCACCTACGAGACTGAGGAAGAGGCGATTGCTCTGGCGAATGACTCAGAATATGGGCTATCTGGCGGAGTTTGGTCAGGAGATGAAGAGCGTGCTATGCGCGTTGCTCGTGCACTGCGCACAGGACAGGTTAGCATCAACGGTGGTGCGTTCAACATCAGCGCGCCATTCGGTGGCTACAAGCTGTCAGGTAACGGCCGCGAACTCGGAATCCATGGACTCGAGGAATTCCTTGAAATCAAGGCGATTCAGCGCTGATGAGACGGCTCGGTTTTACACGGTTAGTTGCCGACCCATTCGGCGTCTTCACGGTTGAGGAAGGCCTGGACGCCGATCTCCTTGTCCTCGGTATCGAATAGAGCAACGAATTCAGAACGCTCAGCAAGAATCCCCTCAGTGAGCGGTAAATCGAGGGCAGCGCGAACCGCCCGCTTAGCGACCTTGATTGTGTAAGGAGACTTCTTGGCAATATTCTCAGCCATTTGCATTGTTCGCGCCTCGAGTTCTTCCGGCTCGACCACATCATTGGCCAAACCGATCCGCAGTGCCTCATCCGAGCCAACCATTTCGCCAGTCATCACCATCTCCATCGCCTTGCCATAACCGAGCATACCAGCGAGTCTCTGGGTCCCACCGCCTCCGGGAATCAGTCCTAGATTAATCTCAGGTGTACCAAACTTGGCGCGGGTGCTGGCGATGCGTAGATCACAGGAGAGTGCAAGCTCAGTTCCACCACCCAAGGCGAATCCATCAACCATCGCAATCGTTGGCTTCGAAAGATTCCAGACTTTCTCCCAAGCACTATTCTCGAAGAATGGTCGGACATCGTCCGAGTCTTTTCCCGCAAATTCGGAGATGTCCGCTCCGGCGGCGAATGCCGCCGGTTTCTGTCTCTTTCCTTCAGGCGCGGGCGGAGGCGCCGCGCCTTTGATGACGACGACGCGCACAGCGTCGTCGGCCTCGGCATTAGCACAAGCCTGCCTCAAAGCATCGTGCGATGCCGAATTCAGAGCATTGAGTTTCTCCGGCCGGTTCAATGTCCAGACCGAAATCACTCCACCGGCCGGACTCGAGCCCTCGACGGGCACATTCTCGACCAGCAATACATCCTCGCTCATAGAGGGGCCAGACCTACCCCGCGCTTCAACATATCACAGCGAAGGTGGTGGTGGTGGTGGAGGAGGCATCCCAGGCATTCCGGGGGGAGGTGGTAAGTCTCCTGAAGGAGGAGGCATTGGAGGCATCTCGCCCACTTCTGGCATCTGTGGGACAGGAGGGGTTGGAGATTCATCCTGCTTCTCAGGAACGCTTAGTGGGGTCCTCAATTTGAGTATCCTCGATTCGTCGATTCTAACGTAGGATACGCCGAGCGGAGCCGAATTATCGGGATTTTCAGGTTCATCGATGACGGTCAATCCGTGGTCCGCTCGATTCAACAAAGCACCCAGATCCTCACCATCTTCCAATTCAGTCCACATCCGCACCTTTGCCGCTCGCCGTTCAGCCAAAGCCATTCGGCGGCGGCGCTCGATTCGTCCTCGGATCTCTGACCTTTTCACTCGCCTCTCCTCGACATAGGCCTCAATCTCGGACTCCATCTCTGACTGTGCATCGCGCGCCACGACGAGGCGTTGTGCAACGTTCTCTCCATCACCAGCCACCGCAGGAGGTGCGCTGGGAGCGGGCATTGGGGGCATAGCAGGCATAGGTGGCATAGCAGGCATTGGAGCACCAGGAGGGGGTAGAGGCACGCCAGGAGGTGGCATTGGCATTGCAGGAGCGGCTGGCGCCGCGACGCGCCCGCGACTGCGGCGAATCTTCTCTTCGCGCTTGTCGCTGACGCTATCCATCTCGACAACCGGGGCAGGAAGATCGAGCTCTTCCGGCTCGTCGTCAACCTCAATCGTCACAGAAGGTATTTTCGGAGACTTCGGGAGAGGTTGTCGTCCTGAGAATACGTAGATGGCAAGGAAGGCTAGAAGCACCGTTGCAGAGGCTATCTGTAAGCCGATACTCATCGTTCCCTGAAAGATCAGAAACAGCGGCGTACCGACTGCAAGAAGCGTTAGTAGAAACAATCTGGTGTACGAAACCACGTCGACTCCTCGGTTGCCACATTGGCGGGTCTTTATTCACTTTGACGGGGGATTGAGAAGCCTTGCGAGTGCTTCTAACGCTTGTTTACGATGGGAAATCTCGTTCTTGTAATGAGATTCGAGTTCTCCGAAAGTGCGTCCGTCGCCCACTTCGGGAATGAAAATTGGATCATATCCGAAGCCGTGGGTGCCGCGGAGTTCAGTGGATATTGTTCCGCGGCAGACGCCGGCCGACTGCCAGTGATTGGTGCCGTCGGACAAAATCGCGACCGCACGGTATTCGGCACCGCGGTCGCCGGCCTCGTTGACTTTCTCGATAATTCCTGCGAGGCCTAATTTTTGCTCAACGTCGGAGGATTCCGCGCCTGGCCATTCGGGGAAGGCGTCAAGGAAGATCCCTGAATCCTCGACGAGGATGGAGCTGCCCTCGTGGCCTGTACCCTGGATGAGGGCGAGGGCTTGCTCGATTTTTGCTTGGGCGACAGCAGCGAGCCCGAGATTTTTTGGTTCATCGAAATCAGGTCGCTGTCCATCGATTACGAGACCCTCGACACTGTGACTGAGCGGCTCGAGAACCTCTCTAGCTTCGATGATTTTATTCTCATTTCCCGTTGCGAAAAGGATTCTCATCTGCTCATCTCGGAAGTGTGTTTCGTGATTCAGGGAGGTCAAGGTTGAGGTTTGTCAATCGTCTATTGTGCTCAAGCGTGGTAGCGGACGCGGCCGCGAATCGCGTTGAAGCGTTCGACGACGGCGGATGCCGGATTCTGCGTGAGTCCTATGGATTCACCAGAATCCGCCGCGAGATAGCCTTCAATCATGGTCTCGACCGCTCCCTCGTAGGTGTGGTGGCTAGCGGTTAGGCACTCGTTGAGGACTTGTAGGTCGAGGCCGAGATGTTCGATTTCGGGGGCGATACGTGAGAGACCGAAATCGATGAGATTCAGATCCCCGACCTCGTCAATCATCACATTGTGTGTTGTCAAGTCGCCATGGGCGATATCCGATTCGTGCAGGCGACGAATTATGGCTCCGAAGGCGTGAACTGTATCCAGACCGGCGCTGCCATCTTGCAGCGCCTCGTAGAGAGGACGTCCTTCGATTCGTGAGAGTAGTATCCAGCCTCCCTCAACATCGACATCCAATAGGGCAGGCGATGGGAATCCAATCTTCTGCAAGCGCGCAAGGATACGGGCCTCAGCTGATAGTCGCTGACGGGTCAGTTTGCGATCCAATGAAGGGTGCCTATAGGCTCGCGGCTCGCGCTTCTTCAACACGGCCCGGATACCCATCCAAGTTCCAGCCGTTGCCGTGGCCTCAGCACCGATATGGAGAACCGATTCCTCGTTCCACATCGCAATCCCCTCCCCAGCCATGCTCCTCCGAGATGAGATGCCTTGAAAGCGGTTGCACCGGAGGCAGCAGCGAGCACAGATGACGATGCAGATGCCTGCTGCCCCGCTGCCTCGTGGCTCACTGACGCCGAAGTCATACTCTGCCGAAGAGATAGAGACTGAGGCGAAGCGACTTCAGCAAGTCATCAATCAAGGTCAGCTCTGGGATCTCGAAACCTGCAAGACAATCGCTCCGCTGACCCTCGAAATCAACGAGCTAAAGCGCACAAATGATGTTTTTTTGATTGCGCATTCGTACCAAACTCCCGACATCGTTTACGGAGTCGCCGACTCGGTCTCAGACAGTTACTCACTCTCCAAGGCTGCACGTGATGCTCCACAACAGACGATACTTTTCTCCAGCGTTCGATTCATGGCTGAGACGGCCAAGATTGTCAGCCCGCACAAGACAGTGCTCCATCCATCTCCTGAAGCGGGATGTTCCCTATCTGACAGTATAACCGCCGCGGATGTGCGTGACCTCAAGGCACGTTATCCGGGAGTCCCAGTCGCCTGTTACATCAACACCAGCGCCGAGGTCAAGGCCGAGGTGGATGTGTGTGTGACAAGCAGCAATTATCTGCGCATTTGCGAGAAGTTGCCTGGCGACCGATTGATTTTCGTGCCCGACCGACTGATGGGGAAGCATCTGGCTGAACATCTAGCTGGTCGAAAAGAAGTCATCAATTACGATGGCGAGTGCTATGTCCACGCAACTTTCACAGGCGAAAAAATTCGCTCGTGGCGCTCACGAACAGCCGAGCACGGTATCGAACTCAAGGTGCTTAGCCATCCCGAGTGCGATTCCGACGTCATTGCAGAGAGTGACGTTGTGGGGAGTAGCGAGAAACTGATGGAAGAGGCTCTGAGGTTGGGGGCCGAGGGTAAGCCGGACATCATGCTGATCACTGAATGTGGGACGGCTGATCGGGTGCGTGCCGAGTCGGATAACGAAATCAATCTGATTGGAACCTGCGTGATGTGCCGATACATGAAAATGACTCAACTCGAAGACATTCTGCAAGCCCTGCGCGATCCTCATCCGGCACAGATAATCGAACTCGACGAGGAAATTATCGCGCGGGCGCAGCACAGCCTCAATGAGATGTTCAGGCTCGCTGAATGAGTCGTCGTCGGAGATGAACTGTCACTCAAAGTCGCGGCGAACTCGTCCTCGAGAGGAGTTAGTACTCTGAAAAGCGTAGAGGATTATCAACGGAATCAGTAGAACTATCGACGATTGCAGGACAACTGAGGAATATGGTTCGAAGGTCTCCTCGAGGGCGTGCATCCGAATTTCGAATCCCTCGTTATTATGTCCTTCAATCCAAGCCACATTCGATTGTAGAATCTGAGGATTGGATTGATCTACATCATCATCAATAGTCAACTGCACGGTGAGGTTTTCATCGATATCATGCAAGAATACATCCCTCGCAGTCAGCAAATCCTCTGGTTCGGTTGTCGGGTCGAAGCGAGGAATCTGCAAGAAGGCGACTCGACCGTGAGCGATGCTTGGAGAGGATGAGGGCCAAACCGGATCAGAGAGAAGAAGTTGTGAACCGCTAATCGTGTCGATGAGGATGGTGCGATTCACCGGCCCGACATCGACCACGGCGACGACGTGATTGCCATCCATCTCGATGTCAACAACCTCCGAAGAGGCATAATCGACAGCAATACCGAAGACCTCCTCAAGATGTTCGTCGACTACTTCGTCAGCAGTGTTGGTAATCTCGATGTTGAGACTCAATTGAGTCGACAGCGATACAATATCCAGAATCGGTCCGTTTGCTGTCGTCATCGCCGAGGCGATTAGATTCCCAGATGCTGCCACAGCTGTGAATGGTCCTGCGGGGGCAGGGTGCTCGGCGATGTGCCCTGAGATGTCGCGGTAGACTATCTGATCAGCATAGACGATTGCAATGACCGCCTCGCCGTCACTATCCACAGCCATCAGAATGTCAAGAATTCTCGGGGAATCGGCATTCAATTCCTCAGTCGACCACAATGAATCAAATCCATAGCTAGTGGTCGGATAGGACCAGAATTGCATCTTGTAGGAATCGAAAAGCACCACTCCGTTCTCAGAAGCAGACAATTTAGGGATGGAGGACCAACCATCCTCGCCGATGGCAATAGTCGATATCGTCTGTGAATCCCTAGACTCAGAATTCCACGCAGTCACATCGACAGTACCGTTTTGATTCTCTTCGACACTTAACAGCCAATCACCTGAACCAACAGCATCAGTCGGCCATTCAACTCCTTCAACTGGGAAGTCCTGATGAGTAGCATCCCACAGAAGAACGGTTCCGGTACCGATCAGTATAGCGATTATTACGGCGCCGGTCTGAGTGCTCGAAGGCTCGCGAAGTGGCTGGACCATCTGCTTGAGAGAGCCGCCAACCTGCCTCAACCAAGCCTTCGGGTCGTTGAGTAAGCGAGCCAATCGGCGAGTGAATAGACGCTCATCGGCAAAGCGCCAGAACGGCCCATGCGTCTTATCTGAAAGTCGAACCGCTAGCGTCGCGACAACGACCCCGCCGATGATATCTACAACCCAGTGAATTCCGAGATACAAAATAGCGAATCCTGTCACCAAAATGAAAGCGACGAGCGCGAATCGGAAGCGACTCCAGCGCCCGTCCTCATCCCATCGGAGGTAGGTCAGCCAAACGGCGAATGGCAAACCGATGTGCAAACTCGGCATGCCGTTCGTAAACGGATCAATCCGCGTGAACCAATTATGAATCACCGGCGTCAAATCGTAGGCAATCGTCTCCATCGCCGGGATGTGATCACCAGTCACGCGGACATTGAAGAAGAGATAGAAAGGAATCGCCAAAACATAGACCCAGAACATCGAGAGAGATACTCTGTCGGCCATGTGTCGGTCGTCGAAGTAAATTGGGTAAACGAAGGAAGCGAAAGTTGCCGTCATGAATCCCATGACATAGAAGTGAGTTAAGCCGACTGAAAGCAAATCGTTGTGGAACGCATCTTGAATCCAGAGCACGATATCGCCTTCGATAGCATAGACATACGGAGTCATATCGAGCTGAGTGTTTGCCATCAGAATTCGATCAAGTTGATCGAGCAAATCCTTCCATAGATAGACTGAGAATACCACAATCATGTGGGCCCAATAACGTCTGAACATATCGACGAAAGCCTGGAGTCTAATCTTAGCCCATGGTGGCTTCATCAGCGGCATAAGTGCGATCGAGAGTAGAATCGCCCCCATCAGCCAAGAGATGTAAATGCCTGAGCCACTTGCCATACTGTGCCCTTCTCCCTTACCTTGCCGAGGACATCGATGTATCAAGAATGCAACCCTGCCGATTTCGGTAGTGGTTTACGACGGAATTAGGTTGAATTATGGCTGAATTTAGCTCGAATCTAAGAGATTCGGACAGTCGGGCCACTACTACCCTCTAATTGGACGAGGACGTTTGAGACGACCTCGTCGAAGGCTACGGCAGTTTCTCCATCAGGTTCGGCGATGATGCGGTGAACGCCGTCATCGCCGCCGCGCACGATTCCTGGATCGAAGGGGAGTGCTCCGAGGAATGGAACTTCGAGTTCAAGAGCGGCGGTTGCTCCGCCGCCCGACTTGAAGACGTCTAGGGTGAGCGACCAATCTCCGTTCTCATCGGCTGTTGCTTCAATCGGAGTCCCAGTCGGTCCGATGACGCTGACATCTGAGTTCGGCTGCGCCGTTCCGCGAATCGTGTATCCACTCATATTCTCGACGACACCCAAGCATGGTAGTGAGATTGTCTTGGCGAAATTAATCGATTTTCGCGAGTCGAGCAAGGCGACGTCTTGAGGTGTTGTGACGATGACGACGCCGTCGATTCCTGGAAGACTCTGAGAGACTGTTAGCGGCTCGTCGCTTGTCCCCGGAGGGAAGTCGATGATGAGTGCGTCGAGTTCCCCCCATGCGACGTCGCCGATGAATTGCTGAATGGCACCGAGTTTAATCGGACCTCGCCAGATGACTGGCTTGTCTGGATCTTCGATGAGAAAAGCCATCGAGATAACCTTCAGGCCGTGCGGTCCGATGGCAGGAAAAATCTGCCCGTCCTCGACGTGGAGATCGACATCCTCGATACCGAGCATTTTCGGTACATTTGGACCGGTAATGTCGATGTCCATCAAACCGACTTTCTTACCTTGGCGAGCGAGTGAGAGAGCTAGGCCAACCGATACAGTGGATTTCCCAACACCACCCTTTCCGGAGAGGACCATGACCTTGTGCTTGATTTCCTCGTCAAGTTGCTTCATCCGCATCTTTCGCCGCATCTGAGCGTATGCCTGCTCCATTTGCGCACTCTGCTCTGGGGATGCTGGAGTCGCTTCTGGGGCTGCCTGGGACTCTTCCATCGGCAGGCCGCCGCTGGGGTGGTGGGAGATTGGTGAATCTGACATCATTCTGAGGGGCAGCGTGAGGCCTACTTCAAGCCTACGCGGAGAAGGAGGAGGACTTGATGAGCGCAATATCAGCCCTATGGGCTGGACTACATTGTTCACGAAGGACAGTATTCTATTGGTGTCTGATTCAAGTAGGCTGGCGTTCATCGGTTGTCATGCGACTCCTCTTCGTCTGTGTAGGGAATACCTGCCGCAGCCAGATGGCTGAGGCCTTGGCCCGCCACATGGGGCATGAAGCAGCCTCAGCCGGGACGCATCCAGGTGACACTGTAGCTAGCAATTCACTTACTGTTCTTCAGGAAATTGGAGTCTCGACGGAGGGTCTCAGCCCGAAGTCAGTTGATGATGTAGAGACTGAGGGTTGGGACATGATCATCAGCATGGGATGCGGAGTTCATTGCCCCATGCTACCAATTGCAGAGGATTGGGGTTTAGACGACCCTGTTGGCGGACCAATCGATATCTATCGGAGCACTCGTGACACCATTGTCAACAACCTCGAGAGACTCTCTGCTGAGCAGACCGACGCTTAGAAAAGTGAGTCTTGTTTCCCGAATTTCGCACGAGTGTAGTGTAGTGGTTATCACCGAGCGTTGCCAACGCTTGAACCCGGGTTCAAATCCCGGCACTCGTACCAAAATTCGACATCATTCTTGTCGATGTTGCGCAATCTGTTCATCAGTCCAGCCAGCCTCGCGCAATTGCTCATCGGTGTACATGGAAACTGGGCTCGGAGGAGCAAAGTGATGTGATTGATCCTGAGCGTATCCAGACATATCTTCAGACTTCTTTGAGCGAGAGATGACGAAAGCACCGCCTCCGAGTAATCCAACAACGACCAGCGCGATTAGAATGCTCAGCACCATATCACCCGTTGTCTGCCAAGCTGCGAAGCTCGGGTAGGCATCGGCATTGTCGCCAACGCCGTCTCCATCGGAATCCTCCCACTCATTCGGATTGAGTGGGAAGTCATCGAAGCCATCTGCCCAGCCATCACCGTCTGTGTCTCGCTTGAGTGGGTCGGTGCCAGCGGCTATCTCAGCGAGGTCGGTTAGGCCATCACCATCATCATCGGCATCGGCATTGTCGCCGATTCCGTCGCCATCAGAATCAACATGTTCTTCAGGATCATCTGGGAAATCATCGTCGTCATTGATGACCCCGTCTCCATCCTTGTCAGGGTCCATTGAATCGCACTGGCCGTCTCCATCGGAATCCGTTGGCGTGATTGAGGCATCGTCCTTGTCACCGTCGCAAGTCTCCTCGGCTAAATCTGACCAACCATCTCCATCATCGTCGGTGTCGGCATTATCGCCTATACCGTCCCCATCGCTGTCGAACCATTCTGTTGAATCTCTAGGGAAGGCGTCGACGCTGTCGGACCACTTATCGCCGTCATCATCAGTATCGACAGCGTCGCACAGCGAGTCGCCATCAAGATCTTCTGGCTGACTCGATGCATCTAATGGATCAGTCCCGCAATCACCTTCTTTCTGGTCTAGCCAGCCATCATCATCATCGTCGGGGTCTTCATTATTGCCGATGCCATCACCATCTGAATCCAGCCACTCGGACTGATCCTTGGGGAAGGCATCGAGGTTGTCGTTCCAACCATCATCATCGTCGTCGACATCCATCTCGTCGCACGAGCCGTCTCGATCGGTGTCGAGAGGTTGTGAGAATCCACTCAAGTGATCCGAGCCACAATCTTGCTCAATCATGTCTGAGAATCCATCATTATCGTCGTCGAGGTCAGCATTATCGCCGGTACCATCTTCGTCGTTGTCATTCCATTCGCTGGCGTCGAGAGGGAAGTCGTCGATGATATCATTGTGACCATCGTCGTCATCGTCTGAGTCAAGCCCATCACAATCGCCGTCACCATCAAAATCGGCAGGATAGGATTGAGCATCGAATTGATCGGTTCCGCAAAGGTACTCGTTATCATCTAACCAACCATCGTTGTCGTCATCAGTGTCGGCGTTGTCTCCGATACCGTCATCATCGTTATCGGAGCACTCGGATGGGTCATTTGGGAACTCATCCTCTTCGTCAGGGCAACCATCGCCATCGGCATCGGGGAATCCTGAAGCTGCTGAGCTCCACATGGTCATCGGCACGAGATCTGTGGCGTTCTCAGCATCGAAGTAGAATCCTGCCACACCACCCCATTCTGAGTACAATTGTACAGCTACCAAATCGTTCTGACCCGAGTCGGTGACATTTCGAACCTCGACCTGAAGAACAGTCAGAGTCGTAGGTCCGCTTGTGGTCGAAGAATCCGCTTCGTTGTAGCCATCGAACTCCATTGAAATTTCTTGGATCCCTTCGTAAGAGATATTCTCGAACCAATACTCTGAGCCAGAATCCTCCTCTCGACTACCGTTGTCGGCGAGGTCGACCCAAGACCAGTCCTCCCAATTTTCTGAAGTTTCAGTGAACGTAGTCCCTACACTCATCGAAGAAGGAGACCCACTCTCCCACCATTCTGCAGAAGTATTCGACCAATATCGTCCAACCTCATCATCATCAAATGTGCCCCAATCGATGTAGTAATCCTCGAAGTATCGGTCATCGTAATCTATCCAATCTCCACCAATTGACCGTCGCAAGTCCATATCTCTGGTCCAATCATTCTCGATGGAAATGCCATAGGCGTCCGCATAGGCAGTGAAGTGCATTCCACTTCGGAAATTACGGACATGGCACTGACCTGTGAAATCACCTATTGAGCACGACTCATCGGCCTGATACCAATAGCCAGCATCGCTGCGAACCGAATGGATTACCACCCGATTCCAGAAGCCACCATTTTCGAGATCCTCCTTGAAGTAAGTCGCATACTGTTGCCAGTCGAGTTCAGAATAATCCCCCTCAGCGTGTGGCCAAGTGAGGTCAACTGAGATGTTTCGTGGCTGACCTGCCACTTCTTCATCGGAGGATGATGCCGCGATAATCGGGCTTGCCAATGCAGTCAGGGTGAGAGCCGCAATTAGGAGGACACTCGTTCGGTTCACATGTTCGGAGCAAACATCGTCGGCTAAGGAGGTTCGCCCGTCACGATGCGCGCGCGCATCGTCATTCAAGTTCGGCATTTCGCACCATTAGGATGGCAGCGGTAGCGCCGAGTGCGAGTAGAATGAGCAAAGCAACGAGAACGATTGAGTTAGTGTTGTCGACAAACCAACTACCTCCGTTGGTTCCCGAGCCCTTCTCATCGATTAATTCGAGAGAATGAATCTGCTCTCCTTCGGGCGTCATCGATTGGAAAATATCCGACGCCCGCACAAGGAAGTTCATCTCACCTTGAGTCAAGGTAGAACGGACGTTGATTGTAGTGGTGAAGACGCCGTCACCAGCCACACTATCGCCATCTTCACCCTCATCATTGATTGGAAGCCAAGTCTCTGACTTGCCAATAGGCGCAAGGCGGCCTAATTTGACCTGCGCCGATGAAACACCATCGGGATCATCGATTGTCACCTCGATGGTGTAGGTTTTCTCTCCATTCTTCGGAATCTCGACGAATTGTGACCATTCTCCTTCGTCGAGGAATGAGACATTGGTCACCGACGGTGCCTCGTTGAGCACCTCGATGACAGCACCGGCGTCAATCAGTGCGCTCGCCCCCTCAGAATCTTCGACCTGAATCGAGATTGAACGCTGACCGGGTGCCAGCGAATCGGGCAGAGTGAATTGACCAATCCAGCGACCACTCTCAGTATCAAGAGCCAGCTGGGTCAATTCCCCACCTGCACTCAGTAAATCGATGGCGACCGATTCGACACCATGCCCATCCTCTACACGTAAACTCGCATCGATCATATCTCCGCGATACGCGAAGTCGGGAGCGTAATCGCGCGATGTGATTCGCGGCGGCGAATTAGTTACTTCCAGCGCCGCAGTAGTCTCAACATCAATCCAAAGATCATCCATCCTCACAGGAATTTCGGCGAGGCCATACTCAAGTCCATCATGCTCAATCCTCGCCGTCCAAACAGAATCATGAATCACCTCATCCCCATTCAGACCAGTATCGGATAGAGTCACGAATCCCAATCCGAATTCGGTCAAGTCGACCATGACTCCGACAACATCGGTGTCGACGTCTTCGACGCTCGCCTCAAGGTGCGCAACCCCGCCCTCAGTGAACAGCGCACCCTCTCGGAAAGCCAAACCCAGCAGAGCAGGAGGTGTATTGCCCGCGGCCGTGATGACCGAGGGGTAGAGAACCCTCTCAAGCGTCTGGTGTTCGACTACACTGACTGTTTGATTATTCGTTGAATTCTCACCCTCCAAGGGCAAATCAATGTTGATTTCTCGGTTCACCTCGTGCAGCAATCCGGCTAGAATCCCCTCGTTAATCACAGTACCATAGGCCGTGAAACCTTCGTCATTCGCAGCATCTTGCCACTCGGCCAATTCGACCTCGTGGCCATCGGCCATCCCCATGCGAATTCCAATGATTTCGATGCTCGGCCCGGCCCCGTCTTGTGAAGTAGGGAAAATGTCACCAACCTGTAATTTATCGGGCGCGATTCCAGTTTCACGGAAGCCTGTGATGTTCAGGTCACCCTCATACTCAGGTCGTTGTGGTTCCAACTGGATAGGGGACCTCTCAGGGTAATCGTTCGTTTGGTTTCCATTGTCTTCGACGTAGAGATAGCGGATGGTTCGGTTCTCCCAGTCGGTCTGGGGAACCGTATACTCGAATGTCAGATTGTGCTCGGCTTCAATCTCTTGACTGATTGGACCTATTGGAGTTCCAGAGATGTTGAACCAGAATTCGTTTCGAATCACGTCGACTTCGAATTTCTCGCCGGTGGCGTTTTCTTGAGTTGTGGAGTCCTCAATCCAGCGTACAAAGCCAAAGGAACCGCTGGCATCGCCAGTGTATTCTCCATCGACTACGATTCGGTCTTCGATGACTTCGCCGCCGAGTTGCTCGATGTGAATATCGGCGACGGTGCCGTTTACTTGAACTTCGAATTGGCTGTCCTGGATGAGGAAGCCAAATTCTCCGTCACCTTTGATTTTGAGAGACTGTTCTTCTCGCACGCCATCGAGCCATTTCTCACGCAGGCGGAATTCGTCGAGTTCAATGGAGAATGCCTCGTCCTGAGTGTTCATTCTAATGCTCATATTGGCTTCGATCTGTGTGTCTGAGAGCCGACGAACACCGTCTTCATCCCAAGTCTCGAGATAGAATACTGAGAGTTCGCCGTAAGCGCCTTCGGTGCTGTTGTTCGAGCCACCATTGAATGATAGTGAACCGGTTGCTTCGAGGACCATTCGCTCGGTTAGAACGCCGTTTTCCCAGTCACGAAGGATGTATGCTTCGTGGACAATGGCTTCGATGTTCACACCCTCGCCTTCCTCGTTACTTTCGAAGATTAGCGAGCCTGTGCCGTGCATCTCAAAAATCTGGCGTGTGATTTCAGTTCCTTCATAGGTCTCGTTCATCCAAATTCTGTCGAGTTCGAGATGCAAGTAGATGCTCTCAACGCCAGTATCGGCATCGAGCACTAGAGTTCCATTTCCGAGTTCGCTCGAGGAGAGACTCTCGCCTAGGCGTTTCTGCCAGCCGCGGCCCTCAAAGTAGAGGCTTGATCCGCCTGTCCCATCGTTCTCTAGGCTCCATGTAGTCTCTCGAGTGATTTCGTGGTCAGCGGCTGGTTGATTCCACATCGTCATTTTCAACAAGCGTGAACAAGTCGCCTCGATGGTTCTGACTTCGACGTAGACCTCATCGAGGAACTCTGGTTCATCTGATAGTAAAACGTCGATTTCGCCACCAGCAACAACGTAGCTTGAGTTCGCCGCGGTGGCGATGACCTCGCCGTTGCGCATGTGTTGAACATCGATTGTAACCGCGCTAGGCGAGGTCCCATTCTCGAAAGCGGGGTCGAAGACGACTCGGTAGCGATGAACTGTCGTCTCTGTCCAAGTAAAGTTCTCCTCAGCGGACCATTCGTTTTCCCAATCGACGAGAATCTCACATGAGCGGACTGGGTCTCCTTCGTCAGCACCTGCCAGCCCGCTCATCGGAGCGAGAAGCATCAATGAAAGCAGCAGCGCGGCTTGGAATCGACCTTGCACATTCTCACCCCTTATCGCTCCGGTTTGAAGACTACGCCGTCACGTTTGAATTTCAAGCATTGTTTTCCCGACCGCCATAGGCGGTCGAATCAGAACAAGGGCTCTTCCCAATCGTCCTCTTCGTCCTCGTCGGTCATCCGCTCTTTCCAAAGAGAGGTAGGCACGTCGTCGTAAATTCCCGCGTAAGGGTCCTCGTCCTCAGGCGCCTTGGCACCCTCCAACATAGCGCGACGAGCAAAGTCGCGGGCGTCGGGCTTGAACTTCCAATAGTGAATCCGCCACTCACGTCCATCCCAGAGAGTTGTCTCTTCCGACTCAGTGGTCAGTAGATCGTAGTCCTGGAGTTGGTAGAACAGGTTTCGGTCGGTAGGCTCGAGAGCGTTGTCAATGATACGGTTTGAGAAGCCGAAGAAACCGAGGGCGTGCTCGGCAATCGACTCGGCAACAATGACTTCCATATCTATGTCGACTTTACGGCGGATGGCCAGTGTCAACTCTGCTAGCGTCAAACCCATCGCATCCACTCCCCGTAGCAGAATATAGCAGCCCGTTCTATATCAACAATCGCTCGTTGCTCTTAGGAATCCTATGGATTCAAATCAAAATCAACCGCCTGTTAGCCATCTCAAAGTGGCGGGTCCAACCCGAAGCGGTTAATCGAAACCTGAGGGGGCACACCACCATGGACGGAGGTTCCCCGACTGCTTCTGACCTCGGCGCACCCCTCACCTTCCTCGGGCTTGAGGAGGCAAATGAGGGGCCTTGGGATGTGGTGATTCTTCCGGTTCCCTATGAAATGACGACTAGTTGGATGGAGGGAACCGAGCACGGACCTGCGGCTGCAATCGAGGCCAGTTCGCAGGTCGAATTGTATGATCCAATTCTTGATTCGGAGCTACCTTGCGGTCTTGCTTTCCACACTGCGAAGGCTTGGGGCTCAGATGCAGGCACACTCCTCGAACAATTGGCTTCGATTCGTGATTATCTCGGACCTTGGTTCGATGGGGCGACATTCCCTATCGTTCTCGGCGGAGAACATGGACTGCTGCCGCCCCTTGTCGAGGCTCTGGCAGGTCACCCCACTCTCGCAGGTGACCTCTCACGCCTGACCCTCGTGCAGGTTGACGCGCACGCTGACCTGCGAGATTCGCTGAATGGTGAGCGCTTCAGCCACGGCACCTCTGCGCGGCGCGCGTTGGATGCTGGTGTCGGTGGATTACTGCAGATTGGTATTCGTGCGCTTTGCCGCGATGAAGCGGAATTCGCCGCGGCCGATGATCGCATCGAGACATTCTATGCGCGCGACCTGTTCAGCCCATCCGAGGGACATTCTGGCTGGGAAGCCCTGCTCGCACGCATAGAAGGACTGACCGGGCCCGTCTGGCTGACCTTCGATATCGATGGGCTCGACGGAGCGCTCGTACCGGATACTGGAACCCCCGTTCCCGGTGGCCTGACTCATTGGGGATCTGTAGAAATCATCGAGCGCCTCTTCGCCAGCCAGGCAGAAGTTCTCGGTGCTGACGTCAATGAAATCGCGCCGGGTGAAGACCGAATTACTCAGTTCAACGCGGCTCTTATTGCGACTAAAATCCTCGCCGCGCACATAGCGAATCAACCCTGAAAGTGTCGCTATTCGATCTCGCGAAGTGCGAACCCTTGAATCAAATCACCCCCACAGCGGCGCTATGCGCCGCTCGGCAGTGCTCGCAGTAATCGCTGCCCTAGCCATTGCGTCAGCATCTCCGATGGTAGCAGCGCAAGTGGGTCAGCCAGACATTATCCAAGAGCATTGGTACCACTCGTACGCAACGCTAACACTGGATGTTAACGACTGGGCCGACGATCATCCCGACATCGTCGATCTAATCGTCGCAGGCCAAACTGAGATGGGCAGAAATCTCTGGATGCTACGCATATCTGATTGGAGCCAAGAAACCAAACCCGATGGGACCCAGAAAGACGTGGTCTACATCGACGGGGGTCACCACGGCAATGAGCATCTAGGGACCGAGTTGGCCTTCCTTGTCGCTGAGTATTACATCGAAGGATGGGCAGATGGAGAACAGGAGGTAATCGACGTTCTTGCAACGACCGAACTACACATTCTCATCATGCTCAACGCTGACGGCAACGATTTCGATACACGCTGGAATGTCAACCAAGTTGACCTCAATCGAAATTATGATCACTACTGGAATACCTGCCCGACGACCCAGCCGGGAAGTAGTGCATTCAGTGAATCAGAAACTCATGCGAATTCGATTTACATGAACGAGGTTGTTCCCGATGCCGATCTCTACATCACCATGCACACGGGAGTCTGGATTATGCTCTACCCTTGGGGTAAATGGCCTGAACAGCCTTCGGATTGGGAACTCTTCCATTTCATTCGCGACGATGTCCATGAGAACATCTCCGACATTCCAATTCGTAATGCAAACCAGGGGCTTTATCCGAATTGTGGAACGAGCCGAGACTACGGTTACGGAGTCATGGGATACCCGACTTTTACCTTCGAAACCGATGATGAACAATTTTTGCTGGGGACTGTCGAAGCGCTATCTGACCGGTTGGGCGAGGAGCTTGATGTCATGCGCTACCTAATCTCCAATGTCTGGTACTGGCGCGCTCGATTAGTCATCGAGAGTATTGTGGTAGATGGAGATGAAGTTCGTGCGGAAGTGACGAATTTAGGTCACGCGACTACTTCGAATGCCACGTTCCATTATTCTGATTCGGCAGGAGAAATGCTGTGGCATTCGACTTTGTTTGGAGTGAATGCGACTAATGCGACGAGCGTCGTTCTAGATGCAACTAACCTGACGCTCGTCGATGATGGAGTTTGGTCGATTCACTACCAAAAGCGTGTCATCGATGTTTCTCAATGGGTAGAGGAGCCAATCGATGATAGTGTCGTGAAGATCGACTCTAGTGCAAGCGGATTTTTGCCCGCTCCTTCGCTGTTCATTCAACTGATTGCATTGCTCGGCGCTGCTTTAGCCGGACGTGAGAAATCATCATTAAGCCCTGATAATTGACCTCTTGGGTTAAAAAGACGTGCTGAAATCAAGGATTTCAATAGAGATTCTTTGTATATTCGAACTTTATCGCATTGTTCATGCAGGCGACAAGCGGCAGTTTTGAGAGGACTGGAGACATCATGATTATTCCCGTATTTGGGAAAATGGAGAAGGCTCCGAACAATACGACTGTTGGATTAGGCCGCGGCGCGAGTATCGCAGTCAAGGCCGCGGCCGCCAGCGACGCAATCTCTGGCAAACCGGGAGAGTCGCTGAGTGTATGGACCGAGGGTTGCACAGTAATTTTCGTCGGCGTGGGCAACAAGGAGAAACTCACGCACAAAGGTGCTCGTGACGCAGGTGCCAAGTGCCTTGCCAAGCTCTCAAAGGATATCGGCACAGAAATCGTTGTCCGCTTCACAACCGGCTGGAAGACAGCCAATATGGCAGCCTTCGCCGAAGGCATGATTCTGCGTGATTATGCCTTTGACAAGTATCAGAAGAATGACGAAGATGAGCAAGACAAGGGTGAGTGGTCACTCGAGTGCCAAGCCCACGATCGCCATCTCGAAGCGCTCGACGCAGCTGTAGCAAAGTCGGAATCAATAGCCACGGGTGTTCACTTAGCACGCGACCTAGCCAACGAACCTGCAAACCGGCTGTATCCCGATGAATACGGTCGCAGAGCCCTAGAGTGGGCTGAGGGCAAGGAAAATGTTGAGGTCGAGGTTTGGGATTACGCGCGACTACAAAAAGAAGGTATGGAGGGTGTAATCGCTGTCGGAAAGGGCAGTATTCGTAAGCCCTGCATGGTCTTCTTCCGACTAAATCCAGATACTCAAAAAGGCGAACAGGTGCCTTGTATCGTTGGAAAAGGAATCACTTTCGACACCGGTGGAATTTCAATCAAACCTAGCCAAGGCATGTGGGACATGAAGTACGATATGCACGGATCGGCCACAGTCTTCGGGCTATTCCAAGCCCTTTGGGCAACCGGATACGAGGGTCGAGTAAACGGAATCACTTGCATGGCAGAAAATATGCCAAGCGCTGAAGCATACCGACCTGGGGACGTTATCGACACTTACTCCGGCAAGACGATTGAAATTTTCAGCACCGATGCTGAGGGCCGAAATGTGCTTTCTGATGGTCTTTGGAAGGCTGCCGAACTCAATCCATCATACATCGTTGATCTAGCGACTCTGACTGGAGCCTGTGTAGTTGCTCTAGGACATGAGGCATCTGGACTTTGGTCAAATGATGACAAATTACGGGACCGAATCCACGAAGCAGGGAACGATGTTGACGAACTGGCATGGCCAATGCCGCTTCTACCTGCTTTCGAGAAGGAGATGACCAGTTCCAAGTTTGCAGATGTTAGGAATGGAGGTAAAGGCCGCTGGGGCGGTGCGAACACAGCTGCTGCTTTCCTGAAGCAATTCGTCCAAGAGCGTGAGGGAGAAGATGGAGAAAAATCACAGATTCCTTGGGCCCATCTAGACATAGCTGGAACTGCTTGGGGTGCAGATACCAACGCCTGTGTTGCACACGGCGGTACCGGTGTACATGTCCGAACGCTTCATCACCTGATTACTCAGGACTGATGATTAAGTAGATTCATCTTGGTCATACCACTTCTCATTAGATTCGTCTTGAACAATAACCATTTCATTATCAATCTGAATTCTGGCCTGAACCTTAGGTTTGTCCTTCATTGTGAAGGCCATAATGCCTCCAATAATTAGAAGCAAAAGCGCACCGCATAGGCCACAGCATCCACCACCCATTCCCAGTAAGCCGCCAATTGGGATTTTATCTTCTCGAATCATGACGTCGCTATCTCCAACGACGTCTCCAGAGAATTTTACTTCCCAAGTGCCTGAGTATTCCACATAGATATCACCAACATATGTGTACCCCGGCTCATAGAAAAAGTCGCATGAATTGTCCTCCTCACATGGCATGAAGCGACTATACTCATCACCGTCTATTACTTCCACAGAAACAGATCTGCCTTCTTCAACAAATACATAATAATACGAATCCCACTTTAATTCTCCAGAAAATGTTGTAGGAGTATTTCCAGTCCAATATTCATGACCATTAGTTTCAGCTTTAGAAAGGGCATTATCCACTGATACCCCTCCTATTCCAATAGCTGCTGCGCTAATCAGAAGGAGAACGCCACCAATACTCAAGGTGACTTTGGTCATTACATGCATAATTGAAGGAAGCTTGCTGCTAACCTTCAATCTTTAGTCAGCATCATTATCTTCATCGCCGTCAACGACTTCGAAGTCGGCTTCGACAACACCATCGCCATCGTCATCTGCACACGGCGGTACCGGTGTACATGTTCGAACGCTTCATCACCTGATTACTCAGGACTGATGATTAAGCAGATTCATCTTGATCATACAGCGATTCATCAGGATTCTCTTGGATAACAACCGTTTCATTATCAATCTGAATTCTGGTTTGAACCTTAGGTTTGTCCTTCATTGTGAAGGCCATAATGCCTCCAATAATTAGAAGCAAAAGTGAACAGCATAAGCCACAGAATCCGCCACCCATTCCCAGTAAGCTGTTAACCGGGATTTTTTCTTCACGAAGCATGACATCTACTGACCGACTTTCATTTTCAGTAAAATCTATCTTAAAATCACCAGAAAATTCAACATCAATCTCGCCAATATAATCGTATCCAGGAATTGTGTCATAATCCTCACAATCATCCCATGATTGACAAGATGAGAATTCACTCCAACCACCATTGGAACCTTCATAAATTTCTATATCTACTTCATAACCTTCTTCAACATATACTAGATAATACGCGCTGAACACTCCCCTTAATTCTCCGGAAAATGAGTCAGAAGTTTCTCCTGTCCAATATTCATCTCCAATAGAATCATCATCCCACCAGCTAGTCTCAGAAGCTGACGCTACCCCAATCGCAAGAGCTGCTGCGCTAATCAGAAGGAGAACGCCACCAATACTCAAGGTGA